>Ga0255769_10000052_pt1 | contig 121963 bp, 165 predicted proteins | sample 041ome_9_FD_179637 | JGI IMG/M metagenome (GOLD analysis project Ga0255769, IMG submission 179637) | Coastal salt marsh microbial communities from the Groves Creek Marsh, Skidaway Island, Georgia - 041413US metaG (version 2) | ecosystem: Environmental > Aquatic > Marine > Intertidal zone >...
TGGTATACAAGGTGTTCAAGGTATCCAAGGTCCACAAGGACCACAAGGTCAAATTGGAGCCACCGGACCAAAAGGTGTACAAGGTGTACAAGGACCACAAGGTCAAATTGGAGCCACCGGACCAAAAGGTGTACAAGGTGTACAAGGACCACAAGGTCAAATTGGAGCCACCGGTCCACAGGGGCCAAAAGGTATACAAGGTGTACAAGGTGTCCAAGGTGTCCAAGGTCCACAAGGACCACAAGGTCAAATTGGAGCCACTGGACCAAAAGGTGTACAAGGTGTACAAGGTCCACAAGGTCAAATTGGAGCCACTGGTCCACAAGGACCAAAAGGTGTACAAGGTGTACAAGGTCCACAAGGACCAAAAGGTGTACAAGGTGTACAAGGTCCACAAGGTCAAATTGGAGCCACTGGTCCACAGGGGCCAAAAGGTATACAAGGTGTACAAGGGCCACAAGGTCAAATTGGAGCTACCGGTCCACAAGGACCAAAAGGTGTACAAGGTGTACAAGGTGTACAAGGTGTTCAAGGACCACAAGGACCTACTGGTACAGGTCAAACTGGACCGCAAGGACCACAAGGACCAATTGGAGCCACTGGTCCAGGTGGTGGGGGTTCTTCTGCTGAGTTCATCCGTGTAGGTGAAAATTCAATATTCTTAATTGACCCGCAGGATGGTTACTATAGAGGTAATGAAGCACCTGAAAATGCAAACGGTATTGTTGCAAGCTGGAATAATATGGATTGGACAAACGGTAGGTCTGTTCTTGGAGCTAATTCAAACCTAACTAATTGGCAATTATCTAAATTTGGTATGAAGATACCTGTTGACCAAGACCAAGATAGATTTGACTTATGCTATACAATTTCAGCAGATCCAAACTGTTTATTTAGAGGTGCCGCTATCAGTGGAAACGTTCACATGACTTATTACCGTTGTACAACTGGACTTTCGGCAACAGCAACAGCACCTGTTTGGACAACAAAAGCCGCATGGGCACTTGATGAAAGTAAAACAAACTATATTTGTGGAGTTTTAGAAGGGCCTATTGTAGATGGTGATCGCTGTGATTACATAGTTATTACCCTTGAGGTTGCTTCTGTACAAGAAGTGAGTTGTTTACAGTTTAATTATGGTCTAACAGAATATCTTTTACCTTAACTATGATTAGACTATGGAGATTTATAAAGGCACTGGTAAAGTACATCTTTATTGGAGAACAGGTCAGTCAGAGGGAATATGATCTAAGACTTGAGATCTGTTCAACATGCAAAGATAGATGTGATAAGACATGCTGTATATGTGGCTGTTATTTAAGTAAAAAAGCCCAATGGTCAACCGAAAGTTGCCCAAAAAATAAATGGTAAAGCTATGTGTGGATGTAATAAAAAAATACAAAAGAAAGAACCAGTTTCTAAAACGCGAAAAGTTTTAAGAAAATTGTGGGAAAAAACCCAACAAGTAGAAAAACCTTTAGTGGTAAAAGAAATAAATAAATCATAATAAGAAATCATGATAATGGAAAAACCTTCATGTATAAATGAATTAAAAGATTTAGCTGAAAGACTTTCTGATAGAGACACAAATCTAAAAGAATGTTTTAAAAAGGTTAAATCCATTGTCAATTGTAAAAAGACTTCTGCAGAAGAGAAGATTGCAAAAATAGGAGAAATCTGTAATGGCAAATAATGGATCCCAAAATGGATGGAACGAGTATTCAAAGCTCGTAATAGCTGAATTGGAAAGACTTAATGAAGGGATCATTTCTCTTAATAGTGAGATACAAGATCTTAAGCGAGAAATCGCAGAAATGAAAGTAAAGGAAGACTTCGCAAAAGAACTGTGGAAGTGGAAAAAGGAAGTTGATGAAGTTGCTTCCCCTACTCAACTTAAAGAAACCGTTAAGGATGTCTCAGAACTTAAAACCTTTAAGACCCAGGCTATTACTGTTTGGTTAGTAGTACAGACACTTTTTGCCATGGCGTTGGCTCTTCTTAAATTCTATAAGTAAACACAGAAAAATATTTTTTAGAAAAAGGTCTGAATTATCTTTCAGATCTTTTTTAGTTTTGTTATATTTGAAATAAATAAACTAATAACAAATATATGTTAGACGATTGGTACAACTCAGATCCTGAAGACGGTTTTAATCCAGAAGACCACGGTGTTGAAATGGATGAAATTGCAAAAATGTATGCTGTAGCTGATATGGAAAATGAACAGAAAATATGGGCAAGAAAACAAGCTGAAAAATTCTATGGCGATTTTGAAAGCCTTAGTACTAAAGAAGCCATTCTTTCCGTTAAAGCCTTAATTAAAGCAGGCACTGTTACTAAAGATGATGCAATTACTCTGATGGACAATATGATTCAAGTTTTTGAAGAGACTGAAGATTATGAAAAATGCCATGTATGTCTACAAATTAAAAAAGGTATCTTATGATTGAATTTGAAGCAAACAACTTAGAAGAATTAGAAGAAGAGGCTCGTATGAAAGCCACTGAAATTTCATTAACAATAGTTGAAGGAGTTTGTAACGGTTTAGACGAAGGTGCTGATGTAATTGCTTTAGGAATCTTAAGTAACTTGGATATGGATATTTCAATCAAAAGAAAGGATTATCTACAAGCATTAACTCTAAATCTACAAAGAGTTGAAGAAGCCGAAGAATTTGAACTCTGTTCACGCGCTATTAAGTGGATAGAACAGCTTCAAGCAGAACAAGAATAAAGGTGATAGACACACTTTCAGTTTCTCACTTAATATTTTATAATTAGAATAAACAAACTCAAACTAACGCCATATAATTTTAAACTGATTGATTATGGATCTTATGACTGCCCTTAAGGTAAAAGGTACTACCACAGAGAATGGTATGCCAACTAACACAACCTCCCTTAATGCAAATGTTGACCTGTTCTTTAAAGCAGGTGCTATGCGAAATGCTAAAGCCGAAGATATCATTTCTTTTGTATCTAAGGCATGGGCAGAAGATCATACTATATGTCTCCGTATTCTTTTCTGGACTCGCGATGTCCGAGGTGGAGCAGGAGAACGCCGTTTCTTTAGGGTTGCAATGGCTTACCTAATTGAAAAAGATCCTGTAGGATTTGCTGATATTATGACTCTTATTCCTGAGTATGGTAGGTGGGATGATCTTAAGGCTTTTGAAAATACCGCTGCTGAGGAATATGCATTGGCTACAATTACAACTGCATTGGAAAACGGTAATGGTTTATGTGCAAAGTGGATGCCTCGTAAAGGTTCCTTTGCCGCAAAGATTCGTGACTTCCTAAATCTTTCACCTAAGCAATACCGTAAACTTTTAGTAGGTCTCACTAATGTAGTAGAAACACAAATGTGTGCTAAAGAGTGGGATGAGATTAACTTTGAACATGTACCATCTTTGGCTATGTCCCGCTACGGTATGGCCTTTACTAAGAATGCGCAAGATTCATTTAGTAAATATGTAGAAAGCCTTAAGAAAGGTGAGGCCAAAGTTAACACTGGAGCAATTTACCCATATGATGTAACTAAGGCACTCTTTAAAAACGATGCGGCTGAGGAACAATGGAAAGCTCTTCCTAATTTCCTAGAAGGTAATACCGAAAAGATTCTTCCGTTAGTTGATGTGAGTGGGTCTATGAGTAACGTCTGTGGCGGTAATCTCACCTGTATGGATGTGGCAATTTCTTTAGGATTGTATATTAGTGAAAGAAACGAAGGCCCATTTAAGGATCATTTTCTCACCTTCTCTAGCAACCCGGAATTGCAACATTTAACTGGAGATCTTAAGGATCGCTTTCGCCAAATGCAAAGGGCTGATTGGGGAATGAGTACAAATCTAGAAAAGGCATATAAGCTTATCTTAGACCAGGCTATTAAGCATAACATTTCACAGGAAGAAATGCCTACACAACTTCTTATTCTTTCTGATATGGAATTTGACCAGGCAACAGACCAAAGGGAAGAGGTATTTGGATGGGGAGAACAGAGTAGAGATACATGGAATCCTACTGCCCAAGAAATGGTAGAGAAAATGTTTACTGATGCAGGTTATAAGGTACCTAATATTGTTTATTGGAACATTCAATCCAGAAATGGTAATGTACCTGTTAGATTTGACCAAGATGGTACGGCCCTTATTAGTGGCTTCTCACCATCTATTATGACATCATTGTTAGGTGGAGCCGAAATGAACCCGGTATCTATTATGATGGAGACAATCGGTAAAGAAAGATATTCTCATATTAAGTATGAAACAATGTAAAGAGAATTGCATATAAATATTAAATAAGGATAAGTTCCGCAAACCTTTTCTACACAATAATGATTAGAATAACCTTATCCTGGAAAATACTAAAGGATGCTTACAGCAAATTTTTACTACTATAAGCAAATAACAATCAGACCAGCATCCTGACTTATAGGTGGCTTCTTCGGAGGCCACCTTTTTTATGCTTAGAATTGTTAATAACTTTTTCACAATTTAGAGAAAAAAGTCTATGAAAAATTTTTTTTTCCCAAAAAATTGTATTATATTTATAATATAATTAAATAAACGGAATATGGATACAACATTCTACAAACAAATCGGTCAATACAAAAACTCCGAAGATCTCGTACTCGGTAACCTCCGATTGGTAGTCCACTTGGCTAAAAAATATCAAGGTATGGGTCTATCCCTCGAGGATCTTATTAACGAAGGTACTATCGGTCTCTGTAAGGCACGCGATAAATGGAACCCTTCAAAATCAAACGGTGCAAAATTCTCCACACATGCTACATGGTGGATTAAGGCTTCAATCCGAGAGGCACTCAATAACAAAAGCCGTACCATCCGCGTACCTGCTCACCGTACACATTTAACCGAGGAAGCACCAAAGGTAAGCCAATTGGATACCGCATACCAAGGTTCATACAAACCTCAGGTAGAATCTGCATATGACGAATCTCATGTCAACCATACCATTGCTCACCTCCTTAAAAAGCTTAAGCCTAAGCAACAGGAAATCATCAAAATGAAATTTGGTATCGGATACGATGAGGAAATGAAAACTTCTGATATTGCTAAAGAACTCGGGCTAACTGTTCAGGCAGTCAACGGTAATATTCGTAATGCCCTTAAACTGATGAAAGGATGATACTAAAGTTAAAGTTATACGCAGAGACTCTGAAGCCTTTACTCCAATGGGCTTCAGATAATCCTCATGATAAAGACATTAAATATACAATCACAAGGATCATTCGTTTTTCTTCAGACAATCCTAAAGATCATGGTATTCCTTATATGTACTCTTTGGCTGCATTAGAAGCTGCAAAGGAAAAAGGAATTACTGATGCTGATGAAAGACTTAGGTGGGTTAGATGGAAAGAACAAACTCATAAAGGTGGCTTAAGAGATGATGGTAGAAAAAATGGAATCTTCCACCAAGAACATATTGTACCAGTCTCTCAAATAGCAAAAAAGCTATATGACCTTAAAGATATCACAGTGGATAACATATATGCTGTTTTAGTTGATAATATGAAAATTGCATGGATTCTTAAAGAAGAGCAGAAAACATTAGATTCTGTTTGTCGTAGTGGAATAAGAACCCCTGAATTACTTACATCATTAAACATTCACATTAAAGGATTTAATTATTAAGATATGCCAGAATTAGCTGAACTCAGATTAACCGCAGACTATGTTAATAAATCATGCGGTAGACTTGACTTTGTAAGTATTAAAAAGAACCCGGTTCATAAAGGTAAAGACATTTCTGTTCCTTATAAGAAATTTCATATTAAGGCAGAAAGTCGTGGAAAGGAACTTATGCTTATTCTTACGGATAAGTATTCTACTAATTCTATGAAGCTCTTAATGACTATGGGAATGAGTGGTCATTTTGTACAGACAAATACAGGAGATGAGAAAAAACACTCTCACTTAATGTTCTATACAGATGATGGTACAACACTCTCATTTGTTGATGTCCGCCGTTTCGGTAAGTGGAAGTTTGTAGATGATTGGTCTCCTAATCGTGGACCAGATCCTACTAAAGAATATGATAGGTTTACAAATCACATTTTAGAAAATTTAGATAAGTCTGCATTTAATCATCCTATCCATACGGTCCTAATGAACCAAAGTTATTTTAATGGGATAGGAAACTACTTAAGAGCAGAAATCTTATATAGGTTACCTAATGTTAATCCTTGGACATCTGCTCGTGAAGTCCTTGAAAAGGAGACACTAATTTTTGAACTATGTAGAGATATTCCACTCCAGGCATATGCTTTAGGTGGAGGACAACTTAAAGATTGGGAAAGTCCATTTGATAATGACCCGGAGCCATTTAGGAAGTTTATGAGATGTTATGGCAACCGTAATATGTCAAAGAAAAAAGATAAGAATGGTAGAATGTTTTGGTATGATTCTAAATGGGATGAAGAAGCTCTATGGGATCATTATAGCGGTCTCCCAAATCCTACTGCTTACATGTAAACAATAGTACATATTAGCTATATAAAAATAAACAAAATATGGCTAACATAGATAATCAATGTAAAGACCTTGAAGTAAGAGATTACTTTTCTGAAAACGGTTATGAACAATCAAAGAATTCTTTAGAAGATCTCTATTCATTACAAGCAGAAACACAACAAATGTATTTTAAGAAACAAGGCCGTAAGCCTTTTTCTGAAATGAACATAGGAGATGTTATTGACTTTCTCATGGTAACCAATCATGCAATAATCGATGAATTACATGAAATGGTCGATGCGGTCGGTGGTATCGAAGATGGTGTAGGTAATGCTGCATGGAAACCTTGGAAGTCTGCAAATCCTGAAATTAGACAAAAGAAACTGTCAGACTTAAGCCCAGGAGATCTTAAAGAACTTAAAATGGAATGGATTGATGTAATGCATTTTGTATTTAATGCAGGTTTGGCAATCGGTGTTACTCCAGCAGAATTCTATAATTATTACCTTTCCAAGAATGAAGAGAATTGGAATAGACAGAAAAACAATTACTAATTACTTCATATAAAAATAAAATATGCTATTAGATATTACACAAGAAGATCGTACTCTATGGGTTTCTTATTTTAACCTTGAAGGTAAGACTAGGTTTAAAACATATGAACTCAAATCAGAAGATATGTTTAACTGGGAAGTATGTGATGAGAGCGATCCTAATGCTGATTCTAAAATTAAAAACTGGGATGGCCGATCTGTAAAAAAGGTTAGGTCTAAGTTTCTTAATAAGTATAGAATTATTGAATACATCGATAACCTATCAAAGTCTGATAGAGAGTTTATCTTCAGTTATCATTTTCCAAGAACATATTTTATTGATATTGAGGTTGAGGTAACTGATTCATTTCCAGAGCCAAGTAAAGCACCTAATCCAATTACAACAATCTGTATTGTAACTCCAGAGAGACAATGTATAGTTTTAGCAACAAAGGATTTAGATAATAAGACACAAACAAAAATACAAGAACAGATTAATGAACACTTTAAAGATATAGATGATGACTTTCAGTTTGTCTTTAAATGTTTTAAATCTGAATATGATATGATGTCAACATTTATGATGTCATTCGTTCAAAAGTTTCCAATGATGACAGGTTGGAATTATGTAAAGTTTGATTGGCAATACATTATTAACCGATGTAAGAAACTGGGAATTGATATAGGATCTGCTTCTCCCTTAGGAAGGACTTTCGGTAGAGATGAATTCCCGTGCCATGTAGGTGTAATGGATTATTTAGATATTTATGCTAAATGGGATAGGACTGTAGATATTAAAGAAGACTTTAAACTTGATACCGTTGGTGAAGCGGTCGTAGGAATTAAGAAGGTTAAGTATGAAGGTACCATTCAAGATATGTATGAAAAGGATTATCCTAAATATGTATTCTATAATGTAATTGATACTGCATTAGTTTATCTTATCCATCAAAAGATTAAGACTATGGATATTGCATTAACTATTGCACATATGAGTCAAATTAGTATTTTTAAAGCTGCATCACCAGTCGCAATTACTGAGGCATTATTGGCAAGAGAATTCTTAACAAGAAACCTTGTGATGGCAAAAGACCCAAAGGCACCACCTACAAAGAGAGAACAATTCGAAGGAGCCTTCGTAAAAGAGCCAATCACAGGTATGCATAACGCAGTTGCTGCATTTGACTTTGCTTCTCTATACCCTTCTATCATGAGACAAATGAACGTATCACCAGAAAGCTTTAAGAAAAAGGTATCACCTGATAAAAAGGATCAAGAAAAATCCGATAACTCTATTGTGTCTGTTACTGGTGCTGTATATGATACCGAAAGATCAATCCTAAAAGATGTCCTAACGAGGTTATATTCACAAAGACGAGAGTATAAGAAAAAATCTTTTGAACTCCAACAAAAGGCATATGAAATGGAAAAAGATCTAAAAGATAGTAAATAAATAAAAAACAATTATCCCTCTCAAACTATGCAACTTAGGTTGCATGTTTAGTCAATATCAAAAACAAAAAAATAAAAAAATTATGTCAACACCACATTTTAAAGTTACAAATAGCACAAAGGTTCCTGTTTGTTACGCAGTTTACGAACAACCAAAAGACGATAATTACCCTTCCAAAAAGGGTGTACTTAAACCAGGAGAAACAAAAGAATGGAACTCTGGTTCATTATATGTAGGAAATTACCAAGTATGGGCCGTTGTAGTTGGAGACGCTCAGGACCACACTGAATTGACACAAGTTAATGGTAATAAACCTTTTTTCCCTGGGGAAGATGTAATGAAAGTTTACTTTGAAGATGGTTTAGAAAATTGGTTAGGTTCTCTTGATAGAGCTGATATGGAAGCATTTTCTTCTGATGATTTAAAACAAACCTTAGGAGAGGACATGACTGAATCAGTTTGTCCAACCTTCTATTGGAATGGGACATCAACCCACCATGTTCAAATAACAGGTGGTCCTCAATTAGTCCAAGAACCCGAAACAGGTTTGTATAGAATAGGTAAACCTGGAGAAGAAATTGAAGCAACCGAATTACTTTGTTATAGAGCGGGATAAAATTAAAAAACAAAAAATACAAATGAGCAACTTATTTACCGAAAGAATTCACTACAAACCCTTTGAATACCCTGAGTATTATTTAGAAGGATGGCTTCCACAAGCCCAGGCATTTTGGCTTCATACTGAAATTTCAATGCAAAGCGATGTTAAAGATTGGAATGAAAATCTTAATCCATCGGAAAAGAACTTAGTAGGTAATATACTTTTAGGATTTGCTCAAACTGAATGTGCAGTTTCTGACTATTGGACAGGAATGGTTACTAAGTGGTTCCCTAAACATGAAATTAGACAAATGGCTATGATGTTTGGATCACAAGAAACTATCCATGCAGTTGCATATTCTTATCTTAATGAAACATTAGGTCTTGAAGATTTTGAAGCATTTTTACATGAACCTTCTATTGCTGACCGCTTTGAATTCTTAATGCAAACAACAGCTGACTATACTCATGAAGATTTGCATAAAGATCCTAATGCACGTAAAGAAGTAGGAAGATCTCTTGCTATCTTTTCTGCCTTTGCTGAAGGTGTTGCACTTTACTCATCTTTTGCTGTTCTTTATAGTTTCCAACTGAGAAACTTTTTAAAAGGTATTGGTCAACAAATGAAATGGTCAGTAAGAGACGAATCACTGCATTCTAAAATGGGATGTAAACTATTCCGCCATATGTGTGAAGAGTATCCTGAGTTAAAAGAAGAAGCAAGAGCTGATATTGAAAATGCAGCATCTCTTATTATAGAAATGGAGCATAAGTATATTGATAAAATATTTGAACAAGGAGATTTAGAAAATCTCGCAGCATATGACCTTAAGAACTTTATTTACCGAAGAACTAATGAAAAGTTGGAGGAATTAGGGTATGATGCCATTTTTGATTATGATGAAAAATCAGCAGATAATTTAGATTGGTTTTATCACCTTACTGGTGGGCATACTCACACTGACTTTTTTGCAATCAGACCTACTGATTATGCAAAGGCAGGAGAAGATGATAATTGGGACGACATTTGGTAAATAATAAAGAAGATAAAAATGACAGCAGATCAATTAGAAAAAGAATTAGGATGGGAAAGGGGTGTTGATTACCCTGAATGGGGCCATACTAATGTTTACTTACAAACAATATCAAAAGGATATTGTTTACCTGGAGAAACCCCAAGAGATGCATATTGGAGAGTATGTACTACTGTAGCAAATAGATTAAAGAAACCTGACCTTGCGGATAAGTTTTTTAAATATATTTGGAAAGGATGGTTAAACTTAGCATCACCTGTATTAAGTAATACTGGAACTGAAAGAGGTTTACCTATAAGCTGTTTTGGAATTGATGTGGCTGATTCTATTAATGATATAGGGCAAAAGAACCTTGAATTAATGTTATTGGCTAAACATGGAGGTGGTGTTGGGATATGTCATAATCAGATTAGACCTGCTGGTGCAGAGATAACCGATAATGGTACAAGTGATGGTGTAGTACCTTTTATAAAGATTAATGATTCTACTATTCTTGCTACTAATCAAGGTGCGGTTAGGCGAGGTGCAGCTAGTTCAAATTTAAATATTGAACATGGTGACTTTTGGGAGTGGTTAGAAATTAGAGAACCTAAGGGTGATATTAATCGTCAATGTTTAAATATGAATCAATGTGTTATCATTTCTGATAAGTTTATGAGAAAGGTAATGGAAGGTGATAATGATGCTAGGTCACGATTTTCAGCTGTTCAAAGAAAGAGAAGACAAACTGGGCAACCTTATATAATGTATCGAGGAAATGTTAATAAGCAAAACCCGGAAGCATATAAGAGAAATGGTTTAAAGGTCTTTATGACCAACATCTGCTCTGAGATAACATTACACAGCGACGAAAATCATTCTTTTGTATGCTGCTTAAGTTCTCTTAATCTTTCTAAATATGATGAATGGAAAAATACTAATCTTATTTATGATGCTACATGGTTTTTAGATGGCGTTCTTGAAGAATTTATACAAAAGGCAAAGTACAGAAAAGGGTTTGAAAATTCCGTAAGAACGGCAGAAAAAGGGAGAGCCTTAGGTCTTGGTGTTTTAGGATGGCATACATACCTACAGCAGAGAGGTATTGCGTTTGAAGGTTTAGAGGCTCAATATGAAACGCGAAATATCTTTTCTCAAATTAAAATTGAAAGCGAAAGAGCAAGCCGTGATTTAGCAGAAGAATACGGAGAACCTCTTTGGTGTAGAGATACTGGATTTAGAAATACTCACCTTAGAGCCGTTGCTCCAACTGTTTCTAATTCTAAACTCGCTGGCGGTATTTCTGCTGGGGTTGAACCTGTACCTGCAAATATTTGGACCGATCAATCCGCAAAGGGAACCTTTATTAGAAAGAATAGTATTCTTGAAGGATTCCTTGAAAAGATAGGCCATAACAATAAAAAGGTATGGGATAAAATAATGGCAGATGGTGGATCTGTACAAGGTCTTAAGTTTTTAGATGAGTGGTGTTTTGTTAAAGGAATTTTGGTTAAATGTAAAGATGTACCTGAATTTGAAGAAGGTGTACCTTTTAAAGATGTATTTAAAACCTTTAAAGAAATTAACCAATTAGAACTAGTAAGGCAAGCCGGTATTAGGCAACAATATATTGATCAAGCAGTATCTCTTAATCTTGCGTTTCCTAAAGAAGCTTCACCTAAGTGGATTAACCAAGTCCACCTTGAAGCATGGAAACAGGGAATCAAAACACTTTACTATATGAGAACTGAATCTGTATTAAGAGGTGATATTGCCGCAAAAGCTATGGAAGAATGCGTAAGTTGTGATGGATAAGTATATTTTAGGCCCGTGTTCTTTAGAAAGCCAAGAAAACTGTAAAGAAGTTTTAGATGTCTTATACCCTATAATGAAAGGTAAAGATTGGTATTTTAAAGGATCTTTTGATAAAGCAAACCGAACCTCTATCCACTCAGATAGAGGTCCTGGTATTCATAAAGGTTTAGATATATTTGCTTGGATTAAAGCAACCTATCCTAGTGTGAAATTAGTTACAGACATCCATGAACCGTGGCAAGCAGAGAAACTTTCAGGGTACATTGATATGATACAAATACCAGCGTTCTTATGTAGACAAACAGATTTAGTAATAGCTTGCGCAAAATGGTTTAAGCATATTAATGTTAAGAAAGGGCAGTGGCTATCACCACATGCAATGGAACACGTAGTTACTAAAATTAAGGAAGTTAATCCTAAAGCTAAAGTGTACATTACTGAAAGAGGTACTTCATTTGGTTATAGTGGTCTTATGCCTGACTTTAGGGCTGTTGATATTATGAAGTCATTTAGTGATGGGGTCTTTTTAGATTGTACTCACTCAACACAAAAACCTAAAGGTGAAACAACCGGGGGCGATAGAGAATTGGCTAAAAAATATGCCCTTGCTGCTAAGATATTTGAATACGATGGAGTATTTATTGAAACTCATCCTGATCCAACAAATGCAATTTCAGATGCTGATAGCCAAGTTGAATTAGAGTGGATCGTATCTCAAATAAATAATATATGAAAACTAAAAAATCTGCAGGTTTAGCGATCATATATGACAATAAAATTTTATTGGCTCATACAACCTCAAGAGGATGGTATGGATCTTATGGTATTCCTAAAGGTGGCATTGATGATGGTGAATCTAAATTAGATGCAGCAATAAGAGAAACTCGTGAAGAAGTTGGAATTAACATTCCTAAAAAACTTATAGATCCTACTGAATATACATTTACGGTAAGTACCAAAAAATATGGTCATAAGATTGTATATTATTACATTGTAAAAATAGATGATCTTAACCAGATAGGGTTAAAGGATTTAAGAGTTCCTAAAAAGCAATTACAAGTTGAAGAAGTTGACTGGGCTGGTTTTTTAGATTATAAAGAAGCTATGAAAAGAGTCATGAAGTCTCAAATTTCTTTAGTCAATAATTTAGTAGGAAAGGGACTTTTAGAAAAGAAGCAAAACATTTTAAACTTTAAAAGGTTTGGAGATAGATTATAATAAGCTACTTGGAAGAGATCCTATTACTACGGATTTAGAAGCAATCCAAGATTACATAAAAGGTAAAAGAGTTTTAGTAACTGGTGGTGCTGGTTCAATAGGAAGTGAAATAGTAAGACAGTTAATTAAATGTGGGACATCTACTGTAACCGTTTACGATAATGCAGAGGCATCAATGTTTCATCTTGAACAAGAAATATCCAGAACTTATCCAAAAGCTCATATTAAATATGTTATAGGAGATGTAAGAGATAAGTATAGATTAGACGAAATATTTGATACTTTTAAACCTAACATAGTATTTCATGCAGCTGCATATAAGCATGTCCCTATGATGGAGTTAAACCCAATTGAGGCAATAAAAACTAATGTATTAGGAACAATGAATGTTTCCAATATTGCTTATATGAATGAGGTAGAAAAGTTTGTAATGGTATCAACTGATAAGGCAGTAAATCCAACAAATATAATGGGTGCTACTAAAAGAATAGCCGAACTTTATACACAATTCTTAGAAACTAAATCTGCCACAAATTTTATTGTTACTAGGTTTGGTAATGTATTAGGATCCGAAGGTTCTGTTATTCCTACGTTTATTAAACAGATTGAAAGAGGTGGGCCTGTTAGTGTTACTCATAAAGAAGTTATTAGATATTTTATGACGATACCTGAAGCATGTCAATTAGTATTACAGGCAAGTGTTTTAGGTAAAGGTGGAGAAGTGTTTCTATTTGATATGGGTGAGCCTGTAAATATTAATGATTTAGCAAAAAGATTAATTTCTCATTTTAATAGTAATGCTGAAATTAAATACATTGGACTAAGACCAGGAGAAAAACTTTATGAAGAATTATTATGTGACGGGGAAAACATGGTTACTACTGATGATCATAATATAATGAAACTTAATCATGTTGATTATGATTTTAAGGAATTAATCCCTAAGATAGAAAAACTTTCAAAAATAAGATCAAATGATTTTTATAAGATATTATTGTTAGTCAAAAGTATTGTCCCTGAATTTAAAAGAGAAGAATAATGGTAAACATTTACGGTAAAGGCGGTCATGCAAGAATGATAGCATCTCTTATTGATGATAGCTATTCATTTTATAATGATGATGATTTTTATAAAGCTGATCCTAGATTTGATTGGATCATAGGAGTTGGCGATAATTCAAACAGAAAAAAGATTGCACTTAAATTAGGTAATGTAGATTTTATAAATGCTGACCAAGGTCTATATGTAATGGAATATGAAATTGGTATAGGTGTTGTCATTGCACCAGGTGCGGTTATTCAGAATGATGTATCTATCGGGAATCATGTAATCATTAATACATCTGCATCAGTAGATCATGATTGTGTAATTGGAGACTTTGTACATATTGCACCTAATGTAACTTTATGTGGAGCTGTAGAAATCGGAGAAGGGACATTCATTGGTGCAGGCTCAGTTGTAATACCTGGAATTAAAATAGGGAAGAATTGTGTAATTGGTGCAGGGAGTGTTGTAGTTAGAGATATTCCGGATAATTCTAAAGCCTACGGTAATCCTGCTAAATTAAAATAATATGAAGAAAATATACTTATCCCCACCTCATATGTCAGGTAAAGAGCTTGATTATATAAAAGAGGCATTTGAACAAAATTGGATTGCACCAGTAGGACCTCATCTTACCAAATTTGAAGAATCCATTAAAGAATATACTGGCGCAAAACATGCCGTGGCGGTAACATCCGGTACTGCAGGTATTCACCTGGCATTAAAGGCTTTAGGTGTAGGAGATGGTGATTTTGTTATATGCTCTTCTCTAACCTTTATTGGAACCGTGAATCCTATTTTATATTGTGGAGCAGAACCTATATTTGTAGATTCTGAGGAAGGTACATGGAACATGGATCCTGTTTTATTAGAAACCGCAATTCTTAATTCAAATGCAATAGGTAAAAAACCTAAAGCAATTATTCCAGTACATATTTTTGGAGTTCCTTGTAACATGGATGCAATTAAAAAATTATCCGATGAATATGATATACCTATTATTGAAGATGCTGCTGAAAGTTTAGGATCAACGATTGATGGAAAACATACAGGTACATTTGGTAAAATTGGAGTCTATTCATTTAATGGAAATAAATTACTTTCAACATCTGGCGGTGGGGTTATAATTACTGATGATAAAGAAAAAGCTGATAAGATGAGGTTCTTATCAACACAAGCAAAAGATCCAATGCCGTTCTACCATCATACTGAAATTGGATATAATTATAGAATGAGTAATATTCTTGCTGCTATAGGAATAGGTCAGATGGAAGTTATTGAAGATCGTATTAAAAGAACCCGTGAGGTTAACCAAATTTACAAAAAAGAATTAGGTGATTACTTTTATTCATTCCAGGAGGAGACTGATCATGATAGATCCAATGCATGGTTAACTTGTGCTATTTTAAAACCAGAAGATAGACCACAAGAACTCATAGAACATTTAGCAAATGATAATATTGAAGCTAGAAGGATTTGGAAACCTATGCATCAGCAACCGGTTCTAACCTCATACCGAAAATATATAAATGGAAACAGTGCTCTATTATTCTTACAAGGTATATGCTTACCTTCAGGGTCGGATTTAACCGATGAAGATCTTAAAAGGATAATTGAGTCAATAAAAACATTTTTCAATAAATGATAAGCTTTGATGAATACAATTTACTAGAGTCATATATAGGCTCAGGGAATTTTGAAATCTTATTAGAGAAGAATCTTACTAGTGAAATTGATAAAAAGATTAAGTTTGGTATTGTAATGCCTACTCATAAAATTTCTGATGGCGGTGCTCAGACTGGTCGTCAAAAATTTATGGACACTCCTTCTCTACTTAGAGATTCTTTAGGATCTATTAAGAATCAGAAATATGACAATTATGTAGTTTACTTAGTAGGCGATAAATATGATGGTGATGAAGAAATAAAAAAGGTAATGGATGAAGTAATTCCTAAAGAAAAACTGAAATACCATAATCTATCGACACCAGGAGAACGTGACAAAGGTTTTACTAAACAACAATTTAGATATACGGCAGGATGTGGTGCTATGAATAAAGGCCTTCAGATGGCAAAGAACGATGGCTGTGATTACATTGTAAGAATTGATCATGATGATAAATGGAGCCCAGATCACTTGGAGCTTTTGGCAAAGGCATACACGCAATATCCTGAATTGGCATATGTATTTACAAGAAGTCGCAAAAAGGTAGATGCAACAAATAGTTCAAAGAAGTTTATGTATCAACCTAGAGATGAAAGACATACTAATACAATAGAGCCAAATAATCTAGGCTATACACATGGTGATGTTAGCCATTCAGCGGTTTCATGGAGACCTAGTATGTGCGGTGATTTAAGATACCGTGATGCATCTCAACAAGCAAACACAGCCCCAAAGATACCTATGGCTAAGACAAACCCGGCTGACGTTGATATGTTTAATAGAATGATGAAAGCTATTAAAGATAAAGGGCATAAGTACATGTACATACCAAGACTAACAAGTTTCTATAGAAACAGAAAAGGTAAATTCTAATGAATATATATTAAAACAATAAAAAATAACTATTATGGAAAAATTTGAAGAAATCAAAGCACTTATTGAAGCAGTAGGCGAAGACGTTGAAAAGTTTTACGTTAAAGGAAACAAAGCTGCTGCTGTAAGAATTCGTAAGTCTATGCAAGATGTTAAGAACCTTGCACAAGAACTAAGATTACACGTTCAAGAGACTAAGAATAACATGTAAGATAACACGTCCCCAGACACTCCTATAAAGAGGGCCACTGAAAAGTGGTCCTTTTTAGTTTAATAAAGTCCTATTTACTTGAAACCTTTTTAAAAACCTCTATATAATAATAAATCAGTTTGGTTTATATGGAAAGGTGCTTAATATTAGATTTTGATGATACATTAGTTTCTACTATAGATACTCATGCAGATTCTTGGAGGCGAGCATTGGAAAGAGTCTTAAATAGAGAAATTCCAATAGAAACTATTATGGCCGATATTAATTATGGAATGGATGTTCTATTGCAAAAATATCAATTAACCGAAAAGGAATCTCAATTGGCTCAGAAATATAAAAGACAAATCTTTTCTAAGAACCTGCATAAAACAAATGTTAACCAATTACTTCTGTGGATAATTGAAAACTCAAAATTTGAAAAGGTTATAATTGCATCTAATTCATCTAGGGAAAATGTGGATAGAATTATGTCGTATCATAACATTAGCCCAAATCTATTTGACCTTATTGTAACCAGAGATGATGTTAAAAATAAGAAGCCTCATTCTGACATGGCAGATCTTATCTATAAAACATTTCCTGAATATACCTTTACTGATTTTCTTATGGTTGGTGATTCTGAAGTAGATTCAACATTCGCACTTAAAAATAATATGAAATGCATTCTGGTAAAGTTTTAGTAGGAAATAGTGGAGATCGCGTTTATCTCCAAGATAATAAAGTCATTAAAGAAGCAGGCGTTTATCCTATAAAGTTTAAACAGCAAATGGATTGGTTAGCAAACTGCAGTCATCCTAATTTTATTAAGATTAATCCAATTTCGGATACTTCATTTGAAATGAATAGGTATCCTACATGGTATGAAAAGATTTGTGATCAACCTTTAATTAAATCGTTAGATCAATTAGATAGGCTCATACATATTGTAAATGACTTTGACGGTTATGGTGCTGATGTAGATACAAGATCATATTTAGATAAACTTGAAACTAGGACAGGTTATAAGTATGATGGTAAATTTGATGCTGCCTCAAAATGGGGTTTTGTACATGGTGATCTTACCGTAAGTAATATCTTATATGATAAAGATTTTATTTTTATTGATCCTCGCGGTACTGAAGAACAGAGTTACTATGATCATGGTAAATTAATGCAATCATTTACTATGAAATATGAGTCCCATATATACAATGAAAGGAATCCTAAATATCTTAAGTTCTGTAGAGAAGCTGAAAAGATTATGTATCAATGGTATGATGAATATCAATTAAAGTTTTTCTTGGCAGTTCATTTATTAGGAGCAGTTCCATTTTTTGAATTAAACGAAAGGTATGAATTGGCAGGCATGTTCCTTAAGAAGGGCCACCAGTTATTTGATGAATTAGAAATTAATTATACTAAATGAGTAGAGTAAGAAAGGCAATTATCTTGGCGGCTGGTAAGTCAACAAGATACGGATCAAATAAACTCATTGATCCAATTTTAGGTAAATCAACAGTTCAGTACTGTATTGAATTTTGTATTGAAAACGGTATAGAAGATGCATATGTTACAATTAGTAAATCTGACTTCTTCTTTAAGAATAGAAATACTAAACTATCTCATCCTATTATTGAAAGTTTATCAAAGTATAAGGAAAAGATAAACATTTACTATGAGTTCCAAAAGGATGATGAATATGGACCGGGTGCCGCTATTAAAGCATGGGAAGGTAAATTTTATGAACCGTTCCTATGTCTGTTTGGTGATAATTACTATCAAGGAAATATTGGTTTAGAATATCACGATCCTAATGTATCAGTTGCTACATATAAAGATTACGATACTCGTGCAAGGAATTTACAACTTGCAACTATCCTAGAAGACGTAGTCATTGAAAAACCGCATGGTGTGGTAAGCGGTAGGTATTTTTGCGGATATATGATTTTTGCAAAAGAAGCATTTGATAATTTAAGTAGTATTAAGTTATCAAATCGTAATGAATATGAAATCACTCATCTTATAAATTCAATGGAAAATTTAAAGTTTGAGAAATTAGGAATATGCTGGTATGATTTAACATACGAACAGGATAAACAAGTTATAGAAGACATCATCCAAAATTGTTAATATGAAAGATAACGTAAAAAAGGTCGGCTTTTTTAAATTAGGTAAAGCCATTAAGTTTAATGAAAATAGTTGGAGTGCAATCGGTGGTGATTGTGAACCTAAACAACTTATCTGCTCAATTGCAAACCGTAACCCAGATACCGAGTATTGGTTACTTAGTCCTAATGATTTAGGTAAGTTTAGAGCAAAACAAAAGCCAAAGGTAAATTCACTCTTTGGTCCACCACCAGAAGAAGAATCTGCAGTTCCTTCCAATATCAAAGAATTTCACTCTACTATGAAAGAGAGAAAGTCTGCAGACGAAACTGTTGAAATTATTAAGAGTTTAGATTTAGATTTTATCTTTTTCTATACAGGACCTACAAGTACTGTTAATATTGAAAATTACATTAATAAAGTAGATGGTACTGGTAGAGTTAAATCTTTAGACTTCTTTAAGTATTATGCTGCTCCAATTATTCGAGCAATGAATGAATTGGAAAAGAAGGTACCTATCGTAGGTTTACTGGTGGATAACCGATACGTTCTTTCATGTAAGGATTGGGGAAATAATAATCGACCTACTTATTATCTTGCGCAAAATAACTTTGAATTAGATGAAGAGTATTTTAGTAACCCACCTACTAGAGAAACTGCAAAAATACATTCTGTCTTTGAATATTCAGGAATTGAAACAGTATTCTTGTTGGATAAAAAACGATATGACATAGATGAACTCTTTGAAATGAAAAAAGATAATTCATTTATGATGTTACAAAACCAAGGAAAGGGCTCAGGTGGAATGGACCGCTGGGATCCTGTAAAAGAGTATATTGTAGATCAAGATATTGAAACCGATATCTATGGTAAATGGGATGATGAGATTAAAGAAAAGTATTCTAAATGGTTTAAGGGAGAAACTCGTATTGAAACAATGACCGATGAACTTCTTAAAACTAAATACACATTCTGCGTTCCTATTAAAGAGGGTATGGTCACTTCTAAATATGCAGAAATGCTACACTATGGTATTATACCTTTCTTACACCCATCTTACGATACTGAATTTAATGTGTTCCCAGAAGGTCATTTTATTAGATGTCAATCACCAGAAGATCTCAAAAAGAAAATTGAATTCTTAAATGCAAACCCAGAGCATTATAAGAAATTATTCTATAACCTCCAAGAAAAATATCTTAAAGATTCATATTATACTGGAGAACATGTAGATACTAAAATCTGGGAAGCTTATGAACGAGTAACTAAAACTGAAAACGTAAATGTATAATTCTGAAACTAAAATCCTGGTCACCGGTGGAGCTGGGTTCGTTGGAACAAACTTTATCAACGATTTATTAAATAGAGGTCATAATCCTAACTGTATTGCTGTAATTGATAACTTATCTCACGGTACTTATATCCCTAAGGTTCATGATCAAATTGAACATTTCTATAAAGAGGATATTAGAAATCAATATGTAGAAAATATTATTCAAGAGTTTAAGCCTGAGTATGTTTATCACTTTGCAGGTCTAGTTTCGATCTATGACTGTAATGAAGATCCTTATGAAGCGGTGGACAATAACATTTTAGGTAGTATTAATATAATGAATGGCTGCGTTAAGGCAGGTGTTAAGAGAATCATATTTAGCGAAACTTCTGCTGTATATGAAAACTGTGAAATGCCAGATGCTGGGTTTAACGAAACACAATCAGATCCTACGACCATCTATTCTACATCTAAAGCATGCCTCGCGTTATTAGCAGAATCTTACCAGAGAACTAAAGGTCTTAATTATACTGCATTAAGATATTTTAATGTAGCTGGACCACTACAAGATTATAATAGAACAATACCGCCAGTATTTGCAGGATTCATTTTAAGAATTAAAGGTGGTCATAATCCTATCGTATTTGGAGATTATATGAAAGCTCGTGATTACATTGATGTATCTGATGTTAATGCATTCCACATTCTTTGTATGGAAAATGAAAATACTGCAAATCAAACATTCAACTTAGGTACAGGTAAAATGACAAACCTAATGGAACTTAAAAATATGATTGGCAATATTATGGGAGTTGGTGAAGTTCCTTTTGACCATTATGATCCTATTGCTGGAGAAGCATTAAATATTCGCGGTGATATTTCTAAAGCCAAATCAATGGGCTGGGAACCTAAGAAAGATATTAGAGATACTATTAAGGAAACTATTGTATATCTTGAAAATGAAATCGCTGAAGGAACAATTGATCCTTTAACATTCATGGAAGATTTAGAAATTGAAAAAGTAAAAATATAAAAAATAATATGGGAAACGTAGGTAAATATACACCAAGCGGTGAATTTGTAGAAGAAAATCCTCTGTATGAATTTGAAGCCGATTATTGGGGGAATTGTTGTAATTCTCTTGATGAAGAAATAAAACAATTCTTTTATGCTAAACTAATGAGTATTGATAAATACTCCCCATTTTCTTTTTCTGTTAATGGAAAGAAAATACTAGATATTGGGGGCGGTCCGGTTTCATTATTACTTAAATGCCATGATCATGGAGGATCTAAGGTTGTGGATCCTATTAAGTATCCTAAGTGGACAATTGATAGGTATGCAGCTAATAATATTGAATATGATCAAAAACCAGGTGAAGATGTTGATGAGGAGGGATATGATGAAGTTTGGATCTATAACTGTTTACAGCATGTAATAGATCCAGAAAAGATAATTAATAATGCCAAGAAAGCTGCGCCTGTAATTAGAATATTTGAATGGATTGATATACCTGCACACGAAGGTCATCCTCATGAATTAAAGGAAGACAAACTTAACAAATGGTTAGGTGGTAAAGGTAGTGTAGGTATTATTCAATATGATGAATATTCCTCAGTATTCGGTGATAACTTACCTGTGATAAGAGAAAGAATCGGCGATGGCGGGGCATGTTATTATGGTGTTTTTAAACATAATAAAAAATAAGATATGAGTAAAGAATTAAAATGGGGTACTATTATTCCTCTTATTGGAGGTAGTGCCATAGGTTGTAAAAAATCTGCAGGTAATGAACCGGCTTTTCATTTAAGCTATGAAGCATTTGCTGCAAACGAAAGCCATATTGAAAGATATTGGCCAGATGTACCAATGTATAGACTAGATCATGAAGAATTAGAAATACCTAATCAAACATTCGAAGGTGTTGATTATGTAAATTCAGTCTGTCCATGTGCAGGCTTATCCTTATTGAATTCTGCTAGTGGATCTGCTGCATCGCGTGGATCTGATGCTGTTCAAAATAAATGGATGTATGAATCATCTGAATATATTTTAGAACATGTAAAACCTAAAGTTCTTTGGGGTGAAAATGCCCCAGGCCTTTTTACTAAAATGGGAGAAGGTGTAGTAGAAAGACTTAGAGAAATTGCAGAAAAACATGGATATAGTTTTTCTCTCATTAAGACCAATACAGAATTACATGGTATTCCACAGAGAAGAATGCGTACCTTTTACTTCTTTTGGAATACACCAACAGTTCCAATGTTAGAGTGGAAGTTTAGAGAAAAGAAAAAGCTTATTGACTATCTTAACGAAATACCTGAGGATGCTACACAACAAGACATGTTCATGGTACCTGGAAAGGTCACTGATCATTTTAGACCGTATGAGTTTGTTTTAGAAAAAGAAGGCTTAACTCATGCCGAATTTTCTGCTAAGTTTAAGAAAGGTACTATTGCACAGTATCTTGATAAGAATGAATTACTCGATGAATGTATTGACTGGTTAGATAAACATTATCCAAAAGAAGGTTTTTCCAATAAGAAGTCAACTAAGACATTTATTGATATGTTGGAGCATCAGAAGAATAAAGTAAGTCAAGGGCTTGGGTATTGGGATGCATCGCCACATTTTTTCCATGATTCTTTTTCTGCTCTGATTGGTCGTAATATGTTTAATGGTGTTCATCCTGTAGAAAATAGATATCTTAATGTAAGAGAGATGCTTCATTTAATGGGTCTTCCTTTAGATTTTGAAATTGAATCTTCTCGCCAAGTTAATCATATTGCACAAAATGTACCAGTTACCACTGCTATGGATATGGCCGATGAGGTGAAGAAGTTTTGTGAAGGTAATGCAAAAATGACAAATTATACATTCCTAAAACAAGATAACACTAATCATAAGATTATTGAAGCAGAAGAAATTGGAGCTAAACCAAAAAAGAAGTATAAAGTAAAAAGTATAATTTAATTATGAAAGATAAAGCTTTAGCCATCGGCGTATCCAGTCTAGAGTTTACTAATATCTTATGTAGTTATTATCCTAGAGGAGTTAAAGAGAAGTTTGACATTTATCTGTTTGTGGATGATACTAAAATAGACCTAGATAAACTTAGTGGTATTTTTGAAGAACATGATTTGGATATATTTAAAAATGCCAAAATTATTATTCTTAATGATCTTTATGACCATTACATTGAGAAGCATGGTTATGAAGGTAAAGCAAAGGAATTTCTTTTAAGTCATGGTTGCTTATTTAAGATCTTAATGCCAATTTATCTTAAAGAAAAATTTGGAGTAAAGAGAACTCTTGTATCTGATGATGATGTATTTATATTAAATGATATAAGTTACATGTGGGATGAATATAAAGAGTTCGGTATCAAAAAGGAAAATCTATTTTACATTAGAAACAAGGATAAGTATGATGTAATGGATGCTTTTAATGAAATCTTTGAATCTGATTTTACATTAGAGCAAATGAATGCACTTTCTATAAATGCAGGTAATATCATATACGGAGACGATCCTAAGTTAGAGTATTATTTTGAAAGATTTATGAAGCACCCATTTATTCATCATCTTTACTTTAACTTTACAGGATATACAAGCTGGACAGTTGAGCAGAGATTCCACCACTTTAATATTCATAGATATTTAGCAGAAGGGAGAAAGGTTAAATTTACCAATAGTAAAGATTTAAGACTTATGCAAAATCTTGATAAAGGAATGAAGGCAGGTACTCCTGATGAAAGGTATCTTAAACAAGTAACTCCTTCAATTATTCATTATGCTATAGGTACAAAAAAGCCTTTATGGTTGAGAGATTTTTTACCAGGTTTATCATGGAAATTTGATGGTTTTCAATATGAACCTAAATATGAATTAAAGGGTATCTTGTATAATAAAGATTGGCAACCACCTTCTTTTAAGAGTGTACAAAAGAAACAAAAAGAATTTAAAATTAAGTCAGTATTCTAATGGATAAGATAACAACAGCTACATTTAAAATGGATAAAGGAGATATGGTATTTCGGCTTTATGAAGAAACACCAATTCATACTGGGGCATTCATTAATAATGCAAAAACAGGTCAATTTAAGGGAATTGAATTTTATAGAGTAGAACCTAACTTTGTAATACAGAGTGGTCCTAAAGAAGCCAATGGGCGTATGTGGGATGAAACAAAACCACCTAGAAGAACAAAAGATAATAATACGCATTTCTTTGGCGTATTAAGTTCTGCTAATTCAGGACCAGAACATTCATCAATAGGTGTCTTTTTTATATCTCTAGGAAGATGGAGAGGGCGAAGTTTGGATGAAGCATATACATCATTTGGTCACATAATTGAAGGGTGGGAACATCTTGAAAAAATTGAAAAGGGTGACATTATTAATGATGTAATAATTAGAGAGTATACATTAAACTAAGTAACTAATATCAATATAATAATAAACAAAATTTATTTTCAATGGAAACAACAATTAACAAAATTGACGGTTATGAATTAAGTTCATTCGTCCGCAAACTACTTCCAATTGACAAGTTTATCTTTATGAAGATTGCAAAAGAAGGAACTGTTTCTTCTGTCTATTTTCCTGAACGAGATGCTGTTAAATTGGTTAGCACACCAACTAAAGATATCTTTGAAGCAGATATTGATAATCCGGTAAAAGTAAGCTTCTATAACGGTACTAAAGTTATTGATGCGTTAAGCCATTTTAATGGTGATGTAAAAGGTCGTATTAAGTATACTGAATATGACGGAGAATACATGGCAAGTGATTTTATTTTAGAGAATGATGATCTTCAAATTAATCTTGCATGTACCGATCCATCATTATCATTTATGGAAATGAGTAAAGAAGAAACTGACCGAGCATTTGGAACTGAATCTAAGATGTTTGAATTTGATCTTCTTACTACTCATGTAGATAAAATGAAATCATTGTTTAACCTTGATAAAGAAGAAGATATCTTTACTCTTTGTATTGGAGAAAAAGGTATTAACATTAAAGGTACTTCATACGATGCTACACTTTGTCACTCATATGATTCATCTGTTGAAAAAGGTGCAAAGGTTGTTATCTATAAGAAATACATAAACCTTTTAGATAAGGAAAACTATAAAGTGAGTGTATGTGAAAATAAAGTTGTTTTCAAATCGTTGGATACTAACACTCATCTTACTGTGGCGGTTGCCATTACAGACGAAGATTAATCCCGTCTATCTAAGGGCATCTAATTAAGTTTAGGTGCCCTTAAACTTTTTTAATCTTTACCTTATAAAAATAAAAATGACAGAGGAATTACAGCAAATAAAAGAAGAAGCATCAAAGTATTATAATTATGAACAAGCTGTAAAGCTAATGCTTAACTCTATTTACGGTGCATTTGGTAATCCTTATTTCTATTTCTTTAATGTTGATATAGCCGAAACTATTACCCTTCAAGGTAAAGATGCTATCCTATATACTGAAAGACTTATTAACAAATATTTTAAAGAATATTGGCATAAAGATACTGCTGCTCACCAAGCTATGGGAATAACAGTAACTGGTAAAATTGAAAAACCTGTTGGTATTTATATTGATACTGATTCGGTATATGTAAAGTTTGAGGAACTAATTAAAAAATCTGAAGGGTGGGAAGGTGATGAAAAAGAATTCATTTTAAAGTTATATGAAGTAAGACTTAAAGCTTATATAGAAAAAATTCTACAGGTGTATGCTGATAATAATAATGCAGAAAACTTTTTATCATTTGAATTAGAAAGTATTGCTAAGAATGCAATATGGCTTGCCAAGAAAAAGTACATGCAGAATATTGTTTGGAAGGATCCGGATATTCATTATGATGATCTTTCTAAAATTAGTTCTAAAGGATTTGAAATTATACAGTCATCCACTCCAATTTTTGCTAGAGAAAAACTAAAAGAATTGCTAACATATATATTTTCGGCTGGTGAATTAGATATGGGTAAATTTGCAAGTCAACTTAAAGATATTAAAAGACAATTTAGATTAGCAAATGTAGATCAAATCAGTTTTTCACGAAAGGTTAATAATTATCAACGATATATAGTAAACGATTATGATACATTTGAAGTTGCATCTAAATGTCCAATTGGGGTAAGATCTGCAGGTTATCATAATTACCTATTAAATAACTCCAGTGTGAAAGGAAAATATCAGCCACTAGGAAACGGCGAAAAATGTAAAATGTACTTTTCTGTAGATTCATCCTGCGATGTATTTGCATATGCTCCTGGTGATTATCCTTATGAATTTGCCCCTAAGGTAGATTATGATAAACAATTTGAAAAGACAATATTGGATCCAATAAATCGGGTTGTAACTGCGATGGGATTTAAGGCCTTTAACAGAAACATAATTTATACCACCAATCTTTTCTAAAAAATAAACATAAATATGAAAAAGAGTTTTAGAATTCACGTACTAGGTCTTCCACATACTATAACCAATGAAGACTTTGTAGCATGCGCCTATACACAAAAGGCCTGGAAATTTTGTAAAATGATGGCTGGAAGAGGTCATACAATTTACCATTACGGTCATGAAGATTCGGACACCATGGCAGATGAAGATGTAACAGTTATTACTAATGAGGTATGGGAAGAGGTTTATGGTACTCATGATTACAAGAGTAAATGGTTTAAGTATGATATGAATGATAAAGCATATCAAACTTTTTATAGAAATGCAATTAGAGAAATTGATAAAAGAAAACAACCAGGAGACATCATTCTTCCGTTTTGGGGAGCAGGTGTAAGACCAATTTGTGATGCTCACCCAGACCTTTTAACAATAGAACCTGGTATAGGATATGCAGGTGGTCACTGGGCACCTTATAAAATATTTGAATCTTATGCAATTTATCATGCATATTGCGGACTTCGTAATGTTGGGGCATGTGCACAAAGTAACTATGATATAGTAATTCCTAATTATTTTGATTTAGACCAATTTGAATATCAAGAAGAAAAAGAAGATTACTTTCTTTTCTTAGGAAGAGTTTATACTGGTAAAGGGGTTCATATTGCTCAACAGGTTTGTGAAGCCGCTGGGGTAAAACTTAAAGTTGCTGGTCAATTAGACCCTTCGTATGAAAATTATAAATGGCCAGATCATGTGGAATTTGTAGGATATGCAGGCGTTGAAGAAAGAAAAGAGCTAATGAAAAATGCAAAAGGTTCTTTCTTGGCATCCCAATATCTTGAACCGTTTGGTGGAGTACAGATTGAAAATCTCTTAGCAGGGACTCCTACTATATCATCTGATTGGGGTGCCTTTACTGAAAATAATATTGAAGGCGTAACAGGCTATCGCTGTAGGACGTTTGAAGACTATGTAAGAGCAGTTAAAAACATACAAGAAGGCAAGATAAAATCAATAGATTGTAGAAAGCATGGAGAAAAGTTTTCATTAGAAGCAATAGCCCCAATGTATGAAGACTTTTTTAGAAAGGTTTCTGATATACATTCAGGAAGAGGTTGGTATGAAATATGGGATGATTCATTGTATACATCTAAATGGATAGAAAAGCAAAATCTTGAAAATGATTAATGTTCTATATTTTGGTGATTGCTCTGCTGGAGCAATGGGAATAATTCATCGTGATATTAAATCTATCATTGATGAAAAATACCCAGATATTCAATTTAAGCTAATGGATTGGGCAGAAAAAGATAATTATGTTTATCTTTTTAACCAAAGAGGATGGAAGAATTATGATCTTATTATAGTTGATCCTTATATTGCAAACGTATTAAATAACGGTTGGCTTTTTAAAGATTTACCTATAGAAGAACAAAATGAACTTAAAGATAAGTTTATTCCAGTTTATCATCATGAAGTAGATGTACCTGCTGATCATTTTAATCATGGATGGTATGAAGATTGGTTTACTACACCATTATGTAGTATTAATCCTTATATAGTAGATCAACTTAGATCTAAGGGTGTTGAAAGTTATCTCTTACCTATCGGTGTAAATAGAAAGAGATTTTACCCATTTAAACAAATTACTCAAATCCAAAAGGTTGGGTTTGTAGGATCTTCGCCTAAAGAAGATTGGCAGTCTATTAAAAGACCTAATATGTTTCATGAAATATGCAATAAAGCTAAGGTATATCCTGTAACTATTACCGGGAGGAATAACGATAAGAATATGTACCATGATGTTGATCTAGTAATATGTACATCCTCGGCTGAAGGAAATCCTATGTCTTATTTAGAAACAGCTGCTTGTAAGATACCTTTTATTTCAACTAATGTAGGAATTGTTAGATATTATGATACAGTTAAGAAATTCAAAACTGTCGATGAAGCTGTTAAAATTATTAGTGAATTTATTAATAATCCAATGCTTATTAATGAATATGTATCTAATGTACATGATGAAATATTTCCTGATAAGGATTGGGAATCTATTATAGAAAAATTCTGGGTACCTTATTTTAAAAAAATGAGTAATTAAAACAACTTAACATTTTTCTATATAATAATAAAATAAAACAAAATATGGGTAAAGAATTTTCATTCGCAGATTTAAACAAGGAAATGTCAAAACACTCCACATACGGAGAGACATTGGATAAATCAAGCATTTCAGAAATTGATCACTTTATACCTACCGGAAATTACCACCTTAATGCATGTTTAACAGGATCCTTATTTGGAGGTTATCCTAATAATAGAGCAGTTGCATTGGCTGGGCCTTCTGGTACAGGTAAAACTTATCTTATTCTTAATGCTGTTAAACAAGCACAGGAAATGGGATATAGTATTGTATTCTATGATTCTGAAAATGCAGTAGATAAAAAGTTGGTTGAAAAATTTGGAATAGATCCTAAAAAATTCCGTTATGAACCATGTAATACTGTTCAAGAGTTCAGAAGTTCTGTTACTGCATTAACTGATCTTTTGATTGATCAAAAGAATAAAGGTGCTGAATTACCTAGAGTCTTAATTATATTGGACTCTGCAGGTAACCTTGCAACACAAAAAGAAATTGATGATGCCAAGAGCGGTAGTGATAAGGCTGATATGACGCGAGCTAAATTGCTTAAATCTACGTTCCGTATTCTTATGACCAAATTAGGCATCATAAAGGTTCCTTTCTTATTTACAAATCATACATACCAAACACAAGACCTGTTTTCTCGCCAAGTAGGTGGAGGTGGTACTGGTCCTGAGTATGCTGCTTCCATTATTCTTTTCTTAGGTAAGGCAAAACTTAAAGACGGTGTTGAACAGACTGGTATTATTGTAACTGCAAAACCTAATAAAAATCGCTTTGCTAAACCTACGCCAATTAAATTCCACATTTCATTTAATAAAGGTATGAATCCTTACATTGGATTAGAGGAGTATATCAGCTGGGATACGTGCGGTATTGAACGTGGAAGGTTTATTAATCAAAATGCATATGATAAACTTAACGAGACGGGTAAAGCAGAATGCCGAGAACATACATATGAAAAAGATGGTAAAGAAGTAACTATTTATTTCCAACCTGCAGCAACTGCTCGTAAGATCTGTGTAGCTCATCTTAACGATACTGTTGATCTTAATCAATTATTTACTCCATTAGTTATGACACCGGAAGTTTTACAAAAGCTTGAACCGGTAGTCGCCGAGAAGTTTAAATATGGTGAAGAAATTGATGTAGAGAATTTAACCGAAATGCTTGAAGAAAATGCTGAAGAAAACGATTGATACTGCTAAACTTAAAGTTAAGCACGTATTAGGAAATCATACAGCATTACCAACATACCCTGATTCTGAAGATGTTATTTTTGAATTAATACGTGATTACTGTGGTAAGGTAGCAAAAGAGATAAAGTTTACTAATGTATCTTTACAGAAAAAGTATGACCTAACCGATGAAAGAACGAATGAAATAATCATGAGTCTTAGGAGAGATAAGATTATTGATGTATCACTTTCTAATTCTGCTTATACTACATACGAGGTTATTAAAAATCCGTATGAATAAACTAAATATAGTTTCCACTATATAAAAATAAACAAAGATGAAATCAAGTACAGATCACGAAAAAATATTCTTTAACTATTTTCTTAAGAAACCACATTATCTAAAAAGCACAGGACCGGGTTTCTTTTCCAACAGTGATCTAGATCATATTGCAAAATTAGCAAAGAATTTTTATATTAACTTTGGGGAAAGTCCTTCACGAGAACAAATGAAGGCTTTAGTTAAAGATGATCCTAATGAAATCCCTGGTGATATTGTAACAAGTATTTATAATATTAATATTAATGAATATGACCAGGATTGGTTAAAGAGAACTGGTGAGTCTTGGGTTAAATGGAAACACTTTGATAAACAATTAGTAAGAACTATTGAGTATGTAAAAACTCAAGATGTTAGCCCGGAAAATGTTGAAGATGTAGTAACCCGTGCAATTGGTATGATCTCTACTGAAGGATCATTAAACTTTGATACTGATACTGGATTAGACTTCTTTAATCCTGAGCACCACATACAGAGAACATCTAAAAAGATTGAAACCGGTTGGACTTTTGTAGATAATGTTTCTGGTGGTGGTTATGATACGAAATCTCTCATTGTATATGCCGGTGAACAAAACATTGGTAAATCTATATGGTTGGCAAATGATGCCGCTAACTTCGTTAGAATGGGTCATAATGTAGTATTCATTTCAGCTGAGATGTCTGCACAAAAAGTACTTAAGAGAATAGGTTCTAATCTGTTAGATATTTCTATGATGGAATATGATAATAAAACAGGTAATCGTGAATTTATGAAAAGAAAATTGGAAAGAATTTCTAGGGGATTACTTCCACCAGGAAAGCTCTTTATAAAAGAATTTCCAACTTCTCAAGGTACTGTTCTTGATATTGAATCTTATCTTAAAGATTTAGAAGAAAGCCAAGATCATAAAGTAAATGTTTTGGTAGTTGACTATATTAATATTCTTGCAAATTATAGAAATCCAAATACTGAAAATACTTATATGAAGATTAAACAAATTGCTGAAGATCTTCGTGCTCTTGCTGTTAAAAGAGATATGTTAGTAATTTCAGCAACACAAATTAACCGTGGCGCATGGGATGCAACTGAAGTAAGAATGGAAAACATCGCAGAATCTGCAGGTCTTGCGCATACTGCAGATGTTATGTATGCATTGATTCAAGATTCAATGATGCATGCAAATAGAGAATATTGGTTAAAGGTATTGAAGATTAGAGATGGGCAAGGAAAAGGGTCAAGATGTCGATTTAATATCGATTATGATCATATGAGATTAACCGAAACTGATGACATAAATTAAACATACTATGTGGGGAAAAAAGAAAATACCAAAATTAGATGAAAATGGCAAAGAAATAAAGCCATCATTAGCAGACAAAGATAAGATCTTTAACAACACTTACGGTGAACAAGATGTAACTGAAAACCGAGTAAACTTTACAGTTTCTTCCACATACCTGGATGATATGGATCCAGATGATAAGATGCATTATGAACTTCTAATTAAAAAGATTGATAACTTAATTAAAGGTAGTGAATATGAGCATCTTAATGAAGCCACACCTGACGGAGTTATTAAAAAACTAAATAAAGTACAGATTAATAAAGTATACTCTTATGTAATTGAACATGTTGGTGAAGGTTATACAAGAGTAGATTTATTCAGTGTTATATCAGATTACTTTGATGTATTCCCTAACAAGTTTTATAATTCTCTTTCTAATAAATTTAAGGATGAACTTATTAAAGAATTAGACGATAAGTATAATATCCTAGAAAAAAGAAAAATAAGAAAATTATTTTAACATGGCAAGAATTTGGATGGTTAGTGATTCTCACCTTGGGTGTAGATCAAATTCAGTTTTATGGCTTAACATCATTGAAGATTACTTCTTTAACTTTTTTATACCATTAGTTAAAAAGGAATACAAAGAAGGTGATGTTCTTTATCATTTAGGGGATGTGTTTGATAATCGCCAAAGTATTAATTTAGCTGCACAAGATTTAGGAATTAGAGTTTTTGAAGAATTAGGAAAAATATTTCCAGACATCCATATCATTGTAGGTAATCATGATATAATGAGAAAGAACTCTAATGATATTGCATCAGTAGACTGTCTTAAATATATTCCTAATGTTACCGTTCATAAAGAACATAAGATCTTACAATATGGAGATGCTAAATGTTTACTTATGCCATGGCGGAGAGATCATAAACATGAAAAAGAAACATTAGATTCTATCACAGAAAATATTGACTATATGTTTTGTCATACTGAAACTCGCGGTGTTCAAACTAGTCCTAGTACAAAACACCTCCATGAAGGTGGTAATGATGTTTCAACCTTTAAGAGATTTAAGCGAGTTTACTCAGGTCATATTCATTATAGACAAGATAAACAGAATTTTGTATTAGTAGGAAATCCTTACCAAATGACAAGATCTGATCGTGATAATCAAAAAGGTATCTATCTATTGGATTTAGATACTGGAAAGCACCAATTCTTTATGAACAAGAGGAGTCCAGTATTTATACGGTATTATATTAATGATATCTTAGAGATGAGAATGGAGGATATAAAGAGAGAAATAAAGGATAATTTTGTGGATGTGTTTGTGCCATCAAATATCTTAGGTAAGTATAATATTAATAGATTCATGGATTACCTTGATGGTGTTGCCAGAAAATTAGAACCAAGAATTTATGATGAGGATAACCCATATGATAGAGAAGATGGGGAAATGTCAGATTTTAACGGAGAATTGAATTTAATGAATATTGCCGCAGAGTATATCAATTCATTAGATTATGAAGAGGATTTAAAGGAAAGACTAAAACTGTCAGTCCAAGAACTATATAAAACAACACTATCACCTAACTATGAAGATTAACAAAGTAGAGTTCAAAAATTTTGCAAGTTACGGTAACCGAAAGCAAGTAATAGAATTTAATAAAAACAAAAGTGACCTATACTTAGTACTAGGTGGAAATGGTGCAGGTAAAAGTACTTTAGCAAAAGTGATAACATATCTTTGTTATGGTAAAGTTGAAGGTGCCAATCTTAAAGACTTACCTAACAGAGTAAACAGTGAGCTTTGGGGTAAAATTTGGTTAGAGTCAAAAAATAATTCTATTGAGATTGAAAGAGGTATTAATCCTGGGGTATTTAATGTAAAGATTAATGGCTCCGAATATGATGTTGCAGGTAAAACAAATCTTCAAGACTTTTTAGAAACTGAAATTTTTGAAATTCCTTATCATGTATTTAAGAATGTAATTATTCTATCTGTTAATGACTTTAAGTCTTTTATTACAATGTCTCCTTACGATAAGAAGCGAATCATTGATAAGATCTTTGGCTTTTCAATTATTAATGAAATGGCAGAAGCTGTTAAAGAAAAGAGGAGAAGCATAATTGAAGAAATCAGAACTTATGAAGATGAAATCCGAACTCTTAATGATTCAATAGATTCTGTTTTAGAAAAAATTGAACATTTTGAAAAGATAAGTAAAGATAAAGATGCTGAAAAGGTTAAAGTCCTCAAAGAAAATCTAGTTACTTTAAATGGTCAAAGAAAAAAGTTATTAGAGATAACACAGTCAACTAAAGAAAAACTAGAAGAGATGGATTCTTATTCTCGTAAAAAGAATAATGAAAAATCAAATCTTAATTCTAAAATTAATACTGTAAAAAAGGAACTTAAGCTTTATGAAAACAATACATGCCCAACATGTACAGCACCTCTTAATTCAGATTTTCATTTAGACATTAAAAAGGAAAAGGAAGAAAAATTAGATTCCTTGTTTTCTCAATGGAATGGTATTAAAGCAGATGCTGAAAAGGCAGAAGCTGATCTTACTGACCTTCGCCAAAAAGGAAGAAAGATCCATGTAAAGGTTGGTCAGTTAGAAACTCAAATGGAATCTATTAAGGATAAGTTAATTGAACTTGCTGATAAGGATGAGTCTGAATCATCTTCTCACCTAAAGCAATTAGTAAAAGAATTTACTGATAAAAAATCAGATAAGAATGAAGGTAAGCTAAAAAGTGAAGGTGAAGATTATTACTTAACTATCCTAGAAAACATTATGGGAGAAGATGGTATTAAGAATTTAGCCGTAAGATCTATTCTTCCTTCATTTAATAATAATATCCTGTTAATGGGAAGAGAAATGGGAATTCCATTTGGTATTAGATTTAATGAAAAGTTTTACTGTTCTCTCCATCATCTAGGTACAGAAGTTAGTCCTAAGACTTTAAGTACAGGTGAAAGAAAGAAAGTTGATTTTGTAATTATCATGGCTTTAATGAAAATGATAAAGGTTAGGTTCCCTTCTCTTAACATTTTATTTTTGGATGAAATCTTTTCTTCTATTGACAATGACGGTGTACATCATATTATTAACATTCTTCATAATACTATTCAAGATATAGGATTAAATACATTTGTGATTAACCATACCGTTTTACCTAGTGAATACTTTGATAAGAAAATTGAAATTACAAAAGATGCAGGCTTTAGCGAATTTAACATTGAATCTATTGGATAAATAGAATATAAAATAGATCTATTGAATGTCTGCCTATAATCAAGAGTACAATAAGGATAATACTATATTAAGATACCTAGTCGTATCTATGTTAGCCGAGCTAAGTAAAAAAGTCTATTACTACAATCAGATAGATGAAGATACTTTAAAGAAGATAGATGTTCCTTTCTTTTATTCAATTTCTGGTAATGAAAGATTCTTATTAGACAATTTTATGTATGATGCTGAAGCTGCAGGTAAAGCAATTGGTGACTATGAAGTTGTTCCTAGAGGAATTGTTCAGATGAATTCTATGGCAATTGATTCTTCTGCCCAAACTAATAAATTTACAAGAGCTGAGTTTGTAAGAGAATGGAATGGGATACTTAAAACTTTTTCATTAGAAACAAATTTCTTACCTATAACCATGGGATTTGGTGTAACTCTTATTTGCTCAAATAACTTGGAGATGTTAAAGGTTACTGAATCTGTAATGAATAAGTTATATAAAGGTACCTTATTTAGTTGTGATTTAGGTATGATGAGAGTCCAGGCAAGTATGTCTGTGCCTGAGGACTATTCACAAGATAGGTTATTTGAATGGGGCTTAAATGACAAGAAAGAGTTCCAAGTAACTTTTGATATTGAACTAAAATCATTTATGCCTGTTTTTGAGAGTGGTATACTTCTTTCAGAAATAGACTTTTTAACCAGAGAAGCAATTAAGAGTAATCCTACTGCATCTGGTGTAGGACAATTAAGATCTAATGCAGAAGGTGAAATAGGAATCTATTTCGGTGGAGTATTCCAAAAACTATTAACTAGTCAAGATAATATCCTTAAGGCACCAGGTAAAGATGTTCAAAGCAATCTTTCATACTTTGATCCTAACAGTGTTAATACCGGGGGACCGTATAGTGAAAGCGAAATTAATAGTTCTAAGCCTAATCCAGAAACAGAAGCAAGTAGGAGTTATAGAAATGCTAATGCAGAAGGTGGTCCAGAAAATTCAGGACTAGGGACGGCAGATAATTAACTCAAAGATCTTAGAATATATAAAACAAATCAAATTCAATAATATGGATAAAGTTATTAAAGAAGGGCAGACACAGGTTTACATGAACGGTGGAATTGATCCACAATTCGGTGTAAATACTGATGCTCCTTACCTTAATGCACCATCTAAGCAATTATTAGAAATAGTTGCTACTCTCTTTTCACAAAGCGGAAAGACTAAATTAGATGGAAGAAACGGTAAGGTAATTGAAGAAGGTGGAATGAAAGAATCGCAGGTTCTTTCCATTTTAGTAGGAATGGGAATTCCTCAGCAATTAGCAATGTCTGCAATAGCAACCTTTAAAGGAAACCAAGGAATTATAGAAAATAACAACAAACAAAAAAATCATAACAAAATGAAATTTACAATTGCTGAACTGTATGAAAATGTTATGAAGAGCATTGCGGCCTTAAATGAAATGAATTCTGATAACTCCAGAGTTTCTTATACTGCTAAAAATGCCCTTAACATTTTAGAAGAATCTCTTAAGGCATTCCCAATGAGATTTAAAAGTGAAGAAGCTGAAGTAATCAGTGAAGAAGTAGAAAACAGTGTTAACCCAATACTTAAGTTTAACATTGCAAAACAACTTCACAGAGACTTGGCATCTTCTGATTGGATTAATCCAATTAGAGAATTAAGATCTTATATCGAAGGCGCTTACGCTGATACTAAATGGTCTTTCAGAATTTCTGAAGCTATTCAAAGAGCAAAAGGTCAAAGAGGTAAATTATATGAAGGATTGGTAAATGATTTAGAAGGTCTTTTAACAGAGTCTTCTGATTCTATTAAAACTAAATTCTCTGCCCTTTCTTCTAAGAACCCATGGTATTTGGAAGGTAAGTCAATTGTAAATGAAATGAAAGCAGAAGATAATAAAGCTACCGCAAATGGTGGTGGAACTATTTCTACTACGCTTTCACCAGTATTGGAATCTGCTGAAGGTTTAACTTTCCACTTACACGGTAAAAATTATATCTTCAACGGTAAAACTATTACTGAAGCTGAGGTTAAAGATTCAAGATTCTTTGATGTATTAGAAGGATTAGGAATGTTTAAGAACACGGATAATACTTTAGTTACATTTGGTGAAAGCGGTAAAACTTTAGAATACAGCTTAACTGAAGGTACTCTTAAGCTTGGCAATGTTGATTTATCAAATTCAAGTATTATTGAATTAAAAGAAGCTCTCCTGGCAAACAACTTCTTTGGTTACAGAAACCAATGGAAGATTGATAATGTATGTAAATTCTTTGAATCAATTGATCTTCTTGCTGAAATGGATAATTTCACTACAATTACTTCAAATGAGTTTACTAACTTATTCTTAACCATGATCGCTGTTGAAGAAGGAATTTATGTTAACACCGTAAATTCTGCAATGCACTTAAACGAAATGAAACTCATTTCTTCTGCAACCGAAACGGTTAAATTGGTTAAAGAATTCATTAACTATGACGCTTCTCCAATTCTTTCTGAAAGATTAATTGCTGAAAACAATGAAGCTGCTAAAGCTGAAAAGGTAAGAGCTACTATTTCTGACCGAATTTCTTTCTTAGAAGAAAAGAAGTCTAAGGTAAAGGACGCTATTAATAAACTTGGAGAAACTGAAGAACTTACTGAAGCTATGAATCTTTTAGATGAAGAAATCTCTAAGTTTGAAAAGGAGCTCCAGGAAAGTTATGTAGTTGAAAAAAAAAGTCGTAACGAGTTACTAGACGACGGTTTTGTTGAAGCTGAAGTTAATAAAAACGGAAATGGTCTTAGAAAAGGTCAAGAAGTTTATGTAAATGCCGAAGACTATACTTCTCTAGGTGATAACGATCAATTAGAATGTATTGACTTCAAAACCAGTAAATCTACAATCTGCCCAAAGGGACAACTTAACGTAAAGATCTAACCATCCACATATTAAAGAGCCGATAGTGATAATAAACTATCGGCTTTTTTTGTATATAATAATAAAATAAACCTAAGTGATGGCTAGAAAGAGAAACTACTTAAATAATAGAGATTTGCTGGAGGAGATTAGACTATCCAAAGAGCAAGATGAATTAACACCAAAGGCATTAGAATTCTTAATGCTATTAGCAGATAAATGTTCAAGAAAATTATCATATGCAAACCCAGATGACAGAAACGATTGTATAGCTTATGCTTATATGGATCTTTATCGTTATTGGAGAAACTTTAATCCAGAAAAAAGTACAAATGCATTTGCTTATTTTACTGAAATTGCAAAAAGAGGCTTTGCTAAAGGGTGGAATAAATTACATCCAAAGAAATATGCAGGAACTGTATCAATTAATGGAAGTGCGGACAGTGATGGCATTTACACTATCTAAGATACATGAGTATAAAGAAGGTAAAACCAACAGCAAAATCAGGATTTAAACAAGGATATTATAAACCTCATAATCCTAAAAAGTATATGGGACCTGGTCCTATAATATACCGTAGTAGCTGGGAAAGAAAGTTTTGCCATTGGTGTGATCATAATGAAGATGTTATACATTGGATCTCGGAACCTTTTTCTATAAAGTATTTTAATATCTTAGATAAAAAATTTCATAATTACTATCCAGATTTTTATGTTAAGATGGATAAAGGTGGTATAATTGAAGAATATGTTGTTGAAATAAAACCAAAAGCTCAATTACAAAAACCTAAACCACCTAAAAGAAAGACTGCAAAGGCTATGAAAAATTTTCAGTATGGATATGAAACTTATGTTAGAAACCTTTGTAAAACCGAAGCATTAAATAAAGCAGCCGAATTAAGAAACTTTAAAGTAATGCTTTTAACTGAAGACTCAAAATTATTCTAATGGCAATAATAGGATCATTTACTGAAGATTTGGATATTTACCTTACAGAAAATAGAGGTCGTACTGGAGCATCTAAAGCATCTGCAAACGATTTATATAAAGTAGGTGTAAAAGATACTGGCGTTTTAGAAAATGGAAAAATGTATTGCTTTGAATATTTTACACCTGACGAAACCTTTTATGATACTAACCCAATCGTTTTGGGACTAGGTAAAAGTATAGATAATCATCAGCTTGGAATAAATTTACATTACATTCCTTATGAAGCAAGAATACCATTTCTTACTGATGTAGTTAGATCATTTCAGAGTGTTATAGCCCAACAGCTAAAAGGTGCAACTGGAAATCCTAAATCGCAAGGTAGTCTTAAAGAATTTACTTATGATAATTTAAAGTCTTCGTTGGCAAGAAAATACAATCTTAAGTATGCAATAAGACAATACAGATTAGATAGAATTAGAAAACCTAAAGTATTAGGTTATGAAGATTGGTACATTGGTGCTGTTAATAACCAAAACAAATTTTTTGGAGGAAACATTAACGAGGCACAAGCATTATATTACAAGAATATATAAACAATAAAAGATAAAACAATATGGCAGGATTTACTGATAGGAGAGGACCATTAAGTACAGGTAATCCAGTAAGAAAAATATTAAAAGATCTTTCTAACTTAGGAATGGCCTATGATGATATGATCATCCGCAATTCCCGTGCAGTAGGTTTTACTGAAAATCAGATGGGTTATACATTTAATCCAATGGGATCTGATTCTGATGACATCTATGGTGCTTTTGCTGCCCTTTCATTAACTGATACATCTCTTAAGAAAAATATTTCTATCTTTGATAGTGATTATGAAAGAAAGAGAGATGAACTAAGAACATATGCAGTACAAGATGAAATTGAAGATATCCTTGATGTAATTACAGATGAGGCTATTGTATTTGATGAATCTAACTTTATGGCATATGCTCATTTTAATGGCCATATTGCAAATTCAATAGAGGATGAAATCGGTGATGTTTACAATAACATCTATAACTATTTTGGATTTAACGATTCTATCCAACCTTGGAATTATTTTAGGAAATGGTTGGTTGATGGATACCTTGCGTTTGAAATAGTTTATAATGATAAGCAAACAGAAATAATAGGATTTAAAGAATTAGATCCAATTTCGCTAATGCCAGGTATTGATACTGATACTGGAAAAAAGCAATGGGTTCAATACAAAGGTCAAGGTGCCAAAGAAAGAAAACTTTGGGATTCTCAAATTATTTACATATCTTATTCACAGGTAAATTCACCAATGAGAATATCATATGTTGAGAGACTTATCCGATCTTTTAACCTTTTAAGAATTATGGAGACTACCAGAATCATCTGGGCTGTTTCCAATGCTTCATTTAAAACTCAGTTTATTATCCCTGTTGGTGGTAAATCTAAAACTAGGGCAAAACAATCGTTGGCTCAGTTAATGAATTCTTATCGTGAAGTAGTAGACTTTAACTATGAAAGTGGTGAAATTCAAACTAACGGTAAACCAATGATGCCATTCAATAAAGAATATTGGTTACCATCTAAAGATGGAGAATCTCCAGAAATCAGTACCGTTGGTGGTGATGGTCCAGATTTAGGAGATACAGAATCTTTAAAATATTTTGCCGACCGATTAAAAATGGCATCCAAGATACCTTTCTCACGATTTGATAAAGAAGGTGGTAATACATATGATATGGATGCTAGTGGTATGCTAAGAGACGAAATAAAATTTGGAAAATTTGTAGCTCGTTTAAGATCACTATTCCAGGAAATTTTAATTAAGCCAGTATATCTTCAAATGTGTCTTAATCATCCAGAATTAAAAAATGATGTTTCTTTTAAGGCTGGTTTAGGACTTAAATTTGTTAAAGATAATGTGTTTGAGGAAATGAAAGAAATGGAATTACAAACAAAACGAGTTGATTTTATTGGTAATCTTAAAACACAGTTAAGTACAATGGATGCTGAAATGACAGAAATTCCATACTTTGATTTAGGATTCCTTGTTAAGAGATACGGTGGATTTACTCGAGAGGATCTAAAAGCTAACCAGAGGGCCAAAGAAAGGACAGAATTAGAAGACGCTGGATATAAAGAAGAGGATATAGAAAAAATCCTTTTAGGAGCCGATAAGGCCGATTTTGAACCAGAGAAGAAAGATGGTGCACCAGATGAAGATCCATTGGCTGGTCTTGGATAAAAAGTTTACAAAGATTGTAATATATAAATCAAATAACTAGTAGAAAATGTCAGGAAAGAAATTATTGATTCTTGAAAGAGCTAAATCAAACCTAGATATAACTACCGGCGAAGACGGTTCGGTTGTATTAGAAGGTGTCTTTACCGAGTTTGGTGTTCGTAACAAGAATAACAGGATATATGAGGAAAAAGAAGTAATGCCTCATATCAATGAATTACAAGAAAAGGTTAAAACCAATAAGCTTTTAGGTGAATTAGATCATCCTAAGGATTTTGATGTTAGTTTGGCTAATGTTTCTCATGTTGTTGAATCATTAAACTATGATCCAGCAAAAAAGCAAGTTATTGGAAAAATTAGACTATTAAATACATCTAAAGGTAAAGAAGCACAAGCTCTTATCAAGGATGGTATCCCTTTACATATTTCAAGTAGAGCTGCCGGTACGGTAGATGAAAATGGAAAGGTTAAAATTAAAAAATTCTTTACTTATGACTTGGTTGCAGATCCTGGCTTTGAGAATGCCGAGTTATCAAGAGTAAATGAATCTTTTGGTTTTGAAGATGATGGTACTTTAATAATCTATGAAATGGAAGAAACTGAAAACAACACAGATAATAAAAAAGATTTAACAATGGAAAATAACAATTTTGTAACTGTTGAAGATTTTCAAAAGTATACTGAATATGTATCCGGAGTTCTAAATAACGTTAAGGAATCTGCTAACTCTAATAATGATGAGGTGATTGAAAAGCTTATTAAGTATTCTGAGCATATTGCAGAAAAGGTAAATCAGGTTTCTGATTATGCTGAATACTTATCTGAAAATCTAGATAAGAGCATTTCTTATTCTGACTATCTCGCTGAAAATGTAAATTCAATTAAGGACTATGCTTCTTACTTGGCTGAAGAACTTGATGGAAGTATTCAATACGCCGAGCATGTAGCGGAGATGGCTGATAAAGGAATTCAATATTCTAACTATGTAGCTGAAAACCTTGAAAAAGGAATTGAATATTCTGAATATGTAGCCGAAAAGGTTGATCAAAATATTGCTTATTCTGAATACCTCGGTGAAGGATTAGAGAAGAGTATCAAGTATTCCGAATACATTGCAGAAAATGTAAATTCTGTAGAAGGCGAAACTCTTAATGAGTCTGCCGATGTTAAAGAAGGCAAGGATGCAGTATGCGAATCATGTGGAAAGGTACATGAAGGAGCCTGTGAATCTTATGAAGAAGAAAAAGACTACAAAGAATCAATCGAAGAAAAATTGGAAAGACTGATTGCTAAAGCTGAAACTAAGAATGTTTCTGAAATGCATTTTATGAACTTCTTAGGAGAGTCTAAAAAGAATCAATTCAATACTCTTCCTGCTGAGAAACAAGCAATGATTGTTGAATCAATGAATGCTCAACCAATTATGTCTACTGTGCAAGCAGAAAACGTTTGGGAATCTGCCTTTATTGAAAAGAGAAGAGAATTAAATATAATTGATGATATGCCTGAAAAGTTCAGAGCAAAATGGGATAACCTTTCTGAGGCTCGCCAGGCACAGATCATTGCGGAATCTAAATTCCATCAACTAGGTAACCAATACGGAATTAATAATTTCTGGGCAACAAGAGATATGAGAGATACTCAAATGTCAACAGAAGCTATTAATGAAAGTAAAACTGCTGCTGAGGCTGCAAAGAAATCAGAACCTTTGGTAAATGAATCTTTTGCTGCTAACCTTATCAGTAAAGTTAAGTTTAATCTAGGCAAATAAATAAAAAAATTCAATCTAATAGTTAAGAAGCAAAGAACTGTAGATAGATTATACAAAAAGTGCAAAAAATAAAAATACTAAAATGTACGCAAATCAATTAATCAACGAGGCCGAAGTTCAAAAGACTTGGGGCCCTATCATTGAGGAGGCTACCGGTATCACTGAAAAGTCTAAGTTATCTTGGATGTCTAAGTACTGCCACTACCATAACCTTAATGAAAGTGTATATAATACTGTACACTTAAATCCTAACATGAATGTTCAGGGTATGAATGCTGTTACTTTACCAGGAAACCCTGGAAGTATGGATGCATTCTCTGGACAAACTACTGGTTCAGGTGATAGACCATTTTCTTTGTTGCCACTTGCTATGCAAGTTGCTGCTCAGACTGTAGGTTTAGACTTAGTACCTGTTGTACCAATGCAAGGTCCTATGGGAGTTCTTACTTACTTAGACTTTGTATACGGTGGAGGTAGAGTTACTGACGCTGGCGGAATCGCTACTGACAGTGCTCCTTTATTAATCAAAGTAAAGGCTGATGTCGGTACTGGTGCATCTTGGACAGTTGATCAAGTAGTTTACGCTGCTTCTACTGCTACCAACAATGCTGCTTACGAATTAACTTACGTAGGTAAATCTAGAATTGACGGATACCAAATCTTCCGTGTAAGAGGTAATAACACTGCTACTGATCTTACTTTCCGTCAAGGTGAAGAAGGATACGAGCCAATTTATGCTGCTGTAGCAAATGGTGTTGCTTTCTATTCTGACGCTGCAACTACTACTGTTGCTGGTACTTGGGATGGAAACGCTGAATACGTTAAAGCTTTAGAAGATCACATTACTGGATTCTCTGGTAACGCTTTTGAAAAAAATAACGTTTCTGCTCCATTTACTAACATCGATGGTGTTAATCCTTACGAAAGAGGTGCAGGTGAAGCTACTCCTGATAACATCATGGGATTGAGCTTATTTAACAAGTCAGTTGCTGCTAAGACTTTCCAAGTTGCTGCTGCTGTTACTCGTGAGCAAGTTCAAGACCTTAAGCAATTTGGAATCGACGCAGTTGCTCAAGTAGAAGCTGTATTGGTTAACGAATTGACTCAGTCTATCAACAAATACATCTTGGATCGTATCTTCCGTAATGGTGCTACTAACTCTAAGAATGTAAGCACTGTTGAAGGATTATTGTTATCTGCTGCTTTCGGTGACGGTACAACTACTACCAATGCTGCTGGATTCAACTTAGGATTTGATAACACTGGTGCTAATGTTACTTTAGGTGCAGGTTCTGCTGTAACCAACGTAACTGGTGGAGGTGAAACTCAAGGTACAATCCAAAGAAGAATGTACACTAAGATTCTTGCTGCATCTAACTTGATCGCAACAAGAGGTCGTAGAGGTCCTGCTACTTTCGCAGTATGTTCTGGTGAACTTGCTACTGCATTCCAGGATATCGCAGGATTCGTTCCTTACCCATTGTCTAACACAATCAACCAAGCAGGTGGATCTCTTTTCCCAATTGGTGCTCTTGCTGGTGTAACTATTTATGTTGATCCTAACATGGCTTGGAATGACTACAGAGTTGCAGTTGGACGTAAAGGTGACGGAAACTCTCCAGGTTTGGTATTCATGCCTTACTTAATGGCTGAATCTGTTGAAACAATCGCTGAAGGAACTATGGCTCCTAAAATCGCGGTTAAATCACGTTTCGCTTTAGTAGATGCTGGATTCCACCCAGAAACAATGTATTACACTGTTGCATTCAAAACATTCGATGGCGTAAGCTTTATCTAATAGAATGTAAAGTAATAAATACTTTAAGAAAGGTTCGCCGAAAGGCGGACCTTTTTTGTTTAATAGTCTCAAATATATAAAACAATAGAAAAATAATATAGATCATGAAATTATTATCTTTTGAAGGATACAAAATGTTAAACGAATCATCTAAAGCATTTGAGGCTGATTTGGATAAAACACTAAACGAAAATATTGGAGCTGCGTTAGGTAGCCCTGTTAAATTTACCAAGATTAAAAATAATGCTAAGAAGTACCAACAAGCTTTAGTACAGGTTGCAATTAATAATCTTGACTATGAAAAGAAAAAGGCTGCTGGTAATGTAGATAAAACTAAAGCTGATGTTCTTAAAGCTGCGAATGCTCAAAAGAATCAGGCATTAAAAGATCAGGCTTCTGCTATATCTGATAGAATGGATCAATTAGCCACAACGGCCGGTCTTAAAAAAGTTGCCTCTATTGCTAAGAATAAATCAAAAATGGCTGCTGCCGAAACTGCACTTAAGACTGCTGATGGTGAAGAAGCAAAGGCACTTAAGTTAAAGATTAAAGGTCTTAACCAAAAGGTTGCTGCCGATCAACAAGAACTTAAAGATTATGAAAAGGCTGATGATAAGAAAGAAGGACCAGAAGGAACAGATAATCAAAACCTTGATAATGTAAATACTACTGACGGTGGTAAAGAAAAAGGTGGTAAAGAAGAAGTTGATCAGGCTAAAATAGATGCTGCTCAAAAAGAAGTAGATCAAGCTAAGGCTGAATTGGATATTATAATCGGTAATGATAATGCGAAGGAAGAAGATAAAATTGATTTTCAAATCGCATGGGCCAAAGCAGTGATGAAAAGAAATAAACTTGAAGGTAAGGATACTACAAAAGACTCCAAGGCAATAGGTGACTTGATGCAAAGGAAACAAGAATTAGCTGCAAAAGGAAAGGGCGGTGACGGTCAACCTGAAGGAGGAAAGAAACCCGGTGGAACACCTCCACCTCCACCCCCAACTCCTGGTAAAAAGAAACCCGGTGGAACACCTCCACCTCCACCCCCACCTCCTGGTAAAAAGAAAGAAGATGAGGAAGAAGGCAAACCTAAGAAAAAGAAAGCCGGTAACGAATCTTATGTAAACGAATCAGTTTCTGCTAAGTTCAGAAGACTGATGGAAAATAAATCTTAATGTACAAAGTTCGTAAAATAAACTTTGGATGGTATAGAAGGCGGCATGGTATTCTTTTGGAGAATCTGCCGCCTTCAAAGCAACGATTCATGGTAGAGAATGATTATCTGAAATGGTTAGAACCAGATCCACAGGTATATGAAATCATATTTAAAGTGGAGGATATGAATGACCATGAAAAGAATCCTAACCGCATTCTTTGGAATCCTTTTAGAGAAACGTTTACTAGCATAAAAGAATTAGAAAAAGATTCCGATTTAGTAGATTGGAATTGTGGAATCTGTAAAGCTGATATTAAATCAAGAATGGATTCTAAGAAAGTAGAAAACTTTGTTTGTAAGAAATGCTCAGAGGCTCATAACTCACGGAATAAAAGGGTTGATCAAAGGATAATAGATTCGTCCATTAAATTTACTAAACACTGTAAATCTCTTCTAAAAGGTGAACAGAGGGAGTTCCTCACCTATGTACGCAGATCATCTAAGGGCTAATGCCTCGTCTATAGTTATCTTTTTAAATGCGTTAAGTTTGCTCGTAGGGCATGCATTAAATATTTGGATATCTTTACCTTTTAGTAACTCTTTAATAACATTAAATCCTGGTAAGAATTGATCTTTATAAATATTCTCACCAGTTGCATTTACTGGGTACCCATCATGGAAGTGGCTATTTTTTCCATTATTACCCATATCATATCCTAAAAGAACAATTCTTTTTGCACCTAAATGGATTGCTAAATTAATTGCTGCATAGCCGCTATTATTACCATGTGCTAAAGTATCTCTCGCAGTTTCTAAACCAAATTTTTGACCCTTTCTAAGAATATGAATTGTCTTATCTTCATAAGGCATTGCTCTAACGGTAAATTTTAAGCCTTTAAAATTATGAATCTTTTCTTTAAGCCATGCATATATTCTACCATCTGTCCAATACATAGCATTAGCATGCGGCCAAAACTCTATAGCTTTATTTATTGCAATAGTCTTTTTACCTTTTAATCTATTCCACTCAAATCCTTTTAATGATGGCCCTCCACCTATTAAGTAAACCGTTTCACCTTGCCAAATAGGCTCAATTGGCTTAAATGTCTTTGGGGTAATATAAGGTTCCTTTCTTTTTATCTCTGCTTTTGCCACTTGTGTTGATACCGTAACTTTTTTAACTACTTTATTTCTTTGAACACCTTTAACTATTCTGCTAGGATTATTTGCAGAATCGTCTTTAGGTAAAAGTATATCAACCCTCTTTCTAAGTTTTCTTATGCGGCGCATAGGTCAGTTTTTTTATTTATTCCTTTTGAAACCATATCCAATTTTTACATATAAAAATAAATCTATTTTATGAAGAATGTACAAAACATACTCTTAACAGAAAAGTATCGGCCTCAATCTTTAGATGATCTTATTACCCCTAAACGAGTTGGTGATAAATTGGCAAAGGGAGTTTATCAGCATTTACTTTTACACGGTAGCCCTGGTACTGGTAAGACATCTGCTGCAAAGGCAATGGTTAAACATTTTAAACATCCTTATCTTTACATTAATGCATCAACCGACACATCAGTAGATATTGTAAGAAATCGCATTACTGATTTTTGTGCAAATCGTTCTATCATGGATGAACCTGGTAAACTGAAGGTTATTATTCTTGATGAGATTGATGGTGTATCTGATCAATTCTTTAAAGCTCTTCGCGCTACGATGGATCAATTTAATGTTAATGCAAGATTTATTGCAACATGTAATTACATTAATAAAGTACCGGACCCAATTCAGTCCAGATTTGAAATGATTGATTTTGATTTTTCAAAAGAAGAAGAGACTGAAATTATGAAAGGTTACATAATGAGAGTTTTACAAATCTGCAAAGAAGAGGGGTTAGGAATTGATAAACATGCTGCGGTTGAATTAGTAAAAAGAAAATTTCCAGATCTTCGTAATATGCTTAATACAATCCAAGGATTTAAATCTCAAGGATTGGAAACTGTTAATGTAGAAGATATTAAGAAGTTTAGTTCAGTCTATAAAGATATCTATGACCTTGTTATTGATGGAACTGATCCTGTAAAAAATTATCAATATATGTTATCAAATTATGCAAATAGAACTGATGATGTACTTTCTTCTCTAGGTGCAGAATTTATAGATTTTATAAAACAGGATAGGCAATCATATACTCAATTCATACCACAGATAATTGTAACGGTTGCAAAATATCAATCACAAAGGCAACAGGTAATTGATCCTGCAGTATCAATGCTTGCTTGTATCTATGAACTGCAATCAATAGTAAATGAAGCATGACACCAGAATTTTTAGATCAACTAATCAAACTCTATCCTAATAATTATGAATTAGGAAATGCAGTTAGAGCATTTTGGCATATGAAAAGAGACAAGCCTAATTTAAGCCTTGTTGAGTTAGAAAATGAATTTCTCCGTAACTTTCAGAATGGCATCTAACTTGTTATAATTAAATTAAATACTAATAATATGAAGAAAACCGGCAGACATACATTTGTCATCGACGGAAACTACTTTTTGTTTAGGACTCTATATGTTATACCTAGCCGTTCAAAAAAGAAAGGTTTATTAGGTACTGATGAAGAGGTCCAATCATTTGTCAAAAAATTGGCAACCGATTTTGCTTATCAGATCCGATTATTTGAAGGACTTATAGATCGTGTTGTTTGGACAGTAGATTCTAGGTCATGGCGTAAAGACTTTTACCCAGAAGCTGATTATAAGGGTAACCGTAAGCAGGACAGTAATATTAACTGGGATAATTTCTCTAAAGCTACATCTGATTTTATTTCCATTCTATCTAAGCAAGGTGTTATCATTTCTAAAATTGATGGTGCTGAAGGTGATGATCTTATGTATGCGTGGAATACAGAATCACTCGCAAATGACAAATCAGTAATCATGTTTACTGGTGATAGGGATCTTGTTCAATTAGTAGATAAGAGTAAAAACAATAATACCCATACTATTCTATTTTCACCAGCACATAAGAAGCTGTACACTTACCAAGGATTTTCTGAATGGTTAGATACTGAGGATGTTTCAGAAACTTCTGATGATGTATTTGATGTTCTTAAGGTTTCTGTTTCTCCAGAAAACCAAGCCAAGAAATTACTTAAAGACTTGGTTAAAAAGAAAAAGGCATCTATTATTGAAATAGACCCAGAAGACTTCCGTTTCCGTAAAGTTCTTACTGGTGATGCTGGCGATAATGTTCCTCCTGCATATTACTATACTTCAAAAAATCGTAGATACGGTATCAGTGAGAAAAAGGCAACTGCTATCATTGCAGAGTTTAAAGAAAAACATGGCCATCTTTCTCATATGTATCTTTATAATGAAGAGTATGTAACTGATTTAGCCAATATGGTTATTCGGGTTATGAATGCAAAACATATGAGCCGAGAGCAAATTATTGCAAATATTAAATCTAATGTTAATCTTATGGTTCTTGCTGCTGAATCAATCCCAGAAGGTATTTTGGATGAAATGTTTAAATATGTTGAATCTAAAATGAATCAGAAAGGACTACAATTAAAGACTATCTCTACTATGAAATCCTTATTGGAAGGAACTGAATATGCAAAAGAAGTTGACAGTTCCTTTAAGGCATCGTTCTTTAAAGATGACGATGATGATGAGGGTGATCTTTCTTTTATTAAGGACACTAAAAAACAAGATAAGATTTTTTAAACATATTGCAATTACTTCATATAAATATAAAATAGGAGATGAAATTATTTGACTATATAAAAGTTCTTTTCGGAAAGGATGAACAGTGGGATAAAGTAACAAACTATGATAAGTCTAAAAACTCTTTTATGACTAATCGGTTTATGAGTATTAAGTTTCCTATTCAAGCAAACTTATTTAATTCTCTTAAAACAGATCCGGCCGGTCAAGCCGAGGCATGGAGATTGGTCGCATCAAAGTTTAATAGGGTTCCTGGATTTATTTACACAAAGGTAAAAAAGTCACCAAAAGAAAAAGCAAAGGAATGGTCACCTAATCCTAAAGCTTTAGAACAATATATGAAGTTCAATGAAATTGGTGAACGTGAATATAAAGAAGCACTAAAATATGACCCATTACAAGTTCGTTCTGCGATAGATATATTAGAAAAACAGATGGGTAATGATGCTAATTGATAACACCTTTGAACTAGGAATTCCAACACATATAAAATTTACTCTTTTTAAGTATGATTACTTTGATAGTATAATTATTAGTAGAGTAAAAAAAGAGTGTAAGAATTTAAACTTATCAAAAGATGGTAATGAATATACTGTTAAAGTATCTTCTTTTCTTAATGCTATAAAAACAAGTAAGCGTTTACGTACCGAAATAGAAAAAGCTGAAAATTCTGGTTTTTTACCTAATCCTGCACTTAAGCCTAATTCTGTTTACTTTATTGTTTCTATTTTAAGTAGATTAGAAAATTTAGAATTTCTAACTTTTAGTGTAAATGATGATAAAAAATACACAAGATTAGTTAAAGGCGAATCTGGGCATGTCTTAAGTTTTTATTTCAGTATTCTTGAAGGCATTTTTGATTTAACACAGCTCTTGGATAGAAAAGAATTAGATATTTTTAATAAGACACTTATTGAATATAGGATCATGGATAACAAGTATCTTGATAGAAAGCCTTATTTCTATATGAAAGCTAGTGCTTTATTAGATATCTTAACTTCAATGGAAATTGATGGCAAACTAGATGCATATGGGATTATTGATCAAATAGATCCTAAATTAGAGGAAGACGATCCTATCTTAGTTGTCAAAACAGATTACACCCCATATTAAGTAGAATATATAAATCATGATAAGAAGGGATTCATACACATTTACAGGAAATGAAAATTTACCATCTGAATCTTGGATTCCGTATTTTTCGCAATCCACTGTTGGTAATTCATATACAATTTTATGGAATGATACTGATGATGAATTAATGATGTCCAATACTGAATATGAGTTTTCAACATATCAGCCTTTCTTTAATGAATTATTTAATGGAGCTAATGTTTTATCTATAGGTTATGGTATAGGTTTTATTAATGATGAAATTACAAGAAATAAAGCTACTATGACTGTCATAGAACTTCATCCAGAAGTTGTTGCATTGGAAACTAGAAATATTGAAAATATTACAATGATATATGCAGATGCATATAACTGTGATTATCAAAAACTATTTCCAACTGAAAAATTTGACATTATCTTATTTGACCCATCAGGGTATGATAATCCTAATAAAAACTTTCCAAGAAACCCTCTAAACGAAATCTTAACACCTGACGGTATAATGATGAGATGGAGTCATGCAGGATGTCACTTAGTTTAACCTGTTAATTTCTAAGAATATATAAACAAATAATGTTTGTATATGAAATCATTTCTTAGAAGATGTTGTGATTCAAAGCGAGAATGTGTTACTTACCTTGTTGTTTTTCTATGGGTATCAGTAGGTGTATTAGCTACTTATTTTGACACCGATTTTACTCAATTAGCCGGATACTTTATTTCTCTTACTGGATTCGTTGCTTCTTATATCTTTGGTGAAAGTATGAGACCTAGCGAAGATACTTCAATTTTTCTAAAAGGAAAAAATAGTAAAAGAGAAGTCTTAATGTATATAACAATTGCTTTATGGGCAATCGTAGGTATATGGGTCATTGTAAAGAACGCGGATTTAATAGGAGCCAGCGCTTACTTTGCTGCACTAACACCATTCGTAGGATCTTACATTATTGGAGAAACATTTAAAAAAGAAAATTCTTAAATGGCAGTTAACGGAACAACCACAGACGCAAACGGTGATGCTATACTTATAAGCCTACAAGAACCCTATAAAAATGTTGTTGAGGTTGTAGGATACTCTGATGTTACTAAAGGGGAAAACACTGGAGTTTATTTTAATAAACAGTTTAGGTGGGGAACCGATGGTGTCACTTATTCTGATTACGTGGCACTTACAAATGCGAATCTAGAGGCCTTACTATTAGATCCAAATAAACCATTTTGGATTCAGTATAGGTATGAACAGGTGGGCGATGGCACATTGGAATTTGAATCTATTGCTCTAGAATTAGTAACAGATGGTGGAATTATCTGTAAAGTTCCGCAAGTTCAGTGTGGAGCTGAAGGCTGTGTTGGCGTTCCTAACCTAGTAGTAGATTGCTGTGGAGGATCTTGGAATCCTTATGATTTAAGTAGAGCTTCGTCGATGTATAATCAACTATCAGCAGTAGCATCTAACTTATTTGGGTTCTGTGTTGACTATTTTAAGACAAAAGCTGACCAAAGAAGTCGAGATGTTATACTTAAAGAATATTCTTTATTTGATGTTATATCAGAAGCCGAAGTAAAAATACTTATTCCTGATAACGAATTACCTACAAGAGAAATCCAGTTTAATCCAATGATGATGGATTTTCCTGTGCAGTTTGAAGTTCATATTGTTAAGTCTGCATTTGAACAAGTGTTCGGTGTTGGTGCAAAACCAGAAATGAGAGACTATCTATACTTTAAACAGTATATGAATAGAATGTACGAAATTGATGCTGTTGCGGAAGCAGATGATTTTCTTTACTCAGGATCTTATTGGAGAGTAAGTCTTGTTCCGTACCAACAAAGAACTGCAGTTGGGTTTGATAATACCCTAGAAGGTAAAAATGCAGAAATTGATACTAAGGCTCTTGTATCTGATCTTAATAAATTTAAACAAGAAAGAGAAGATGAATTTGCAGATGTAAGAAAACCTAATCAGTATAATACTATAGGTACATTAGCAAATGATTATGTTAGAAGAATCTTAGATAAGAAGCTTATTATTAAAGAAGAAAATGTTTATAATGAATGGACTATCATTTCAAAGTATCATTATAAGTTAGGTTCTATGGCAAGAGGAACTGAAGCCATAGAATATAGATATAATCAAGGGTGGGCTCAAACTGATGATAGGGCATTTACATTTTGGTTAAATCCACAATACACAACACCTGTTGGAAAAAATATACTTATCTTATCAATTGTAGATAAAGGTGGTAAAGTACAGTTTAATACAGGCGGGTTACCTACATTTGGTCAGGCTTTAAATATTGGAGACTGGGTATCTGTGAGTGGTACTAATTCATATAATGGCATTCATAAAATAATTGAAATCAACGGTGATTCTATTGTACTAGATGAATCCTTTATAGATGATGCTACTTCAGGGACCCCTAAATTTAATAAAGAAGCTAGTAATAATTTCATGGTATATGAAAATGAATTATTACCTCCTACTAATTTTGTTTCTATGACTTATACTAGTAATTGGTTCATTATGAAAATTAATGAAACTTATTATAAGTGGAAGCTATCTCAACCTCTTCTTAAAGATGAATGGTATGCATTAGTTATAAACTTAAATGCAACTGCAAGACAGCTAAGTCTATTTGTCTATAATACACCAGCTCAAACCGGCGCGATTAATCCAGAGTTTACTGCAACATTAACTAAGATATTTAATGAGACTAAAGTATATGACTTGGTTAATGTTCCTAATGATCAATCTTGGAAACTATTGGGTTGCCAAACAGATTTAACAAATATTAGAATTTGGAAAAAGCCAATAGAAGAAGAGCTGCATAGCTTAATCTTAAGTCAATATGTTGTTAAGGATACACATTTAACTCTCCTTTTAGACAATGCTTCTCCTGAACTGTTACTACCAACAGTTTCTGATGCCCGATAACTCGGAATATATAATACAAATTTAGTATTAATGGAAGATAACTCAAAAGATAAGTTTAGAGATAGTTTGGGTGATTTACTTAGCGATTTACCAGATGAAGTACCTGGACTAAGTGAAACACCAGAATTACCTAAGGTTAGAGCAGAAGGTACACAAGCCGTTGCGATGACTAAAGCCAAAGGAAAGGCTAAAAAGGTAATGAGTAGTTTACTTAAGTTTTATTTAAGTGAAGAGATCATAGCAGAGCATGAATACATTCAAGCTAAAGCTCAGCTTGATGAATATGCATTAGGAATGTTAATAAGACAGATGGAGAATAGTGAAATTGCTATTTCTACTCTTATGGATACTATTAATGAAGGCGATGTATCCCCTAGAATGTTTGAAGTACTTAGTGACTTACAGAGAACTCTCCTAGATATAATTAAATCACAGACAATGTACATGGTAGCTATAGAAGAAAATGCCAAAAAGACATCACGTGATATTGATGTTTATCACGGAAGCCCTGAAGGAGATAGTAGACAAAAATCACAAGGGCTTAAGTCAAGAGGTACAAAAGATTTAATGAGAGCTTTACAAGAAACTATTAACGAAGAAGATATACAAGATGTCGATAGCGATGAAGATGAAGAATAATTATATTCTTGTAGAAGAAATTCCACAAGAAGCTGTAACATCAGGTGGTATTATTATCCCTGAGGAAAAATATAACCGTAAAGCAAAGGTACTATGTTCAGATAATGATCAGGTCAAAGAAGGTGATACGGTAATAAAAACAATAGGCAAAGGTACTGAATATACATTAAATGGTAAGAAAGTAGAAATCTTACACTTAAATCATATCCTTGCCGTTATAGAAGAAAATGGCACAGAGACCACAAGCACCTAGTGCAGGATTTGACTTTAATATAAGTAAAGCTCAACAAGCCTTTTCATGGACTAGTGAAGCAGTAGAGCAATTAATGCTTGCTATTGAAGAAGGGTATAAACCTGCATCAACACCATTCTACGAAGGTAATCCTAACCTAAGAAAAGGAAACATTGTATTTAATTATACTCCTCATGAATTAAAGGAGATTAAGAAGTGTGCAACTGACATTGTATATTTTGCAAATACATACTGTACTGTTATGACAGATCATGGTCTACAGACTATTGAGCTTAGAGCATATCAAGAAGACATGCTAAGACAGTTTCAGGCAGAGAGATTTAATGTATGTTTAGCAAGTAGACAGGTTGGAAAAACAATATGCTCTTCAATTTTTATTGCATGGTATTCATTATTTAACTTTGATAAAAATTCATTAGTACTTTCAAATAAGGGTGCAACTACCAGAGAGATTATTGATAAGGGTAAAACTATCCTTGAACATTTACCTTTCTTTTTGAAGCCAGGTGTTTTAAAATGGGATGTATTTAATTCTAAGTTTGATAATGGTTGCCGTATCATTGGTCAAACTACAACTAAAAAGGCTGCGATTGGTTTTACCATTCATTTACTATTCATGGATGAGTTTGCTCACATTCCCCAAAACTTTGTAGAAACATTTTATGAAAACGTGTATCCAACGGTATCCGCTTCTTCAAACTCAAAGGTTATTATTACAAGTACACCTAATGGGTTTAATAAGTTTTATGATATTTACTCCGCCGCTGAATCTGGGTTAAGTGAATATACTCCATTTCGAGTAGATTGGTGGGATGTGCCAGGTAGAGATGAAAAGTGGATGCGCCAAGAGGTTGCAAACTTAGGAAGTGAAGAAGCATTTAATAGACAATATGGTAATCAGTTTATTGCAAGCTCGTCTCTTTTATTAGGAGCAGATAGTCTTAAGAAACTAACAACAAACCAAGTAGAGTTTGTACATAGAGAAATGCCTGAATTTGATGAAGAGTCCGTAAAGTATGATGGATTAGTTTGGGATCCTTCTTTTGATTTAGAAGAATGCCAAGAAGATTCAAATTACTGGGTATTTTCAGTTGATATTGCAGAGGGTACAGGTGGAGATTATTCTATTGTTAATATTTTCAAAATTGAAATAATGGACGAGAAGGATTGGAAAAAGGTTGCATCGCCTGGTAGCTTTGTTGACTTCTATCGCATAAGACAAGTAGGTAGATTCAGAAGTAACGAACATACTATTGAAGAATTTGCAAAATCTGTTTACCTCTTAGCTTATGATGTCTTTTATTCAGAAAATGTAAAAATGATTATTGAATGGAATATGTTTGGTGGAGAACTAATAAAAAGGTTAGAAACGGTTTTCCCTCAAAGAAATGATTTTGATGAAGAAGCTGTAGTTAAATTTAAACATAGAATAGATGCTCGTACTAAGCAATTCGGTCTAAAGGTTAAAAAAGATAACAAGCCTATCTTTTGTCAAAACTTTAAAAAATACATAACACAAAATAAAATAATCATAAAAGATAAACAAACGGTCTATGAAGCATCTACTTTTGGTAAGATGCCTAACGGTTCTTATGCCGGTCAATTAGGTCACGATGATCTTATTATGACATGTATAAATAGTTCTGAATTCTTCTTTACATTAGACTTTTCAGATTTTGCAGAAGAGATCCATGATGTAATAGAGCAGTCAGTTCAAGATAAAATTGATGCTATACTTGAACAAGATGCGAAGGGTGGAAATCTTAACTATGATATCTACGACCTGGTATAAAAAGTTATGTGTTAGTGGATATATAAAAAAAGCAAATAAAAAAAATAATATAAGATGGCACTAGATCCGAAAATCGCTTCGATTAAAGCTGCAGGTACTTACAGATTTGAGTTTGATAAGTCTCAAGTTGTTAGTATTCCTGCTAATCAGACAAGGTTAATTGTCGGTTTCTCTAAAACTGGACCGTTTAACACCCCAGTTTTTGTACCAGATACTGCGTTCTTTAAGCAAGTATACGGCGACATTGATAGAAACTTAGAGAGAAAAGATTCTTATTTCCACAGAAGCTGTTTAGCAGCATTGGAAAGAGGACCTATCTTGGCTCTTAATCTTCTTAATTTAGACTCAAACGATAAAGTTGAGTACATTAAGTTTGGTACTTCATCTACACCGGAAGTACAAAACAATTCAGGTGCAATGGGAGAATATCAAAAATTCTATAACAGAGATAAATTCTTCTATCCAGATTCTGACGCATTCCTAGATAACGTTGGAGCAAACAGACAGGTATTAAGTTCTACTACTACCAATGATCTTTTAGATATGGTAAACTTAGGACAGAATCCAATTTCTGTTATTGTAAGAAAAGCATCTGCTGCAAACTCTGCAGGTTTTAATGTAACTGTTGAAGAATGGTACGGAGCTGCAAATGTTCCAGGATTCTTAGATAAAGATAGTTTGGTATCAGACTTCTTAGTTGATATCTTTGTAATTGCAGGAAACTTCGGTGGAGACTTTAGTTCTGCAACACCTTATGAAAGATTTGATTCTGATCCAATCTTCCAAACTTACTTTGATAAAACACAAGGATTGAAAAGAAGATTATTTGATTCTGATGCAACTGATACTAAGATTGCTGAATTCTTTAATGAAAGTGAAGTTAATGTTATTGCAACCTATACTGCATCATTAATTCCTGATTTTGTGGATTTACTTGGAAATAACCTTTTCGTAGAAAAAGTTGTTAATGCAAACACTGCATCTACCGGATTATTTATAACTGTTAATGAGGACCTCTTTAGTGGAGACTTTTTAATTGACGGTGTTGCTGGTGGTATTGATCTGATTGGACATAACCTTGAATATACTCAAGCTACTTCAATCCAGGATGATGTTAATTTCTTATCATACAGTGGAGCTATTGTTTCTGATTTAAGTTATAACAGGGCTGCAACTGTACCTAATGTTATTACACAATCTACTGGGACTCTAATTTCTGCAACAACTGTTACTAGTGGAGATATTCAAATCCAAGTACAAGGAACTGCAGGTGATTCATTTTTTGATTCATTTGCTAATATGACTGCAAACAGCTCAACTGTTGTAGGTACCTATATCTTTGATTCTGTTATTTCAAAATATGTTCCTGTTATATCTCACCAAGTTGTTGGAAATACAGTTACATTATTGTTATCATCTGTTGGTGGAGTTACTGATACTGACTTCCCTACTTCTGGTGCAACATATACCTATATTAATGAAAGTGACTTTGGATTCGTTGCTGATGAACTTCCACTAGCTAATCCAACTGCAGGTATCATCGGTTCTTATGGATCTATGTTATATAGCCAATTTGCTAACGGTACACTTACTGATGGTGATGAAGCAGTATACTTAGATGGTGGAACTCAATATACTTCATACTTAGTATTTAATGCTATTGATTATGGGTTTATTCACGTAGGAACTCCAACAACTGCTGTTGATACTGTTGCAATATCTGACCCGGCATATAGCTTACCTTCTGTTCAGGTTCTTGCTTACCAGGAAGATGCATTTAATAACTTAACGCCTCATGCTGAATTTACTTTAGATGGTGCAGGTGTTTTCTTAAATTCTGATGCTGTTGCATACGGTGCAAATGTTTTTGGAATTCAAACGCTGAAAGGTGCAAATAACCTTTCAATTGATATCTTGGCTGATTCGTTAACCGAAACTGCTCTTAGACCTAATCAAATATTAATTGATGCTGCTAATCCTGATGCTGCTGATGTAGTTGTAGGAAATTACTTAGTACACTTTGAAGGTTCTGTTAATGTTCCTCACTCAAGGTTAACAAGAATTAATGTTGTACAAGGAGGATTAACTAATTCTGAATACAGCACAATTCCTGCAGGAAAAACTGCATTATTAGTAACTTGCCAAAGTGAAATTTCAACTTCTACTGCAGGTGGAGTTAAAAAGGTAGAATTGTACTATCCAATTGATGCATGGGTTGATTACTTAAATGTATTCACTTTAGATGGATTTAAATTAGATAACACTAAACATGTTCCTGATGGATCAAACCAAAGACAAAATGCTATATTAAATGGTACTCTTAACGGAACTAATCTATTTAAAGCATTAACTGATAGAGATGTTATTAACTTCCGTTATGTCGTTGATACTTTTGGAAACGGTATTGAAAGTGGATCTAAAGCAATCTATACAAACCTCTGTTCTACTAGAAAGAATGCATTTGCTATTCTGAATGCACCTTCTGCTAAGGACTTTAAGGCTAATACTGATCCTACATTCTTGGATGCTACTGGAACTCTTTCATCTAGATTTATTTCTACTGGTGGAGATCTTAGTAAAAATCCAACTGTAAGATATTCATTACCATCTCAAACACAAGGTGCGAGTTGGGGAGCATTCTATTATCCTTACATTACCGTAAGAGATCTTGGGAAGAATATCAATGTACCACCCGCTGCATATATTTCTAATAACTTTATTGCAAAATATGAAAATGCTTTACCATGGTCATTAGTTGCAGGTGTTCGTAGAGGTGTTGTTGGTGGAACTGGTGTTGTCGGCTTAGAATTAAATCTTGGAAAAGAGGACAGAGAATACTTGGAGCCATTTGGATTGAATCCGATTGTATTCCAAAGTGGAACTGGTCCAACAATCTTTGCTAACAAAACTGCACAGCAGACTACAAAATCTGCATTAAGTTCAATTAACGTTAGAGAGGTTGTAATTTACATCCAAGATGGTATTGATGCAATTCTTAAAAACTACTTGTTTGAATTTAATACAGCTCAAACAAGATTGGAAATTAAAACACTTGCTGATAACTTCTTATCAACTGTTCAGAATGATGACGGTGTTTATGACTTCAGAAATATTATGGATGAAACCAATAATACACCAGAAGTTATTGATCAAAATGTTGGTATCTTAGATACTTATATTGAGCCGGTAAGAGGAATGGAAATACTCGTCCAAAGAACTACAATTCTTAAGACAGGTGCAATAAGCTCAGGTAACTTCCAATAAGAAAAGAAAGATGAATATATAAAAAAATAAGATAAGTTATGCCATTACCACATTATACACAATCAAGGGCTAGCAGTCAGAGATATGAACCTATCCAACCTAATTTATTTGAGGTGACTGTGTTTACGCCACTAGGTGATGATACTGGATTAATCTTGGAACAGGTTAAAACAATCGGAGGATTAAATAACCTTAACCCTTCTGTAGATGCAATAGGTCAGAAATATAAATTTGCTGATCGTTCGTTTGCAAGTATGCCAGGACAGACATTCATGGATCTCACTGTTAACTTCAGTTTGAACTTAAACGAAGCAAACGAAAACTACATTTACAATACCTTCCGTAACTGGTATAAATTAGTTTACGATCCATTGACTGGCGAAATGGGATTGAAGAAGGACTATGTTGGAAGTATGATTATTGTACAGTACAACAGAGCAGGTGATATTTTTAGAAAGATTACTTGTAAAGATGTATTCCCAACAGGACAACCTGATTTTGTAGATGAATTGAGTTATGAAACTCCAGATGCTGTTGATTTAACAATGACTTATCGTTGTGATCATTGGGTTGAGGAGAACGTTGGTGCTGGAACCTAATTCAAATTAAACTTATATAAAACTGGCCTTAGGGCCAGTTTTTTTGTCATTACTCTAATATATAATATAGAATACATAATCTAAAATCATGAAGATATTTAAAGTAAAAAATCAAACAGATGGGAAAGTTTATGTAGGTTATTCAGTTAATGACAATCCTAATAACTTAGGGTCTGGAAAATACATTAAGAGGGCGGTGAAGGATTTTGGTACAAAGTCTTTTACTAAAACCATTCTTGAAGAATTTGAAACAGACGAGTCATTAGGTCATATTATGGATAGGGTAGAGTTTTGGATTAAAAAATACAAAGCTGACAATCCTAAATATGGTTACAACGAAAGCGTACAGGAAATGATTCCACAAAAGAAAAGACTTACAAAAAAATTACAAGTTCTTTTAACTCCTGAAGATGAAGATAACCTTAATACTATCATCATTCAAAAATCAATGGAAACAAAAACAAAACCGATGCCAGTTTCTAGGTATGTTAGACAACTTATTGTTGAGCATATAGTAGAGGAGACATCACCAGAAAAACAATTAACAAAAAATTAAATAAATTATGAGTAGTCACGAAGACAACATTAAAAAAGAGTTTGAAGCAGCTGAAGGTATACAAGATACTGAAGCCACTGTTAAGACTAATGAGGATGGTGTAATTACTGAACTGGGTAAGGTTGATACCACCAGGGGTAGTGGAATTACATCACCAGACGATCCTGAAATACAGAGAATTCAAGCTTTAGCAGGTTATGTAAAATTAGATTTAGGTAACTTCCCATCAAAAGGTAAATTCTATAGAGAAGATTTTGAAATTCATATTAGAGCCGCAAGAGTTGGTGAAATTAGAGAATTTTCTACATTGGATGAAGATAACATTTTAGATGTAGATGAAAAGTTAAATTCTATTCTTGTTAACTGTACTAAGATAATGTATGGTACACAAAGAGGTTCATATAGAGATGTTTTAGAAGAAGATAGAATCTTTTTAATTTTGGCAATCCGCGAATTAACATTTAAGAGCGGTGAAAATAAACTTATGATGCCAGTAGGTAAAAAGGCATGCCCAACTGGAGCATGTAAATCTCAGGATTCCGTAGAGCTTAAAACTACTAATCTTCAATTCCAAGAAGGGGACGAGTTACTAGAAAAGTATTACGATTATCAGAATAAGTGTTTTACTATTCCAACAAAAAAACATGGAGAGCTTACATTAGCACCGCCTACAATTGGTGTTATGCGAGCAATTACAACATGGATTAGAAAACGTGAAGAAGAAGGTAAATCTTGGGATAGGTCATCACTTACCATACTACCTTATATACAAAGAGAGTGGAGAGGTTTCAATGATAAAGAAATCTTTTCTGCAATAACAAATTTCCAAGGCTGGGATGCTAATAAATTTTCAATCATTTACAGACTTGTGGAAAAAGCGAAAATTGGAGTTAAACCTGAGTTTATCTATCCATGTGAATCTTGTGGTGCGGAGGTCACAGTTCCGCTTTCCTTTCCCGGCGGTGTCAAGGCTCTCTTTATTATTCAAGATATCACTTCTGAACTTCTTTAAGGTTAGAGTCTTATTATTGGAAAAGTTGCATCTCCAGCCATCTGAGCTGGATTTGCTTCCTTTCTATGAATATGAGTACACTCTTGAAATGTTTAATGACATAATGAAAGAGCGTAACGATGATGAGCGCAAGCAACAGACGTCGTATGGGGATAAATATGATATGGGAGGTATGAAAAAACAGATGAAAAATATGTCATCATATAAAACTCCATCAATGCCGAAAATAAGCATGCCTAAGTTCTAATAAATATAGTATGGCAGCAGTAACCTTAAAAGACTTGATGAGCCCTCTATCTAAGATAGAGGCTTATTCAAAAGAAACCAGCGAAAGCGTTAAAAGAATTGAAGATTTTATCGTTAAGGGTATGGGTTCAACGGGTAGTGCTGATGCCACATCTGCTGCTATACTTTCGGTCTCACAACAACAGTTATCAGTATTACAAAATATTAGATCACTAATAGGCCAACATCTTGGTGTGGCAATAATGCATGAAGAAGGTGCTAGATCATTTGCAGGTGATAGTATAAGACAAGCAATAAGAGATAGAATTTTAGGTAATAGAGATTCTAAAAACTTAGAAATACTTGCAAAAAACGCTAATAATAAAAGCACAGGTAGCGATAAGACTACTAATAAGAAGAGTAGTGGAAAGATTGATGGCAAAGCCGCTTCAGCATTAAAGGATTTAGGATACGGCGCTTTACTTACAGGTAAGGCGATGTTAGTGTGGAGTATTGTTCCTAAAAGAGCTGTTAATAAATTCCTGGATTTTGTAGTTAACTCATTTGAAAGATTTGAATCCTTCAATACAAAGAAAGTACAGAAAGGGATTGATGCATTGGATTCTATGGGAGATGCTATTATAAAGTTTGCTGGAGGTTTGGCTTTAGCAACACCTCTTATCTTAATAGGTCTTGTAGGCTTACCTATTCTTATACCTACTCTGTTTATTATGGGCGGTGTCTTTTCTCTTCTTGGTAATAAAAAGTTTTCACAGAACATTAGAAAGGGTGCTAGATCTGTTGATAGAATGGGTGATGCTATTCTTTCCTTTGGTATTGGAATGGCTGCATTTGCTCTTACTACATACTTTATCCTTAAACAGCCTGCAATTTTGCTAGGAATGGTTTTATCATTAGTACTTATAGGTGGGGCTGTTGCTTTACTAGGTACCAAAGTAATGAGTAAAAAGGTAAGAAGAGGCTCTCTTAACTTACTTATTATGGGGGCAGCCGTAGGTGTCTTTGGTATAGGGTATGGAATTTTTGCTGCCGCATTTCCTAAGAATGTAGGTTTTAAAGATGTTTTAATACAAGCTGCTGCTATAGCAGGTATAGGAATTGCTACTGCAATAGTAGGAAAATTTGGATTAACTAATATTGCATTAGGTGCATTATCATTAGCTCTTAACGGATTAGGATTGCTTGTATTTAACATGGGTTATGTTCCTTTTGCCGATGCAACTAAAGGAATGTCATTAGCAGATGTTGGAATACAAAGTGGTGTCCTATTAGCGGTAGGTGGTATAATGGCATTAGCAGGTCTTGCTGTTACGGCATCCGCTGGTGCTATATTATTAGGACCTGCTCTTTATGCTGCTGCTGGATGGTCATTAACATTATTAGCACCAGGACTTGAGGCAATGAAGGATTTAGAATATTCTGAACAAGACTCTAAAGATCTCGCTACTACATTAGGTGCCGTTGCAATGGCATTCTCTGGTGTTGATCCTGAAGCTGGGGCTTTTGGAATGTTAAAAGGTTTATTTACTAGGGTAGTACAGAGTGGCGGTGGATTAGCTGCAGCTAAAATGTATGCTGCTGCTGGTTCCGCATTACAAGAATTATCAAAAGGCTTAACTGATTTTAAAGCAGTCGGTTTTACAGAAGATGATTCAAAAGAATTAGCAATAGCATTAGGATCTGTTAGTGGAGCATTTGCCCAAGCTGGCGGAGAACCTGCTAGCCCAGGTGGATTGTTTGGTGCAGTATTTGGAAATACATTTAGTCCTAATGCTACTGAACGTGGTATTGATTCAGTAATGGATTCAGGTAAGGCTCTAATGGAAATAACAAAAGGGCTTGCTTCATTCTTAGATCTTAAAAAGAAATACAAATTAGACGGTGATGCATTTAAAGAAGGCGGTTATCTTAACACTGCTATAACTGAAACTCTAGGTTTCCTAAACTCTGCTTTTGCCGCAATCGGTACTAATGAAACGTCAGATTCTTGGGGAATATTTAGCTGGGACGAGAACAGTGTTGAAAAAGGTATTGATGCAGTTAAAGGATCAGGTAAAGCACTAAAAGACATAACAGAAGGTCTTAAAGGATTTTTAGATCTTAAGAACAATTACGGGCTAACTTCTGAATCATTCATGGAAGGTGGGTTCTTATACACAGCCGTTACAGATTCATTAGGTTTTATTAGTAAGGCTTTTGCTACTATAGGTGGAGAAGAAACTGAAGATTCATGGGGTCCATTTAGATGGGATGAGAATAAGGTAGAAAAAGGTATTGACGCAGTAAGCGGTGCAGGTAAAGAATTAACTAATATTGCAGAAGGTCTTTCTAAGTTCCAGGAATTAGTTAAAGCAAAAGTTGATTTTAGTAAAGGTGGCGCATTAGAACAAGCCGTTACAAATTCATTAACTTTTGTTGGTGATGCCTTTGCCGTAATTGGTGGTAAGGAAGAAGAAGACGGATGGTTTATATTTAGTTGGGATGAAAACCTTGTTGAAAAAGGTGTTGATGCAGTTCAGGGTGCAGGAGAAGAACTTATGAACATTGCAACAGGATTAGAGACATTCCAAAAACTAATAGATCAAAAGGTAGATTGGGATAAGTTAAAAACATCAATTGTAAATTCAGTAACCTTTGTAGGAGATGCATTTTCTGCTGTTGGTGGAATGAAAGAAACTGATAGTAGTTTCTTTGGTTTAATAACATGGGATGAGAATTTAGTAGCGGAAGGGATAGATGCCGTTAAGGGTGCTGGGGAAGAATTAATAAACATTGCAAAAGGTATTGAGGCTTTTGCAGGTATAAAGAATCCAGCTAAAGTTGCAAAAAGTATATCTTCAATATTTAATAATATTGCAGATACATTCCAAAATCTTTATAACCCTGAAGACACAAGATCAAGAATGAGTCATTTTAGAGTTTGGATAACTAATTTGACTGATGCAGCCAAAGACAATTCATTGGCAAAGGCTGCTGATGATATGCAAGAACTTGTAAATGCTATTAATTCTACAGATATTTACAAAGCTGAAGCTTTAGGAAACTTATTTAAGGGTGCAGGTGAACTAAGTAGAAATCGTCGTGCATACAACGATTTATATAGAGCGGTTGAAGACATACGAGATCTCTTGGCAGAATCTGGCGGTGGCGGCGAAGGTGTACCTGGCGGTGGTGGCGAAGGAACTCCTCCAAAAGATTCTGGAAATTCTGCTGCATTCTCAAAACTTAATAGCACACTTAGCAGACTTAATTCTACAATGAGTTCTCTACCTGCAGCTATTCAATCTATTAAGATAGAAATTCCTGATTAAATCTTAAAACTAAGTCAATACTCTACTATATAAAATTAACAGAGAGTTAACGAAAATAGTATATTATGGCTAAGAGTATTGTATGGTTTGATCTGGAAACCACTGGAGTAAACACAGCAACAGATCGTATTATTGAGATTTGTATGATAAAGACCGATCTTGATGGAAATGAAATTAATAGTTTTTATTCACTTGTAAATCCCGGCACTAATGTTGAATGGAGACAAGAAGCAATTGATAAACACGGAATTACACCAGATCTATTAGAAGACCAAGATAGGTTTGAGGCTATGGCAAAGGATGTTGTAGACTTTATTGGAGATTCTGATCTTGGTGGTTATAATGCACTTTACTTTGATATCCCAATGCTTACCGAAGAACTTATGAGAGCTGGTATTGTTTTTAATCATCGTAACCGAGCTGTTATTGATCCTTTCCTTATATACTCAAAATATGAAAGAAGAGACTTAAGCACGGCATATACGAAATACACAGGTAAGACTTTAGAAGGCGCACACCGCGCAGAGAATGATATTCGTGCAACAATGGAAATCTTCCAAGCTCAACGTGAACTCTATGATATGCCACAAACAGTTGAAGAAATTGATAAAGTAGTTAATGAATCTCGCCAAACTCAAGTTGACCTAAGTGGTAAGTTTAAGTTTGCTGAAATCAATGGAAAGAAAGAAATCGTATTTAACTTTGGTAAGTGGAGTGGAAAACCTTTCCGTGAAGTATATGAAGCCGATTCTCGTTACATTGAATGGATGATTGATAAAGGGGAGTTCTCAAAGGAAACCAAAATCATTGCCCGTAAGCTTATGGAAAAGATGAAAGCTGAGCCTGAAATGCCATTCTAAAATTGTTAATAACTTTTTGAAAAAAGTCTAGGAAAAATTTTCAATTCCCAACAATTTTGATTATATTTATAATATACAAAATTAAACGGAATATGAAATACCAAAACGGATACCTTCCAAAAATCGCCTACCACATGGCACAAGGTAACACTGACCGCGTGGAATACTTTACTCATCGTCAAATCGCTCGCTACGGTGAACTTACTCCATGGGATATGGGATGGATCTCAACTCAAGTTAACTCTATCCTTCACCAATGGGCACAAGAAGAAAAGGAATTTAACTCTCACCTTAACTACATCTAATCATGGAAAAAGGAACTATCGTAAAGTATGATGGCGGATTCTACCGTATCACCCGTGAAACTAAAAACACGGTCAATCTAGGGGCCATCTTCGGTACTCATGTTTATCACAAAGGAATTCAAAAGTCCGAGGTTACCGAAGCTCACAATGAGTGGTACCAAGGATGGACTCAGTCAGAAACTTATATGTCAATGTAATGAAAATAGATATCTCAAAACTTAAAGAAGTTGAAAAAGCATTTGGTCAATTTGAAGTTGGCCGTATCATGGGAAATGGTAATCATAACTACTTCCGCTTCGGTTACTGGAGACCAGTAGACCTTGGAGTACTCCAGGCAATTATGGCACCGTCAATTGTGGTTGTCGAGGATGATATCTATGATGACGACTGTGGATGGAAATACTCTTATACACTTTATGAAAAATGGGAGTGGGACCAGATTCAAGAAAGACGAAAAGAACAAATGGAAAAGTGGAAATCTGAAAAGTAATCTTTCAGATTTTCTTTTTATGTTTTATAATTAATTTAAATAAAGAACTGATGAGTGTATATCAACAACTAATCCAAAATCCTCCAGAGATCAAGGTAAAGAAAAATCCACGAGAGGTAATTTTTAAAACGGTAAGCTGTATGTGTGATAACGTACATTACATTAAATTTAAGAAAAACACTGAAGGCGACTTTAAAATGTCCGGTGGTGGATTTTCTCTTTCTAATTGGCAAATGAATCATCCACCACATGACATTGAATGGACTGCTGATGAAGGTATGTGGAAACAGGTTGTAAGGATGATCAACACCGGTACATCAAAAATTGAATCTGTAAAAAGTAGATAATGGCTATAACGACACAACCTATGCCAGGCTCCGAAAAAATTCACATTGACTTAAAAGGACCTGATGGAAATGCATTTGCATTAATTGGCTTGGCTCAGAAATTGGCTAAGCAATTACATTACCAACCAGATGAGCGAGGCGAACTTACAACCGAAATGATGGGTGGTGATTATGATAATTTATTGGAAGTCTTTGATAAGCACTTCGGAGAATTTGTAACCTTACATAAATAAGACATGGCCGTACCAACATTAGATGAACAGATTCAAATTCAAGAAATACTTGAAGAAGCTAAAGCATACGGCCTCCGGCATGAAGTATGTGAATGGGCTGATAAGTTAATGGAAGAATCCTCGAAAATGAACATCTTGGATGCGTACACTTTAGCATATCAAGAATGGATTAAATAAATTGTAATGTCATCAGAAGAAAAAAATACAAAAGATGAATTAGACTTCAACGGTGGATGGTCCATGGGAGAAGCTGCTCATCATGTTGGTAAGAAGATGACACAACAAACTATTCCTGACAAAAGGAAATATAACCGTAAGAAAAAACATAAGAAAAAAGATGAAGATTAGTTTAACCTCCGTTTGCGCACAGGTTTATGTTTTGCCTACTATTAAGTGGACATATGATAAATACTTATATGGGTATATGAACATTGAACTTTGGTGGTGGAAATGGGGAATAGAAATAGCGTATGGAATACAAGAATAGATACAACGACATTTATACCTTTACCCTTCAAGAAGACGGCAGTATCTTATGGGAAGGTGATTTTAAATACTACCGCACAGGATGGCCTAATGTTTATAAAGAAGCCTACCAAGCATACTGTAAAGATGTAGGATCTAAAGGTGAACGCCCTATGCACATAGATTCATTTAAAGAAGCTGTTCATGAATCGGTGTACGATGAAAATGATAGCTATGTAGGTTGGGGTCCTATCGCAAAAAAATACGGATCATTAGTATATTCCGATAAAGATAATATTGATATGGTAGATCCTAGCGGCGGTCCTTACATTACTCTCCACCAAGATCTTTCCTGGTTAAGCGAAGAGTTTAAAGGTCTTTGTGTAGGTAGTCTTGTACCTATAGATACTGGTTTTAGGATTGGGACCTATGGCAAATATGATCACCTTGCAGATACTAAGATTATAGGTGGAATCATTAATACATCAGAATGAAAAACTTTGAATACATAAAAGCATTTAACTCGCCATTTAAGCGGCCGAAACTAAAGTGGTACTTTGGTAAGATTGCAATTGGTACACCTTACTTCTATCCTCGTCGTTGGGTAAAACCAACTCAGCAAATGTTAATTGATAATGCTAAAAAAGAAATAGAGGAAAGAAAAAGATGGAATGAAGCCAACGAAAAGTACGGTAACACTCCTAAAACAATTCCATCAATCGAGGAACTATGTGAAGAGAAAAAGAATTATAAATTTCCGGTTCCTAAAAAGATAGGTTTTGATTTTGTTGGATTAGGATGGAAAACCAAATGGACTGATACTGACTATAGGTTTGAGTGGGCTCCTCTTATCTCATTCGTATTTTTTAAATGGCAAATTGCTGTGATGATAATAGCACCAGAACAATATCACTATTGGGAAGCATGGTTGTATTATCAACGTGACACGGAGGGAACTCCAAAGGAACGCATAGAGCAATGTAAAGAAGGCTTTCCTCTCGACTATATCGTATCTGATGGTGGAACGGAAACAAAGGTCAATTATTACAATAAAATATTAAAGGAGAAATACTTATGATAACTGGAGAGCAACCAAAAGTTTTACTTACTCAAGACGAGAACGGTAATCTTAAGATGGATGACGAAATGGGTAAACTCTTATTTGGAGATCCTAAAAAGAATTGGAAACTAGTTCGTGAACGAGATGGTCTAACTAATCAATCAGCCGAAGTAATGTGGCTTGAATGGAATGAAGAAGGAAAGTTTAAAGCCAAACATGATAAACCTGCAATTGGACGTTCCCTTATTATGTCTCCCTTTAACCAGTTCTTTACTTGGCAAACAACAGACATTACTGAGATCGTAGAGGAAAGAGAAGACTACGTAAAATTTCATACCGAAAACTCAACATACGAATTATGGAAGCTATCTTAAAGTTTAACTTACCAGAAGATCATACTGAATTTCAATTTGCAACACAAGGTTCAAATATGTATTCAGTCCTTTGGGAAATGGATCAATGGTTACGATCACAGTATAAGTATATGTCCGATGAAGAATATAGTAAGGACAAGTATGAGACTTATGAGAAGTGTCGAGAACGGCTTAGAGAGATAATGTTTGATAACGGTATAAACTTAGACTAGATGAAATATACAGGTAAATGGTGGGATAGTCCACACAGATCAGAAGAGGACCGAGATGTAGCTGCAATTATGGTTAGAATTTTAGGTGGCCTTGCCTTTGTTTTAGGTTTATTAATGCTCCTATCTTGTGAGGCTGTAGATAGAGATCCAATAGAATCGTGGGAGGTAATGCCTATCGAACTAACGCAAGAGCAGGTAGTATTCACTAATGAAGTGGTTATTGAAATTAACGAGTATCGCAGGTCAATAAATTTAGATACACTTACACAATACACTGGCTTACCTCAAAATCTTGCAACGCAACACTGCAATGAGATGATTTTAACTGGCATAATTTCACATGATGGCTTTCGAGAGCGAGCAGAGATAATGGCACAGTGGGGAGCAGAAGCAGTGGCATGCAACGTTGCATTTGGATACGATAATCCCGAAGAAGTAGTTGATGCTTGGATAGAAAGTCCAATGCACTTAGATTCTCTAGAGGGTAATTATGACTCGGCTGCAGTTGGTATCAGAGAAGATGACCTTGGAACAAATTACATAACCTTAATACTATTTAGATAATATGAGAACTATTCGCCAATTCTTTCGTAGACTTAAAAGACTGATTCAGTTTATTCCTCATGTTTGGCGAGGGTACGATTTTGACTATCGCTATGCAATTGACCTATTTTCATATCAGTTAACCAGAACAGCCGATCATCTTGAGTCCGATAAGTCTTACACCGTCAATGCGGATATGCATGCTAGAAAAATTAGGACCGCTATTGATCTTATGAAAAGGGTGTATGAAGATGAGTATGACATGGAATGGATGGATCAACTCAAGGAGGTATACGGTCCTAGTGTTTTAGATTGGTGGTTTGAAGATATAGGAAGAGGTGATGGTTCATCTTACTTAAGATATGTATATGAGAAGTGGGATAATGCCGAAGAAGTAGAAGCCAAGAAATCTGAATTGATAAAAGCTTCACGAGAAAAACAAAAGAAAGCAGAGAGAATTCTCTGGGCATACATACAACATAACATCCGCAATTGGTGGGATTAATATGATAGTAATGATACCTAAAATGAAAAAAGATTTTGAATGGCTTAGAAAAATAATTTCTAACCCAGCAAACAAAACAGTCCACTATAAATCTCTAAAAAGATTAACCATTCTATTTAGTAAAAAATGGTCTCATATTAAAAAAGAACATCCGGATTTGTATTGGTCATATGTAAATTATCTTCATCTAAAACTTAGGTTTGAATTCTATGAAGAATAAACCTTTAAGGATTTAGCAATATAAAAATAAAAATATGGGAGTGAGTATAGAAAAGAGATATCAGAAACTTACGGATACGGAACACGTACTCCTTAGGCCTGGTATGTATATAGGTTCAGTCAAACCACATACCGAGGAAGTATATCTTTTGGACCGCAAGAGTTGGAAACTTACACCAAAAGAAATTACTTATAATCCAGGTTTCTTAAAACTGTTTGATGAAATTGTATCAAACTCTGTTGATGAACATAAAAGAAATCCTAATCTTAATCAGATAAAGGTAACGGTAGATTTAGATTCTAATCGCATATCCATTTGGGATAATGGAGGTATACCTGTAGAAATTCATAAAGAGTATAATGAATGGGTACCTGAAATGATTTTTAGTAACCTTAAGACTGGAAGTAATTTTGATGATACCGAACAGAGAACAGTCGTAGGTACAAATGGTGTAGGTAGTACTCTTACTAACATTTTTAGTAAAGAGTTTAAAATTGATACTTGTGATGGTAAGAAAAGATTTATTCAAGTCTTTTCAGATAACATGGCAAAGAAAACTAAACCTGATGTTAAATCACAAAGAAAGGGCTTTACTGAAATATCTTATGTAGCAGACTTTGAAAGGTTTGGTATGAAAAAGATTGATAAACCTTCTCTCCAAATGATTGAAAAAAGGTTATATGATATTGCTGCATGTAATCCTAAGCTAAAGATATGGTTAAATGATGAGGTTATTTCCTTTAAGTCATTTAAAGAATATTCTGAACTTTACACTACTCCAGTTTTTTATGAACAATCAGAAAATTGGCAAATAGGTATAGGACATAGTGAATCTGGGTTTAAGGCAGTTTCCTTTGTTAACTCAGTTGAAACTAAAGATGGTGGTACACACGTAAATAACATAGTTTGGCAAATCACCCAGTATCTTAGGGAAAAGATTAAGAGAAAATACCGGGTTGATGTTAAACCATCAGAACTTAAAAATCACTTATATCTTTTTATCAATTGTACTGTAATTAATCCAGCATTCTCGTCGCAGACTAAAGAAAAGTTAATTACTGAACCTAAAGATTTTGGATCTATACATGAACTTTCAGAAAGGACTCTAAGGCAAGTTCTTAACTCCGAAATAATTCAATCCGTTTTGGATTGGATTGAAAGAAAGAAAGCCGCTGAGGAAAGAGCCAAACTTAGAAAACTAAATAAAGGATTAGATAAAAAGAAGGTCGTAAAACTTATTGATGCTAAGAAAAGCGGGGATCGTAGTAATTGTACTTTGGCAATATTTGAGGGTGATTCTGCATCTTCTGCTTTTAGGCAATATCGTAACCCTACTATGCAAGGCGCATTTCCACTTAGAGGTAAGTTTGTTAATGTAAGAGAATCTACAGCTTCAAAGGTTGTACAAAATAAAGAAGTACAATCTCTGATGGCAGCCTTAGGTTTAAAGATAGGGCATGAACCAGAAGATTTAAGATACGGTAAGATCTTATTGTATACCGATGCTGATGTTGATGGTAATTCAATTTCTGCTTTGTTAATAAACTTCTTAGGTAAGTATTGGCCTGAACTATTTGAACAAGGTAGAGTACTTAAAGTAGAGACACCTCTTATGGTTGCCAAGAAAGGTAACCAAACCTTAAGCTTTTATTCTGATGAAGAGTATAAGCAATGGGAATCAAAACAAAGGTCGCTATCTTCATGGAATATTGAATATAAGAAAGGTCTTGCTGCATTGGAAAATGAAGAGTATCAGGAAATAATAAGTAATCCTAAAACCTTTACGTTAACTAAAGATAATAATTTTGAACATACCTTGAATGTTTGGTTTTCAAAAGATTCTGAACCAAGAAAGAAAAAGATCTTAGGAGAAGAACTTGAAGTCAAACCAAAAGGTAAATCATTGTTTTAATATGAATAGAAGAACAGTAACAGATTTTTTTGATAAAGAGTATCTAGAATATGCTAAGTATGTTGTAGAAAACCGGGCAATTCCAAGTTGCATTGATGGGTTAAAACCTACGCAAAGAAAGGTTGTCCACATTGCAAATAAAATATGGAAAAGTGGAAATGAAAAACCAATGAAGCTTTTCCAACTTGCTGGTAGAGTAGCAGCTGAAGCATATTATCATCACGGTAATACTTCATTAGAATCTGCGATGGTTGGTATGGCACAAGAGTTTAAAAATTCTTTACCTTTATTGGAAGGTATTGGTCAATTTGGATCTTTAAGATCTCCTTCTGCTGGTGCACCACGATATATCAGTGGTAAACTTCATCCTAACTTTAGACTTCTCTATAAGGATTTTGAATTATTAGAAAACAAGATTGAAGAAGGTGAGAAAATTGAACCTGAGTATTTCCTACCTATCATACCTACAGTTATCTTAAACGGTTCTTCTGGAATTGCTGTAGGGTTTGCAACTAATATATTAAACCGAAATCCTAAGGATGTTACTGATGCATGTATCGCTGTACTAAAAGGCAAAAGACTACCTGGACTTCCACCTTGGTTAAAGGAGTTCTCAGGCACTTTTACTAGAGATACGATTAATCCTAAAACATGGAAAATAAGTGGTGTACATGAGGTGCTAAACTCTACAACGGTTAAGGTATCTGAAATACCCCCAGGATTTACTTATGAAAGGTATGAAGAACATTTAAATAGTCTAATTGAAAAAAGAATCATTACAAGCTATGATGATAATTCTTCAGGTAAAGTAGAATATGTAATTAAATTCCAAAGAGCAATCCTTAAGGAATACATAACTAAAGATAAACTTGAGGGTTTACTAAAACTCAATACTCAAGAAACTGAAAACCTTACCACTATAGATGAAACCGGTAAATTAAAAATCTTTAATAAGGTAGAAGAAATTGTTAAACATTTTGTAGAAGTAAGGTTAGCATGGTATGATAAAAGAAAGGCTTATTTAATTGCAAAATTAGAAAGAGAATTACTTATCATTTCCAATAAGGCAAGATTCATTAAAGATATCATTGATAGTAAACTTAAAGTAAATAATGTACCAAAAAAGGATATTATCCTTTATTTAGAAACTGCTAATTACGATGAGGTGGATGGTTCATATAATTATCTTTTAAATATGCCTATCTATTCATTAACCAAAGAAAGGTTTAATGAATTGTTAAATCAAGAAGCAGATAAGAAAAAGGAAAAGAAAGTTATTGAAGGTATCGATCCTAAAGATATGTATCTCTCTGATTTAGAAGCATTAAAGAAAGCAATTAAGTAAACCTTTTAATAAAAAGCAATATAAAAATAAATACTATCATGCCTAAATTTAGTTTTGAAACAAAGATGGGAGTAAAGTTAACCACATGTATTTCTGAGTCTATAGAAAATGCATGGGAGTGGATAGCGAAAACTAAACAGCTTACTTTAGATCAAGTAAAAGAATTGTATAACATAAAAAAAATAAATAATGATGATTGAACAAACATCCTCAGTTGACTCTTCAATGATTAATAGAGTCATTTACAATTTTCCTAATAAGACTCTTAAGATTGAGTTTAATTCAGGTGCTCTATATGAATATAATAATGTAGAACCTGATGTATATGATCAACTCTGTAAAGCAGAGTCTCAAGGAAAATTCTTTAACGAGCAAATTAAACATAACTACGAACATACACAACTCTTAATTAACTAAATTTATGGCAACAACAGCAAACGTAATCTATGATGCACTCAAAGCTCAATTTGAGGCACAGAAACAAAAAGCAATCGCAACCTTAACTGTATATCTTTCTAGCCCAGTTGGAATTGGGGAACATCCACAAATCATTGATGAGATGGAGAAATTAACTAGAAACATTGCAGATGCCGAAGGCTGTCTAGAAATTCTTGCAAAAACTTTTGAAGTGAAAGGAGAAAATGGCAATGTGGACGCAGAGTAATAGTTGGTCAGACGATTTAATCATTAATTACATTTACATAGAGAATGAATAAAGTAATTTTAGTTGGCAAGGCAGCCGCAGGTAAAGATCATATGAGAAAGATTTTATGTGGTCGTGGTTTTGAGTATGGTATATCTTATACAACAAGACCTCCTAGAGAAGGCGAATTTGATGGCAAAGATTACTTCTTTCTTAGCGAAGGTGAATTTAAGAAAAAGATTAAGGAAGAGTATTGGTACGAATGGATAGAATTCAACGGTTGGTATTATGGTACAAGTCATAGACAGTTTACACATTCATGTAACCTATTCATAATGACACCTAAAGGTATAAGTCATATTGATCCAGTGGACCGTAAAGAATGTACTATCATATATCTTAACATTCCTCAAGAAGTTCGAAGAAAGCGATTGGAGGAAAGGAATATGCCAGGAGATTCAATTGAACGTAGAATGGAAGCTGATGAATTAGACTTTGCTGATTTTACGGATTTTGATATTGAAATAAACAATGATAACTTTTAACATATAAAAATAAAATGAGTAAATTCATCATCATAGAAGGTACCGATAACACAGGTAAAGATACACAACAGAATCTTATTATAGAAAAACTAAACAATTTAATCTTTCATAAGGTTCATTATTCATCTCTTCCATTTAAAAATGACGTAGATAAACATACATCATATTCAAAACAGATGTACACTGATATGTTTAGAATGATGAATGAATGTAAAGATAAGGATATTAACATTATCTTTAATCGTTCTCATTTAGGTGAATCTGTTTACTCTCCACTTTACCGAGGTTACTCTGGAGATTATGTATTTGATATTGAAAAAGAATATGTAAATAAGTTAAGAGAAAATCTTTATCTTATTACACTTACTAATGATCCTCAAATCATTATGAGTAGAGATGACGGTAAATCATTTTATGGTAATGAAGAAGAGGTTAAAGCCGAGGTTGATGGATTTAATAGAGCCCACCGCCTAAGCAAGATTAAGAATAAGTTATTAATAAACATTGGCACCATGAGTGCTGAGGATGTATCAAAAATTATTATTGATTTTCTTAGTCATGAAAATACTATCACTGGCGATCCACGCCAATTAGAACTGTTTGAAAATGTCTAAGTGGAGAGAAGACCGTATGTATGAAGTAATGGGTCACCTTAATAATGATCCAGAACTTAAAGCTATATACGAAAAGGAGATAAAAAAATCTAATACAAAGTATCCAAGATCCGAGTTTTTTACTCGTATGGAAAAATGTTATGAAAAAGCTATAAAGAAACATGAGAATATACAAAGGTGAAACGTTTGCTGAGGCATATGAATTGGCATTAAATAGTGTTATTCATAACCCAGAATATACCTCATCACCAAGAGGTATGAAAATTTTTGAAGTTACCGATGCTGCATTGGTTATCGAGGATCCTACATTTTGTCTATACGAGAATGACCGTAGGAGTAGTCAATTTAAATATATTGCAGCTGAGTTGGTTTGGTATTTTACAGGTCGCAAGGATGCTAACTTTATTACTCCTTATGCTAAGTTTTGGAATCAAATAGCAAACAAAGATGGCTCGGTTAACTCTGCTTATGGTAATCTTATCTTTTCTGAAAGTAATGAACATTACTATAATCAATATCAATGGGCATTAGAGTCTCTTATTAAAGATAAAGATAGTCGCCAGGCAATTTTACATTTTAATAAACCTTCGCATCAATGGAATGGTAATAAAGATTTTGTTTGTACTCTTAATGGAATATTTCAAATAAGAGATAATAAACTTAACTTTACTATTGATATGAGGTCTAATGATCTTATCTTAGGTACTCCTACTGATGTAGCATTCTTCTGTTTGCTCCAAACGCAAATGTTAGAACATTTAAGAAAGTATTATCCTGAATTAGAGTTAGGTACATATACTCATATTGCCCATTCACTTCATTTATATGAAAGGCACTTTGATCTTGTAAGTGAAATGTTAATGAAATCATTTAATCCAACATCATTTCCAGAAATGAGAGAATTCCTAATTGATCCACAAGGCCAAGCATTATCAGGAATTAAAGAAATAGAAGATGAAATGATTCAATGTAACGATGTAATTAATACAAGTGAGTTTACTCCTACCCCTAAAGATGATCTTTTACACCAATGGATAAGTGATGCAATTTTCCTGGATATATAAACAAATATCCAATGTTCATGAAATATCTAAAGTTATTTGAAGAATTTTCTAATGACTCTGCGTTAAAGAAAGTTTATCTTGCTACTCGTAGAGATAGCGGTCAAAGATGGTGGTCTTATAAAGGATTTGCTGGTGATAACTTTTTCATTCAAGTTACTGAAAATAACATCGATAAGATTGATATAAATCCTGACTATCCTATTCTTAATTATCATAGTTCTATCATAGATCAGCTTTTAAAGGAAAAGAGAATCAAAGAAGAAAATGTTTATAATCAATCTAAACATATTTCAAAATCTGGATCTAAAGAAGAATTTCATAAACTTGTAGGAGAAGACGAAAACATTCCTAAGACAGTATATTCTAAAAACGATGCATTAGAAAAACTCAATTTCCCAATTATTGCAAAACCCTCTAAGGGACACAGCGGAATAGGTATTCAGATTATTGATAAACCGGATTTAATGGAAGATGTAGATGAAAAGATTTTTGATACTTTTTCTGAATATGTTGATAAAGCCGAAGAGCATAGATTTATTAATTTTAAAGGTGAACCTATTTTTTGGATGGAAAGAACACCACTTAATGAAAAGGCTAAAAGTGGTAAGGGCGACGCTAAAGAAGAAATGGAGTTTGGATATGCTAAGAGAAATGTAAAAGACATTCCAAAAGACTATAAAAAAGTTTTGGAAAAGTTTTGTAAGATATATGAAGACCTTCCCTATATGTGTTTTGATATGATGAAATCAAAAGATGGTAAGGTTTATGTAATTGAATCAAATGCACAACCAGGTGTACCTTTTGATTCTACGGTTGAGGCTTATAAAAAGATCTATGAGGATTTTTACGGTAAACCTTTAGATAAAGATAGTTTAACTAAATTAGATGAATATGCAAAAACTATGGTTGAAAAAACTCTTAAGAAAGGCGGAGGCAAAAGATTTTCAATTAAATAGAAAAAATTTCATCAATAATTTTCAATTCCCAACTTTTTGTATTATATTTGTAGTATAACAGTACAAACTGTAAAGAATAGAATATGCACAAAACAACAGAATTTCCATCAGACTTTTTCATAACGTCTGATACATGGTTCGGTAGGCCACAGATTTTGCAAATAGCAAATCGCATATCATTTAAAGACATAGATGATATGAATAACCAGTTAATTAAAAACTGGAATAAGGTAGTAAAGAAAACTGACATTGTATTCCATCTAGGTAATTTCGCATGGGATCCTCAAACTGCAAGGCAGGTCCTTAAAAAGCTAAAGGGCGAGATTTACTTTTTACGAGGTAATACTGACCAGGCATTATTAGATGTGGCCGATGAATTTAGCAATGTAAATATTATAGAGGATCAAATCGCAGAATTTCCACAATACGATTCTGTTATTTGTCACTATCCGTTAGAGGTATGGAATGGTAAAGATTCAGGTACAATCCACTTTCATGGTCATACGGTATTTTCTCATAAGACAGATTTATCCAAAATGAACCGTGTTAATGTATGTACGGATTTTTGGAATTATTCACCTATTAAGTATTCAACGATTAAAGATTTTACAAATGACAAAAACTAAAAAGACTTACAAAGAACTGGCATTAGAATTTAAAAAGACAAGATCTGAAAAAACTTACAATGAACTTTATCATAAGATGCGCCCGGGGCTCTGGTCTTATGTTAATAATATTGTAAAGGATCCTACTATTGCCGATGACATTGTTTCTACGACATTAACAACGGTCTATCTAAAAATAGATCAGTATAATGAAGACTATCAAATTACAACATGGGCATATCGTATTGCTTATAATGAATGTATAGGTTGGATTAGATTTAGAAACAAGAAAGTAAGTATGAATGTATTTACTGATGCTGGCGTTGAACCTCCTATGAATGATTCTTTTACCACAACCGATGGGTTTTTACCTAAGACTGATAGTGACTGGGAAGAAGAAGAATCTACATTAGATGAACAGGTTAGACTAACGCATGAAGCAATAAATGCATTACCTCCTATGTATAAAAGATACATGGTAGAAAGGTTCCTTAATCATAAATCATATTCGGATATCTTAGATATTATGAAAGAGTCTGAAAAAGGAATAAATTTACAAACAGTTAAGAACCGCATATTTAGAGGAAGGAAAATAGTTAAAAAACAGCTCGAAGGGATGAAACTTTTTTCTGAAGCCTAAATACATAATAAACAGATAACTATGTACGCAAAAAAGCTATTAAGAGAAATTAACATTTGGCGAAAAATAAGAAACATTGCCAAAGAAAAAGAAGAAGAACTAAATAAAAAAGGATTTAGGGTTGACTGGGTTGGTAGAATTTACACAGTCATTAATCTACCTGAAGAAGTTGTAACTGCACCAATTTCACAAGAAGGATATGTTTTAATGAAACTAAGAGAGCATGATCAATTCTTATTGCAACTGGGTATTGCAGATTATGTATCACCAGAATTTAATAGAATTGAAGGTACCGACTCCTTTTTACTAGTCTTGTCACCAGATAGAGATCAACTTAGGTTATGGCCTTTTACAAAATCTGTATTTAGGACATCTCTTATTCTTTTAGGTCTAAGATTACTTTATGTTGTAATTTCTAATAACCAGGAAAAAATTGCTGAGGTATGGAACAAACTGACGAATCTGATATTTTAAGAAGTCAAATTGACAAAATTGAAAAAGAAGTTAAAGTCCTTGAAAAAGAAAAAGAGGCAATACAAACTGAGTGTAAACATAAGGGAGAAACTTATGTAGCATTTGATGAAACTAATTCTATGAAAAAATACTGCTCCACTTGTAGAAGGGAACTAGGATATCCTTCAAAAGAAGAGCAAGATAAATTCTTAGGCAATACAAAAGAAAATGGCAACAGCTGAATCATTAGCAACAACTGAAACAATAAACGGTAAAAGATACTACAATGTAGGTGAAGGTAAAAAATACCCATCAGTTACAACAATCTTAGGAGCCATGACTGATAAGTCTGGTTTAGATAAGTGGAGAAAAAGAGTAGGAGATGAAGAAGCTGATAGAATTTCAAAATTCTCTGCAAACCGAGGTACGGTTATGCATCAACTTAATGAATACTTTTTAGGATCTGAAAAAGAGAGTACTCGTGAAAGATTACTCGACGCACAAAAACTTATCATTCCTTTTGCCGAAGAAAACGGCTTTACTGAAGAAGAAGTAAATATAGGGCGAAAGCTTTTCTTTAATTTCTATAACAATGATTGCTTTAACAGGATATCTAAAGTAGTATCTATTGAAGACACTCTATACTCACCTGTAATGGGAGGGTACGCAGGTAGAGTAGATATTATTTATGAGAATAATAAAGCTCATTTAATCGTCTTAGATTTTAAATCATCTAAGAAACCTAAGAAAGAAGAGTGGATTGAAAACTACAAATTACAAATTGCTGCATACTCTTTAGCATACTGGGAAATGAACGGTGTAAAACCACAGGGTGGAGAAATTTGGATAAGTAATGAAGCCGATGGGTTTCCACAAATATTTGAAATGTCCTTTGAAGACATTACTTTTTATGGAAAGAAGTTTTTAGAAATGGTAAAAGCGTTTCATGAAAAGCATCCATTACCTGAGAATATATAAAAAAAATAAGTTTATCCATGTTAATAAAATCATTTAAAGATTTTGTAAATGAAGGCTTAGGTCAAGTAAGACATAAGAAAGTAAATCATGTAGAAGATATTGATACCAAAGATGGTAACAATAAAGAAGCTGAGAAAAAAGCTGAGGAGTACATGGATAAAGTAGCAGAGGAATGTCCTAGATGTGGCGAGCACCCTGATGATTGTAAATGTGAAGAGCAAGATCCGTGGTCAACTCAAAACTATCATAGAGTTCCTAAAGGAGAAGAAAAGAAATCAAAACCAAAACAAGAATTTAAAAAATAAGATATGAATAAGTTTAACAAATTTTTTGCAGATCATGGTATTAAGTTAGTTGTAGTATTATTGGTACTAAGCTACTTTAAATCATGCAGTATAGATTCTGAAGTTGAAAGAATCAAAAAAGAACAAAGAGTATTAACCGAAGAGATTGATACATTAGCATCTGAGTTGGTTAACGAAGCTGAAATGATTGAGTTAATTAAAACAGTACCTGCTTGGAAAACTTTAAGAATTGAAGAGATCTCAGATAAGGAAAGAATCTCTATCAATGCTTTAGAGGAAAAAGAAGACTAATGAATGGCTAATATCATACCAGGAGTACCTACACCTAGTGATCCACAATGTGCATTAACTTACTGTGGTAGAATCATTGCACAAGTAGATTGTATTAAATGGATAATGCAAGGTACTACTGCATGCATTGATATTCAGCTATTTGGCTCTGATGAATTACCACTTAACCTAGATAATTTTTGTGATATTCATTTACAGCTAACAAACGAATTAGACTGTGTCGTAGCAAACTTTTGGTGGCCTGATATTCCTTCAGGCGGTAAAGGTTTTTACATAGACATATTGCAATTCACCGATACATCTGGTAAAATTCATAATGAAGGATTAATCAGAATATGTTTATCAGCCGATTGTACAAAAGTATCACCAGGTAATGTATTTGCAGAAATCTTATTAACAGAGTGTTCTGGAAATACAGGAGAGACTGGAGTAACTGGCGTAGGTCCAACTGGTGCGTTTCCAACTGGTACAGCAGAGGTATTTGGGATACCTTGTTTGTGGGTGGCCACTATTCTTGAGTCTAAAATCTATAAAAATGGTGGAGATTCAGGTTGTGGAAGCAGTGGATTTGTGACGGGGGTCGTATAAATAAATTGAAATATGAAAAATAAATTAGTTCATTATTTTATTATTGGGATATTCTGTAGCTTATACTTTTTAGTAGCTACAATATCAATGATTAATTCTGTAGCCTTTTTTGATTTAACTCATGAAGGTATTATGAACTGGGCTTTGGCTATAGGATTTGAATTAGGGGCAGCTGCATCTCTTGCTGCAATAATCATTTTAGATAAGACAAATAAGACAATGGTTTGGAGTTTATTTTTACTTCTTACCGGATTCCAAATGATGGCAAATTCATTCCATGCATTTGTAAACTTAGAAAATTATATGCCTTGGATAGAGCTCTTTGGATTAGAAGAAGAGGAGCCTATTTTCCAAAAAAGAATACTCTCTGTTGTTAGTGGAGCTGTACTACCTTTAGTGGCTTTAGGATTTATTAAGTCATTAGTGGATTACATTAGACCTAACGATGAGATAACCGTAACTTCGGAAAATGCAACCGAAGAGATCAATGATCAACCATTAGAACAATTGGAAAAAGTGGAGAATGAATCATCCAATGAAGTTGTGGAATCCGATCATAATGTATTACCTACTGTAGATGAAGCAGTTATTGATAACTCTAGAGTAAGTAAGACTAATGTCCATTATGTTGAGGAAGTCCCTAAGAAGAAAGATGATTATTCTGCAGTAGAGCCAGTTGAAACTGAGCGAAAGCATTACATTTCAAAACCTTAAGAATAGAGATTCTTTAGGCAAAAAAAATTCTTCGCAATGCCAGCTAGAACCTACGAAGACGAAGTCTTTCGTCAAAAAAGAATTATCAAAAACCCTATTACTTTTAAAATACCTCTTAATGAAGAGCAAAAGATTGCCAAACAACAAATATTAGATAACACCATCTCGGTATTAGCCGGAAAAGCAGGCAGTGGTAAAACATTATTGGCATGTCAAGTTGCATTAGATGGTCTCTTTAGAAGGCACTATGAAAAAATCATAATTACTAGACCCACCGTATCAAAAGAAGAGATTGGTTTTTTACCAGGAGATCTTCATCAAAAGATGGATCCTTGGGTACAGCCAATATACCAGAATATGTATTCCTTATACGGTAAAGAAAAGATTGATCCTTATATCAAAGAAGGCAAAATTGAAATTGTACCTGTAGCATTTATGAGAGGTCGAACCTTTTTAGATAGTTGCATTATAGTTGATGAAGCTCAGAATGTTACAATGACACAGATGGAAATGATTGCTACAAGAATAGGGTTAAGATCCAAAATGATAGTATGTGGAGATGATGCACAAGTAGATCTTAAAAATAGAAAAGACTCAGGTTTTAGATTCCTATATGATTTAGGTGGTAAAGTAAAGAATCTCGTGTCAATAACATTACTCAAAAATCATAGAGATCCTATCGTAGATGAACTTATTGAAAAATATGAGGAGTCATACGATAAAAAGGAATAAGAGATAAATAAAATAAAGTTGAGTAATGATATTAAGAAAGGGCTCAAAAGGAAATGAAGTTAAAATTTTACAAGAATTTTTGGAAATTAGTGCGGATGGAATATTTGGTTCTGGAACTGAAAGAGCTGTTAAGAAATGGCAAACCGCTAACGGTCTTGTGGCTGACGGTATTGTTGGTCCTGCCACTTGGGATGCTATGGGTATTGCTACTACTGATGATTCGGAAAAAGTTTTTACTACAGAAAATGGCCTAATTATAAATAGACATTTTTTACCACCTGGTGAATATAGATCAGGTCCAACAAAAAAGGAATACGTTTTCTTACACCATACCGCAGGTTGGAATAACCCATATAATACAATCAATAATTGGGCTAATGATAGCAGAGGTTCAATTGCAACTGAATTTGTTTTAGGTGGCCCTTCAATCAAAGGTAATAATGACAAGTATGATGGTGTAATGGTTCAGGCATTTCCTGAAGGTGGATACGGATGGCACTTAGGTCCAAACGGATCACAGTATATGCATACGCATTCTGTTGCAATTGAAGTAAATAACTTTGGTTACATCAAAAATGGAAAAACTTATGCAGGCCAAAAAGCAGATCCAGGTCAGTTAGTTAAATTAGATAAACCCTTTAGGGGTTATGATACTTGGCATGCTTATTCCGATTTGCAATTAGAAGCATTAAGAAAATGGATTCTTTGGATTGGTGAAAGGGATAGTATTGATGTAAGAAAAGGTTTACCTGCATTAGTAAAAGAAAAAGGAGCTGACGCCTTTGAGTGGAATGCAGATGCATACTACGGAAAGGTAAAAGGACTTTGGACTCATACAAATACTCGTAAAGATAAATTTGATATGTTCCCACAAGCCGAGCTTCTTGATATGTTAATGAGTCTCTGATGGAAAAGTATATTTATAGATGTAAATTGGATCGTGTAGTTGATGGTGATACTGTTGATGCAATGATTGATGTTGGGTTTGATATTTGGATTAAGAGAAGAATAAGATTCAAAGGAATGAATGCATGGGAAAGCCGTACACGAAACCTTGAAGAAAAAGCTTTAGGACTAGCAGCAAAAGCTAGGGTTAAAGAACTCTTAACTGAGGTAAGTTCAAAACCAGGATTCTTTAGAATTAAATCATACGGTGAAGGCAAGTACGGTAGGGTATTGGCTGAGTTATTCATTATGGATAAAGATGGGAATGTTGTAAATGTAAACCAAACTCTTATTACTGAAGGTCATGCTCATGAATATGACGGCGGTAAAAGAAAAGAGTTTAAATGACAGTATGACACTAGGTTAAAGTAAACCATGACAAGTTTTGTAGAAACCGTGCTAAAATTAACTTTGGCACGGTTTTTTCAGTATATTAAACAAATAGGGGAAACCCTAAAATGTTTAACTTAAAAAAATTTAAATTATGTTTTTAACAACAAAACCTTTCAAATCAATTTTTGACGATTCAATTTGGGATGAATTGGATAACGTAACAACAACTTTTAAGGGATACCATTCCGAAAAAACCGATGATGGTTATCTTTTAGAAATGTCTGTACCTGGTTTAGGTAAGAAGGACCTTTCGGTAAAAATAGTAAAAGGGCGCCTTAACATTAAAACAGATGTAGAAACTAAGTGGCTTACATCCTTTGATAAAACCTTCATCTTACCGGAAGAATCCGATACAAAGAAGATTAAAGCAACTGTTGAAAATGGTGTTCTTACTGTAAACATTCCAACTAGGGAAGATGCCGAAAAAATTGTTGAAGTACTCTGAAACTAAATCTAAGAAATTGTATATAATAATAAAATCGAGTTAAATCATGAGTACTGAAAACAAAACAGAAGAAATGAATCAAGGGCAAGCAGTAAACGTTCTTATTCAAGCTGCAAGAATTGCACAAGCAAAAGGAGCATTTACGTTGGAAGATGCTGAATTGGTATCAAAGGCTATTAAACTTTTTGTACCACCAACAGAAGAAACCGAAACTGAAGCAGATCCTGTGGTTAATGAAGAAGCTGCAACCGAACCTGTGATTGCAAAAGTTTAATTGGACTTACTTCTTAGATTTTTAAGGGGAGGGGAAACCCTCCCTTTTTTAGTCATATAAATAAAACAAATACCTACAGGTGAGAAAGAGAAGAATTCCTAAAATTCTAGTTAAACCTAGAGAAGTTGAAAAAACATCTGGTGCTAATAAGCAACCAATGAAAACTATTAGGCCTATTAAATCTAGGGTACAGAATGTAAAACCTATCACAGATAAGTTTACTAAATTTATTTTGCCTAAAAGAAATTCTAATAGACTGTTCATTATTGCAGGCGGCCCTTCAATCAAAACTTTAGACTTATCTCTTCTCAAAGATGAAGATACTCTTTGTGTTAATGCAGCAGTTGAAGTTGTTCCTAATCCTACTCACTTTGTAACCTTAGACTATAGTTACTTAACCAAAGGCGTTAGTACTATAGATTCAATTAATAATAAAATTAGTGGTGAAAGCTTTTTTATTCTTAAAGAAAATAATCCTAACCTTAAAGAAATCGACGGAATTGTTACTGATACTCGTCATAACTTTAAATACGAGCATTTAAACAAGTTTACTAAGGTCATAACATCAAAAGCTGATACTGATCCTATGGGATTTGGAAAAAATATAGACTCTTTCATCAACGGTAACAATAGTGGATTTTCTGCAATTCAATTAGGTTTACTATTAGGCTATGAAGAAGTCTATTTAATTGGATTTGATTTAGGTTTAGGAAAAGGTGGAGAATCTCATTTTCATTCATGGTACGGTGATAAGAGTAATCTTAAGTCCAAAATAGTAGACTATAAAAATGTTCTTATGTCTGCTATGCGACTATATTCTATCGATAAGAGAAAGCCTATCATAAAAACTATTACAGAATCCCCATTAGAAACCTATATTCCACGAATAGACTTAAGAAAGGTTATGGAAATACCAAAGAAAGAAGCTGAAAGCCAATCCAACTTTATCATAGTAGCATATTACACAATAAATACGCCCTATGAACAAGAAGCAAATAAATTAAAAGCTTCATTGGATAAACTTAATGTATCTTATGACATTGTAGGTGTAGAGAATTTAGGTAATTGGCAAGCAAATACCAGATTTAAAGCCAGGTTTATGCAAGATATGCTAGACAAACATAAAGGTAAAAATCTTGTATATGTTGATAGCGATGCAGTAATACATCAATACCCAAGTCTATTTGATAATTATCCGTATGATATAGCTGTTAGGTGGCAAGATTTTAGATGGAGAAAAAATGAATGTTTGAGTGGAACTATATTTATGGCAAATAATCAAGCAACTAGAGAACTGTGTAAAAGATGGGAAGGTGTTAATGTTTCTGAAGGTCCTGGTGCTACCACTTTTGAGCAATGGAATTTAGGCAAGGTTATTGAAGATATGCGGAAAGAAGGTAAAGTTAAAGATGGTAACCTTCCACCAGAATACACTATGATATTTGATAGCATGAGAGCGATGTATCCTAATATTAATCCAGTAATTGAACATTTTCAGGCAAGTAGAAAACTAAGAAATAGAGTATAAGATATGCATCACTTATTTTGGTCCGGTCCACATAAACCTAATTGGGGGGATATTTTAAACATTCAGCTATATAGAGAAATCACTGGTGAAGATCCTATATGGAAAGACTATAATAGTAAAGAATCTTATTATATGTCTATAGGTAGTATTTTGGAAAAAGCAACCCCACACAGTATCATTTGGGGTTCAGGTTTTATGTATGAAGATGGTGTAGTCAAATCTAGACCTTTAGGAAAGAGATTTACAGTCAATGCAGTTAGAGGTCCTTTAAGTAGAGAAAAATTATTGGAACAGGGTATCCCTTGCCCTGAAGTTTATGGAGATCCTGCTTTACTTTATCCTAAATTCTACAATCCTAAAAATGTACAAAAGAAATATAAGTATGGAATAATTCCTCACTATGCTGATTGGGATCATATGTTAGTAGAGCAATGGAAAGATAAAGAAAATGAAGGGGTAAAGGTTATTAATATTTTAAGTGAAGATGTAAATGACTTTGTAGATCAAGTTTTAGAATGTGAGATTATCCTGTCTTCTTCTCTTCATGGAATTATTTGTGGAGATGCATATGGGATTCCTTCGTATTGGATTAAACTTTCGGATCTTGTATTGGGTGATGGGTTTAAGTTTAGAGATTACTTTGCTTCTGTTGATAGACTAGAAAATGATCCAATTGAATGGAATGGTTCATTTAAATATTTAAAATTAGATAACTATTCCATTAATATAGATTTAGATAAGTTATTAGATGCGTGCCCTTATAAAAAAGATTTTATATGAAATTATTAATTATATGTCCTGGTAAGATTGCAAAAGATAAGAGTGAGATAAAATGTTTTAGCGATCTTTTAAATTATTACTTACCTAAATCTATATGCAAGTTTATTAATGCTGATATTGAAAACATATCAATGGCATATTCTAGTGAAGTAATAACAGAGCTTAAACGAATAAATTTTGCAGGGTATGATGCGGTGCTATTTTTAGGCTTAAGATTCTTTAGTCATCAGCCTTCACGGACAATTGAATATGTAAGAAGTAGATTTAATGGGTTAATTTGCCAAATACATGATGGTAGTAGAAGAAATACTGATGGTGTTGATATTACCTTTACGTTTAAAAATGATGATAGGATATACAAGAATACAAAAGATTGGCATAATCATAAAAACTTTAATTGGTATATAGGTTGGGCAGCCGACCCAGAATTAAATAGACCTGAACAGAACCCAGATACTCTAGGAATATTAATTGATCATACCAATTACGGTAAAAATCCTATAGATGACACAGTTCACATAATAAATCAAGTAAAAAGATTAATTAATTCAAGAATATGGGAATCTAAATTTAAGAACATTTCCGTTAGGAGATTTGATAGTGGAAAAACGGTTAATGTAGACTTTAATAATACTAAAGAAATTCAAAGATTTGATAGAAGTAAATCTATTCCTATTACAGAGATAAGTAAAGAACATGGAAAGGCTCATATATTTATGGTAACTCACCCAGAAAGTGTTGGTTTAGTAGTATTAGAAACTTCATTAGCAGGTGCATTGACAGTTACTCCTAATACATATATTAACCCAGATAGATTAGAGACAGTTAGACATTACAAGTATCCATCTAATACTGATATTGATTGGAATAAGGTATTAAGTATGATTGATGTTACCGCATCTAAAAATACTGCCCTAAAGAATAATTGGGATACCGTTGCTAAAAGATTAATTGAAGGGTTAAAAAATAAATTAAGAAATAATGAAAGATAATGAAAGAAAATTAATGGCTGTCTATAAGATGTATGAAGCCGGTCAATTACAACAAAACAAACACTTTGCATCTCATATTGATGCATTGTTAGCAAGAATTCAACCTAAAAGAATTATTGAAATTGGAACTGCTAGGGGTGGTGCCACATTACTTATTTCTGATGCGGTAAAGACACTAGGATTAGATACAAAAATCAAAACCTTTGATGTTACTGTAAAAGGTCCTCATTTACCTATGGCTATGGATAATGTAGAATTTATAGTAGACAATATTTTTAATGAAGATTGGAGTGAATTGATAAAACCTGAAGAAATAGAAAACTTCTTATCAGATGATGGTGTGAATTTAATTTTATGTGATGGTGGAAACAAAAAGAAAGAATTTAAACTTCTTGCAAAATACTTAAAACCTGGAGATATTATAATGGCACATGACTATGCTCCTAATAGAGAAGTTTTTGATAATGAATATTTAGATAAAATTTGGAATTGGATGGAAATTACGGATGACCACATTAAAGAACCTTGTGAAAAATATAACTTAAAAGATTACTTACCTGAAATGATTAAGCCTTTTGCTTGGGTTGCTAAAAGAAAATATTAAACAAGAAGAAAAATAAACATATAATAAAATATGGAAACTATTTACTCAAAGATTAATCCTGATAAACTTTTACATTTAATCCAAAGATTAGATAAGATATCTGAGCCTAGAAAGGATCTTATTACCGAAGAACATTTTATACAATGTTCTACACTTAAGATGGAAAAGGGAAAAACATTTAAGCCACATAAGCATATTTGGAAAAATAGAACTAGAGATGTTATTGCTCAAGAATCATGGATAGTTATAAAAGGTTCAGTGAAATGTTATTTTTATGATCTTGACGATAATCTTATAGCAACACCTATCTTATATCCAGGTGATGCCTCGTTTACTTTAGAAGGTGGGCATACATATGAAATTTTAGAAGATGATACTATCGTCTATGAATACAAAACAGGACCTTATGAAGGGCAGAAATTGGATAAAACATTTCTAGATGAATAAAATAGTATTTAGAAAAGTAGAAAGAAAAGATTTAGAAAAAGTTTTTCTTTTATTACAGCAATTAACAGAAATAGATTATTCAGATAGGAATTTAGGAGAGTGTTGGAATAAATTCATTTCTAATACATCAGCTAATTCTATAGTAGGATTATATGAAGATGAGATTGTGGCTTATGGCAGTGTTGTTATAGAAAACAAGATTAGAGGTGAATCTGCCGGTCATATTGAAGATATAGTCGTAGATAAGAAAATAAGAGGGAAGAACGTAGGTGTAAGACTTATCGAAGAATTAGTTAAAATTGCAAAATCTAAAGACTGTTATAGAATAACATTATTTTGTAAAGAAGAACTTATTGGATTTTATTCCAAGAACGAATTTGCGGTTAATAATATTGCAATGAAACGATTCTTATAATAAACAATCTCCTATTATTACATATAATAATAAATAGTAAAGTTATCTATGAGTTTTGAAGTAGTAACCAAATTTGAAAAAAAGGTAGCCAAGTTTTTTGGTTCTCCTTATGCAATTGCAGTAGATGCATGTACCCATGGTATTGAACTTTGTTTAAGATACCAAAACATTGGAACTATTTCAGTTCCAAAAAGAACCTACCTCTCTGTACCTTTTCTTGCAAATAAATTAAAGATAGCTCTTGAGTGGAGAGATGAAGACTGGCAAGACTATTATAAAGTTAACGATAAGTTCAAACCTATTTATGATGCGGCAGTTTTGTGGAAAAAGAATAGTTATATCCCAGGCTCTTTTATGTGCATAAGTTTCCAGTATCAAAAGCATCTAAGTTTAGGTAGAGGTGGAATTATTTTATGTGATAATAAAGAAGATGCAATTAATCTAAAGAAAATGTCCTATGACGGTCGCTTACCTAATATTCCATGGAGAGACCAAGATATTGATACTTATGGGTGTCATTATTATATGACACCTGAAACTGCTAAATTAGGATTAGATAAATTAGATGATGCTATAAAAACCGAACCTAAGAAATGGGTGATTACTGATTGGCCAGATTTAACAAAAATGAAAGTATTTAATAAACCTAGCGGAGTTGATCCGTATTTACAAACAAGATAAACAATATGAAAAAAGCATTTATTACTGGAATTAACGGTCAAGATGGATCGTACTTAGCTGAATACCTTTTAGAATTAGGTTATGAAGTACATGGTATGGTTAGGAGAAATTCAACTGCAGAAAATCAATCTGCTCGTTTAAACAAAGCATATAGAGCAGGTAACCTTCATACCCATTACGGTGATCTTACAGACCAAGGAAGTATTGAAAGGCTCTTAAGTGAAATTCGACCTGATGAAATCTATAACATAGCTGCACAGTCTCATGTTAGGATTAGCTTTGATGTACCTCAATATACAGTACAGACTAATGCACTAGGTGTTCTAAATATTTTAGAAGCCTATCGTAGAACTTGCCCTAATGCAAAATTCTATCAAGCAAGTTCTTCTGAAATGTTTGGATTAACTGTTGAAGAAGATGGTTTCCAAAGAGAGACTAGTGTTATGAATCCTGTTTCACCTTATGGGTGTTCAAAGGTATTTGGGTATAATATTGTTAGACATTATCGAAGAGCACATGGACTATATGCAGTCAATGGAATTTTATTTAACCATGAGTCTCCAAGAAGAGGAAGTAATTTTGTAACTAATAAAGTTGTTAAAGCTGCATGTTCCATAAAATTAGGTTTACAAGACAAATTAGAATTGGGTAATATGGATTCTTACCGCGATTGGGGTCATTCTAAAGATTATGTAAAAGCCATGCATGCAATAATGAATCATGAAGAAGCAGATGACTTTGTGGTATCAACAATGGAAACCCATTCAGTTCGTGAGATGTGTGATATTGTATTTACTCACTTAGGATTGGACTATAAAGATTATGTTGTACAAAATCCTAAATTTTTAAGACCTGAAGAATTACCTTATCTTAAGGGTGACTCTACTAAGATTAGAGAAACCTTAGGGTGGAAACCAGAATATACATTTGAATCAATGTTACATGAAATGTGTGATCATTGGATGGATGTTTTACAAGGAAAGGTATCCGAGAGATAATGTCTAAAGTAATTGCAATTATCCCAGCCCGGTGGGGTTCAACAAGACTTCCTGGAAAACCATTAGCAGATATTAACGGTAAGCCTATGATCCAATGGGTATGGGAAGCTGTTAAGAAATCAGATGTTGATGAAGTTCTTATAGCAACAGATGACGAAAGAATCTTTAATGCTGTTAAAGAATTTGATGGTAATGTTTTAATGACCAGTAGTAAGCATCAGACTGGAACCGATAGAGTATTAGAGGCATATCAAATGTTTAAAGACAATTATGATTATGTTATTAATGTTCAAGGTGATGAACCTGTGATTAACCAAGATGATCTTAATGGATTAATAAACACTCTTAAGAATGATAGGTGGTGTATAGCAACGCTAGTAGGTTTTCTTACTAAAGAGCAAATGAAAGATCGTAGCACAGTTAAAGCATTCATTGAAGATGGTAATATAAAGGCATTTACACGTAGCCCTATATACATGACCAGTAATTACATAAGACGGCATATTGGCATCTATGGATTTAGTAAACAAATAGCTGAGAAGATTGATAAGAATGTTATGATAGAAACCACAAATGAAATTGTTGAAAGTCTTGAACAACTGAGGTGGGGTGATAATGGAATTGGGTTTAAATACACAGTAGCATCAGGAAGATACAAAGGAGTTGATACCCAAAAAGATTTAGATAGGGTAAGAGAATACTTAAACTAAATAATTAAAAGCTATATAATAATAAATCAGTATTTATGGATAACCAAGGAAAACGTGATTCACAACTAAAGTTTAGTTATATGGCAACATTTACTGGAATCTTAGGAATAATCATAATGTACATAATTTCACTATTCGTGTAATGAAACAGGAAAAAGTAAATATTAACGTTAACCCATCAGATACCTTGCCTATTGTATGCGAGGAATGTGGTAGTGATAAATTTAGACCTATCTTCTTTTTACGTAAGATAAGTAAATTTATGACAGGTGAATCTGAAGATAGGGTTATGCCAATAGATAGTTTGGCTTGCCTAGAATGTAACCATGTAAATAGACAATTTCAACCTTTCCCAAACGAAAATAAAAACAAAAAAGATGAGTAAAGAAACAGAAACTAAAGTAGTTGAAATGACTGCTGAAGATGCTCCAAGGACTGCCGAGCAACTTAATGCCAAGATTGAAGAATTGGAGGCAAAGAATGAAAAACTTGTACAGGAAATGCAAGAGAGAACCTATGAAGTTGATTTTAAATCTAAAAAGGTTTTTGATAGACTTCTTAAATTCTTAGAAAAGGATGCTCCTTGGGGTCATACAACTGCAACCGGATTAATTATGCTTTATCATAATCTTAGAGAGCAGAAAGAGTTAACTAAAGATAAGGAGTGGGATGGAATGGTTAGTGTTCGTTCTGCTAGTGTAACAATTCTTTGGCAAATGGTTACTAAGATGACCGGTAGTGGATTCTTTGAAGCTAAGGCATTCGTTGAACTTATGGCCAATGTTGGTGAATCTCTTTCAAATGCAGTACAAGCAGTTAATGATGATAACATTGAATTGCGAGAGACACATATGGAACTTGCAAAGGTTCATCAAGAATTGGATAAACTAAATGTTGAAGGCCCTGAAAATAACTAATAATGGGTTTTCATAAAAGACATATAGGTAACGAAGTGGTGCATCGTCTGTTTAAATCAGGCGGTGCATCATCCGTTTTTGATTGGTATACAAGAGGGGTTGATGCTCTTATCACAGAAATGGGATTAGCAGCAACTATTGCAAATGTGATCAATGACGACGAATGGCACATATTAGGAAGGTATTCTATAGAAGAAGAAATAGAAAAAATCATTCGCGAGGATTTAGGAATGGAAGAAATTCAGAAATAGAATATCCTGATTGAATAAATAAACAAATCACAATATTATATGAAATTTGTTCAATCATTTAAGCAGTTTTTATTAGAGAAGAAAGAAGAAGACTTTGAAGACAAAATAAAAGGTCACGGCTACTTTAAAGGAATATCTACATCAACTGCCCGTAAGAAGAATGTTCAAATGAAAGATCAGGCTGATATGGCCGATGATGATCCTAATGCATATAAAGAATTACCTGGAGATACCAAAGGTAAGAAGCTTCTGAAGAAATCAAAACACACTAAAGCATACGACGAATTATACGGTGAAGCTATTATGCAAGAAGGTGTAATGTCTGATATTCATCGTATGATTGATGATTCTAAAACCTTTGATCAATTTCAAAAGGAATTCTTTAAAGAATACGGTCATAAGAAGTCTATGAAAAAGACCCCAGAGTTTTTGGAATGGTTAGAGGCACTATACAATGATTCAGTATCAGAATCTGTAAATGAAGAGCAGAAGCAGTCAACCGATCGCTCTCCTATTGATGATGATGCAATTGAAACCGGTTTAGAAAATAAATCAAAAGAAACTGGGGTTCCTATTGGAATTCTTAGAGCCGTTATGAGAAGAGGTATGGCCGCATGGAAAACTGGTCATAGACCTGGTGCTGGGCAACAGCAATGGGGTTATGCAAGAGTTAACTCATTTCTAACTAAAGGTGATGGTACTTGGGGTAAAGCTGATAAAGATCTTGCAAAAGAAGTACGCGACGGTAGTCATGATAAAAAACTAAAATCAGCATAATGAAATTTGTAAAAGGCTTTAATGATTGGGATAAGGTATCAGAAGAACTTAAGTACCATGTTGAAAATGGATTAGGTTTAGAAGATACTGTTTTTCGTTTAGGATCCGATGCCCACGCTGAACTTTTTGAAGAAGTACAGCAATACTGGGATAAGGGTAACATTATCCTAAACGGCAAAGGTGGATGGATGGCAAAGAATCTTGAGGTAGGTAAAAAGGCCATCTATAAAGATCGTAAAAGTGGAAAAACGAAAAAAGTTAAATTAGATTCACCAGAAAGAGGAGGAAATCGTAAATTTATTGTATACCGTAATACAGGTAGAACAGATAAAGAAACTGGTGAAATAGTTGCAAAAAAGATTGAGTGGGGAGATCCAGGATTAACCGTTAAGAATGATGATCCTGGTAGAGCTAAATCATTTTGGGCAAGACACGGTTGTGATAAGAAAGAAAAAATGGATCCTAATAAAGCAGGCTTCTGGGCATGTTACGGCCCTTCTCTTTTCGGAAAGCAGCTTGGCCTGAAAAGTACTCAACCTTGGTAAATAAATAAACAAATAAAATAATCTAAAGATATGAAATTTATTCCTAGCTATTCTTCTTATAAAGAATCACTTAATGAAGCTATTACCCAATTGGCACCAGGATCTGATCCTAAACTTGAACAAGCAGCATATCTTATTGCATCCTTTGTTTCAAAGAAAACCAAAGACAAATTCGAGGTTTACCCTTGGGGCATAAATATAGATGGAACTCCTGCGATAATGTTAATTGGCAACAAAGGTTCTATGATCTATGTGGTTGGTAAAGGAGCTGGGCGTGGTCCTGGTGTTGTAGGTGCTCTTTTATATTACTCTAGTTTTGATAATAAAAATCCTGACTTTGCTATATCTAGTGATAGCTTCCCTATTGTAGCATTACTTAATGAATTCGTTAAATTTATTAATGAGCCTAAATATGCCGATGAAGTTGAAACTTTATCTGAATCTTTAAATGAAGGTAAAGGAAAGCCTCTTACTCCACAAGAGCAGAAAATGGTAATTAAGCAATTACAATCTGGTAAGAGTGCCGCTCAAATTGCAAGAGATCTTCAAATATCATACGGAATGATTCTTCAGCTTAAAAGAAATCCTAGCGTTTCTGCTCAATTAGATGAAGCCCCTGTTAAAGCAAACGAACAAACATTGGAGGACAAAGTTAAATTCCTAGATGAAACCTTAACTGATATTTATGATATTGCAAGAAGGTTAGCTGCAGGCGCATTTAATTCATTAATGATATCAGGTCGTGCTGGTACTGGTAAAACATATTCTGTTACTAAGGCATTATCTGATGAAGGATTAATTGAAGATGATGATTACATTGTAGTATCAGGTGCCGTATCAACAATTATGATGTATAAGAAAATGTTCCAATACAGAACAAAGACATTAGTATTTGATGACTGTGATGCTGTATTCCGTGATGAGAACGGTCGTAACATTTTAAAGGCTGCTCTTGATACTAAAGCAGTTAGGAGAATTTCTTATCTTAAGAAGAGTGGATTAGTATTTGATCCTAAAGATTTTGAAATGGATCCTGAAGGTGAGTTTAATGCAATTGAGAATGGATTGGTTCCTGCATACTTTGATTTTGCTGGTCGTGTAATCTTTATCTCAAACCTTCCTAAAGATAAGGCTGATCCTGATGGGGCAATCCGTTCAAGATCTATTCTTATTGATGTTAATCCTGACGATGCTACCCTAATGGAAAGAATTAAGGTTCTTCTTCCACATTTGGAGCCAAGAGATATGGCTATTAAGGATAAGGAAGAAATTTATGAATTTATGAAAAAAGCCAATGACGTCTCAATGAGAACATTTATTAAGGCCGCTGGATTTAAACAAGCAGGCCTTCCTAATTGGGAAAGAATGGCATCAAGATATCTGTAAGCTATGAAATTTATTAAAACACGTAAAGATTTTTTAAATGAAGCAGTTAGAGTAGAAACTAACCGCTATGAAAGAAGTCATGGTAAAAAACCTAGAGGTTATGGTCGATGGGCGTTTTACTTTGATGATAAAGGTGGAGAGCCTATCTTTACACCAAAGGCAATGAGCTATACTGATGCTGTTAAATGGGCAAAGGAAGAAGCTAAAAAAGCAGGTAAAGAATATGTCTATGTTGGTGAATCTGTTAATGAAGGTTACTCCGATGAGGAGAGAATGGAATTGGCAAAGAAAGGCTTAGCCTTAGATGACGGAAGCTTCCCAATTAAAGATCTTGCTGATCTTAAGAATGCTATAATGGCTTACGGTAGAGCTAAGGACCAAGCAAAAGCTGCTAAGTTTATTGCTAAAAGAGCAAAGGCTTTAAATGCAGAGGACCTAATACCAGATACTGAGGATTTTCAAAAATCTTTAAAAGAATCAACAATTACTGAAGCAACTAACATGAATGATCCTGTCTTAATAGCCTTTAGGGCTGCAAAGATGAAACGTGAAAAGGAATTGGCTAAACCGAAGCGTAGACCGCTTTATGGCAAAGAAAGAATAAAAGTTGAAGATGACTTATGGCAAATTAGCCAAGACCTAAAAGATCTTTATGCTGATAGGGGCCAACTGCTAATCGACATGGAGCAAGAAGCTGAGCCTGAAGGTGGTCCAATTGCAGATGAATATGGTGGTAAATTAAACGACATTGAAGATCAAATTCAAAACCTACTTACTAAGAGAAGCAGATTAGAAATAAGACTCGCCGAATCATTTGAACAATTCGTAAACGAGGCTAGTGGTAGAGTACCAACTACTCTCTACCCATCTGAGTTTAGAAAATATTTCTCAGATATAAACTATGACACTCTAAAGCGTCAATACGATAGAGATACTCAACCTGAAGTCGCACAAGCTGACAATGGAAAATGGTATGAAGTATCATCTCATTATAATAAATCAGGAGATAGGGTTATTAAATTAAAGTCTGTCAAGGCTCCAAAATAATTAATAATTATGAAACATATTAAACTGTTTGAACAGCACGTCAACGAAAAGAAACATAAACCAAGCGGTTCAACTTATTTACCTGATTATTACGATTCAATTGAAAAACATTTTACTGATGATAGAAGAAAGAATCTTGAAGATGCTGGAATTAAAGTAACTTCAGACCCAGATCGTAAAACTAAGATTAAGGTAGAGTGGTCAACTGAAGATCAAGCTAAGGTATTAAGAAAGGAAATACAGTATCTTCTTAATAAGGTTTTTAACGCAGGGCGAGCTAAGAATCTACTTAGAGATTATGATTATAAACTTCTTAAATAAGATAACTAATATGAAATACTTAAAACACTTTCAAAGCCACCAAATAAACGAGAGAACCTTAAAGGATGCTATTATGTCATTCTTACCTCCTGTGTTTAGAAATGAAGTTTCATTTTCAGAAGGAATGAAAGCTCTTTATGGGTTAACTCAAGATCCGTTACATGTTATGTCTGCTATGAGAAAAAGACTTAAAAAGCTTGAATCTAGTGGTGAATTATCAATCGATAAAGCTGAGCATAAAAAACTAAGAATGGAAATGGATGAACTTGAACTTCTTATGAGTGATTACTATCAAGCGCTTAAAAGTCTTGATGAAAAATGGAGTAGCCAAATCAAAGAATTATAAACTATGAAATACTTTAAAACATACGAATCATACAGAAGAGGAGTTAATGGAGTAGGATCTCTAAAGAATTCATTAGCTGCTCTAAAGAGACAAAATATTACAGGTCGTTACACTGATGCAGAAACTTTGGCAAAAGGTATCCGTAATGAATATGAAGCTATCACTGGCGAGAAATATGAGGATGAGGTTCAGATGTCAATGGATGATGCAATTGCTGATATTGTATCTCACTTTAAATTAGATGGTCCTGAATTTATGGCAGCATGGGATAGGGTAATTAAAGAATCCTATGATGGTACTTTAAGCGATATTAAGTATGATCTTGAAATGGCATTAGATAATTTAGGTATTAATTCTAAAGCTCTTAAAGGTGTTAAGAAAACTCCAAAAGGATATGAAGTTCGTATGTCTTCTTACATGAGTGATAAAAATACCTGGGATAGAATCGGTACTGATATTGGAGCCGACCTTATAGATTTTAAGAAAGGGAGTATTAATATTGGTATCTATGAAAAGGTTAATCTTAAAGTAGATCATTTATCATCTGCTGAATACCAAAAGGCTAAAAAGTTAAAAGACTTTAATAAAGATGATTGGTCATGGAACGGTGATACTCAACTTTATGACAGAGTTAATGAAGCCAAAAACAAAAAGGTAGATAAGAAGATGTGGAATAAGATGAGCGATGAAAAGAGATTTGATGCTCTCTTATCTGTTGTTAAAGATCCTGATGATGCTGAAAAATTTGTTAATAGCAAATGGGAAGACCTTCCTTCTGGTTTTGAACGTGATATGACCCTTTACGAATCTAAAAGAATTACTACAGGAGATGCTAGTAAAATTGAAAAGGATCTTAAGAAAGCTGTCCCTTCTGTTAACTGGGCTAAAGCTGCCAGATATGATGGGGAAATAACTCTCTTTGTTGAATACACAAATTATAAAGATCGTGCTTCTCTTAAAAATGCTGGGGAATCTTTAGGACTTACTTATGTTGGCGACGGTCGTGTATCAAATAGACCAGGCCTTGATTTTAAAAGAGGTGATAAAATGGTCGGCATCGGTGGTATGTTAGGCATCGGATCTAATTGGATGAAATTCATAAAAAAATAATAGATATGATTACAAAATTTAATGATTACGTAAACGAAAGTTTTGGAGAGGCTCAAGATATGTATGGGTCTTTCTTTGTTGCTATGTTAGGTGTTAGAGACCAAGCACACATTTTCCATTGGCAAACTGAATCATATGCACAGCACATGGCATTCGGTGGATTTTATGATGCTTACCTTTTATTGGTTGATAAACTTGCTGAATCCTTAATTGGTATTCATGGTAGACCAAGCTTCATGGAAGCTGAAACTGAATTCTCTGGATACTCCGAAGAAAATGTTCGTGTTTTCTTTGAAGAAGCATATGAACTGTTCACAGGACCTGGTATGCAATTGGCAGGTGACTATGGTGAAATTAAGAATGTCATTGATGAAATTCTTGCTGAAATTGATAAACTAAAGTACCTACTTACATTAAAATAATAAATAGAGAAGACCTTTTAAAGAAATAGAAATGGCTTGTAAATGTAAAGATTGTAAGTGCGGAGAAATGACTAATGAAAAGGTCATTGAGCAAATGGATGATCAGAGAAAACCTTATACTGAAAGAGTATATGCATCTTTTGCGTTTGATACCGAAATTAGAGAAAGACATTTTGACAAGACAGCACCAGAACATTTATTTAAATGGCACTGGGATGAAGAAGACCGTTGGGTTGAAGCCATATATGAAAATGATTGGAAGTTTCAATTTGATAATGAACTCCCACAAGATATTCCACCAGGAAAAATCATCCAAATACCTAAAGGCTATATTCATAGGCTGATAAAAGGTACCACTCCCTTAAGTATTTCTATTACAATCCGTTAAACCTTTTTAAGTTTGTGGGTATAATTAATATACTGATACACAAAACTTAATATGGGAGAAATTTATCCAGAAGACGAAAACATCCATTCAGAGAAAAGAGCAAGAAAGAAAATCAATTCTCTTACCGTACTTGATTCTTATGGTACCAATGTATCGCAACTTGCTATCGATGGTAAGTTAGATCCTGTGATTGGTCGTGAAGACGAAATACTTAGAGTAATTCAAATCTTAGGTAGACGCCGTAAAAACAATCCTGTCCTTGTTGGAGAGCCTGGTGTAGGTAAGACTGCTATTGTTGAAGGATTGGCAAACAGAATCATTGAAGGTAATGTACCTGTTACTTTACAAGGCAAAACCTTATATACTTTGGAACTTTCTACTATCGTAGCCGGTACAAAATACAGAGGTCAGTTCGAGGAACGGATGAAAGCCATCGTTGATGAGCTTACTGAAAACCCAGATGTTATTATCTTTATTGATGAACTCCACACTATTATGGGTGCAGGCGGATCTACTGGTTCTCTTGATGCATCAAACATTATAAAGCCTGCATTGGCTCGTGGTGAAATTAGATGTATCGGTGCAACAACATTTGATGAGTTTAGGGAAAGTATTGAAGAAGATGGTGCTTTAGATAGAAGATTCCAAAAAGTAGTAGTTGAACCACCATCGTTAGAAGAAACTATTGAAATCCTAAGTCACCTAAGACATAAGTATTCAGAATACCATAATGTAAATTACTCTGATGAAATCATTAACTTAATAGTTAAAGTTTCGGATCAATACATTATGGATAGATACTTTCCAGACAAAGCTGTAGATATTTTGGATGAGGTAGGTTCTTATAAACATCTTAAGCATATTAAGATACCGCAAAAGATAAAAAATCTTGAGCAAAAACTAAATCTAAAAGAACAAGAAAAGAAAGAAGCTGTTAGATCCCAACAGTATGAAGTTGCTGCAAAGCATAGAGATTCTTGTTTATCTCTTAAAGAAACTATAGCAAAAGAATACTCGAGGTGGAAAGATCAAATTTCAACTGTACGAATGGAAATAACTGAAGATGATATTTTATATGTAGTTTCCAAAGCAACCGGAGTTCCTATTGAAAAAATAACCGATAAAGAGAATAAAAATCTTTTAGGTATTAATAAGCATCTATCATCAAAGGTAATGGGACAAGATGAAGCTATAGATAAAATATCGGTAACCATTCAACGTAATCGTGTAGGTATTAGGAAGAGAGATCGTACTATGGGTAACTTTATTTTCTTAGGCCCAACTGGTGTAGGTAAAACTCAATTGGCAAAAGAATTAAGTTCTTATCTTTTTAACTCCGATGACGATCTTATTCGTATTGATATGAGTGAATACATGGAACCTCACTCTGTCTCTAAACTTATTGGATCTCCTCCAGGTTATGTAGGTCATGAATCTGGTGGGTTTCTAACGGAGCAGGTAAAGAGAAAGCCACACTCTGTTATATTATTTGATGAAATTGAAAAAGCTCATCCAGAAGTGTTTAATGTACTCCTTCAAATGTTAGATGATGGGTTCTTAACTGATTCTCTAGGTAGAACAATTGATTTTAGGAACTGTTTGGTTATCTTAACATCTAATACCGGCTCAAGAAAGGTACAAGAATTTGGTACAGGTATTGGGTTTGGTTCTAAAACAGTAGCACAAGAACACCAAGCCGAAAAGGATATCATTAATAAAGCTCTTAAACAAAAATTTGCACCAGAATTCTTAAATCGTATCGATGAGGTAATTATCTTTAATTCATTAACTAAAGATAATGTAATGAATATTCTTAATAAGGAATGTAAAGAACTTGCCGAAAATCTAAACGATATAGGTGATTATGTATTAAAGGTTAGTAAAGATGCAAAGGATATTATTTTGGAACAAGGTTATGATCCTAAGTATGGTGCTAGGCCATTAAGAAGGTCATTAGAAAGACTTATAGAAAATCCTGTAGCTGAAATGATTCTTAAAGGTCAATTAACCGAAGGTGATACAATCAAGGTAGCCGCCACTAAAGGGGTAATTAAAATAACTAAAGGATAAACCTTTTGTCAAATCTTCATATAAAAATAAAACAATGTATAGTTTAACTTACGACGATATTCAACTTGTACCACGATTCTCAAAGGTTAAATCTCGCCAAGATATTTCACTAAGAACAAAGCTTAGTAGGAATTATGATCTTCTTATTCCTATCGTAGCATCTCCAATGGATACTGTATGTGAAGTAGATATGGCCGTTAAGATGTTCCGTATGGGTGGTGTTGGATGTATACACAGATTCAATACACCCGAGGAACAGGCACAAATAGTAAAAGAATTGTGTTACCGAATCTTTGGGGAAAACGGAGAAGGACATTTACTTTTTGATTGGGCTGAGGAAGATAAGATTCCTATTATGGCTGCAATTGGTGTTAGTGAAGATGATAAGAGAAGAGCAGAATTACTTGATGCTGCAGGTGTTTCGGTTATCTTAATTGATGTTGCTCACGGTGATCATCAAAATGTAATTGACATGATTGCTTGGTGTAAAGAATACTTATCTGATGATATTGATATTATTGCAGGAAATATTGCAACTGCTAAAGCAGCCGAAAGATTACAAGATGCTGGAGCTGATGGTCTTAGGGTTGGAATTGGTGGAGGTTCTCTTTGTACCACTAGGATTAAGACTGGCTTTGGCGTTCCTAATGTTTCTTGTATTGAAGACATTGTAAAAGTTGCTGAAGTACCTGTGATGGCTGATGGTGGAATCCGAAGTAGTGGTGATATTGCAAAAGCATTAGCGATTGGAGCTGACAATGTAATGATTGGATCTCTTATTGCAGGTACCGATGAAGCACCTGGTCAAATAGTTGAAAAACATAATGGATTGTATAAAAGATACCGAGGCTCTGCTTCACTGGAGACAAAAACAGTTCATGGCCAAGTCCAAAGAAATGTTGAAGGTGAATCAACGGTTATCCCTTATAAAGGAGGTGTTAAGTTTATCATCAATGGATTGGTTGATGGAATCCGTTCTGCGTTATCTTACGGTGGAGCCGATTCATTAGATCATTATCACCCAGATTATGTAATAGTAACAAACTCAGGAATTAACGAAGCAAAACCACATTTATTATGAGAGGCATATCAGTAAAAAGAACCCATACTCTATTTCTTAACTTATTTGATGATGAGAGTGTACATGTAGAATACCTTGGAAAGTTTGATGGCAAAAAATGGTATTCTTGGAATACTTTTGGACCAACGGAAGGTCTTACTCCAGATTTTGATTCTCATCTTGTAACAGAATCAGAGGTTATAAATAGAATTGAATTATTAGGAGAACATGATCAATTAACTCCAAAGGATCAATTGGCAGTTGACATCTTCTTTGGCAAAAGTGTAACATTTAACTTATGAACATAGATAAACAATATCAAGAATTACTCCAAACGATATTAGATCATGGTATAGAAAAGAAAGATAGAACGGGTACAGGAACTAAGTCTATCTTTGGATATACTATTAGGCATAATATGAAAGATGGTTTTCCTTTGCTAACCACTAAAAAGATGGCATGGAGAACAATGGTTACCGAATTACTCTGGTTCTTAAAGGGTGACACAAACATACAATACTTAGTTAAGAACGGCTGTAACATTTGGAATGGTGATGCTTATAAGAATTACCAATTAATGATTGTGAATGCCGTTGACATTGATATGTTATCACAAGAAGAGTATGTTGAAAAAATCCGCACTGATGACGAGTTTGCAAAGTTATTTGGAGACTTAGGTCCTATCTACGGTAAACAGTGGAGGAGTTGGGTTGGTGAGAGTTCAACAGCTCAAGGCAGTTTATCGGCATCAACTACGTTTGGGAATATAGATCAAATCCAAAACCTCATCAACGACCTTAGAACAAATCCAGATAGTAGACGATTGATGGTTAATGCTTGGAATGTAGGTGAGTTAGACCAAATGACACTTCCACCTTGTCATTATGGATTCCAGGTTTATACTAAGGAACTTACTGAAGCTGAAAGAATTGAATATTGGACTTCATTTATAGGAAAAAGTATTCATTACGGCTCAAAATTTACAAATGAAAAACTTGATAAATTAGGAGTACCTAAGAGATCACTTTCATTAATGTGGAACCAAAGATCTGTTGATACTTTTTTAGGACTACCTTTTAATATTGCTTCTTATGCATTACTTTTAACAATTCTTGCAAAAGAGGTTAATATGGTACCTGATCAATTAATAGGTAACTTAGGAGATACACACCTCTATCTTAATCATTTAGAACAAGCAAAAGAACAGATAAGAAGAGAGCCTTATGAATTACCTAATGTTATTTTTAAGGATCATTTAAGTGATTTTGATAGCATTATAGATATATTAAGGGTTAAGGATTTTATCTTGGATAAGTATGAATCTCACCCTACAATTAAAGCACCATTAAGTAATTAATTATGAAAAAAATTAGATGGGGATTTTTGGCAGCCTGGGCTATAATTATAACATTTAGTATATGGCTTTGGGTAAAGATATTTAAATGGATTTTTTAATGAAAGAAAGAATTGCATTATTTACCACAGTTGATGAAAGTTATATAAAAAATGCTATAAGATGCTTTCAGATATTTAAGGAAAATAATCCTGGGGTATTTGATTACTTTATAATTACTTCAGCAAACGTAGAGTCTTATCAAGAAGAGTTGTATAAAAATAACATTAATGTTATAAATGTTGACTTAAGCGATGTCTTTAAGATTGATGATCGTTTTGGGTACCCTTCTGAAATGTACTGGTATAATTGGGCCCCTTTAGAATTTAACAAAAGAGGATATAAATTTTCCATGTGCGTTGATTCCGACAACGTTAATATGAAACCTCTTAACTTTGATTGGTTAAGTGATGATTTTGCTTTAGCAGGGTCGCCAAGAATGAGAAATGATCTTTCTGAAGAAATTGATGCATGGTATTATATCCAAGCAATTTCATCTAAAGAAAAATCTGATTATTTAGAAAGGAAATTTGATTTAATTAATAAGGATAACATCATAGATATCCATTCAGGCGTATTAATATTTAATAACGAAAGATGGGTATCAGAAAATCTATATGAAAAATCTTTAGAGTTATTTAATAAATCTAAAGATGATGATTATCCTATGATAGATGATGATTCATTATTAGGTTTGTTATTACTCGTAACACCTAAACATCTTTATAAGCACATAAGTGTTGGGTGGAATTGGTATTACGAACAACCTGAGTATAGAACCTTTGGTGGTGAAGATGTTGAAATTCTTCATATGAATTGGTTAAAGCCTTGGGCTAAATCATTTAATACGATAAATGATAATTTGAATAAAGGATATAAGATATGGAATATGGAAAATAAAAAAACAATTCATGTAATAGGGTGCCCAGGTAACCCTTCAGCACAAAACATAACTATTGACCCTTTCGCAAGAGTAAGTTATTATTTGACTACATACTTACATAGAAACGATTGGAATGTTGAATATTATGGTTATGAAGAATCCACAGTGGAATGTAGTAAAAAATGGGGCTGTGTAAACATTCCTTGGAAAGAAAAATATACAACACATAATACAGATTCTCCGCCTGAAGTTACATGGGAATTTGTTAGGGACTTCTGTGATAAAGTAAGACCTTATTTAAGAGATAGGGCAAAACCTGGTGATATAGTTTTATGTACATGGTCATCACATATTCAAAATTTACAGGAATTTAAAGAGATCGGTGTTAAGTTAGTGGATGCTCATGTTGGTCATTATTCACCTAATCCATTAACCACGTATCATGTATACGCAAGCGATTCTCTCCGTAGTTGGATGTATGCAAAAGATGAGGATGCATATATGAATTGTAAATGGCATGATGTAGTCATTCCACCAATGGCCCATAGCTTAAATGATTATACATATACACCACAAAAAGGCAATTACTTTTTATTTATGTCTAGGTTAATTGAAAATAAAGGTTTAGGCATTGTATTTGATATTGCTAATCAAATGAGAGATCATGAATTTAAGATAGCAGGGCCAGGTAATTGGGATTATTGGAAAAATCAAGCACCACCTAATGTTGAATACATAGGGTATCTTGATGGTGATCTACGGAGACAGTGGGTATCTTCAGCAAAAGCAGTGATAACTCCTGCATTATATTTTGAACCGTTTGGCTTAACTGCTGTTGAATCTGCCGTTTCAGGAACACCTGTTATAACTACCGATTGGGGTGGGTATACAAACAATGTAGTTCATGGTGTTACTGGTTTTAGGTGTACTCATTTATCAGAATTTATTGAGGCAATCGAAAACATAGATGAAATAGATCCTAGTGATTGTAGAGGGTGGGGTGAAGCTCATTCCGCAGAAAACCTTATACATAGATGGGAAGATTATCTTATAAGGGTTGCAAGAGAAGATTGGCATGACTTAAAAATAAAAGATTATATTAGACTCTCTTTCAGAAAACAGTAAACTTTGTTATATTTAAATCAAATACTGTTTTTATGAGTACACAATTAGGATACTGCTGTATCAATCTAAACTTACGCAATAAACCAATTACGGTCAATCGAACATGCAGAAAGGCTACATTCAAAGAACACGGCCTTTCTCATGTAAGTAACCTGGCATTACAAAATATCAGAGATCTTATTGAGATTGTCAAATGGAATGAACAGAACGGCTTCAAGGTATATCGCATGTCATCTGATATGTTTCCTTGGATGTCAGAGTACGAGATAGAAGATTTACCAGATTTTCAAAAGATCTCAACTTTACTTAAAGGGGTAGGAAATCTCGCCCTTAAATACGGTCAACGTCTATCATTTCATCCAGGCCCATTTAATGTTTTAGGTTCTCCTAACCCAGATCTTGTACAAAAGACTATCAAAGAACTTAATCAACATTCTCAAATCATGGATATTATGGGTCTTCCACAATCTCGCTTGTATCCCATCAATATCCACTGTAATGGTGTATACGGTGATAAGAATGCTACTATGGGTAGATGGGCCTCTAATTATCTCAAACTATCCAAATCGGCACAATCAAGGCTTGTTGTAGAGAATGACGATAAGGGTAGTATGTATTCAGTTAAAGATCTATATCAAGGTATTTTTATGCGAGTTCATGTACCTATTACTTTTGATTACCATCATCACAGATTCAATACAGGTGATCTTACTGAACAAGAAGCTTTCGAATTGGCAATGTCCACATGGCACCATCACGGCGTAAGAGCGCTCTTTCATTATTCATCATGTCGTCGCACACACGAGCAATCAGATTCAAAAGCACAAGCCCATGCTGATTTTATTTACGAAAAGATCAATGATTACGGTCACTCTGTAGATATCGAAGTAGAGGCAAAAGCCAAAGAAGTTGCCGTACTAAAATACAAACAAGATTACGAAAGCCTCCTTGAGGAATATCTTCCGTTTGATATGCAAAAAGAAGTAGAACTAATTTAAACACAATATGAGTATAGAAGTTGTAAAAACAAAAGAAATGAAGAGTACCACTAAAGTAGAAGGTATTCTTGTACAAATGTCAAATAAACAATGGTATGCAATCACCAGGGTTCAACCACCTCGTTTTAGTTGGTACCTTCGTTGTGCTCCCTCCACTACCACAGGAAGACAATCAATGACTGAAGAAATCTTTATGTATCCCACGAAAGGAAAACCTGATCTTGAAGAAGGTATCACAGAACTTAAAAATGTTCTTAATGGTGTCAAAGAAGGTCGTATAGAGAAGCCGAATTACAATCTGCTACCAAGACGATAGATTGTTAATAACTTTTTTCACAATTTAGAGAAAAAAGTCTAGGAAAAATTTTCAATTCCCAAAAATTTGTATTATATTTATAATATACAAATTTAAAAAACGGAAACATGGAAACAATCCAAAACATCAAAGGTCAACTCGCCACAATGAGTACTGAGGAACTTAAGTCTCTCAAATCTGCAATCACTAGCCAACTAAACTACCGCTTCGGTAATGAATTGGCAGAAGCTAAAAGAAGTCTTTACATCGGTGCCACCTGTACAGTAGACCACCCAAAGGCTTACGGAAAACAATTCCGAGTAGAAAAGATCAATCCTAAGAACGTGGTCTGTTCCGAACTTGGAAATGGTCGCAAATGGACTATCACCGCTTCTATGTTAAACATTGTAAAGTAAGAAGCTATGAGTATCAATGTTAACATTCCACAATTTATTGGATCTGCCCTCTGCACTGCAATCGCTTACCGCATTGCAGATGGCACTCTCCAGGAATACTTTGCCGGTCCTCTTAATGAAATGGCTACTTGCTTCATTGCACTTATCTTAGCCGGTGGATTATTCATCACATCACTTTCAAAAGTTAAAAGTAATGGATCCAAAGTACATTTCTAAAGACACACTCTCACACTTTCTATCTGGGATGGAAAGATATGAAACTACCGAACTTCTCAATGATCTTAATGTATTAGATCTTCTAGGTGGAAAAACCCCTAAAGACCATGATGAGTCTGTTCCACCTTATGAAGCTGCCGAGGCTTTTCTTATCTTATTCCAAGAAAGAGAAGACTATGAACTATGTGATATGCTACTAAAGAAGTGGCCACAACTTAAAAATTCATAACCATGTTTTATGTAACTGGCTTTAAAAACTCTGACGGTACAGCCGACTGTCTTTCGGTAGGAATTGGAAAACAAGGCTCACATCTCATCAAAGAATGTATGTGTGTAGATTCAGTCTCAGGACATGAGATTGAAGAATTCCTTAGAGAACGAGTAACAGACCCTCGCATCAAATGGGATTCTGAATATTCACAATTTTGTATCTGGGTAGATTCACTTGAAGAAGGAGAGGTAATTGCAAATCAACTCCGAGATGCTCTTATCACTGCTTATGAAAAGACTCTTATCTATAAAGAAGTAAAAGTATCATTATGCTAAAAATTGTTAATAACTTTTAGAAAAAAGTTGGGAAAAAGTTTTCAAATCCCAACAATTTGTATTATATTTATACTATAATTAATTAAACGGAACAATGGATACAACAATTCGCATCACAGCACAGTACTACGAGAATTACGCAATCGGACCTAATGGCCTAGAAGGTGCTCCGCATTGGAAACCTAAAAATGGTCATGAGTTTATCATTAAGGCTGACTCTGACATGGTAATGTATGCCGACGACCTTAAGGAAATTCTTATTGAGATGGTCGCTGCACAGTCAAATGACTATGAGAAATTTGAATACATCGACCATGATGTACAATTCTCGGAACCAACCCTACTGTCCACAGAGGACTTCATTTCTAAAGTACAAAAACAATTTAACCTTGCATAATATGAACACATTCACACCTTCATTCAAACAAGCAGTTAACCGAGTGGCTGAGGAACTCGGACTATTGGAAGCCACAAACTCTCGTCATGAGAAAAATGGTACAATCGCATATACGGATCCTGTAACAGGCTGTACATATACCCTTCATACTAATGGGTACATCCGCCGAACTACACGATACTTTAGCCGACATGGTTCTACCTTTAGGCAAGTGTATCAATTGAATCGTACACGAAAGGTTCGTTACGGTGACGGCGAATGGCAATATTCAACCGAACGAGTAATGATGAGCCCTTGGGAGCAGTTAGGAAAATTAACCTCATCTACAATTTCATTTAGAGAAACAAACTGGAGCAAATAAGATGGGAACTAATTACTATAGAATACCGAAAGCATCAGAAATAGAACAGAGAAAAGAAAGACTTAAGGCACAAATTGATTCTATGCCTCTAACACCTGGTGACGTTGAACGGGCCTTTAGGTACATTGATAACACGGAAGATGAGTGGTCTTTAATGAATCCATGGGATGAGTTTATTGAAGGAACATCTATTCATTTAGGCAAGAGGAGTGGTGGATGGAAATTCTGTTGGAATTTTCATAAGAATAAGTATTACTCCACCAAAGAAGAACTTATTGCATTTGTACTAAACGGTCAGGTAGTAGATGAGTACGGAGAAGAACAAGATCCCCAAGAGTTTTTAGACATGGCATTTGCTTGGGGAGAACCTAATGGTTTGGTTGCAGATAAAGAATACTTTGATACAACTGAACATCATCGTTGGATGAGTAACCCAGAAGACTATTATGACCGTGAAGTAGACGGTCTTCGTGTATCATCATCAACAGAATTTAGTTAAACAATTAAAATCATATATTATGGGATTAGATATGTATCTTACAAAACGCCACTATGTACAAAAGTGGGAACATCACAAGGAAGAAGAAACTTTTGATGTAACAGTAACAAAAGGAGGAGAGGATTACCCTTACATTAATCCTTCTAAAGTTTCATATGTATTCGAGGAAGCTGCATACTGGAGAAAGGCAAATGCAATTCATAATTGGTTTGTAGAAAATGTACAAGAAGGGCGAGATGAATGCCAAGAGAGTTGGATAAGTCCACGAAACATTAATGACCTCCATGAAGCCTGCTGTGAAGCATTGGCTAACAGAGATAACCCACAAGGAGTTTTGCCTACAACATCAGGATTCTTCTTTGGTACTACTGATTATGATGAATGGTATTGGAGAGATATTGAACGCACAAAAGAAGTATGTGAATCAATTCTTTCTGATATGGGTGAAGGTGCACAATTACCTTATGACCTATACTATCAAGCATCTTGGTAAACTTTCAGATTTATCAAAAACTTGTTATAATTTATTTAAACAAATACTAAAATGGACTTTAGCAAAATTATTTTCAAACAAGACCAAATGGGTGAATGGAAATCCACCACCCATTTTCAAAACGGTTACTCAATGTCCGTTATTGCAGGCGTCATGGCATACTGTAATCCTAGAGAAAGCCTAGATGATCCTCAATCATACAATACATACGAAATTGCTATCTTTGACGAAGACGGTGATTGGGCAACACGAAGGTTTACTAATGAAGACGATGATGTCTGTGGGTGGTTAACCAAAGCAGAGATTAATGACCTTATGAAAACGGTTGCTGCTTATGAATGGGATGAAAGCCATGCACTTGACCAAGTAATGAATAATATGATTCAAGACCTTGAAGAAGATGGAGAAGAAGTATAAGTATCGCATAGAACATATATTTCCTCCATCTTTTGCTACTATTGGTGGGCAAAGATACTTATTCCCAGGTTGGATTCCTGTAGAAGATGACGTTACATTTGATGATGTAGAGCACATTAACCCTTACCGGAATATCAAAACCGATACTTTTGAAGTTACAGGTTCAACAGGTAATAAATATATTGTTACCAAGAAAGGTGACAATCTAAGCTGCGACTGCCCTGCAGGAAAATTTCGAGGTATGTGTAAGCATATTAAGAAAGTTCAAGCAGAGTTAGAAGTAGCCTAAAAAAATAATTTATCATGGATAAAATTAAAGAAATTTTTGGAAAAATTGTTAGCTGGGTAGACACAAAAGGTTTTACTGCATTGGCTTCATTAGGAATCGGTTTAGGTCTTTGGACTTTCGGTTTTAAGATCTATGCAGGAATTGCATTTGGCGTTTTCTTAACTAGAAATTGGGACATCCTTAGAGGATTAATAACTAAGAAGTAATGAGTTAAAAGGGTCTGGGTAATTATTACCTGGATCCTTTATTTTTTGTAGAATAAATATTAAAATAAGAAATAACATGGAACACATTAAAGAGTATGATAGTTTTGTAAATGAAAACTTAGATACGATTAAAAAGACTGTATTAGATTTTGCTGAAAAGAACGGTAGATCTAAATGGAAAGAATTACATTCAGTAATCTTAAAGCAAAAAGGTTTGGATCCAAACGATAGAGATAATCGTGGACAATTTTCATCTTACTTTTCAGGCGGCTCTTCTTGGCAAAGAGGAAAGGGTGGTGATAATGGAAGAGATGCAAACTCACATGGTTTATTAATGAGACCTACTAAGAAAGATCCCCGTTACCTAGAGAAAGATGGTAATGAATATATTGTAAAGGTATGGGACGGTAAATCTAAATTATCATAATGAAATCATTTGACGAATTCGTAAATGAAAGTTTGATACAGAACATTAAAGATCCGGGCTTTGACGGCTCGGATCCTAAAGCTATAGAAGTACATAACCAAGGTGTTGGTGGTGTAAGAACTCTACAAGGTCACCGTGATCAGATTGTTAAACTTTTAGAGCAGATGCTAAAGGATGCTAAGATGGCACAAAAGAACCATAAACTTGCTCACTTTTCTCTAGGTAAGGTTTTATCTCTAGCTGATCCGCAAAGTTTAGGTGGTGTGTTTTTAGCTTATCTTAAGAACCATCAAGAAGCTGTTGAAGAATTGGAATCCTTAAGACGTAGAGGTGGAAGCGGCCCAGGAAAAACTGTTCCAAAGGGACTTGTATAAATATATCAAATAACATATTTTAAGCATATGAAATACATTAAAGATTTTAAATCAATCAATGAAAACCGTAATGCTAGGCGGTTTCAGAATAAAGGTAAGTTACGTTACAATGATCAGTTCAGCGGTAATGTAAGTCTTTCAAGAACAATAGCAGATGCATTAGACGGTATGGATGTAGGATTTGATAGTACTTCCATGTATGATGTTAACTCTGGTAAAACAATTGTTGATGATGCATTAGATGGTAAGCATACATACGATGACTTAGTAAATCTTGCAAAGGAATGGTATAGTGAAAATAATTCTGCAACATACGGTATGAATGAAGCTTATAAGCTAGGTGATGGTTGGTCTAAAGAATTTGATTACATTGGAATGTTAGAGATGGGCGCAAAAGCAAAAGCTTCTATGGGAGAAAAGAAACTGCAATCCTTGTTTGATTCTTTTGAAGATGTAAATTATCATTCTGAAGCTAGTCCACTTAGTTATGCTATTGACGAACTTAAAGACGGTAATAAAGCTGAGGCAAATCGCTTAATGAAAGAATTCAATAAGAACTGCCAAGATACACTAAAGACACTTAAGTAATATGAAATACTTTAAAACATATGAAAGCTTCATTAATGAGGCTAAACTTTCAAAAGTCTTTAAGGCTGCAAAGAGGGGAAGCTATCCTGCAACAATTGTTGTAATTAAAGATAAGAAAGTTATTCACCAAGAACAGGTCAATACACCTGAGGCAATTCCTGCTGCTTTCAATGTTTTACAAAGAAAATACCCAAAAGCCATTATAACCGTTGAAGATAAAACTGGCGCTACTCTCTATAGGGAAGTAGATGAGGTGAAGAATTATATGCAAAAGATAGACCTTAAGGATTTTAAGGCTATTAAGAAAGGTACTAAACTTTTGTACATGGGAGGCGAAGCTGAAGTAGTTGACAATAACGGTTTTGTATTGACCTTAAAACAAAACGGTAAAAAGTTTACAGTTAATAAGTCAATGTTTGATCATGGTGGAATGATTAAAGAAGGTAAAGCACCTGATGCTAACAAAGCAATCAAAGACTTAGAAAGAAAAGGCTCTCAAATCGATTGGCTTGATGATGCCGATGATGATACAAAAAAGATTTGGAAAAAGGCTGGTGTTAATCCTGAAGATGAAAATACAGTTATTCTTTATTCTTATGTATCACATCAATGGGATGATGCTAAAAAGATTCTAAAGAAATATAATGTAGACTTTAAAGAATTAGAAGATCCTAACGCAGATGGAGAATCATTTATTGTATTTGTAAAAGAATCAGTAGTTGATGAAGCTGCTAACGTTCCTAGTAACATTGAAAAATTTGCAAAGGAGAGAGGTGTTCTTAGAGATGTGAAACAAATTGCTCGTTGGGCAGAAAAAGCAGGTAAAAGAATTACTGGCGGTACTGCAATTGGTAAAGGCTATGATACTCTTGTGTTAGATTTAACTTACCAAGGTGCTGAAGTTTACTATGATACTTATAAAGGAACTATCAAAGTAAATGGAAAACCTGTTGATAGTTGGAAAACATTTAGTAAAGCAGTAGAAGAATCAGTTACTGAAGCTGAAATGACAAAGAAAACTTTCCTAGATCTTTGGAAAGAAGTATACGGAGAAAACTTTATTTCCGAATTCCCGGCGGTTGCTAAAATCTTAAAGAACCGTCCTAATGATATTGATAAGAGAGAAATCTCTAGAATCTGGGATGAAACTTACGGTGAAGACTTTAAGGAAGAATATCCTGGTATCTGGGATAAGCTTGATTAATATATAAGGTAACAATCCAATAGCCTTGAACGCGAGGCACAACCCAAAATTACTTTTTAATTAATCATGAAACATTTAGCTACTATGCTATTTGTCTATTTCCTGTTGGGCTTTACAACAAGTGGGCAATGCGATGTAAGAATTTTAGAATGGGTATATCCCGGATGCACAGATCCAGTTGCTTTAAACTATGATCCTGAAGCAACCGAAGATAATGGTACATGCGTTTATTCAATTGGACCAGATCTTGTTCAGATTGGAATGAACATAACAAATTGGTATTGTAATTCTTTAGGCATTCCTGTATATCAATACCAAGCAACGGTAACAAACATAGGAACTGAGCCTGTTACTTATTTTTGTTTAGACGACTTTTTAAGTACCACAACATACCAGTGCTATAATGGATTAGCAAACTCAAGTGTGTATGTTGCGCCAGGTGATACGGTTACTGTTGGTGGATCTCTCCAAGTTAATGGTGGGTGGATAGATGGTCAAAGTAACTTTATGTCAATTGAGAGCGTACCTGGTGAAATTATTACAGGAAACAATAACTTCGTATTTCAAATGCCTGATGGATTAAACTGTCAAGATGATCCTGAACCAGAACAGTGTGATACGGTATACATTGAAGTTGAGGTTCCTGTATACATTACGGATACAATAACTGAGTTCGTAACTGATACTGTTATTGAATACATTACAGAGTATGTAACCGAGTATGTAACTGATACCGTGTATGAATACATTACTGAGTATGTAACTGATACTCTTTACATAACGGAAACTGAGTATATTGTAGACACTCTCTATATCACGGAATATGTTACTGATACGATTTATTTAACTGAGACCGAGTACCTCACTGACACCCTTTATATCACGGAATACCTCACTGACACACTCATTATAGACAATTACATATACTTAACTGATACTGTTACCGAATATATTGTCCAAGAATTGTGGATTGATTGTGAAACTGGTTTGCCGTGTGATGAAGATCCTCCTGGTTTAGATTGCCCAGACTGGACCACTATTCATGCTCCTAATGTGTTTACACCAAATAATGATGGCATCAATGATGTATGGTTACTTAAGTATGATTTAGGATGTTGGGAAGACGTTGAATTTTGGATTTATAATCGTTGGGGTGTTGAAATTTACCATGCCTACGGTGATAGTTTTGACGGATATCCTTACTGGGATGGTAGTGTTCAGGGTGGAGACTATTATGTATCCGATGCTGTTTATGTGTATACGTTTAAAGGGAAAAAGATAGGCCGGGCTGATGTTATCCAAGAGTCCGGCCATATCACAATTCTTAGGTAATAATATTAGGGAAATACAAAAAAGTTTTCTTAAACCTTTTTACATATTTTTATATAATAATAAACAAAACAATTATTATATGAAAAGATTATTATCCATTGCTCTTATAGCAATTTTAATGGGATGCCAAACAGAGCATCAAACAGAAAAAATATTAAGAATTCATCAAGGTGCATATGCATTTTGTGGAGCATCAAATGCTGTACCTACTGGTAAAAAGGTTGTAATACAAGGTAAAGAGTTTGATGAAGGCTGTGCAATTTGTCCGGTATTAACAGGACCTTCTATTTCTAGTTTGGCAATGAATGGGAATGGTTCTTTAGGGGAATTTAATGCTAATGATAACTTTCAAACTCCAGATGGAACAGATTCCACAGTATGGTCTTTATTTTGGTATTTTTCACCATCAGACACAATTCCTCAGTTTAACCCTGAAACTAAAGAATGGGAATTATTACCTCCAGTGAACCGTGCATTCACAATAGATCTAAGTTCTCCTAGTACTAGCGAAAGTGATATGTTCCAAATGCCTTGTGAAATAATAGATACTCTTGACAATGGTATTATCTTATCTAAATGTTATGGGCCTCTTAATCACATGGCAGTTCCACTTCGTCGCCCTCACCCAACTAAAAACGGACAAACCTCGGTTACAGCAGCTAAAGAAAATTTACCTTACCCGGTTGGTACCCCAATCCCATCAAATGACTAATGAAGACTTTTGCTAAATTTCTCTTAATATGGATAAGCCAAAATCTAGCGGTACCTTTCTGGGTTATTGGTCATGTTCACTTATCCCTTAACACATACCAAGACTTACATGAAATCATTGCATCATTAGGAATGAATATCTTAGTTGCAATCGGATTCATTATTGACTTTAAAGAAACCACTAAAGAACTTAAAAATGTTAAAGAAGATTAAGAATTGGTTATTCCCTAAATTTAAAGTAGGGGAATTTCCTTACTCACCTGAAGGATTTGAGATGGCAAAGAAATGGGCAAAGCGCCAACCTCATCCAAAATTACCGGATTATCCAAGGCTAACTCTATGGGATATGGTTAAAGGTAATTGGATTGATTCAGAGTATAAATTAAGCGAGATAAATAAACTGAAGTTAAAAAGCGATAAAGAAAAACTAAGTCAATGAAAACAGAACTTATAATTACGGATGATTTTTACCAAGACCCTGATAGCGTTAGAGAATTTGCGCTAAACCAAGATTTTGGTGTAAGAGGCAACTACCCAGGACAAAGAACTAAACCTTTTCATGATTGGCCAGGACTTAAGGAATCTGTACAAAGCATAGTCCAACAAGCTGGAGGAAATATAACATGGTGGGAAACCGAATATACGACAACATTCCAATATACGACGGAGAATGATTCTAGTTGGATTCACCCAGATCATACTACAAATTGGGCAGGTGTATGTTACCTAACACCTGATGCACCAGTAAGTGGAGGCACCGGTATTTTTAGACATAAGGAAACTGGGGCAACAAGACCACCTAGAGTTGAAGGTGGTGGGTATGACGAAGAATGGTTAAGTGAACATGTCTGGCCTAATAGTAGAGACTTCTCTAAATGGGATATGACTGGCATGGTAGGTAATGTATATAACCGCTTAGTTCTTTATAGAGGAGATCTGTTCCACTCCTCATTAGATTATTTTGGAACGGACAAATACAATGGAAGACTGTTTCAAACATTCTTCTTTAACACAGAATATTAATTATGAAAGAAAAAAGTAAATACCTTTTAAACGTAGAAGGAAAGAAAAAATTTAAAGCAAACACATTGATCTCATTAATCTTTAAAGTACTAACTGGGAAAAATGAGTCAACAAGAAAGTAAGAAAAAGAAGATTGGTAAAATTGAATTAGATGATTATCATTATCATGAACTTTTGGATAGGTTGCATGTAATTATGTCAACGATTGATGATCATCTTATTCAACATCCAGTTTGTAAAATAGAAACAAATATTAAAGATCACATTACCAATGCAGTTGATCAGTTGGTTATGGCATATCATTTAACTGGTGGAAAACAATGAGCCTAAAGAAAATTCAAAAAGAGTATAGAGAGACACCAAAAAACGAGATAAGAAGTGCAATTTTAGAAAACTTTGTATATGGTCTTTTAGGTTCTATTCTTGTAGTCTTTATTGCAGAAAGAGTAGATATCTTAGTCTTATTAGGTTATATGACCTATTTCTTTTTTGTAGGTAAGGTAGTAAACCGTCCTAAGTATGTAACTTCATTAGGTAAGTTTATTGTATTTCCTGTACCTGCTGCTATGGGTGCGTTCATAGGATATAAATTAGCTTATATACTTTCAAACATAATTGTATGAGAATAATGTATAAGGTTGGTGTTATCGCTGGTAACTTTGATGTTATCCACCCAGGGTACATTAAGATGTTTAAGGAATGTAAAAGTAAATGTGATAGGTTTGTTATCCTTCTTCACACCGATCCATCAATAGAAAGACCTCATAAGCTAAAACCAATTTTATCAGTTGAGGAAAGAATTGAAATTTTGGAATCCATTAAGTATATCACTGATGTACATACTTATACATATGAAACTGAGTTGGTTGAATTACTTAAAGGGATTAATCCTGATGTTAGGTTCTTAGGTGATGATTATAGAGGTAAAACCTATACCGGGTATGAACTTAATATACCTATACATTATCTTAACCGTGATCATGGTTGGTCAACAACAAAATTTAAAAAGTTAATAGCAGAAACAGTATGAAATTAGCATTAATCGCACACGACGGGAAGAAGGCAGACATGGTATCCTTCGTGATGAAAAGACTAGAGTTCTTTAAAAGAAAAGATGTAGATATAGTAGCAACTGGTACAACCGGTGGAATGATAACTAATGCAGGTGTTGATAAGGTACAGAAAGTTGCGAGTGGTCCTATGGGTGGTGATGCCGAGATAGGTTCAATGGTAACTCGCGGTGAGATAGATGGAGTAATCTTTTTCCGTGATCCTTTAGATAAACACCCACATGATGTAGACATTTCAATGCTGATGAGGTTATGTGATGTCCATGAAGTACCTCTTGCTACAAATTACCGCTCGGCTCATATCTTAATCAAATATTTTAAAGGTAAATGATAAAAAGACTAAAGAACATAATAGAATTAGAATCTGCTGCTATAACAAATATACCTGTAGATGTAAACACGGTGGATGCCATTACGCTTATTCTTAAACAATGTCATTCTCATAAAGGAAAGCTTGTATGTAGTGGAATGGGTAAGGCTGGACAAATCGCTTTAAACATGTCAACTACATTTAGTTCAACCGGTACCCCTTCTGTATATCTTCATCCAAGCGAAGCACAACACGGTGATCTAGGTATCCTTCAAGAAAATGATCTGCTGTTGCTAATCTCTAATAGTGGAAAGACTAGAGAAATAGAAGAACTTATATACCTTGCAAAGAATCTCTATCCACAGATAAAGATAATTGGTATAACACGTAATGCTGATAGTCCTCTTGCTGAACAATCTGATGTAACCTTATTAACTGGAGAAACTGTTGAGGTATGCCCATTAGGTATGGCACCAACAACATCAACAACCGTAATGACCGTAATTGGCGATTTACTTGTATGTGGAGTAATGGAACAGATAGGATTTACAAAAGAAGAATACGCAAAAAGACATCATGGTGGATATCTAGGTAAAAAAGCAAAGAGAAATGAATAAGAAGTATGCCTTACAGTGGTTAGATGAAGAAGAGCTCTGGTACTTAACAATACACGGAGAAGATGGTATAACATTTGAAGGTTGGTACCACTCAGTTGATGAAGCTTTAAAGGACATACCTAAGAATGAAATAAATAAAACAAATAACTAAATGAAATGAACCACATACCTACCTTTGAGGAATTTAATAATAGAGAACTAAGGGAGAATAGTACTCTTATCCAGGAAACATATGATATCCTTGAAGGGCAGGTTAGTTATGAAGAGTTATCCGAAATACTAAATGAAGGCATCTTTTCCTTCTTAAAAGGGATCTTCACAAATCCTAGACAGAAGAAGCAATTGGATAAACTCGGCGAGGATCTATTTAAAACCAAAGTAGAACTCCAGAAGCTAGAAATAGAAGAAGATCAAATAGACCGGTTTAAAGATGATCTTAAACCAGGTAGTACAGAATACAGCACTGCACAGTCTAAAATCAAAATAGCTGATAAGGCTAAAGGATTAAAGATTAATGCACTAAGAGATCGTGAAACCTCTATAGTATCTCAAATGGATAGTATAGGTGAAAAGAACGATACCTTAAAGAAGTATGTTGATAAGGTAAAGTTAGAAATCCGTATGAGAGCTAACGATGCCACTATAAAACTAGCCGATGCCGAGATGGCTCGTGTATTAAAACAATTGCAAAGAAAAGATGCTAAAGAAGTTAAGGTCCTGGATAAAGAACTTGCTAAAGCGGCGTAAACCTGCTCAAGTAGATCCATGGGACGAATGGTATCCAGACCATGATCTGTTTATCTAAAGAATTATGATACAATATTTGTTAGCTTACTTATTATGTGGCCTAGTATTTAACTTAGGCTATGATGCTCTTATTGATACAATTAAAGATGAGGATTTAAGACTTGATTGGAGAGAAAGATTTGCAATTCTGTTTACATGGCCATGGGCAGTTGGTGTATTGATAGCTGCATGGATCAGAAGCTGGAATGACTAAAATAAATAAGGTATGAAACACATAAAGGAATACAGCAAATTTGTAAATGAAGCTCACGGCGATCCTATTCGTACAATGGAAAAGGTTAAAGCTTATCTTGAGGCAGAAGGAGAAACCGTAAGAGAATATAAACAGTACCTTACTATTGAGTTACCGAATGAAACAAAGACACTTCCTCCTAAATACAATAAGATCATCCAAAAGGTTATCAAAATGTCTGAAGGTAATATGGTAGCAGCAAGAGATGCAACTGGATACTATATGGGTAACTCAATTGCATTCATTTTCCCTGTATACAAAACTAACCTAAGAAAGGCATATCATGTAGCTTCTGCACAGTATGTTGATACAATACTACAGAGAGGATTAGAACCAAGATCTGCTCAAGACCATTCAGATCAGTTTGGTTCATCATTAGGTAATAAGAATATGGAACAGACCTATAAGGCAGCATTCGTTGTAGGATCCAAGGTAGGTGTAAAAATCGTAAAAGATCTATTTAGTATAAAGGATCCAGTAGTATTAGAAATTGATCCAAAGGGTTTACAATTCTGGGAAGATCCGCTCATGCCAAAGGAAGCTAAATCGGCTCTAACATTCCAAACCATTCCAGCAGATAGAATCAAAAGGCTGTAAGTAAACCTTTTTAAGTTTCTTCATATAATAATAAATTAATGTTTACTTATTTTATGAAAAATCTATTGCTAGGATTAGCACTTACAATCGCAACCTTTACGGTACAAGCCAGCCATATATTAGGTGGTATGGTTGGAGTAGTTCAAACATCAACTGATTCCACATCTGTTGGTGTATGGTTAATTTCTGATAACACAGGTATCCCAATGCCTAATACAATTTATGTAGAGCGGTGGGAATGGTCAGGTGGAGTATATACCCAATCCGGATCTATTGCCTTAGATAAGATTACCACATCCATTCACCAAGGTACATCACTAACAAACTATGTAAGCGATTACATGGACTTAGATAGTGGACAATACCGTTTCATATATAAGAATTGCTGTTGGGGCTACATACTGAACTCAACAAATTCAATGAACTCAGAATTTGTTATATCAGCCGACTATAGCCACATACCCAATAACTCAACACCTTATGCAGTCTATCCATTATGGGTAAATATGCAACTCTATAAGTTAAATACAATGACCGCCATTTGGGGTAACATACACTGTTTCTTTAAGAACCCAGATACAGACTCAGTAGTAATAATGCAGGATAGTTTATGGAGTGGCCATTCAAGCGGAGTCTTTTCTATACAGAACCACCAACCGCTAAACATGCATGTATCTAATGATAGTATTAGTTGGGAACCACATAGTGTAGGACCACATGCAACAGGATTCCGTATAGAGGATTGGCGTAATGGACAACTAATTGGAGTACAAAGAATTCAATGGACATTCCGTGTAGTAACATCAACTGTAGGTATAAGAGAAGTTAAACCACAAGGCAAAACACCAGTTGGAGTATGGAATACTAGCGGTCAGTATATACAAGAAGACACTAAGGATTTGCCGGCAGGTCAATTGTATCTGGTAAGATATAGCGACGGTTCCTTTCAGAAGTTGTGGATAGTAGACTAAGAGGTCTCTAGAAAACAATCGCGTTTAATCAAAACAATCAAAGGTCAGCACACTGGGCACACTAAACCAAACGAACATGCAAATTCCTCTAAACCCCCAACTACCCCACAAACCTCAAAATGCTCAAATCTATTGGAATGATGAGTGGAACCAAAGCAAACCCTCAAATGCTCCAACA
>Ga0255769_10000060_pt1 | contig 115582 bp, 117 predicted proteins | sample 041ome_9_FD_179637 | JGI IMG/M metagenome (GOLD analysis project Ga0255769, IMG submission 179637) | Coastal salt marsh microbial communities from the Groves Creek Marsh, Skidaway Island, Georgia - 041413US metaG (version 2) | ecosystem: Environmental > Aquatic > Marine > Intertidal zone >...
GAGCATAATATGTCCGACACACCTTATCCAGCACCAGAGGTAAATTTACCCCGCGACGGCGGTGAAATGCTGAACCTTGCTGATTTTCGCCCCAATGGCGTTGTCCTGTTTTTCTACCCCAAGGCGAGTACGCCAGGCTGCACCAAAGAATCAATTGGATTTAGCGAAGCGCAGGCAGAGTTTCAGGCGCTTGGATATGACATCGTGGGCATTTCCAAGGACCCTGTGAAAGCGCAGGACAAATTTGTTGAAAAACAATCCCTGAACGTGCCGCTGTTGTCCGATGAAAACGGCACTGTTTCCGAGGATTTTGGGGTCTGGAAAGAAAAGTCGATGTATGGCAAGACCTACACGGGCATCGAACGTTCAACCTTTTTGATCAATGGCGACGGTCAGGTTGTGCGCGAATGGCGTAAGGTCAAGGTGCCCGGACACGTCGAGGCAGTTTTAGAGGCAATTAAAGAGCTGTGAGCAAAACGTTAACACAAATGGCAACCGAGGTGTTGCAAACAGCAGATGGGCGTGAAAAAACCGCCCTTTCAAAATCCTATGCCGAAATGTGGTTTACTGCACGTGCGGCGGGCGACACAATTAAAATTAGCACGGCCAACCCACCGCTGCATCCTGCGCGCCCTGAAAAACCCGAATTGCTGTCGCCCCGCGATGTGCCAAAACGCAAACCCGGATCAGAGGCGGGGCGCATCGCATTATTGCATGCGGTGGCGCATATTGAATTGAACGCCGTTGATCTGCATTGGGACATCATCGCGCGTTTTGGGCATATTAAAATGCCAATCGGTTTTTATGATGATTGGGTCAAATCGGCAGCGGAGGAAAGCAAACATTTCAATCTGGTCTGTGATTGCCTAGAGGCGATTGGGTCCTATTACGGTGCCCTGCCCGCGCATGCAGGCATGTGGCGGGCAGCCGAAGATACCAAAGATGATCTGCTGGGCCGTTTGGCCGTGGTTCCCATGGTACTAGAGGCGCGTGGTTTGGACGTGACCCCCGGGATGATCGACATTTTCGCCAAAGCGAACGCAACCCAAGCGGTCGACGCCCTCAAGGTGATCTATTCAGAAGAAGTTGCGCATGTCGCCTATGGTTCCAAATGGTTCAACTTCATGTGTGGACGCGACAATCTGGATCCAAAGGACGTGTTTCACACTTTGGTGCGCAAATATTTCAAGGGTGCGTTAAAGGCCCCCTTTAACGAAGAAAAACGTGCCGATGCGGGCCTTCCCCCTGATTTTTATTGGCCATTGGCGGATCAGATGGGCGTCGATTTGCACCTTGAAGGGTCAAAATAACACGAGGCGCAATAATTCGCGCAGCGTCGAAAAAGATGATTGCCAGCATCCAAAATGGGCGTTACCAAACTGGCATCTGAGAAAAAGGCTTGGGACCCTTTCATGAAACTTGGACTGCTCCAACGCATTGATCGTGTGTTTTCGGGATTATTTCCGGAACGTCGATTGTTCCTAAAATCAGATGACGATACACGCTTTATTCGCCTGCGCCCATCGACCCAAGCGGGCGTTTTTGGGGGCATCGCATTGATTATTGCGTGGTCGATTGTGGCCACCTCGATCCTGTTGATCGACAGCATCGGTGCGGGAAATTTCCGCGAACAGGCAATCCGCGACCAAGAAACCTATCAACAGCGATTGCAAATCATGGCCTCCGAACGGGATGCCAGCGTGAAAACAGCCACTGCCGTTATGGCAAGTTATGGAGCCGCCTTGGCCGAAATCGCCGTGATGCAAGAACGCCTTTTGGCCCAAGAAGTGGATCGTTTGGAACTGACTTCTGGTCTTGATGTTTTGCAATCAACTCTGAACGCCACATTGGTGGAACGGTCTGAATTAACCAACGAACTTGAACGCGCCCAATCTGAAAATGAGGGATCACAGGACGCGCAAACCGTTGCCAGAGCGACAACCCAAGATATGTCAACCATTGATTATCTGACCACTGCCCTGCGTGACACCGCCCAAGAGCGTGACAAAATCATCAAAGATGCCCAAGCGGCCTTAAATCAGGCAGAAGAGCTGCGCATCGAAATGCGCCTGATGGAAGAGCGTAACGAATTGATTTTCCGCCAAATCGAAGAGGCGATGAACGTGTCCATCGGTCCCTTGGACAAAATGTTCCGCGCATCTGGTCAGGATCCCGAACGTATCATGTCCACCATCCGTCAGGGATATGCGGGCTACGGCGGCCCATTGACATCCATGTCCACGCGCGGTTTGGCCCCCACCGAAAACGAAGCACGCGCAATCGCCATTCTAAAAGAATTGGACGAATTGAACCTGTATCGTTTGGCCGTTGAAAAACTTCCCTATTCCCATCCTTTGCAATCCGCGCATCGCTTTACCTCGGGCTACGGGCGCCGCTGGGGGCGCATGCATTATGGGTCAGATTTCGCCGCCCCACATGGCACGCCCATCTATGCAACCGCAGATGGTGTGGTGACAAAATCGGGCTGGGCATCGGGCTATGGCCGGTTGATAAAAATCAAACACTACTTTGGAATTGAAACGCGTTATGCGCATCTTTCAAATATTCGCGTCAAAGTCGGACAAAAAGTATCGCGTGGCGAACGAATCGGTGATATGGGAAATACTGGACGTTCGACCGGAACGCACTTACATTATGAAATCCGTGTGAATGGTAATGCGGTTAACCCCATGAAATATCTGAAGGCTGGAAAAAATGTTTTCTAAAAGCAAAATTAATGACCCTGCACCCAAAGAAGATGCGGCAAAACCTGCGGCCCCCACTGCAGCGGCAGCAGCCCCTGCACCATCTGCACCAAAAGCAAAACCACCTGCATCGGTTTTGGCCCACGATTTGCACGTAACAGGCAACATTAAAACAACAGGGGACATCCAAGTTGAGGGCACTGTTGAGGGTGACATTCGCGCCCATTTGTTGACCATCGGTGAAACCGCCACGATCAAGGGCGAAGTCATTGCAGATGATATCGTCATCAACGGGCGCATCATCGGCCGCGTGCGTGGCCTAAAGGTGCGTTTGACCGCAACCGCACGTGTTGAGGGCGACATCATCCACAAAACAATCGCGATTGAATCAGGTGCACACTTTGAAGGATCGGTTCAGCGTCAGGACGATCCCCTATCAAGCGGTGCGAAAAAGCCTGCGACCGCAGAGGCAAAGTAAACTGCCACCAAAACAGTGTAACGGGCCTGCGATTTCCGCAGGCCTTTTGTTTTGGGCCTTTATTTTGGCGGAATGGAATAGGTCAGCGATGCGCGCGCCATGGGTTTATTAACCCCATCGGAATAAATCATCGCATCCCCAACAACCAGCACACGGCCCAATTTGTGGATACGGCATATTGTGTAGAGATCTCGCCCTGCCTCGGGTTTACGCATGAAATCAATCGAACAATTCGTTGTGACGGCCAGTGCCTCTTTACCCAAATGCGAAAGGATGGCCGCATACATCCCACAATCGGCCAATGCAAACATCGACGGACCCGATACCGTACCACCGGGGCGCAAATGCGCCTCTTTCACGGACATGCGCATTTTCAAATGATCTTCATGCACCTCATCAATCACGAAAAGCCCGCGCACCTGCGGAAACACCTCATCCAGATAAATCTGCAATTCAGCGGCATCAAAACGTAACGGCATACTTTTCCTCATCTCAACTTATCTATAAGGTTTTCGCAAATCACCGCGGAGGGCAAGATGACAATTTTAGAACGTAACGACACAAACGGCGTCGCACATTTGAACATGAATGCGCCTGAACGTTTGAATGCCCTATCCGATGAAATGTTGGCCGCCCTGCAATCACAGTTTGATGCGATTAAAGAGGATACATCAGTACGTGCCGTGATCCTTTCGGGGTCAGGTAAGGCGTTTTGTGCAGGTCACAACCTAAAGGAAATGACAGCGGGACGTCAGGCCGAGGATGGCGGCAAAGCGTATTTCAAAGATCTGTTTGATCGCTGCGCCACAATGATGATGAGCATTCAGAAACTGCCCCAACCCGTGATCGCGCAGGTGCATGGTATTGCCACAGCAGCAGGATGCCAATTGGTGGCCACATGCGATATGGCCGTCGCGGCCCAAGGGACCAAATTTGGCGTCAACGGCGTGAACATTGGTTTATTCTGCTCAACCCCGATGGTGGCCCTGTCACGTAATATCCCGCGCAAAAATGCCTTTGAAATGCTAACAACGGGCAAATTCATCGAAACAGAGGAAGCTGCGCGTTTGGGATTGATCAATCGCGCTGTCCCCCACGATCAGTTGGAAAGCGCCACGCGCGAATTGGCCGACACAGTGGCGAGCAAGCTAACCGCCGCTGTCAAAATCGGCAAACAGGCGTTTTATCAGCAAATGGAATTAAACGTGGCCGAGGCCTATAATTATGCAGGCGATGTCATGGTACAAAACATGTTGTTCCGCGACACCGAAGAAGGCATCGCCGCATTTTTGGACAAACGTCCGCCAAACTGGGAACAATAAATCTCGGTTCACTTGGTCAACGATCGTCACATGACAAAATGCGCAACCCAGGGTTTGTGCATTTTTTCCTTTTAATCCTGACAAAAATCACTAGATCAGCGGCATGGATAAAACACTTCATATCATTGGCGGCGGAATGGCCGGATCAGAGGCCGCATGGCAGGCCGCGAACATGGGCATCAAGGTGGTGATCCACGAAATGCGCCCCAAGGTTGAAACCTTTGCCCACCGCACGGGGTATTTAGGCGAAATGGTGTGTTCCAATTCGTTTCGATCCGATGATCATGAACACAACGCGGTTGGATTGTTGCATTGGGAAATGCGCGCCGCAGGGGGTTTAATCATCACACAGGCCTATGAACATCGCCTGCCCGCAGGGGGTGCATTGGCTGTGGATCGCGATGTTTTTGCCGCCTCGGTCACGGATAAACTAAAGGCGCATCCACTGATCAACATCAGCGGCGAAGAAATCACTGAATTGCCCGACGATGGTCATTGGATTGTGGCGACTGGACCGTTGACATCCTCCACACTTGGGGATGCGATTGCCAAAGAAACCAGTGCCGAGGCGCTCGCGTTTTTTGATGCCATCGCGCCCATCGTTTACGCCGACAGCATCAATATGGACAAAGCGTGGAAGCAATCACGCTATGATAAGGGCGACACCGAGGAAGAGCGCACCGCCTATATCAACTGTCCCATGAATAAGGGTCAGTATGAGGCGTTCATCGACGCTCTATTGGCCGCGGATAAAACCGAATTTCACGAAGGTGAAACCGCAGGGTATTTTGACGGCTGCCTACCGATTGAGGTCATGGCAGAGCGCGGGCGTGAAACATTGCGCTTTGGCCCGATGAAACCCGTTGGCCTGACCAATCCGCACAGCGATGAAAAACCCTATGCGGTTGTTCAGCTGCGCCGCGACAATGCGCTTGGCACACTTTACAACATCGTGGGGTTCCAAACCAAAATGAAATACGGCGCCCAGACCGATGTATTTTGCAAAATCCCAGGATTAGAAGAGGCAAGCTTTGCCCGTTTGGGCGGCATTCACCGCAATACATTCATCAATTCACCCACGCTGCTGGATGATCAAATGCGTTTGAAAAGCAGACCAAACATCCGCTTTGCGGGGCAGATCACGGGCGTTGAAGGGTATGTTGAAAGTGCCGCGATGGGCCTATTGGCGGGTCGCTATGCGGCGGCTGAAATTTTGGGCAAAACCCTGCCCATGGTCCCAGCCAATAGCGCGATGGGTGCCCTCGTCCATCACATCACAGGCGGGGCCGAGGCGAAAACCTTTCAGCCAATGAATGTGAATTTTGGCCTGTTTAACCCTGTTGACGGCCTAAAAGGCGGCCGTAAGGGTCGAAAAGACCGCTACAAGGCCTACACAGATCGCGCCAAAGCCTGTTTTTCCAACTGGTTGGAACAAAGCACCTAGACGGATAAATCAACTTTTGCTTAAGCTTGGGCCATGAGCACAAAGTTTTTGAACCAAGCCTATGGCATCAGCACCATGGACAGCCGCGATTTATACACCGCCTGGTCCGATAGTTATGACCAAGAAGTCCATGAAAACGGCTATGTCACGCCCCTGCGCGTGGCAGAGGCACTGGACCGTCATGTTTTGGATAAAAACACAACAGTGCTGGATTATGGATGCGGCACAGGACTGTCTGGACAGGCGTTATTGAACGTTGGTTTTCAGGCGGTGGATGGGGTTGATGTGACGGCCGCCATGGTGGATTTGGCCCGTGAAAAAGGGATTTACAGAAACCTTGATGTGTTTTCCCCCGAGGATGGGCCAAACATCGCAGAGGGCACATATTCTGTCATCGCCGCGATTGGCGTCATCGGCGCAGGTGCGGCGCCGCTTTCCGTGTTTGATACGATCATGGATTTATTGCCCACGGGCGGCTATTTCGCCTTTTCCTTTAACGATCACACGTTAGAGGATCCCGCCTATGAACACAAAGTGCTGGAATACACACAGATGAAACGCGCGCAATTGGTGTTTTGCGAATACGGTGCACATTTGCCAGGCAAGGACATGAAATCAAACGTTTATGTCCTTGTTAAAAAATGACATTTCGAACCCGGTTTGCGCCATCCCCCACAGGTCCATTGCATTTGGGACATGCCTATTCCGCATTGCTTGCCCATGACGCGGCACGGCATCATGGGGGGGCATTTTTACTGCGGATCGAAGATCTGGATCAAAGTCGCGTGCGACCAGAGTGGGAAGAATTAGTTTATCAGGATCTTAAATGGCTTGGGATCACATGGGATGAGAAGCCAATCAAACAAAGCGAAAGGAAAGACGCCTATCTTTCTGTTTTATCGGGAGTATCCCCCGCGATCCCCACATTCACATGCACCTGTAATCGCCGCGATATTCAACAGGCCATGGGCGCGCCCCATGCCGAGGATATGGCATTTGGACCTGACGGATTGATTTACCCTGGGACCTGTCGTGCGCATCACTATGAACCACACAATGGCGATTTGGATACCCTGAACCTACGATTATCCCTAACCCAAATTCAACATGAAATTAACCCCATAACCCATTTAGAAAATTCAGATATATCATTTTCTAATCAGACGTTGAAATCCATGTCGTTGTCCGAATTTCAGGATAGGATTGGTGAGGTTGTTCTGTGGCGAAAGGGGTATGCCGCCTATCATTTGGCGAGCGTCATGGATGACGCCCATCAGGGGATCACCCATGTCATCCGTGGTCAGGATCTGATGGAGGCCACGCATATTCATGTTCTACTGCAAAACCTGTTGGGGCTCCCAACACCCGCCTATCATCATCATGGTTTGATCAGAGATGAAAACGGAAAACGACTGGCTAAACGACATGACGCAAAGGCCATTCGCAAATACAGAGAGGATGGCGCAACCCCTGCGGATATCCGCAGGATGGTTGGGCTTTAATCCATTGGTTGGATCAATTCGACCACGGCGCCATTCTGCACCGCGCGATAAAAACAGTGTCGGCGGTTTGTGTGGCACGCAGCCCCTGTTTGATTGACCAGAACCAAAATGGCATCCGCATCGCAATCATAGCGGAATTCAACCAATTCCTGCGTGTGCCCTGATGTTTCGCCCTTAGTCCAGAACGCCTGACGGGACCGTGACCAATAGGTAACGCGCCCTGTTGCCAGCGTTTTTTCAACGGCCTCTTGGTTCATCCACGCCATCATCAGGACCTCTTTGGTTTCATGATCCTGCGCAATCGCAGGGATAAGGCCCGCATCATTATAGACCAAAGTCGAAGGATCAAACTGCATGTTCAAATTCCTTTTGCAATCCTGAATTCATCGCCTATCTATAGGGTGAGCGCGCAAAGAGGAAGCCCCATGTCAGGCGAGAGTGATCTAATCAATCTGTATTCCGAACGTATTTTGGAACTGGCCACTAATGTTCCCCATGTGGAGCGTTTGGACACGCCTGACGCGAGCGCGAAAAAACGCTCTCCGCTGTGCGGATCAACTGTGACGGTCGATATCACCCTGACGGACGGTAAAATCACAGATTACGCGCAGGACGTAAAGGCCTGTGCCCTGGGCCAAGCAGCGGCCGCCGTTATCGGACACTCCATCATTGGCCGCACAATGGGCGAGGTGCAGACCGCACGTGATGAATTAAATGCGATGCTGAAGCAGGATGGGCCAATCCCCTCTGCCCCGTTTCAGGATCTTGAGGTTTTGTTGCCTGCAAAAGATTTCAAGAACCGTCACGCCTCAATCCTGCTAAGCCTTGATGCAACGCTGGCGGCCTTTGCCGAGCTGGATCACCAAAACGCACAAAACAATTAGGCACATCCCCAAAAAATATCCGCCGCACATGGGGACACATGGCGGCGGATCAGTAAGCGTTTGTTGCAATCCAAAAAGGGATTAGGCGATCCCGAAAGACATGAGGTCGGACAAAACCAGGGACAATGGCACGCAACTAACGCCTAGGCAGTTACAGAAATCCAGGAAGGTGAAGCGAACCAACCAAAATCACGACCAACGACGTCGCACCAATCAGGTCCTGTGCAAACGCACTGGGTGAATTTTTCAAGATTGTTTTGATCTGCATACGCATCATTCGCTCCTACCGCTTGTTGCTAATTTGTTCTCATTTTTAATCGAATTTGTAAAGAACTTTATGAGAACATTTGCGAACAATCTGTTCTGCAGGTTTCTAACCCACTGAAATCAAACGAATTGCCTGATCCTGATCCATGAGCCAAAGCAACACGCGCGCGGCCTCACCGCGCGCTGAAGTAAGGTTTGGATCGTCATTTATTAACTTTCTGGCATCTGATTGTGCTGTCGCCATAAGCGATGACATCGATTCCATATCTGCGATTCGAAACCGCGGAATGCCGCTTTGGGCTGTGCCGATCAAATCGCCTGCGCCGCGCATCTGCAAATCAACCTCGGATATGCGAAATCCGTCCTCTGTTTCACGCAAGACTTCTAACCGACGGCGCCCTGTTTCACTGAGGGGCGCTTTGTACAGTAACAAACACGTGCTTTTATCACTGCCCCGCCCCACGCGCCCGCGCAACTGGTGCAATTGCGCCAAACCAAAGCTTTCGGCGCGTTCAATCACCATGATCGTAGCGGTTGGCACATTAACGCCCACCTCGATCACTGTGGTTGCCACCAACACCTGCGCTTCGCCCTGTTGGAACCGCGCCATGGCCGCATCCTTTTGATCATTGGGCATTTGCCCATGGACCAATTCGACAACACCTTCACCCAAGGCCGCACGCAGGCGTTTAAACCGATCCTCGGCCGAGGTGTAGTCCAACACCTCGCTCTCCTCAACCAATGGACAGACCCAATAGGCCTGCTTCCCCTCGGCAATGGCGTGGCGCAGTTTGGCGATCACCTCATCAATGCGATCCAGCGATACAACAGCCGTGGAAATAGGTTTTCGCCCCGGTGGTTTTTCATTCAAAATCGAAAAATCCATATCCCCATACTGCGCAAGCGCCAGCGAACGGGGGATGGGTGTTGCGGTCATCACCAAAACATCGACTGCCGCCCCCTTTTGCCCCAATTCCATGCGTTGGCGCACGCCAAAACGGTGTTGTTCATCAATAATGGCAAGCCGCAGATCCTGAAATTCCACATCGCTTTGGAAAACGGCATGTGTGCCGATCAGAATATGAATATCCCCACGGGCCAGCGCGGCAAGTTTTTCGCGCCGTTCGCGTCCCTTATCCCGCCCTGTCAGCAGTTCAATCACCACCTGCGCATCCTCGGCCAAGGGGGCCAGTGCCTCAAGATGTTGGCGTGCAAGGATTTCGGTAGGGGCCATCAACACGCCCTGTCCGCCATCCTCGACCGCGATCAACAGGGATAGAAAAGCCACCAATGTTTTACCCGATCCCACATCGCCCTGCAACAATCGGTTCATGCGATGGGGATCACCCATATCCGCCGCAATATCTGCCAAGGCGCGGGTCTGTGCGCCCGTGGGATCATAGGGCAAGGCCGCCAATACCTTTTGGCGCAAATCCCCTGCCCCTTGGGTCACACGACCCTTGGCGCGGCGTTGTTGGGCACGCGCAAGGCTTAGGGTCAGTTGATGGGCGAAAAATTCGTCATAGGCCAACCGTTCGCGTGCGGGGTTGGTGGCACTCAACTCAGCAAAGGATGCGGGTTCATGCGCCTGGCGAACGGCATCCTGCCAATCGGGCCATCCTGTGCGTTGTTTTTGTGGGGGATCAATCCATTCGGCCAAATCGGGTATCAAGGTCACCGCAGAGCGTGTGGCGCGCACCATGGTTTTTTGCGTAACCCCTGCGGTCAGCGGATAGATTGGTTCAAATTTTGGGATTGTGTGCAATTCTTCGGGGGCGATCATGTATTCGGGATGCACCATTTGGGCGACCCCGTCGAATAATTCGACCTTACCTGACACAATCCGTGTCGCCCCAACGGGCAACATTTTTTTCAAATAATCGCCACGGGCATGGAAAAACACCAATTGGAACGTGGTTTCCTGATCTTCGACTTGAACACGGTAGGCTGCGGATTTTGTGCGCCCTGCTTTGTGCGACTCAACGGTTACCTGCACCGTCAGAACATTGGGAAATTCTGCCCCCTGAACCGAAGAGACCAAATCGCGTTTGATGCCGCTATAGGGCAGTGTGAACAACAGACCGCGCGGCCGTGTGATGCCAAGATTTTCGAAATTCTTCGCAATTTTTGGCCCCACACCATCCAGCACGGTTAATGCAGAAAACAGGGGGAATATGATTTCGGGGCGCGTGCTCATAACCCTGTGATCATGTCAATCCATTGGTCTTCGTCAATTGTTTTAATGCCAAGATCCGCAGCCTTTTTAGCCTTAGACCCTGCGCCTGGGCCTGCAATCAACAAATCTGTTTTGGCAGAGATCGACCCCGATACCTTGGCGCCTAGGCTTTCGGCGCGCGCTTTGGCCTCGGTCCGGCTCATCCGTTCAAGGGCGCCTGTAAAGACTAACGTTTGGCCCGCAATCGGGCTGCCGTCGGTTTTTGGTTTTTCCGCGTCTTGGATCGTCAGATGCGCCACCAATCGATCAATGCCATTGCGTTCAGCTCCCGGCGCAAAGGCCAGCAATAGGGATTCCGCCATAACCTGACCCACCCCGTCAATGGCAATCAGATCGGTATAGGCGTCAGATGTTGGATCCTGCGCCTGATCCATCGCATGAGTAAATTCGGCCCAATTGCCATAGCGCGCGGCAATCAGATTTCCGGCCGCCTCGCCCACATGTCGGATCCCAAGTCCAAAAAGCAGACGCCCAAATCCAATCGTGCGTTTATCATCAATCGCTGCAAACAGGTTTTGTGCAGATTTATCGCCCCATCCATCGCGATTTTTCAGGCGAGCCAAATTTACACTGTCCCGCGCCTGAAGCGTGAAAATATCAGCGGGTTCATTGATGGGCAAAATGGGATCGGCAAAAAACATTTCAATTTGCTTGGCCCCCAATCCGTCAATATCAAAGGCCTTGCGCGCCACGAAATGCTTTAACCGTTCCACCGCCTGCGCAGGGCAAATCAATCCGCCTGTGCAACGGCGTACTGCGTCCCCCTCTTCCCGCACAGCGGGACTGTTGCATTCGGGGCATGTTTCGGGAAAGGCAAAAGGCGCCGCATCATCGGGACGTTTGGACAAATCAACATCCGCGATTTTCGGGATAACATCGCCCGCGCGATAGACCTGAACCCAATCGCCAATGCGAATATCCTTGCCATCGCGAATTGGATCGCCATTTGAATCGCGTCCCTGAATGTAATCTTCGTTATGAAGCGTTGCGTTTGACACAACAACACCCCCAACCGTCACAGGATCAAGCCGTGCAACAGGGCTGAGCGCGCCTGTGCGCCCCACCTGAATGTCGATGCCCAACAATCGGGTCCATGCAAGTTCGGCGGGGAATTTATGTGCAATCGCCCAGCGGGGTGTGGTTGATCGGAAGCCCAAGCGGGACTGTAGGGCCAGATCATCAACCTTATACACAACGCCATCAATATCGTAGCCCAACGTTGCGCGCTGCGCCTCGATCAGGCGGTAATGCGCGAGCGCGCCCTCCATCGTGTCAAACCGTTTGGTCAATGGGTTTGTTTGAAACCCAAATTCCGCCAAACGCGCCACGGCCCCTTGTTGTGTTGGGGCCAATGGTTCGGACAGTTCGCCCCATGCATAGGCGAAAAAACGTAGTGGACGTTCGCGCGTGATATTTGCATCCAACTGGCGCAAGGACCCTGCGGCGGCATTTCGGGGGTTGGCGAATGTTTTGCCGCCCCGTTCAGATTGGCGGGCGTTCAAATCGGCAAAATCCGCGTGGGACATATAGACTTCGCCGCGCACCTCAACCACGTCGGGCACGTTTTGGATTTCATGGGGAATATCCTTAATAGTGCGTGCATTTTCCGTAACATTTTCACCAACGGCCCCATCCCCACGGGTTGCAGCCACAGTTAACTTCCCGTGCTCATACCGCAAACTTAGGGACAGACCGTCAATTTTGGGTTCAACCGTAAAGGCGATGCCGTGATCCGTGCCCAAATAGCGTTGAATACGCTCTTGAAAATCAAACATGTCCTGATCATCAAAAGCGTTGCCCAAGGACAGCATGCGCACCGCATGCGTCACCTTGGAAAATCCCTCGCTGACCGGGGCGCCCACCTGATCACTGGGGCTATCACTGCGTTTTAGATGAGGGAAACGCCCCTCAACCTCGGAATTGCGCCGTTTTAGCGCGTCGTATTCCGCGTCCGAGATTTGGGGCGCATCAGATTGGTGATAGGCGATATTCGCCGCGCCAATCAGATCGGCAAGACGCGCAAGTTCTTCGCGCGCTTGCTCTTCGTTCAAATTCGCAACATCAACTGATCCGGTCATTGCCCTGCTTCCCAAATTCTTTGAATAAGGGATAGGTCGAAGGCAGGGATTGGTCCAGCCCAGTTGTGATTAGACAGCGATTTTTTGTGTTGCCATATCGGGCAGCGGGTCTTTTAGCACGTAACCGCGTCCCCAAACCGTTTGAATGCAACTGTCTTCGCCCGTCGCCTCGACCAACTTTTTGCGCAATTTACACACAAACACGTCGATGATTTTCAATTCGGGTTCATCCATTCCACCGTACAAGTGGTTCAAAAACATCTCTTTCGTCAGGGTCGTTCCCTTCCGCAAGGACAGCAATTCCAACATTTGGTATTCTTTACCCGTTAAATGCACGGTTTCGCCATCCACCTCGACGGTTTTTGCATCCAAATTCACAGCAATCTTGCCCGTGCGAATAATGGATTGTGAATGCCCCTTGCTGCGTCGAATGATGGCGTGAATGCGCGCGATCAATTCTTCGCGGTGGAACGGTTTGGTCAAATAATCATCTGCGCCAAATCCAAACCCGCGGATTTTGCTTTCTGTGTCATCTGTTCCCGACATGATTAGGATCGGAGTTGTGATCCGAGCCAAACGCAATTGGCGCAGAACCTCGTGGCCTGTCATGTCGGGTAAATTTAAATCAAGTAGGATCAGATCGTAGTCATAAAGCTTTGCAAGATCGATCCCCTCTTCTCCCATATCTGTGCAATACACATTCAGGTTTGCATGGGTCAGCATCATCTCAATGCTTTTCGCTGTATTTGGGTCGTCCTCGACCAACAGCACACGCATTTCTGCCTCCATTACGTATTGAAATCTCCACTAGAAAAAGACAAAATGGTTAACTCAAAGTTGCTTAAAGTAAAGTTATGCAAAGCAACCCATGGTTGTCTATGGTTTTTTATGTGTCATCTTTAGACCGTCGCGCCCATAATCCGCATAAGATCGTAACCATTCCTGAAATTCATCATGGGTCAGTTCGTATCTACCGATCGCCTCATCCGTGCTGATCAATCCAAACATGACGGCGCGGATCACAGTTGATTTGCGCGCTGCGGACCACCGCGACAATCCCGCCTTTGGCAAATCCGCGATTGTTAGGATTTCACCACTTTGCATTTTAACCACTCTTGGCTTTGTTGATTTTCTTACATACATACAGACTACCGACTACGCTTTAGGACGACCTTGGCGAACATGACCTACCAAACCCTTAATAGGCAGGATTTGAATGGCTCAAATTTTCGCTAGATGTTAGGAAACAGGATACTGCCCAAATGGCCGAAACAGCGACATTGAATTCATTGGGTTTTGCAAAACCCGCCTCTGAAACACGCGTTGTAGTGGCGATGTCGGGTGGCGTGGATTCATCCGCTGTTGCGGCACAGTTGAAATCCGAAGGCTATGATGTAATCGGTGTCACGCTGCAACTTTATGATCACGGGGCAGCGCTTGCGAAAAAGGGGGCCTGTTGCGCGGGCGTTGATATTCATGATGCGCGCCGTGTGGCCAGTGACATGGGGTTTCCCCATTACGTGTTGGATTATGAAAACATTTTCCGTGATGCCGTAATCGAAGAGTTTGCCGACAGCTATCTATCAGGCGCGACACCCGTGCCCTGCATTCGCTGTAATGAACGCGTGAAATTCAAGGATTTGCTGGAAACAGCCAAAGATTTGGATGCAGATTGCATGGCCACAGGCCATTATATTCAACGCAAGATGGGCCCAAATGGTGCCGAGTTACATTCCGCAGCCGATGCCAACCGAGATCAAAGCTATTTCCTATTTTCCACCACACAGGAACAATTGGACTATCTCCGCTTTCCCCTTGGCCACCTGCCGTCCAAGGATGCAACACGCGCGTTGGCCGCTAAACATGGCCTGATCGTTGCGGATAAACCAGACAGTCAAGACATCTGTTTCGTGCCCGATGGCAATTACGCAGGCGTGATTGAAAAACTGCGTCCGGGTGTTGTGGAGCCAGGTGATATCGTTGACACAGATGGCACGATTTTGGGCCAGCACAACGGTGTTATTCATTACACCATCGGTCAGCGGCGCGGTCTGGGCATCGGGGGTTTGGCCGATCCGCTTTACGTTGTGGAATTGGATGTTAATAAAAAACACGTCATCGTCGGCCCGAAAGAATTGTTGAAAACACGAATTGTTCCCGTGGCCGAGGTCAACTGGCTCGGTGATGAACCCCTGACATCACGCGATGAATGGCATCTAAGCGTCAAGGTCCGCTCAACGCGCCCTCCGCGCGAGGCGATTTTGCGCCCCATCAATGAAAAACGCGCCGAAGTCGAATTATTAAACCCAGAAGAGGGCGTCTCCCCTGGTCAGGCCTGCGTATTTTATGACACGCATGGATCGCGCATCTACGGGGGTGGATGGATCACAAAACGCGCCTAAAGGAAGAACCCCGCCAAGGTGTAAACCAACCCAAAGACCACCAAAAACATGCCGAGCACCCGCAAAACAGGCTCGGCTGATTTGCTGTGAAAAATCGGGGCGATGTAGGGCCAGATGTATTTACGGATCATTTTTTGACCTTCTTTGTGCACGTGCTACCCTTTATAGGATCAAAGGAAAGTGATGACCATGCGCAAAATTTTGATCCTGATCTTCTGCCTCTTTGCTGCGCCACTTTGGGCGGGTTCTGCTGACGCGCTGCTGGATAATCTGGCACTTGCAAAGACCAAATCAGATGCCGACAGCATTGTACGCAGCATTTGGATTGAATGGTTGGGTGCCTATGAAAGTGATCGCGAAAGACAGCTGATGGACAAGGGCATCGGCGCGATGGACAAAAAACGCTTCAAACAGGCCGAGGCGATTTTCACAAGCATCCTGAAATCAAATCCCAATTTCACCGAAGCGTGGAACAAACGCGCGACTGTTCGGTTTTTACAGGGTGATTTTGTTGGGTCTGAGGCTGATATTTACGAGGTACTGATCCGCGAACCGCGCCATTTTGGCGCGATATCAGGTTTGGGATTGATCAACATGCATCTGAACGAACCTGAAAAAGCGTTAAATAGCTTTAAGTTACTAAAGAAAATTCATCCATTTAGCGAGGATGCCACCCTGTTCATCCCCATGCTTGAGGAATCGCTGGGCGTACGGGATTTATAGATTTCGGTCGCAGGATTAGAAATTTGCGCTTGTGGATGCTTACTATCCTTCAATTAGCACTACTTACAATTCGGAAGCGACGCATACGCCCCTGGGCAGTTAACAGGGCTGAGGCAACGAAGCCCCCACCCATGAGGACGGGCGTGTACTTGATCACACGCGATTAGTCTTCGCATTCACTCAGACCGCGCATGATCTGGACTAGTAAAATAATGGGATACAATCGCCTTTAACATCGCGTAAAACGGTATTCGATTTGATGATGATATTCGTCATTTGGACGCAAAATTGCCTGTGCAAATTTGGGATGATTTGGGCTGTCGGGCCAGATTTGCGGCTCTAATGCGATCCCTGCATATGGATGAAATGCCCGTCCCCTTGGGGCGGACGGCAAATCGGCCCCCAACCCTGCGCCTGTGTAAACTTGTAGACCCGGTTCAGTGCTGGCCAATTCCACCTGCGTATCGCCCCCTGACAGCCATGCAATTGGGCGCAGTTCCGTGCGATCATCAGACACACAATAATTGTGATCAATCATCACCGGATGATCCCCTTGCCTCAGGTCTGCGGGCGTCTGAAAATCAAACTGCGTCCCTGCAACATTCATTTTTTCCCCACTTGGGATACCCGTTTCATCCACCTGCAAAATCTGTGATGCGGCCACCTGTAATTGATGATCGGCGATTGTTGGTGCGCCTGTGAAGTTGAAATAGGCATGGCCCGTGATATTGCACAGCGTAGGCGCATCGGTTTTCGCGCGAATATCAACCCCTAACGTCGCCCCCAGCAGGCGATAGGTGACCCACACATCCAACGCCCCCGGAAACCCCATGTGACCGTCAGGCATGCGTTGAAACAAAACTACGTGCGATCGGGCATGTTCCAAAACATCAAAGGCCCGCAGCCCCAGCGTTTCACGCCCCCCGTGCAAACAATGTGCGCCATTATTGGCATCGAACTCATACGAAACACCGTTGATCATCGCCTGTGCCTGATTGATGCGATTGGCATATCGTCCAACGATTGCCCCCAATTTTCCTGGGTTGATGAGGTATGGATCAACAGTTGGATAGCCCAAACACAGGTTATGATCCTGCCCCGCCCAGGAAATCCGTTGTAAAACCGCGCCAAGGTTTAGGACATCGACCTGCATCTGATCGCTAGACAGTGTGATTTGAAACAGCGGCTGCGCCTGCCATTCGGTTTCTAGGCGTTTCATCTTATGTCTCTCCCATCACATGCGCGCGCACGGCACGGGCGCCACGGCCCAAATAATCCTGTGGATCGCGCCGCACCATGGCGAATTGCGATTTTAGGGCGACTTCGATCCAATGCGCCGCGTCCCCCTCGCCTAAAATGACGATATCCTGTCCCAACCAATAGGAACGAGAGGCCGCCAAATCCGCACCCAACACGTGGCCCAAATGGGTTTCGGCCCCCACCGAAGCACTCAGTTTTCTGAACACGGTTTCGGGGTTCGATAATCCACTGCCAACCGCATCATTAAACCCATCACCCACCTGATCAGGGGTATCCAAACCACGATCACGCATCACATCACAGGCTATTTTCAGGGCAAGGCTGCTGCGAAATGAAATCAACTCACCCGCGCTGACATGGGCCCATGTTGTGACTTGGCCTGCAAAAATAACGATCCCATCCCATTTGGCGTGATCCGCGACAAAGGCCCCAAGCGCGGCAGCATGCGCAAAACACTGATCTGGCGCAGATTTGTCAGTAAACCGCGCCATGCGGGCAAATTGCCCCCCAATTTCGATGGGTGCGGCAAGCGATGCAGGACATGTCACACCTTGCCCTGCGAACGCGCCATCCAACACAACAAAGGAAACATCCAATGATGTTAACACGTCCTTTGGTTCATGCGGGCCAAATTCAGACAGGGCCACCGCCCCATGTGCCAAGCGAGTGTAACGCGCATCAAAAATTGAATACTCAACGCGCCCTGCGTTGCATGTTACATAGGCCCATGTGTCCTGTGTCATAAAATTAGTCCTTTCCTGCCCTAAAATTACCCCGCTAGGATCATAGGACGCAATCCGATATCGGGTATTATGAGGATGATTTCATGCAGTATGACAAATTGCTATGGCGTATGGCCATGTGGATCAGGCGTCCACCCAGCAAAAAACAACTGATGATGTGGGGTGTTATCCTTGGGTTTAGCCTGCTGTTGGCCGGGCTTGAGAAATATAACATGTGGCCAGAAAGCTGGAATTTGAATCGCCACCCTAACAAGGTGCAGATGGCGCCCATGAATTAGCCCTCGGCCTGAATGCTATGCCAATCCCAATTTTTTCTGACGCGCCGCACGTAATTGGGCGAAATCATCCCCAGCATGATAGGATGATCGTGTCAGCGGGGTTGCCGAGACCATTAAGAACCCTTTACCAAAGGCTGCGGTTTCGTAGGATTTGAATTCCTCTGGCTTGACAAAACGATCAACACGGTGATGTTTTGGGGTTGGTTGCAGATACTGACCAATCGTTAGAAAATCAATATCCGCAGACCGCATGTCATCCATCACCTGCAAAACTGATTGACGATCTTCGCCCAGCCCCACCATGATCCCCGATTTCGTGAACATGGATGGATCCATATCCTTGACCCGCTGCAACAGGCGTAGGGAATGGAAATACCGCGCCCCTGGGCGCACCTCTGGATAAAGCCTTGGGACCGTTTCTAGGTTATGGTTGAACACATCGGGACGTGCGGCTACCACGGTTTCCAGCACGCTATCTTCACATTTCAGGAAATCAGGCGTCAGAATTTCGATGGTTGTGTTTGGACTGCGATGGCGCACGGCGCGGATTGTTTGTGCGAAATGTTCGGCACCACCATCGGTCAGATCATCGCGATCCACAGATGTGATAACCACGTGATTAAGCCCCAGTTTTTGAACCGCATCCGCAACCCGACCAGGTTCAAAGGCATCCAATTCATCAGGACGACCCGTGGCGATATTACAGAACGTGCAACCGCGGGTACAAATTTCACCCATGATCATCATGGTTGCGTGCCCCTGTGACCAACATTCGCCTACGTTCGGGCAACCTGCCTCTTCACAGACGGTGACCAGATTATTGGCCCGCATGATATCACGCGTTTGTTTATACCCCTCGCTTACGGGCGCTTTTACGCGGATCCAACTGGGTTTTTTGGGCTGTTCATTATCGGGGCGATGCGCTTTTTCGGGATGACGCTCTGCTGGGATTTTTAGATCACGCACAATGTTTATCCTAACCTATTTCGGCCTATGTAACACAAATTTTTGGATCTGTAAGGCATCTGATGAAATACCCGCTATGCAAAATCTTAAAAGCTAGCGCGCGCACGCGCAACCGCCGCCTGCCCCGCATCAGATAGAACGCGGCACAAATCAGCACCCCAATCACCATCAAGCGATGTTACTCGCCGCAACAGGCCAATTTGTCGTTTGGGTTCAGCACCTGTGAAACGGCGCAACTTAACCGCATCCCGCCCAGCCACCTCAAACGGGGCCGCGATTTCGGGCATCAACGTCAGGCCAAAACCCGCACCCACCAATTGGGTTAAGGTCGCCATTGATGCGGCCCCTAGATTGATTTGTGCATGGTTTTTGTCGCGGCCACAGACCTCAAGCGCCTGATCGGTTAAACAATGCCCATCCTCTAACAGAATCATTTGTGCATCTCCCAATTGATGGGGCAAAACCTGTTCGGGAACATCCATCAGACGGCGCTGTGATCCAGCCAGCAAAAAATGATCGTCAAAAAGTGGATCAAAATGAAATCCAGCCAAGGGAATGGGCAAGGCGACAACAGCCGCATCAATCGCCCCGCTGCGCAGCTGTGCGATTAGGGTTTCGGTTTTCCCTTCGTGAATTTGTAACTCAAGATTCAGATCAGAGGCACGCAGCGCGGCAATGACATCTCTGACGACATAGGGCGCAATGGTCGGGATTAAACCCAGGGCCAATTGCCCTATCACCCCGCCGCGCCAACGCGCGGCCTCTTCCAAGGCGCGCACGTCGTTTTGAATGGCATAGCAATGTTCAAGGATCATGCGACCAAAAGGGGTTGGAACGACATCACGGCTTTGTCGCTCCACCAATTGTGCGCCCAGCCGATCCTCTAATTCCTTTATCTGAACGGATAAGGCAGGCTGGGAAATATTCATCATTGCCGCGGCGCGCCCAAAGTTGCGTTCGCGCACAAGGGCAATAAAATATTCAACTTGTTTCAGTGTGATATTCATAACCCTAAATTATCACCCTTAAGGGCCGTTACAACCCCCTAGCCAATCGTGCCGCCGCCTGCACCATGCAATTTATCATAATACAACTTCAATCGTTGTAACGCGATGCGCAGCATGATTTTGCCCGAACGCGCCGACCCTCCCATGATTTGTTCCGTTTTTCCAAACCCTGCTCAAAACAGCAACAGCGCACCGCAACTTCGGCCAATCCTGGACCCAAATCCTCTAGCGTCACGCGAAACTGTTACAATGCACGTTGTTCTGCGGGTGTTTCGGGCAGGTCAGAATCGCGCCGCTGACACAGCAGATCATCTAGTTAGGTTTCGATCTGTTCTTCGCATCCTGTTAACCTAAATTCCTTATGCAGGCGCAGCCCTGCATTGATCAAATCACGCTCTGAAAATGGGCGCCCCTCATGATTTTTGCGGCGGGCCAAATTTTCCATCGGGGAATCGACCAATCGCACACGCGCGGCTGCCTCGATCGGTAATGATCCATCGGCCGCTTCGCTCAGCACATATTTTGTGATGCGTCCGTGCGCGATGGGCCGCACAGTGGATTGCAAGACCATCATATGAACCGCGGCGTCGGAAATAACTATAGCCTGTTTGAAATCACCCTCACCTGTTGGGTACAGAACCACTGCCCGTTTCATCCCCTTAGATACCACCAACACCGCGCCAGTGGTACGCAGTGATTTTTTCGCCCTCGCGATTTCTGCCCCAACAGAATGTCCCATATCCATTGGCGCGGCCTCCGCGGCGCGGATCAACGCCTGAATTTCTGGATCCTCAGCATTGTTTTCAATTTTGCGCACATGGCGCATCACGATTGAGGCATGTACCCCAGTCGCCCGCGCATTTTCGCGCATCGGTTTGCCGTGTATCTTGTTCCATACATATTGCGCGGCAGCTTTTTGAAGCCCCTGATCCGCGGCCATTTGCACATTTTATCGCGCTTTCGGCAGCGTTGATACCGATCACCAGACTGTGGATTGTTTACAGTTTGGTTAAAAATTTAGTGATGAGGGACAGATTGTTTCTAATTTGTGAACAATCTCTTACCCGCTGGCACGTTGCACCGAAGCTTTGGTAAAAAGATCACCACAGCCTTGTGATCCTAAGACATGAGGACACAACATGACACTTTCTGCTACCAATCACCCCAAAATTTTAGTTCAGGCTGCGCGCCACGGGGTTACGACCCATGAACTTAAATCCCATTTGCTGCATCCGTTTGGCTGGCAAAAACCCAAAAGCCTGTCGGCATTATTGGATACGTTGTTTGAAAAAGAGGCCGAATTAAACAAAATGCGGCGCCTGAACGACGCCGCATATCAAATCCAAGATCAGATCGCCATTTTAACCTCGCTGATTGCCGAGGCGACCCAAGCAACCGCGCGGCTGCGCCAAATGGCAGCTTAGGTAAAGCTGTCTGGCATAGAGGCCTTTTTCTGCGCCACATAGGCGTGCAAGGCCTCATTCACCGCAGGATCCATGGCGGGTTTTTGATAGGTCTCCAACATGGTTTTCACGCGTGCTGCAGCCAAGGTGTAGGTGTCGCGCGCACCTTCTTCATCCCATGTTTCAAAGGGTTTGTAATCCAATACACTGGTGCGCCAGAACGCCTCTTTAAAGTTGGCTTGGGTATGCGCACATCCCAAATAGTGGCCGCCTGGACCAACTTCGCGAATGGCGTCCATCGCTTGGGCGTTTTCGTCCACAGAGACACCTTTGGCCAAGTGGTGCAAAATCCCCAACTGATCCGCGTCCATCACGAATTTTTCGAATGAGGACACAAGCCCCCCTTCCAACCAACCACAGGCATGCAACATAAAGTTCACGCCCCCCATCAGGGCCGCATTCAATGTGTTTGATGTCTCGTACGCTGCTTGCGCATCAGGCAGTTTTGAACCACACAAACCCCCACCTGAACGATACGGCAATCCCATGCGACGCGCTAATTGACCCGCACCATATAGTATATGGCTTGCCTCTGGTGTGCCAAATGTCGGCGCGCCAGAGTTCATATCAATTGATGTCACAAAGGTCCCAAAGATTACAGGAGCACCAGGGCGGATCAACTGGTTATAGGACACTCCTGCTAAGACTTCGGCCAGAACTTGGGTCAATGTTCCCGCAACCGACACAGGCGCCATGGCACCACCCACGATAAAGGGGGATACGATGCAGGCCTGATTTTTCGCGGCAAACACCTCCATCGCGCCCATCATCACATCATCAAACGTCATAGGAGAGTTGATGTTGATCAAGGATGTCATGACCGTGTTGTTTTCCACAAAATCCTTCCCAAACAGGATTTCACACATCTCAACACTGTCTTGAGCGCGGCTGGGTTCGGTCACCGACCCCATGAAAGGTTTGTCCGATAATTCCATATGTGCCAACAACATATCCAAGTGACGCTTGTTCACAGCCACATCTGTGGGTTCGCACACGGTCCCACCTGAATGGTGCAACCATTTCGACATATAGCCCAATTTCACGAATTTCTGGAAATCATCCATGGTCGCATAACGGCGACCGCCTTCCAAATCACGCACAAAGGGCGGACCATACACGGGCGCCAAAACCAAGTTGCGCCCGCCAATTTCAACTGACCGCTCTGGATTGCGGGCATGTTGCGTAAACGTCTTTGGCGCAGTTGAGCACAATTTGCGCGCAAGGCCGCGAGGGATATGTACGCGTTCACCCACAACGGTTGCGCCCGCCTCTTTCCAGCGTTCCAGTGCGGCAGGGTTGTTCACAAAATTGACGCCAACCTCTTCCAAAATGGTTTCGGCATTGGTTTCAATGATTTTCAACGCCTCTTCATTCAGGATTTCAAAGTTTGGGATATTCCGTTCGATGTACTTCGCCGTTTCGATTTTCACGGATGTCCGCTCTGCCCGACGTGCGGCACCACCGCCACCACGGCCCCGACGCGCTGTTCTTGCCTCGCTCATTTTTAATCCTTTCTTCAAAGGTAAATACAATTCGTTGCGCATTATTTAGCGCGGCTAGAAAAATCAACAGGGGTGTTTTCCGTCCCAATAGGGGGGAAAGCGACATTGATATCAAAATAATTGTTGCGCTGCGGCATTTGGCAGTGGGGAATAGGCTTGCGAAACAACAACACTCAATTTACAGGATGGGCATGGAAAAAACATCTCATGACCGCCTCCTCATCATCGACTTTGGAAGTCAGGTAACGCAGCTGATTGCGCGGCGCCTGCGCGAGCTGAACGTTTATTGCGAAATCCACCCATATCAAAACGTCACTGATGCGTTTTTGACCGAGTTCGCGCCCAAGGCGATCATCTTTTCCGGTGGCCCCGATAGTGTCACCCGTGAGGGAAGCCCCCGCGCACCTGAGGCCGCGTTTAGCATGGGTGTTCCGATCCTGGGCATTTGTTATGGTCAGCAGGTCATGATGCACCAATTGGGCGGACGCGTGGAAAGCGGGCATGGCACTGCGGAATTTGGCCGTGCCTATGTCACCCCTAAGGGATCACTGAATATTTTGGACGGCTGGTTTGCCAAGGGTGATGAACAGGTATGGATGAGCCATGGCGATCACGTCAGTGAAATCGCACCTGGGTTTGAGGTGTATGGAACATCACCCAATGCGCCCTATGCCATTACCGCCGATACATCGCGCAACTTTTTTGCCGTGCAATTTCATCCAGAGGTGCATCACACCCCAAATGGTGCGCGCCTTTATGAAAACTTCATCAAATTGGCGGGGTTCAGCGGGGATTGGACCATGGGCGCCTACCGCGAACAGGCGATTGCCGCAATTCGTGAACAGGTGGGCGACAAACGCGTGATCTGTGGTCTGTCAGGGGGGGTCGACAGTTCGGTCGCAGCCGTTCTGATTCACGAGGCAATTGGCGATCAATTGACCTGCGTGTTTGTTGATCATGGTCTATTGCGTCAGGGCGAGGCCGAAGAAGTCGTCACAATGTTCCGCGACAATTACAATATGGCGCTGATCCACGCAAACGAACAGGAATTGTTCCTGTCCGAGCTTGAAGGCCTGTCAGATCCTGAAACCAAACGCAAAACCATTGGCCGCCTATTTATTGACGTGTTCCAAAGACACGCAAATGATATTGAGGGGGCCGAATTTTTGGCCCAAGGCACGCTTTATCCTGATGTGATTGAATCCGTTTCGTTCAGCGGCGGGCCATCTGTCACCATCAAATCCCACCACAACGTGGGCGGGCTGCCCGAAAAAATGGGTTTGAAATTGGTCGAACCTTTGCGCGAATTGTTCAAGGATGAGGTTCGTGCATTGGGCCGTGAATTGGGCCTCCCCGACAGCTTTATCGGGCGCCACCCCTTCCCGGGTCCAGGTCTGGCCATTCGCTGCCCCGGTGAAATCACCCGCGCGAAATTGGACATCCTGCGTCAGGCGGATGCGGTTTACATCGATCAAATCCGCAAACATGGCCTTTATGATGAGATTTGGCAGGCCTTTGTCGCAATCCTACCCGTACGCACCGTGGGCGTGATGGGCGATGGACGCACCTATGATTATGCCTGCGCGCTTCGCGCTGTGACATCCGTGGATGGGATGACAGCGGATTATTATCCGTTTAGCCACGAATTCCTAGGCGAAACCGCGACCCGTATCATCAACGAGGTCAAAGGCATCAACCGCGTCACCTATGACATCACATCGAAACCTCCCGGCACGATTGAGTGGGAATGATATAAAAATAACGATTATTCTGCTTATTAAACAATAAGTTATATTGTATGGTTATTTGAAAAAAAGTCTAGTAGGTTGTTTGAAAAATAGAGAGAACGTCGAATGAAAGAAGATTTTATCGTTCAAGGTTTCAATATCCCACCGCATCCCAAAGGAGTGGTTTTGAATGGTAAAACTGTCCTATTAGAGCCTTTAAATGTTGAGAAACACTCAGAAGATTTGTTTGAATCAAATTCTTTAGATATTGAGGGAAAAAATTGGGCATACCTTCCGTATGGACCGTTCGACACTTTAAAAAGTTATCAAATTTGGCTTGAACAAGAAGCATCAAAACAAGATCCCACTTTCTTTTCTATTGTTCGAAAACTTGATGATAAAGCAGTAGGAGTGGCGAGTTTCTTGCGGATTAATCAAACAGATGGTTCCATTGAAGTTGGGCATATTAACTATTCTCCTTTGCTTCAAAGAACACGCGAAGGAACTGAAGCGATGTATTTGATGATGGAATGGGCATTTGAAAATGGTTATCGCCGCTATGAATGGAAATGTAATGCCTTAAATAAGAAGAGTCGATACGCCGCACAAAGATTAGGATTATCTTATGAAGGTGTGTTTAGACAAATGGCAATAAATAAGGGTAGGAACAGAAATACTGCTTGGTTTGCCGCAATAGATAAAGAGTGGAAATCTCTCAAAGAATGCTTCGTAAAATATCTTAAAGATGAAAACTTTGAGGCAAGCGAGAAGCCAATCATTTCACTTTCAAAACTTACAAAACCAATTCTATACAAATTGGATAATGATGAGTTTGTTTAAGTGACTAAATGAGGCTAGGATGTTTCTAAACTTATTTTAGTTTTTCTGTTATTTTTCATTAGTGAGATACACGGATTAGAGTACGCTTAACCTACCCTAATGTTAGAAAGTTGTTAGAAAGTCTAAAAAATAATTAATAAGAACAATAATTTACAGAGTTGGAACTATTGAGTGGGAGTAAATTGAGCGCTAATCTAAAGCGGCCCTGATTACGGCCTGACAGTGGATTTGAGTTGCGGAAATATCCCGCGATAACCCGCCGGATTGACGACATGAAACCTCTCTCTGGATACACACCGATCACGGAACGTCTTGATTGAATTCACTTGACTTTTCCGCGCGGAAACTTCCTTTCTTATCCTACAGGCAAGAGATTTCATGAGCACACAAACCATACCCAAGGCCGTGGCCTATATGACGGGCGCAATCGCCTCCTTCTCCGCGATGGCCGTTGCGGGGCGTGAAGTCAGCTTTGAACTCGATACATTTGAAATCATGATGTACCGCAGCTTTGTCGGGATCGCGGTTGTCTTGGCGCTGGGTTGGTATTTTGGCACATTGGGGCAAATCACACGGCGGCATAAGGGAACCCATTTCACGCGTAATTTGGCACATTTTACGGGTCAGAACCTGTGGTTTTATGCGGTGACGGTGATCCCACTGACGCAGCTTTTTGCATTGGAATTTACGAGCCCGCTGTGGGTGTTGTTGCTGTCGCCGATGGTGTTGGGTGAACGATTAACGCGCATGCGCATCTTGGCCGCGGTGATGGGGTTTGCAGGGATTTTGATCATCACCCGCCCATGGGAATTTGGTATCAGCTTCGGTGTGACAACGGCCGCACTATCAGCCGTGGCCTTTGCATGGACCACTTTGATGACCAAAAAACTAACACGCACAGAAACCGTGACATGCGTATTATTTTACCTAACCGTGATGCAGGCGGTGTTCGGGGTAATTTGTGCAGGCTATGACGGCGATATTGCCGTTCCATCAATGACTGCCCTACCCTATGTAATGGTGATTGCACTGTGCGGATTGCTTGCGCATTTTTGCATAACTTCTGCTCTTGCCTTGGCGCCAGCCACGGTTGTCATACCTGTGGATTTTGCCCGCCTGCCGATGATTGCAGTCATTGGAATGTTGGCTTATGGTGAGGCGCTCGACATTATGGTTTTGGCCGGTGCGGTTTTGATCTTTGTCGGCAATTATAGCAACATCCTTCATGAAACCCGAGGTTAGTCATGATTTACAACAGCGCACTGGATTGGCAAAACGCCGTGCAAAAGCGTGTCGTTTTGTTTGGCATGTCAGGATTGGGGAAAACTCATGTTTCAAATATGCTGCGTGCATCGGGGGATTGGTTTCACTATTCCATCGATTACCGCATTGGCACCCGCTACATGGGCGAATTCATCGAAGATAGCTTCAAACGCGAGGCGATGGGCAACCCGTTTCTGCGCAACCTGTTGATGAGCGATAGCATCAAAATCAAATCAAACATCACCTTTGATAACCTGGCACCCCTATCCACCTATCTGGGAAAACCCGGTCGCGCGGATAAAGGTGGTCTATCCATCGAAGAATATCGCAGACGTCAAGCACAACATCACCGAGCCGAGGTCGAAGCGCTGCTGGATACCCCCTATTTCATCGAACGTGCACGTCACATCTATGGCTATGATCATTTTGTCTGTGACAGCGGTGGATCGATTTGCGAAGTTGTGGATCCTGCAGACCCAAATGATCCCGTTCTGTCGTGCCTATCACAATCTGCACTGATGGTTTGGATCGAAGGGTCGGATGCGCATACAGATGAATTGATCAAACGCTTTGATCGTTCCCCAAAACCCATGTGCTATCAGGAATCCTTCCTTGATGCCAAATGGGAGGCTTACCTTGCGCAAAACGGGGTCGCCGCGGATGATGTTGACCCCGATAATTTCGTGCGCTGGACATATGCGCAGGCTATGGCACACCGCCAACCACTGTACAGTGGCATGGCGAAATGGGGTGTTAAGGTCACCGCCGATGAGGTTGCCGCTGTGAAAACGCCCGATCAATTTGATGTGATGATCGCAAATGCCCTTGAGCGTAATACATAACCGCTCTACCTCTAATTGAAACTTAGGAAAAATATCGATGCCCATAAAGATTCCAGAAAACCTGCCTGCCTATGACGTGCTGACGCATGAGGGCGTGATGGTTATGTCGGAAAATCAGGCATCGCGTCAGGATATTCGCCCGCTGCGCATTGCATTGCTGAATCTAATGCCGCGCAAAATTCAGACGGAAATCCAATTTTCCCGCCTAATTGGGGCGACACCGTTGCAAATTGAATTGACGCTTATCCGGATGAGCGATCACCAATCTAAAACCACCGCTGCCGAGCATATGACAAGCTTTTACCGCCCGTTTAACGAAGTTGCGGAAAGTGGTGAGAAATTTGATGGGTTGATCATTACTGGTGCCCCCATCGAACATCTGCCGTTTGAAGAGGTGACCTATTGGGACGAGCTGCGCCAAATCATGGATTGGACACAAACCCACGTGCATTCCACCTTTGGCGTATGCTGGGGCGGTATGGCGATGATCTATCATCTGCATGGCATCAACAAACGTATGCTGGATGCCAAGGCGTTCGGATGTTTTCGTCATGACAATTTGGTGCCTGCTTCGCCCTACCTGCGTGGGTTTTCGGACAATTTTATCATCCCTGTTAGCCGCTGGACCGAAATCGAACAAAAGGACGTTGATGCAAACGCAGATCTGAAAACCCTGCTGGGGAGTTCCGAGGTTGGCCCCTGTTTGATCAAGGATGCGAAACATCGCGCGCTCTATATCTTTAATCACTTTGAATACGACAGCGACACATTGAAACAGGAATATGATAGGGATGTTTCAGACGGAACGCCGATCAATGTGCCACAAAATTATTACCCCGATGATGATCCCAGCCAACCGCCATTGAACAGATGGCGTTCGCATGCGCATTTGCTTTATGGAAACTGGGTCAATCAAATTTACCAAACTACCCCCTATGATTTGAATGAAATTGGCGCTTAAACTCTTTATCCTTATCCTCGCCCTCTTTTTGTTGGGCACCTATGTGATTGCCAACATACGCGAGGCGCGGATCGAGGCACGCTATCCCCCAATTGGCCAAACGGTTACGGTCAATGGAAAAAAAGTTCAGGCCTATGTGACAGGATCAGGGCCCGATTTGGTGATGATCCATGGATCAAGCGGGAATATGCGTGATTTGATCCTTGCGCTTGAGGATACGCTTGCCCCGCATTTCCGTTTGATTATTTTTGATCGCCCTGGATTGGGATATAGTGACAGACTGTCCGCGGATGGGGATAAATTCATTGATCAGGCGATGATCCTGCGGGATGCGGCAAAACAATTTGGTGCAGATAAACCCATTGTTTTGGGGCACTCATTGGGTGGAATTATTTCAATGGCCTGGGCCACACAGGCACCTGATGATCTAACCGCATTGGCATTAATATCGCCTGTTGTCATGCCCTTTGATACGCCGACCAGCACCTATTACAAAATGAACAAAGACCCGATCATTGGGCCATTTGTCAATCATTTCATTGGGGCCTTTCATTACGAAGTTGCCATTCAAAACGGACTGGATGAGGTGTTCACACCTAATCCCCCACCTGCGGGTTATCGGGAGGGGATGGGTGTTGAATTGGTACTGCGCCCCAAAACAATCCAAAGCAATGCCCGACAGCGCAATCAAATCCATGAACAAATCCGCGCGCTTGAAGCACAATATGATCGCGTCACCGTGCCCATCGAAATTTTGCACGGCGCATTGGACACCACGGTTTCCCCCAAAATCCACGCCGAGGGACTGAAAAATCGCCTAAAGGATGTGAATGTCACCATCTGGCCTGAACAGGGCCACATGCCCCATCATTTCAAACAGGCTGACATTTTAGACGCAGTTCAGCGGCTTCAATCACGCATCACATTGAAACAGAAAAACTAAATCGCCATACTCACCAAAAGAGGAGCGGTCATGAAATCTCCATTTGACTGTGAAATTAGCGCGTATTTCAAATCCAATGCTCCTCAGGATGTGCGACAGGCCATCAAAGGCGCCACCAAAGGTGTCATGCTGGACCCTGCGTTTCCGCACCGAAATCGGTTGAAAAAGAAACCGTACCAAACCCACTATGATGCCCTACAAATCGAATTGGCTAAATTCCAAAGCTGGGTGAAAGAGGGCAACCAACGTGTGGCAATCATTTTTGAGGGCCGTGACGCCGCAGGCAAAGGGGGCGCAATCAAACGCCTGCGCGAAAATCTGAACCCCCGTGTGGCCAAGGTGGTGGCCCTATCCAAACCGAGTGAGGAAGAATAAGGGCAATGGTATTTCCAACGCTATATCAACCATTTGCCGACCGCGGGGACAATGACGCTGTTTGATCGCAGTTGGTACAATCGCGGCGTTGTTGAAAAGGTATTTGAGTTTTGCACAGACGAACAACGTCACAAATTTTTTGATCAAGTGAGGCCCTTTGAAAACATGCTGGAACAAGAGGACGTACACCTGATCAAATTCTGGCTAAATGTTGGACGCGCCGAACAACTGGCACGCTTTATGGAACGTGAACGCAATCCGCTAAAATATTGGAAACTATCATGGATTGATGTTGAGGGTTTAAATCGCTGGGATACCTATTCCGATGCAATCGATGAAACATTGAGCAAAACAAATTTTGATCACAGCCCGTGGCATGTTGTGCGCGCGGACGACAAACGCCACGCCCGATTAGCCGTGATGCAAACCATATTATCACAGTTTGACTATACGGGTCGAAATGATACTTCGATTGGCAAGATTGACGAATTGATATGTGGCACGATGGATTTGTGGAATGCCTAAACGCGGGTATCATCATGGCAACTTGAAAGAGGCGCTGATAGAAGCGGCCCTTGTATTGATTCGTGAAAAGGGTCCGACGGGCTTTACTCTGTCCGAGGCTGCGAAACGTGCGGGCGTGACCCCTGCCGCCGTTTATCGCCATTTCGAAGGACGCGAAGATTTGATCGCCGAAGCCGCGCTTCAGGGGTATCATATTTTCGCGGACCTCATGGAGCATGCCTACCGCGATGGTCAGCCCTCTGCATTGGCCGCGTTTGAAGCGACTGGACGAGCCTATTTGGCCTTTGCGCGTGTGCATCCAGGGCATTACATCGCAATGTTTGAAAGTGGTATTTCCGTCAATCGCACAACGGAATTGTCCCATGCGTCGCAACGCGCGCGCAGCGTTATGGACCGCGCGGCCCAAGAGTTGTGTCACATCATGTCAGAGGATCACCGCCCCCCTGCATCCATGTTCAGCGCCCATATTTGGGCCATGTCGCATGGTGTTGTCGAACTATTTGCCCGCAATTCCGCAGGCGCGCAAAGCCCGTTTGCCCCCGAAGATTTATTGGATAAAGGGATTGGTGTGTACCTGCGCGGATTGGGTGTTTTGCCCCCAGATGGATAGGGAGAGCCCAAATGGCCTATGACAAAGGTTTGGCACAAATCATGCGCGATGATCTGTCTGCTGTCATTGGGTTTTCAGAAAAGAAAATGTTCGGCGGAAGTGCCTTTATGTATGCAGGTCACATGGTGTGTGGCATTCACAAGGATGGCGCCATGATTCGCGTTGGCAAAGACCAAGAGACCGATGCCAAAGCCTTTGAGGGCGCGGATGTCATGATGTATACATTCCGCAAAATGGGCGGCCTGATCGATGTGACGGATGTGGCCTTTGTCGATGATGATCGCCGTGCAATTTGGATGGGGATGGCACAGCGCCATGCGTAGAGCCTGCAGCCAAAGTCTTAGGTGATTTGCGCCTCTGCCGCGGCGATTGCGGCATCTGCTTTAGATGCATCGCTTCCGCCACCTTGGGCCATGTCAGGGCGACCACCGCCCCCTTTACCACCCAATTCAACAACAGCGGCCTTGACCAAATCAACCGCGCTGACGCGATCAGTCAGATCATTTGTGACCCCTGCGGCCACGGCAACCTTGCCACCTGTATCTGCGATCAACATGATCGCACCGCTTTCGACACGGTTTTTGTGTTCATCGATCAGGGCGGGCAAATCCTTGCCCGACACACCCGCCAGAACCTGCGCAATGAATGACACACCGTTGATATCCTTGGCCGCTGGGCCCTGACCCTGCGATGCGCCGCCCAACATGGCCAATTCACGGCGCAGCTGTGCAACCTCGTTCGCCAATGCTTTGCGTTCATCCAACAAGGCTTTGACGCGTGATCCAACTTCGGAAACGGGGGCCTTCATTTCACAGGCAATGGCTACCAACTGCTCAGATTGCTGGGTCATATGATCTAATGCGGCCTGCCCCGTCAGTGCCTCGAACCGACGCACGCCTGACGAACTCGCGCTATCGCCAAGGGCGACAAAGGCGCCGATATCACCTGTTTGGCGCACATGGGTGCCACCGCACAGTTCCAATGAATAGGTGTTGCCATCATTGCCCTTGCCCGATCCGGCCAATTCGCCCATGGAAACCACGCGAACCTCATCGCCATATTTTTCACCAAATAGTGCCTGCGCACCCAATGCGCGTGCATCATCAGGGGTCATGATACGTGTTTCAACGCGTGTGTTTTGGCGGATGAATTCGTTCACCTCTGCCTCAACCTGACGCAGTTCTTCCGCGCTCATCGCTTTGGAATGGCTAAAGTCAAAGCGTAAACGATCCGCCGCATTCAGCGATCCGCGTTGCGCCACATGATCCCCCAAGGCACGGCGCAATGCTTCGTGTAATAGGTGGGTGGCCGAATGGTTTGCACGAATGGCGCTGCGACGGGTGTGATCGACGTTCAATTGTGCGCCCTGACCCGTTTCAATGTGGCCTTCGTTCAACGTTGCGATATGGATGAACACACCCGCAACTTTTTTCGTGTCAGTGACGGTGGCCGCGCCTGTTTCGGTGCGAATTTCGCCTGTGTCACCAACCTGACCACCGCTTTCTGCATAGAACGGTGATTGGTTCAGAACCACTTGTATTTCTGCGCCTGTCTCGGCCCTATCCATTGTTTCGCTGCCTTTAAGCATAGTAATGATCTGACCTTCGGCCGTTTCAGTATCATACCCAAGGAAATCGGTCGTGCCGTGTTGATCGGCGATATCAAACCAGATTGAGGCATCCGCTGCCTCGCCCGAACCTGACCATGCGGCGCGCGCCTTGGCCTTTTGTTCGGCCATCGCCGCATCAAAGCCGTCTGTATCCACACTCAGCCCCTTTTCACGCAAGGCATCCTGCGTCAAATCAAGTGGGAAGCCATAGGTGTCATAGAGTTTAAACGCCGCCTCACCAGGTAATGCAGCGCCCTCTCCCAGACCCGCAACTTCGTCATCCAGCAGTTTCAAACCACGATCCAACGTTTGTTTGAAACGTGTCTCTTCTTGAAACAGGGTTTCTTCGATCAGGGCCTGCGCCTGTGACAATTCAGGATAGGCCGCACCCATCTGTTGCACCAAAGCAGGCACCAAACGGTGCATCACGGGATCTTGGGACCCCAACAAATGCGCATGACGCATCGCGCGGCGCATGATGCGGCGCAACACATACCCGCGTCCATCATTTGACGGCATAACCCCATCCGCAATCAAGAATGAGGTAGACCGCAGGTGGTCCGCAATGACACGGTGATGTGTTTTTCCGGGACCATCGGGATCAGAGCTTGTTGCGTGGGCGGACGCCTCGATCAAGGATCGGATCAAATCGGTTGAATAGTTGTCATTGGTGCCTTGCAGCAGTGCCGCAACACGTTCGATCCCCATCCCTGTGTCAATGGATTGGTTTGGCAAATCCGTTTTTGACCCGTCTTCAAATTGCTCATACTGCATGAAAACAAGGTTCCAAATCTCAATAAAGCGGTCCCCGTCTTCCTCGGGGGAACCAGGAGGGCCACCCCAAAAGTTTTCGCCATGATCATAAAAGATTTCGGTACATGGGCCACAGGGCCCCGTTGGTCCCATCATCCAAAAATTGTCATTCGTTGCGATGCGGATGATTCGATCATCGGACAGGCCCGCAACCTTTTTCCACATATCCGCGGCCTCATCATCGGTATGATAGACCGTGACCAAGAGTTTATCTTTGGGAATATCCAGTTCCTTGGTGACCAATTCCCAGGCAAATGGGATCGCCTCGGATTTAAAATAATCACCAAAGCTGAAATTCCCAAGCATTTCGAAAAAGGTATGATGACGTGCTGTGTAACCAACGTTGTCCAAATCGTTATGTTTACCACCCGCACGCACGCATTTTTGCGCGGTGGTTGCGCGTTTGTAATCGCGTGTTTCAACGCCCGTGAACAGGTTCTTAAATTGAACCATGCCCGAATTGGCAAACATCAATGTTGGATCGTTGCGCGGCACCAAGGGGCTTGATGGGACAATTTCGTGCCCCTGTTTGGCAAAATAATTTAAAAAGGTTGACCGAATTTCGTTTAACGTTGGCATTGCTTTCTCGCTTCATCAACTGGTTGAAACGGGTCTATCCTGTCCGTTGAGCGATGTCCATAACACAGCGTGTCGCAATAAAAAAACGCGGCCGAAATGACCGCGTTCGTACCTGAATTTCAGGTTCTTTATGCTTCTAGGATATCCTCATCCCCACCCATTTCGGCGTCAAAATCCAATCCATGCGAAGCGCGAATTTTATCCTCGATATCATGGGCGATGCTTGGGTTTTCCTTCAGGAAGATCTTTGCGTTTTCACGGCCCTGACCAATACGTTCGTCGCCATAGCTGTACCATGCGCCCGATTTATCAACGACGCCCGCTTTCACACCAAGGTCCAGCAATTCACCCGTTTTTGAAATGCCTTCGCCATACATGATGTCAAATTCAACCTGCTTAAAGGGCGGTGCAACTTTATTTTTCACCACTTTCACACGGGTTGCATTGCCAACAACTTCGTCGCGATCCTTGATTGCACCGATGCGGCGGATATCCAAACGGACCGAGGAATAGAATTTGAGCGCGTTGCCCCCTGTTGTGGTTTCTGGGCTACCAAACATAACGCCAATCTTCATCCGAATTTGGTTGATGAAAATCACCATGCAATTTGAACGGCTGATGGACCCTGTTAGTTTGCGCATCGCTTGGCTCATCAAGCGGGCCTGAACACCCACATTGCTGTCGCCCATATCACCCTCAAGTTCGGATTTCGGGGTCAGGGCAGCAACCGAGTCGACCACAACCATATTCACCGCACCAGAACGCACCAATGTATCGGTGATTTCCAAGGCCTGTTCGCCTGTATCAGGCTGCGAAATCAACAATTCATCCAGATTTACGCCCAGTTTTTTAGCGTACTGCGGGTCCAACGCGTGTTCCGCGTCAACAAATGCGCACACGCCGCCTTTTTTCTGCTCTTCCGCAATGCAATGCAGGGTCAATGTGGTTTTCCCTGAACTTTCAGGGCCATAGATTTCCGCAATCCGCCCTTTTGGCAATCCACCGATCCCAAGCGCGATATCCAAACCCAGCGACCCTGTTGAGGTTGCTTCAATCTCTTGGATCGCGTTTTCCGATCCCAACTTCATGATGGAACCTTTGCCGAACTGGCGTTCAATTTGCGAAAGCGCGCTTTCCAGCGCTTTTTGTTTGTCTGCGTTTTTCTTGTCTGTCATCGAAAGAAGATCTGCCATAATGTTGCTTTGCCTTTCTTATTTCATAGCAATGTGCACAGGGCAATCGCGCATTTTGTTCTACTCTTGTTCTCTTTATGGGCGCAAAAAGAGAACATTTCAAGAAAATTCTAATAAAATGAGTTTCAGTTGATTTCGTTAAAACTTTGTTTAAATTAGCATTCAGTTGCGGAAAGGGAGTTATATTATTGTTTTTATTAATGAAAAACTTGTTATATTATCTGCACCCAAGACAAGAACAACCAGTTTGCTGGCCGCGTTGGAACCCCATGCCTCCATCATGTTTCGTGACCCGCCCGGGGTGAAAAACATCAATTTGGCAGAATATCAGCGTCAAATTTACAAAATGTTAGAGAATTTGTCGGATGGACCTTTCGAAAACTTTGGAATCGTTCGACACCCGCTGGATAGGATGAGCAGTTGGTATCGTTATCGCCAACGTGACCAATTAAAAGGGCACCGAAATTCAACGCACGGAATGCACACAGGCAATGCTGGTGAAAAAGAACGCAAAAATTGCGATGTAAACCCAGATCCCCTGCCAATGCCCCATGACGTAAAACGCGTATACGGACAAAACCAATCCGATCAAACCCGCCGCAATCAGGGCGATGCCAAGCCGATTTGGCGCATATTTAATCGGTTCATCCGAAGAAGAGCAATCCATTCCCAAACCAAATTTTTTTCGTTCTGCTGACCAAAATAGGAAACATCAACTGGTTAAAGAGAACTTAAGGGACGATAGGCAATTTATAGAACTTACACATTTTATAGCTGTGTCAGGACTGATGCAAAAAAACCGTCGCCCTGTGCGGATGGAACCCATTGGTTTTGTGTTTCAACCCGCCATCTGGGGTTTTGGGCTGTGAACCAATCAATTTGGTCCTGATTTTCACAGGCCAACACACTACAGGTTGCGTAAACCAAACGGCCATCTAGTGCGACCAACTTGGAGGCATCGGATAGTATGTCGCGCTGCGTTGAAATCAGTGCGTTCAATTCATATTGGGTTAATGCCCATTTTCCTTCTGGATCGCGCCGCCAACTGCCCGATCCAGAACAGGGCGCATCACAGAACACAACACCATATTCTGGTGCGAACTGATCTTTCGTCCGTGTGGAAATTTGTGCATTTGCGCGCTTTGCGCGTGTGGGTAAATCCACCATTCTTCGGGGATTGACATCATGTGCGTGAACAGCTCCCCCCAGCCATGCAGCAAGCGCAAGTGATTTGCCACCGCCCCCAGCACAATAATCAAGGATCGGACCATTTTGTTTGGGATCAAGCAGCGTGACAGCTGCCTGTGAATGAGCATCCTGCAATTCGACCAAACCATCCACATAGGCTTCTGTCGTTTGTAACCCCGCCGTACGCCCCGAAATGTACAGGGCCGTGGGCACATCAGAATGCGGCGAAGCATCATATCCCGCGTCTGATAAGGAGGCGCATGCCTGATCAACCGTCGCTTTCAATAAATTGACCCGCAAAAACACAGGCGCGCGCTGCTGTAACATTTGGGCAATCGCAGTGGCCTGACCCCCAAGGCTCAGACACCAATGCGGCCACAACCATTCGGGAATATCACAATTTTCCCAATCAGATTCTGGTGCCACAAAACAACGCTCATCGGAACTCAGAGGAACAGGCGCAAATCGGGCATCGCTAAAGGTCGTGTCCAAATCAACACCCTGACTATGCAGGATACCCCGCATCAGAGATCGCCCCGTGCGTGCGCCCCCTGCAAGTACCAGCGCACTGTCCCGCTGACGTAATGCATCAAAAACATGATCACGAATTGCCGCGCGATCTTTTGATCCCGCATAGCGATTGGCTCGTCCCCAGCGCGCCAGCGCCGTCTCCGCGCGCGCGCCATCCAGCACCGCATCCAAAATTTCAATGGCGGCAGAAACACGCGCGGCAGGGGTCATTACATGATCCGATAATTGGGGCTTTCGCGGGTGATTTGAACGTCATGCACGTGGCTTTCTTTCAAACCTGAGCCTGTGATTTTCACGAATTGGCAATTTTTGCGCATTTCGTCCACAGTTGCACAGCCCGTATATCCCATCGCTGCACGCAAACCGCCCACCATTTGGTGAATAACGGCCCCTGCTGATCCCTTATAAGGAACCTGACCTTCGATCCCTTCTGGAACCAATTTATCGCTGGCCGCATCCTTTTGGAAATAGCGATCAGCAGATCCGCGCGCCATCGCGCCCAAACTGCCCATACCGCGATAGGCCTTGAACGAGCGGCCTTGGTATAGGATCACCTCGCCCGGGGATTCATCGGTTCCCGCAATCATGGATCCAACCATGGCACAAGATGCGCCTGCGGCGATCGCCTTGGCGAAATCACCAGAAAACTTAATCCCGCCATCCGCGATAATGGGAACATCGCCTGCAGCCATAGCACAATCACTGATCGCGGTTAATTGTGGCACACCCACACCTGCCACCATGCGTGTGGTACAAATTGATCCCGGACCAATCCCAACCTTTACCGCGTCCGCACCCGCACCGATCAGCGCCTTGGTCGCCTCAGCGGTGGCAACGTTACCTGCAACAACCTGAACCGTGTTGGACAGTTTCTTGATCCGCTCAACCGCATGTGCCACCCCTTCTGAGTGGCCATGCGCCGTGTCAATCACAACCATATCAGCACCTGCGTCAATCAAGGCCTCGGATCGTTCAAACCCTGCATCGCCAACGGTTGACGCCGCTGCAACGCGCAAACGGCCCAAGTCGTCCTTACACGCTGTTGGGTTCAAAACGGATTGTTCCGTGTCCTTTAACGTCAACAGACCTGTCAACTTACCCTCTGCATCCGTCACCAGCAATTTTTCAATGCGGCGCGCCTTCATCAGACTGATCGCCTCTTGGCGATCTGCGGGTTCATGTAGGATGGCAAGGTTTTCTGAACTCATCATCACGTGCACTGGTGTGTCATCCGCAGTGGCAAAACGCATGTCACGGTTTGTCACGATCCCCACAACACGGCCCACCTCGTCCACGACGGGAAATCCAGACACGTTGTAACGTTCGCGCAGCGCATTGGCATCAGCCAAGGTTTGATCCGCACGCAATGTAATTGGGTTATATACAATCCCACTTTCAAATCGTTTTACACGGCGCACTTGCTGGGCCTGTTCCTCGATTGTTAGGTTGCGGTGCAAAACACCCATTCCCCCTGCTTGGGCCATAGTGATGGCCATGCGCGCCTCGGTCACTGTGTCCATGGCTGAACTCAGCAAAGGGATATTCAGCGCAATAGATTGGGTTACGCGTGTCCGTGTATCAGCCGTGTTTGGCAGAACATTGGACGCACCGGGTACAAGTAAAACATCATCAAAGGTTAAAGCCTCGCGAATCTGCATGGAAAATCCTTTTTGGGCAGGGAACACTTGGCAAGTCCCTATTTCACGTTTGCCCCTGTTTGAAAAGGCCCATTCTTGTCGCATTCGGGCTTTTCCTTTCTGCCCGTTCTCGGTTAACTGCAAAAAACGCCAGAGGGAGAGAGCGCATGAGTGGTCATGGATATGAATCAGGTCGGTTAAATTTGCCGTTTGTTGGTATTTCAACCTTTGGCAAACGACCCTATGTCGAAGACTGGTCAAGCATTGATGCAGATGTCGCCATTTTGGGCGCACCCTTTGATGCGGGAACACAGTTTCGTTCGGGTGCGCGGTTTGGTCCACGCTCTGTGCGCGAGGCCTCTACCCTCTTTAGCTTTGGCCATGCAGGTGCGTACGATCACGAGGATGATGCGATCTATCTGCCGGGGTCTGTGCGCATGATTGATATGGGGGACGCCGATATCGTTCACACGGACACCATGAAGAGCCATGCCAACATCGAAGCGGGCGTACGGGCCGCATTGACGGGGGGTGCGCTGCCCGTCACAATTGGCGGCGATCATTCAATTAATATCCCCTGCATCAATGCATTCGACGATCAGGGGGACATTCATATCCTGCAAATCGACGCCCATCTGGATTTCGTGGATGAACGGCATGGCGTGCGTTATGGTCACGGAAATCCAATGCGGCGTGCAGCAGAAAAATCCTATATCACGGGCCTGACCCAAGTGGGCATTCGCAACGTAAGTTCGACCGCAAAAGAAGGATACGAAGACGCGCGCAGCCGTGGGTCCGATATCCTAAGTGTGCGCCAAGCACGTGCATTGGGACCGCAGGGCGTCATTGATCGCATCCCCCAAGGTGCGCGTGTCTATATCACCATCGACATTGATGCATTCTGTCCATCAATCGCGCCTGGAACAGGAACGCCGTCTCACGGTGGATTTCTGTATTATGATGTATTGGAAATGATGCAGGCTGTGGCCCAGCGCCATGAGGTTGTCGGCGTCGATTTGGTTGAGGTTGCGCCCGACTATGACCCAACGGGGTCAACTTCAATCCTTGCGGCGCAAATCCTACTCAATACACTCGGATTTATCTTCCACGCTAAAAATTAGAATTATGGACTGGATCACTTTGGCGGCTTTGGGCGTCGTGGCGTTGTCCTGCCAATTTCGGGCCTGACGCTGATCGCGGCGGCCTTTGTCGGCGCGCAACCCTGGACCATCGCGATTATCCTCATGATCACCATGGTTTGCGCATTAAACTGCAGGAAGCGCAATAAAAAATGTTACGGGCGGCAGATAATGCCGCCCTTGTATCATTTTATGACGATTGAAGGCTTTCTGTCGTTTCAAATTGCATTATGTTCTGCATAAATTCGTAGCGATAGGACATTACATGCGAAACGATCCCTTGGTTGTTTTTACCCCGTCTGGCAAGCGCGGACATTTTCCTGTTGGAACCCCCGTTTTAACCGCCGCCCGTCAACTGGGTGTGGATTTGGATTCGGTCTGTGGCGGACGTGGGATTTGCAGCAAATGCCAAATCACCCCGTCTTATGGCGAATTTCCTAAACACGGGGTCAGTGTTGGGGATGACGCCCTATCAGAGTGGAACGCAGTCGAAGAACGCTATGACCAAAAACGCGGCCTAAAAGCGGGACGCCGTTTGGGGTGTCAGGCAACTGTCCAAGGTGACATTGTGATTGATGTCCCCCCCGAAAGCCAAGTGCACAAACAGGTAGTCCGCAAAGCCGCAAGCGCGCGCGCCATCGAAATGGATCCTGCATCAAAGCTATATTTTGTTGAGGTTGAAGAACCTGACATGCATAAACCCACAGGCGATCTGGAGCGTTTGGCGCATGCGCTAAAAGAGCAGTGGGACATTGAAAATGTCACCTGCGATTTGGGCGTATTGACCAAATTACAGCCCCTTTTGCGAAAAGGAAATTGGCAGGCATCCGTGGCCGTTTTCCGCGATCACAAAACCGATCAGTCCCGCATTTTGGATATCTGGCCAGGACTCCATGAAGGTGGACTATATGGTTTGGCCATTGATTTGGGTTCAACCACGGTGGCGGCTCACCTGACCGATTTGACCACGGGCGAAGTGGTTGCAAGCGCAGGTGTGATGAACCCACAAATCCGATTTGGCGAAGATTTAATGAGCCGCGTCAGCTATTCCATGATGAACCCTGGGGGAGACCGCGAAATGACGCGGGCGGTGCGCGATGCGATCAATACATTGGCAGAGGATATCGCAAAAGACGCAGATATTGATCCGAGCCTGATTTTTGAGGTTGTCTTTGTCTGCAATCCCGTCATGCACCATTTGCTGTTGGGCATTGACCCCGTTGAATTGGGTCAGGCACCCTTTGCCTTGGCCACATCTGAATCCGTGACATTACAAGCGTATGATCTGGACCTGACCAATATTGCAAAATCTGCGCAGATCTATGTCCTTCCTTGTATCGCAGGGCATGTTGGCGCGGATGCGGCGGCCGTTGCATTGTCCGAAGAACCCGGAAAATCCAATGATTTGGTATTGATCGTGGATGTGGGAACAAACGCCGAAATCCTGCTCGGGAATACATCGCGCGTTTTGGCCTGTTCTTCGCCCACAGGTCCCGCATTTGAAGGGGCGCAAATCAGTTCGGGCCAACGCGCGGCCCCCGGTGCCATTGAACGGATCGAAATTGATCCTGTTACTAAAGAGCCGCGTTTCCGCGTGATTGGCAGTGATATTTGGTCAGACGAAGAAGGGTTTGCAGAAGCAACCGCCGCCTCTGGCATCACAGGTATCTGTGGGTCAGGCATTATTGAGGCGGTCGCAGAATTGCGCATCGCGGGATTGATGGATGAAAACGGTCTGATCGGATCGGCCGAGGCCACAGGCACCGCGCGCAGCATCCCAGAGGGGCGCACGCATTCTTATTTGGTCTATGACGGCACCGCCAAAGGCGGCCCACGCATCACTGTGACCCAGGGCGATATTCGCGCAATTCAGCTAGCGAAATCCGCACTTTATGCAGGTGCGCGTCTGTTGATGGATGATATGAATGTTGACCGCGTTGATCGTGTAGTATTGGCAGGCGCCTTTGGTGCGCATATTTCCAGCAAACACGCCATGGTTTTGGGCATGATCCCAGATGTTCCGTTGGATAAGGTGTTTTCCGCAGGCAACGCGGCAGGAACGGGTGCACGAATTGCCCTGTGTAATGTGGGATCGCGGCGTGAGATTGAACGGGTGGTCGGCGAAATCACCAAGGTGGAAACCGCGATTGAACCAAAGTTCCAAGATCACTTTGTGGCGGCCAACGCAATTCCGCACAAAACCGATCCCTTCCCCGAATTGCGCAGCATCGTGACCCTGCCCAATCCAAACTTTAACGCTGGGGGTGGTGACGCAGACGGCGGAGGACGCCGCAGACGACGCCGTGCATCCTAAACAAAAAAAGGGCCGCAAAGCCGCGGCCTTTTCTTTTTTGACAATATATGTTGACTTATTTCACTTTTAAGGTGCCTTCCACCTTGGCACCTTTGGCGGTTGCAATGGATTGATAGACAACATCCGCCTTAATCTGACCCGTTGAAGCAATGGACAGGTCATTGGTGTTCACACTGCCATCAACCTTACCCTCAACAGAAAGCGATTCAGAGGACACCGATCCATCTACCGAGCCCAAGCCCAAAACATTCACAGATTTTGCGGCCACTTGGCCCTTTACTGCGCCATCAATTTCGATGTCACCTTGGGATTTGATGTCTCCTTCCAATTTCAAATCAGAACTTAAATATGTCTTAGCCATCTCGGCACGCTCCCTCAGCTTATTTTGCGTTAGGACTGAGTGAACTGAAATTTATTGAAAACTGCAAGGTAAATTACATCTTTGGGGCAAATCTGCATAATCAAGTGCGTCAATCCTTGCGCGCAAGCAGCAATCAAGATCCCGCAATCAGCAAAAGGGCGGAAGCGGCGAATTTGATCACCAACATAAACGTGTCGGATGCAGGGGCAAACGGCCCCCAAACACCAACAGCGGATAACACAAGCGCCCACCCGAAAAGGCCCTTGATGATCCAACCTCCGCCTTGAACTACCACATCCTCGGAGGTTTGACGTTCTGTCCTGTCGATCAATGTCATCTCGCTGCTCTCTTACCTGTGATCAGGTTTAGAAACGGATTGGGGCGCAAAACTGACCAATCTAAGAAAAGATTAGGAATTTTTCCATTGACCTCCGCACAATGCGAAATGCTAAACATCATGTCCCCCCTGGCAATTGCTTGCCCCCTATCAAAACTTTGAAACTTTAGCCTTTCATTCTGAACAACCACATTTTGCACTTCCATCCTTTTGCACTTACCCAAGCAGGCGCTCCCCTTTTTTGGAGAGGGTCGGGTATTGTGCAGGGTACTTTATTGTATGCCACTGTTTTGAGAACTTGAACTCTGCCTGAAATCCTGTATACAGGCGCTTCTTCTGCAGAGAATTTGCCTTGCGGTGTCCCTCGTGGGTGGTCGCAGAAGAGTAACGCCACCTTGTGAAACCCGCCTAACATGATTGGAGCCAACATGCCCCTTTATGAGCATGTCTTTATTTCGCGTCAGGACTTGTCCAACGCGCAAGCCGAAGGCCTGGTTGAACACTTCTCAACAGTATTGAAAGACAACGGCGGCAACGTCCTTGAATCTGAATACTGGGGTGTCAAAACGATGGCCTACAAAATCAACAAAAACCGCAAGGGTCACTATGCAATGATGCGCACAGACAGCCCTTCAGCTGCGGTTCAGGAAATGGAACGCCTGATGCGTCTACACGAAGACGTAATGCGCGTTATGACCATCAAGGTTGACGCCCACGAAGAGGGTCCATCCGTTCAAATGCAAAAACGTGATGACCGCGGCGAACGCCGTGAGCGCCGCGCGTAAGGAAAGGATGTTAACCAATGGCAAATAAACCATTTTTCCGTCGTCGTAAGGTCTGCCCATTCTCTGGTGAGAATGCACCAAAGATCGATTACAAAGATACAAAATTGTTGCAGCGCTACATCTCAGAGCGCGGCAAAATCGTTCCATCACGCATCACTGCCGTTTCTGCCAAGAAACAACGTGAATTGGCGCGCGCTATCAAACGTGCACGCTTCTTGGCGCTATTGCCCTATTCCGTGAACTAAGGAGAGAGACATGCAAGTTATCCTTCTAGAACGCGTTGCGAAATTGGGCCAAATGGGCGACATCGTCGATGTAAAACCAGGCTATGCACGCAACTTTCTTTTGCCACAGGGCAAAGCGCAAACAGCATCAGATGCAAACGTAAAAGCATTTGAAGCACAAAAAGCGCAGCTTGAGGCACGCAACCTAGAAACAAAGAAAGAAGCAGAAGATCTCGCGGCGAAGTTGGACGGCCAACAGTTCATCGTAATTCGCTCTGCCTCTGACTCTGGCGCGCTTTACGGTTCTGTCACACCACGTGATGCTGCCGAAACTGCAACAGACGCAGGTTGCAGCGTTGATCGTAAACAAGTTTCTTTGATCAACCCAATCAAAGAGCTTGGCTTACACGAGATGTCTGTGAAACTTCACCCTGAAGTCTCTGCAACAATCGTCATGAACGTTGCACGCTCAATGGAAGAAGCGGAACTACAAGCATCAGGCAAATCAATCCAAGAATTGGCAGCTGAAGAAGAAGCAGCGGCAGAATTCGAGATTGCAGAGTTGTTCGACGATATCGGTGGCGCGGCCTCTGATGACGACGACGAAGGCCCTGTTGCCACACCAGAAGACGAAGCTTAAGCGCCCTCTTCTAGCAAACAAAGTTTTGAACCCGCCCGATCCCCATGGATTTGGCGGGTTTCTTTTTGGGCTGTGATGAGATGAAGCCAATCTAAAATCTGGACTACTTACGAATTGTGATCACTTCGGCATCTTTCCGATGGGTATGTATAAGCGACTGGATTTTGATCCGTCAGTTCTACAAACCCAGCCAATCGTAAGATTGGCAAGGCGCTGCCCAACCCGTCAAACCGCAGGTTTGCCTACGGCAAAACAGGCGGCGCTTTTCGTCGCCACCTCGGACAGCTTGGATTTCTTTTCAAGCCCATCACTTATGGGATCAATATCCATTCGCGCGGGATTAGATAGGGCTTTTGAATACACAGATGGGCGAAACGTGTATAAATGTTGATCAAGGCACTTTTGCACCATCAAATTCGTGGTTGCGGCTTGATCGTCACGGTGTTTGGCAACTCACTGCGTATTTTAGAGCCAAAACTGCACACCCTCAGATAAAATTTCAATATCACCACCGCCAACGCAATAAATGAAAAGATTTTTGCAATTTTCTTTTCATTTTCTGTCATTTTGGCGGTTGACCTCCCGTACCTACCCCCATAATGTGCGCGACAAGAGATAAGGAGTCCTTTGATGTTTGATGTGCAGAACGTCGTGGTTATAAGGCGCATGGGTCGGTAACGTCACCATTACGGAGACCACATGCGCCCCCGCCAAAATCGGGGGCTTTTTTAATGCGAATCAGAACCTGCTGTTGAAAACGGAGCGAATGACAATGAAACGCCAAATGACCGGAGCAAAAATGATCGTCCAAGCCTTGAAGGATCAGGGCGTCGATACCGTATTTGGGTATCCTGGTGGCGCGGTGCTTCCGATCTATGACGAGATTTTCCAACAAAATGACATTCGCCACATATTGGTGCGCCACGAACAGGGGGCTGTTCACGCGGCCGAAGGATATGCACGTTCAACTGGCAAACCAGGCGTTGTTTTGGTGACATCTGGCCCCGGCGCAACAAACGCGGTAACAGGCCTGACCGACGCCCTGCTTGACAGCATTCCATTGGTTGTTTTGACGGGTCAGGTTCCGACGTTCATGATCGGCTCAGATGCCTTTCAAGAGGCCGACACAATCGGTATCACCCGTCCTTGTACAAAACACAACTGGTTGGTGAAAGACACAGCAAAGCTTTCTTCAACCATTCACGAGGCGTTCCACGTGGCCACATCGGGCCGCCCGGGTCCCGTACTGGTTGATATTCCAAAGGATGTTCAATTCGCCTCCGCCGCCTACCAAGAAAAACAGAAAGCCAAGACCGCGCATTACGCACCCAAGGTCAAAGGCGATATTGAACAGATCACAAAACTGGTCGAGGCCATGGAAAAGGCCGAACGTCCTGTGTTTTACACAGGTGGCGGTGTCATCAACTCTGGCCCTGCCGCCAGCCAGTTGTTGCGCGAATTGGTCGACGCAACGGGTTTCCCGATCACGTCTACATTGATGGGCCTTGGCTCTTATCCTGCCTCTGGGAAAAACTGGTTGGGCATGTTGGGCATGCACGGCCTATATGAGGCGAACTTGGCGATGCATGATTGTGATCTGATGATCAACATTGGCGCACGCTTTGATGACCGTATCACAGGCCGCATTGATGCGTTTAGCCCGAAATCGAAAAAGGCGCATATCGACATTGACCCCTCTTCAATCAACAAGGTGATCCAAGTTGATATTCCGATCATTGGCGATGTAGCCCATGTTTTGGAAGACATACTTAAAGTTTGGAAATCGCGCGGCCGCAAGGTGAATGCAAGCGGTCTGCAAAAATGGTGGGCCGAAATTGAAGATTGGCAAAAGGTAAACTGCCTAAAGTTTGAACAAAAGGGCAGCACAATCAAACCACAGCATGCGCTTGCACGTTTGGAGGAATTGACCAACCACCGCAAAGATCGCTTTATCTGCACAGAAGTAGGCCAACACCAAATGTGGGCGGCACAATATTTGGGGTTTGAAAACCCAAACCAATGGATGACATCAGGTGGATTGGGCACAATGGGATATGGGTTCCCTGCCTCAATTGGCGTGCAAATTGCGCATCCTGATGCCTTGGTCGTCAATGTTGCGGGCGAAGCATCCTGGTTGATGAACATGCAGGAAATGGGTACCGCAATCCAATATCGCTTGCCCGTGAAACAATTTATTTTGAACAACGAACGCTTGGGGATGGTCCGTCAGTGGCAGGAATTGTTGCACGGCGAACGCTATTCGCATTCATGGTCCGATGCCCTGCCCGATTTCGTGAAATTGGCCGAAGCCTTTGGTGCCAAAGGGATTTTGTGCAGTGATCCTGCCGATCTAGACGACGCGATCATGGAAATGCTGAACTATGATGGCCCTGTGATCTTTGATTGTTTGGTTGAAAAGCATGAAAACTGCTTCCCAATGATCCCATCAGGCGAACCCCACAACAAAATGTTGTTGGGCGAAGCCAGCACAAAGGATGCAATCGGAACATCAGGCGCGGTATTGGTATAAGGAATAAGGGCATGTCAGCATTGAAAATCAAAAAAGGGTCGACCAAGCATTCGGCCTATAACCTGCGTGCGAATTTTGGCGATGAAATTGAAACACATACGCTGGCAGTTATCGTGGATAACGAAGCGGGTGTGTTGGCCCGCGTCATCGGTTTGTTTTCAGGCCGTGGTTATAACATCGAAAGCCTGACAGTTGCCGAAGTGGACCATCAAGGCCACCTAAGCCGCATCACAATTGTCACCACTGGCACACCCGCGGTGATTGAACAAATCAAGGCACAGTTGGGCCGTATTGTTCCTGTGCATGAGGTACACGACCTGACCGTTGAAGGGGCAGCAGTTGAACGTGAATTGGCGCTGATCAAGGTTGCAGGGTCAGGTGACAAACGTGTCGAAGCCTTGCGGTTGGCAGATATTTTCCGCGCCCAAGTTGTTGATAGCACATTGGATAGTTTTGTTTTTCAAATCACAGGCACACCTGACAAAATCGACGCGTTTGCCGATTTGATGCGTCCCCTTGGTTTGACCGAAATGGCACGCACGGGTGTGGCCGCATTGTCGCGCGGCATGGAAACGACGCACCCAGACTGATTGCACATATTTTCATCACGAAACACACCTACAACAATCCAAGGCTGTTAATTGGTCTGTCTTTGTCGCAACACTACTGCAAAACAAATCAAACCCTGTCAATACGCTTGAACGGGCACTCAAATTCTGCAGCTTCTTAAGCTACAGCGAATAGCTGCGGCCCTATTTTTCTTGTTTTTGGTGTTTTGCTATTGGGCGCACGGCATGACAACATACGAACGTTGGAAGGACTACGATTATGCCCAATGATGCAGGCCAAGACCGCTCACCTGCGGATATTCGCGCGGTTTTCTCTCAGAACCTAAAGGAACTGATGGGGGCTTCGCCGAATGCGCCGGCACTTTGCCGCGAACTTTCTTTGAACCGCACTCAATTTAACCGCTACCTTGCGGGCGAAAGCTTCCGCGGCCCGATATTTTGCAAAAAATATGCCTACATTTCGGACTGGATGCGCGGATTTTATTGCAACCGTTATCTGAATTAAAAAATGACCCATCCAATGCACAGACATTTTATGGATTACGTGAATTTCTAAACATGCGTCCTGGCAATGTGCCCGAACATTTGTTTCCCTCTAGCTTCTATGTGTTTTCGCGCCACAGCTTCACCTATTCTGACACGTTCATCCAAGGCATCGTACATGTCTATCGCAAAGACGGTATGACCGATATTACAGGGCGTGAAACGATATTCGAAATGCGCAAACAATCATTGCCGATTGACAAATACGCCCGCGAATTTCGGGGCATGGTTTTGGCAATGGATACAGGACTTGGCATGTTGGTGTCACTCAGGCGGTTTATGACAGGATCCTTTAATTTTGTCGCCCCTGTACCCTCCTTTTAAAACAACTACTCACGAGGCTATGCGGTGCGCACATCGCGGGAATTCACCGCCACATCGCGTGCCTCGCGTATGGTGTAACAATATTTTTCGGATCAGGTGCTTGCAACTGCACGCAAATCTGGACTGTGCAGCATGGATGACTTGCCCAGTTATCACAAGGCGATGTTGTTGCTGGACCGTCCGCTTAAATAAATGCTTCAAGATGTCGGAATTAGAAAAGGACAGTCGCGGATAAGCATGTGCGCCAAAACGTGCTATTATATCCATAATCCCAAGACTATCGGAGGATATCATGGCACATCTAACGGACCTATCCCGCGTAAAAAAACCCCTAGGTACGGCAAATGGGTTGCCGAACGCGCATTACATTGACCCTGCTGTTTTTGCAGAGGAACGTGACGCATTGCTATTTGGTCAGTGGGCGGGACTGGCTGTTGCCGCCGACGTGCCAGAGGCAGGGGACGCAAAACCGATCACCTTTATGGGCATGCCGTTATTGCTGCTGCGCGATCGCAATGATCAGGTGCGGGTGTTCCAAAACACATGCCGCCACCGTGGAATGATTTTGGTCGAAGAACCCCGCAAGATCGAGGGTGCCATCCGCTGCCCCTATCACAGTTGGTGCTATTCAACCGAAGGTAAATTGGTCTCTACACCCCATGTTGGTGGACCTGGTCAGAACACGCATCCCGATGTGGATCGTTCGACCCTTGGTCTTTTGGAAATTCGCAGCCACATTTGGCGCGATGTTGTGTATGTGAATGTGGATGGACGGGCCCCCGAATTTGAGGTAGCCATGAAACCTCTGATGGAACGTTGGGCCGAATTTGAACGCCCCCTGTATCACGGTGGCGCAGACAGCAAATTTGTTTTGTCCGTGAAATCCAACTGGAAACTGGCCGTTGAAAATTATTGCGAAAGCTATCACCTGCCATGGGTTCACCCGGGTTTGAACAGCTATTCGCGGCTTGAAGACCATTACAACATCGAAGAATACGGCGCCTATTCAGGTCAGGGGACATTGGTTTATCGCCAACTAGAAGGATCCAATGGCGCGAAATTTGCGGATTTTAAAGATTTGGACGCAAAATGGGATACGGCGGCAGAATACCTATCGGTCTATCCAAATGTGTTGTTGGGGGTGCACCGCGATCATGCCTTTGCGATTGTTTTGGTTCCAAAAGGCCCAGAAGAAACCGAAGAAAACATTCACCTGTATTATGCCACCCCTGAAACAGATGCAGAGCTGCGTGCTAAAAATACCGAACAGTGGAAAGTCGTCTTTGAAGAAGATATTTTCGTGGTTGAAGGCATGCAACGCGGTCGCCATGGCGTAAATTTTGACGGTGGGCGGTTCTCTCCTGCGATGGATGGACCAACGCATTGTTTTCATGATTGGGTCGCGGGCAAGGTAAGCGAACGCCGCGCAATGGCCAACGCCGCGGAATGATACCCGCAGATCAAGATCTATTAAGCGCGCATGCGGCTGGCGACACCTCCCGCCTTTGCGTTCTGTATCATCAGGCGGCATTGGCAAGCGATGATATTGACGCCGCCTGTTTTTACGCCACACATGCCTATGTGTTTGCGCTTGAATGCGATCATCCTTCGCGTTCCGAAATTCATGCATTTTTGATCAAACACGGGCGTGAAGAATAGCTGCGTCAGCGTAGGGCGTGATCCCACCCTCTTGAATTGACACGGCCTGAAAATAGGCGCACTAGGGTGCGGATGAAATTACCTGCATCTGTCATATTAACCACAGCGATTCTAATCCTTGGCCTGATTACTGGTTGGGTGGCGGCCACCTATACGCCTCTGCCCTTGCCATGGATGTTGGGACCCCTGTTGATCACGGCGATTTTTGTGATGGTGCGCCCGACGGCCATTCCACCGGGATATCAGTTTCCAAAACGCTTTCGCCTGATCTTTATCGCCATCATTGGTTTGATGATCGGGACGCAAGTCACATGGGACATCGTTGGCAATCTGCCCAGCTATTGGCCCAGTTTGATTGCCATTGTTCTGTTCATTCTGGCAGCACAGGCGTTCAATATGACGGTGTTTCAACGCCTTGGCGGATATGATCGGGCAACGGCTTTTTATTGTTCCGCCCCCGGTGGCTTGATGGAAAGCATCGCCTTGGGCGAAGAGGCGGGATGCGATGTGCGCCTGCTGACGATGCAGCAATTTACGCGGATCATCCTAACACTAAGTTCCGTGCCCATTTTGATGTCGTTTTGGGTGGGGGAACCCGTAGGGTCATCCGCGGGTTTGGTCCTAACTGGACAAGACAGCGGTCTGCCCCTATGGGAGGATTTGTTGATCGCTGCCGCCGTTGGGGCGGTTGGATTGTGGATCGGTAAATTCCTGCCTGCAGGGAATTTGATGGGTCCATTGATTGCATCCGCTGCTATCGGGTTAAGTGGCTTGGTAACCATCGCCCTGCCCCAATGGGTTGTTATCATTGCGCAAGTCGTCATCGGAACAGCACTGGGCAGTCGGTTTGGGGGCATGCAGCTTTCGGCCATCAGACGCGCGATTGGCCTCTCGATACTCAGCGTGGGGTTTATGATCCTGTTGAGTTTCGTGATCAGCCTGATCCTGATCAGCGTTACGGACATGGGCTTTCTGGTATCTATGATATCATTTGCACCGGGGGGCGTGACCGAAATGTCCCTGATCGCACTAAGCCTATCGACCAACCCAGCGGTCGTGACATTGCATCATCTGGTGCGCATATCCCTAACGGTGTTTATGATTTCGGCACTGGCCAAAAATTTTCAGAAAAATCCAAAAACGGGTTAGGATCAGATGCTATTTTGCACTGGCTTTTTCCTATGTTGGGTGATGTTGTTTGTCAGAAGACCATATCGCCTGATTAGTCGACTAGAAGTTTGCCTCTGACACACCTGTTCGTCTTTATTTCCAAGGCTCAACAATTAAGCCAACGCCCGTGGGCGGTTAACAGGGCTGAATGAAATGAAGCTCCCGCCCTTTCGGACGGGCGTGGGCCGGATCATACGCGAAAAGTCTTCGCTCCGCTTCGACCGCGCATGATCTGGGCTATGAAATCAATCTAGGTCCAAAATAGTTTAGTCGAGCATCCTATTTACTCCGCACTGGCCTTTTCTTCCAATACCAACCATTCCTCCTCGGTCTCGGCTAATGCGGATTGTCGTTCAACCAAGGCCTCAGTCGCCTTTTGCCATTTGACGGGCTCTTTAGAGAACAGATCGGGGTCGGACATGAACTCTTCTAACTTTGCGATCTCGGCCTCTAGGCGTTCGATGATCGCGGGCAGTTTTTCCAAACGATGCTTTTCCGTGTAACTTAACCCCGCCTCTTTCTTTTTTGGCTGGGGTTTGGGCGCAGATTTTTCGCCTGATTGGGCGCGCTTCGCCTCTGGCTTTGTGGTGTCCTCTTTGGGTTTTTGTGATTGATAATCGCTCCACCCACCTGCATAGACCGTGGCGCGACCGTCCCCTTCCATCGCGACGGTGGCCGTGGCCACACGATCCAGGAAATCACGGTCGTGGCTGACTAAAATAACGGTGCCGTCATAATCATCAAGCAGTTCTTGTAACAGGTCCAGCGTTTCAACATCCAAATCGTTGGTCGGTTCATCCAAGACCAACAGGTTGCTTTCGCGTGCCATGATTTTCGCCAGTAAAACCCGCGCCTTTTCCCCACCACTTAGGCTGCGGATGGGGGCACGCGCCTGTGCCTCGTCAAACAAAAATTCCTTGAGGTAGCCAACCACATGTTTGGGTTGTCCGCGCACCAAAACCTGATCGGCCTTACCCGACACCCGCATTTCGGGATCACCCGCCAAACTTTCCCACAGGGTCATATCGGGATCCAATTGCGCACGCGTCTGATCAAACAGGGCTGGCAAAAGGTTGGTGCCATGTTGCACCGTGCCCGTATCAGGCGCCTCTTTCCCCATCAGCATGTTCAACACGGTGGTTTTCCCCACACCATTTGGCCCTACAAAGGCGATGCGGTCCCCCCGTTGAATTTTGATCGAAAAAGGTTTGAGTATGGTTTTGGCCCCAAAGCTTTTGGAGATACCTGTGGCCTCTATAACCTTGCGGCCCGATTTGGGGGCCGCGGCCAATTCCATCGCCGCCGTGCCCTGACGTTTGATCATGGACGCGCGTTCGGCGCGCAAATCCTTCAGCGCGCGCAGGCGTCCCTGATTGCGTTTGCGCCGCGCGCTGATCCCTTCTACGGCCCAACGCCCCTCTGATTTGATCTTGCGATCCATTTTGTGGCGTTGGATGTCCTCTTCATCCCATACCTTGTCCCGCCATGCCTCAAATTTCGCAAACCCCTCTTCGTTGCGGCGCACCTGTCCGCGATCAATCCACAGGGTTGCCCGTGTCAACGCATTCAAAAACGCACGGTCGTGGGAAATAAGGACATAGGCCGCGCGGGTTGATTTCAATTCATTTTCCAACCAAGAAATCGCCTGAATATCTAAATGGTTGGTCGGTTCATCCAGTAACATCAATTCGGGCGCTTCGGCCATTAATTTGGCCAAGGCGGCGCGTCGCCGCTCGCCACCTGATGCGGTGGACACCGTGCGATCAGGATCAAACTTTAACCCCTCGCCTGCGCGTTCCACACGATAAAGCTCCCCCAGTTCAAGTGCGCTTGCCGCATAATCGCCCAGGGTTGCAAACCCTTCCATCGTTGGATCCTGTTCCATGTATCCAACGCCACTGCCGGGAGGGACAACGCGCAAACCATGATCAGCCTCAACAAATCCGGCCATGACCTTCATCAGGGTGGATTTGCCTGTTCCATTGCGCCCGACCAATGCGACGCGATCGCCCGAATGCACGACCAAATCCAGATCGTGAAACACAGGATCACCGCCAAAGGTCAGTGAGATTTGGTTAAGCTGAAGTAAAGGAGAACGTGCCATAGCCTTGGGCTATTCCGCAGAGAGGAAAAGGTCAAGTCAATGCACGCAAAAGCCGTTTTCGCGCAGGTGGGATTGACCCAATTTCAACACCTGTGAACACATGCAGCGTGTTCATTTGGGCATCCACCACTGCATGATCACTGACCCAACCGCCCATCATCAGATAGGTTTTCAACAAAGGCGGCATGCGCCGCATCGCCTGTTTCATATCAGGCGCCCCCGTCAGGCGTTGGGCAAAGCGAAACACATTCGGGGCCTTAACGCGCGGCAACCAACGCTTTGGTGCCAGATGTTTGTCACGCAGCATTGCAAAACTGTCGCGATAGGCGTCTTGGTCTATGCCATGAAACGAGGCACAGCCAAACAACAGCGAAACATCATTATGATCCACATATTGGGTCATGGCCCCCCACGCGATGCGAAGCACATCAGGATCATTGCACGCAGGATCAATGCAAAATCGTCCCATTTCCACCAATTTGCCCTGATAGGATTGCAGCGCCGACAAATTATAATACTGCGCAGAATAGGATCGGGTGATGTCATCCCCGCTGTTTAAATGCATAATACGATAACAACAGATCAGGTCAGATGTTTCTGCGTCCTCAACCAGCATATGTTCGCAAAGATCATCAAAGGCGTCTTGGTCCAATCCATGTGCATGGTTCAGCCCAAAACAATCGTGGCGCAGGGTTTGGGCCGCGGCAACGTCATCGGGCGTTTCAGCGATGCGGGCGCGATAATGTCCCTTTTCTAACACAAGCATTCCTGCCCCCACTCATATGATCGGCTCATTATACATGGGCTTAGGTGCCCGATGTAACAACACTGCGACACTAGCGGATCAGCTGGCCTGCTGTCGGACGACCAATCGATGCAACAATACGCCTAAAGATGCCCAGGCTTTCGATCCCGCTTTCGGTTACATCCGTATTAAGCACGACAACCTGCCCATCCGTCAAAGAATATTGTCCCAAGGCTGTCAAAACGCCATCCTGATCAAAGGCAAGGGCCAAAACCTGACGTTCAACCTCTTTGGGGGCACGCGCACCGATGCGTTCGAACCGAGAGCGTACGTAATACGCCTGATCCTCCGCCAACACGCCATAGGTTGTGGGTGTGCCCAATGCTTCAAACACGCTATCACGCGTATCGACCCCGACGACCAATGCGCTGATCTCTTCCTCGGTAGGAATATATCCTTGGTTCCGAAACTGCGTGGTGCATCCCGCAATAATCAAAATCACAACGCCCAGCATAATTTGGCGGAATGGTTTCATGTGGTTTGCCCCTTTTGTTTCATCACGCGCTCCCCTATATCCGATTACAGAAAGCGCAGCGCGCATGCAAGAAAGGATCGCTTGTCCGATGGCCCGTAAAGATACATCCACGCCTGTTTTGCGTATCGCCGATTTAAACGAACGTCGACCCACACGGTTCGAATTAACGTTCGATGCGGCACAAATTCGCCAATTTGCCCAAGAATTGGACCTTATTTCGCTGAAAAAACTTCGCTTTAAGGGCGAACTGACAGCGGAGGGACGGGATCAGTGGGAATTAACCGCGGATTTGGGGGCAACCGTTCAACAGAACTGTGTGATCAGTTTCGTGCCTGTAACCACGCGCATTGATGAAAAAATCTCCCGTCGCTATGTGCCCGAGGCCATATTTGAACAGGTGGCCGACGACGAAGAAATCTCCGAGGCCAGTGGAGATGACACAATGGACATTTTGCCTGCGGAAATTGATTTACTGGATGTTTTCCGCGAAACACTGGTTTTGGCCCTGCCCGATTACCCGCGTGCAGAAGGTGTTGAACTGGGCGCACGTGTTTTTTCCGAAGAGGGCGTTAAACCGATGCGGGATGCGGATGCAAAACCCTTTGCAGGGCTTGCCGCACTGAAAGAAAAGATGGAAAAAGGCGATTAATTTCGCCCCACCCCCTTGCGCATTTAAAAAAGCACGATATTTTCGCGCACTCTTGCGAATTTAGGTTGTATTTGTAGGTGAATTAGATGTATGCGCCACGAATACAAGAATGGAATGAAACGTCGAGGACTTTGATCCTCGTTCAATATTGGGGTTGAGACATGGCTGTCCAACAGAACAAAGTATCACGCTCACGCCGCAACAACCGTCGTGCACACGACTCATTGGTTGCAGGCAATCCAAACGAATGTCCAAACTGCGGCGAACTAAAGCGCCCACACCACGTTTGTGCATCATGCGGACATTACGCAGATCGCGAAGTTGTCGCGCTGAATGAAGAAATCGATCTGGACGACGACGCAGCCTAAGCTGCGCGTGTTCATGTTTAACCCGCGTGCAGGCAATGTCCTTGGAACGTTCAGAAAATAGAACCGTACTAAGCATTGATGCAATGGGTGGAGATCTGGGACCGGCGGCGGTTGTCGCCGGTATTTCTCATTCCGCCAAAGTTAATCCTGACCTACATTTCATCTTGCATGGACCCGAGGCCGAACTGCGCCGTCTGGTGAATCGCCGCCGTGCATTGGCGGGGCGCGTTGAAATTCGTGACGCACCGGATGTGGTCACGATGGACGACAAACCCAGTCAGGTGCTGCGCACTGGACGCAATACATCCATGTGGTCCGCGCTTGAGGCTGTGCGCGCATGTGAGGCCGAGGTTTGCGTGTCGTGCGGCAACACGGGCGCGCTAATGGCGATGAGCATGATCCGCCTGCGGAAACTTGAGGGTGTCAATCGCCCCGCAATCGCTGTGTTGTGGCCATCGCAAAATCCCGCAGGCTTTAACATCATGCTGGACGTGGGCGCAGATGTGCGTGCGGATGCGCGTGACCTGTGCCAATATGCATTGATGGGCGTGTCCTATGCCCGCAACGGATTGAACATCGATTACCCACGTGTGGGGGTTTTGAATGTCGGCACTGAGGAAAACAAAGGCCGCGCAGAATTGAAAGAGGCGCATGCGTTGATCGCATCGCTGGCAGATGATGCAAATTTTGAATTCGTCGGTTTTGTCGAAGGGGGGGATATCCCCGGAACAAAATGCGATGTTATCGTCACGGATGGGTTCACGGGCAATATCGCGTTGAAAACCGGTGAAGGGACCGCAAATTTGATTGGCACGCTCTTGCGGGAAGCCTTTGCCTATACCCCCCTATCGCGGCTCGCCTCTCTTTTGGCGTTAACCTCAATGCGGCGTTTGAAAAAACGGATTGACCCAAGACGCGTCAATGGGGGTGTGTTTTTGGGCCTCAATGGCACCGTAGTAAAATCCCACGGATCTGCAGACGCAACAGGCGTTTCAGCGGCGGTCAAGCTGGCATTCCAACTGGCCAAATCTGATTTTTCCAAGAAAGTCGCCGCACGGGTTGCATCCACCCCCACATTGGCGCAGGATGAGAAAAAACCAAGCGAAAAAACAGGCGAACAAGAATGACGATACGGGCGGTTGTACGTGGCATTGGACATTACCTACCTGAGCGCGTCGTGCCCAATTCCGAATTTGAAGACACCTTGGATACAAGCCATGAATGGATCGTATCACGTTCAGGTATCCATCAACGCCATTTTGCGGCCGAAAACGAAACGACATCAGATTTGGCCACTCACGCCGCCAATCGCGCATTGTCCGCGGCGGGCATGGTGGCCGATGATTTGGATGCCATTATTGTGGCCACATCCACTGCCGATCTGACATTTCCATCGGCTGCAACCATGGTGCAAAATGGCCTTGGGATGATGCGTGGATTTGCCTATGATGTGCAGGCGGTGTGTGCAGGGTTTGTATTCGCACTTGCCACGGCAAATGCACAAATCGTATCGGGACAGGCAAAGCGCGTCATGGTGATTGGCGCGGAAACATTTTCGCGCATCATGGATTGGGAGGATCGCACAACCAGTGTCCTCTTTGGCGATGGTGCTGGCGCCTTGATCCTAGAGGCCCAAGATGGCACAGGCGACAAATCGGATCGTGGCATTTTATCTGTTGATCTAAATTCTGACGGGCGTCACCGCGATATTTTATACGTGGACGGTGGTGTGTCGACGCAGACCACAGGTTACCTGCGCATGCAGGGCAAAGAGGTGTTTCGCCACGCTGTTGAAAAATTGGCGGCAACCGCACAAACCGCAATGGATCGTGCAAAAATCACAGCGGATGAGGTGGATTGGGTTGTCCCCCATCAGGCAAACATTCGCATCATCCAAGGCACCGCCAAAAAGATGGGCGTGCCAGATGAGCGGGTCGTGAAAACTGTGCAGAACCACGGAAACACATCGGCGGCATCGATTCCACTTGCCCTCTCTGTTGCGGTCAGTGAAGGCAAAATTCAACCCGGACAGGTGGTTGTAACCGAGGCAATTGGTGGCGGTCTGGCTTGGGGTGCGGTTGTTTTACGCTGGTAAAACACGTTTTTCCTCAGGAATTAGCACTTTGTTGACCGAACTGGATCAAATCGTTTGACTTGGAAAAACGCCAGTGGCTAACATACACCGAAACCGGAGGGTGCTATGTCCGAAAAAACTTTGACAAGAATGGACCTAAGCGAAGCTGTTTTTCGTGAAGTTGGTCTGTCACGTAACGAATCTGCGGATTTGGTTGAGAGTGTTTTAAATCATGTGAGTGACGCGTTGGTTCGTGGGGAACAAGTGAAACTATCGTCGTTTGGGACGTTCAGCGTACGCGATAAAAATGCGCGTGTTGGTCGGAACCCAAAAACGGGCCAAGAGGCCCCTATTCCTCCCAGACGTGTTTTAACGTTCCGCCCCTCCCATCTGATGAAAGAGCGTGTCGCCGAAGGAAACAAATCCTAACGCGAAAGGCTGCCACCGAAGATGTCAAAATCTGCAGATGCATTCCGCACCATAAGCGAGGTTGCCGAATGGCTGGACCTGCCAACCCACGTATTGCGGTTCTGGGAAAGTAAGTTTTCGCAAATAAAACCAGTCAAACGTGCAGGCGGGCGTCGGTATTATCGACCACGCGATATGCAATTGATTGGTGGATTGAAAAAGCTGCTACATGATGATGGCATGACCATACGTGGAGCGCAAAAGCTGCTGAAAGAAAACGGTGTTCAGCATGTGATTGATCTCTCTCCTCCGCTGGAAGCAGGACTAGAGGCAGAGATTGAACCCCATGAAACAGCTACAGAAGCCCCCGTGGAAATGATTGACATGACTGCGGACATCGAAACCGACGCTGCGCAGAAAACGAAACAGGCCGACGACGCGCAAAAACCAACCACGCGCCCGAATTTGCGATTGGCCGAAACCGAAGATAAGGATCAACTTGATCTTTTCGCCGACAGTCCCAGTGAAAATTTCCGGGCCGACGAGGATCAAACAGGGGCAGAAGCAGCGACAGCGCCAGAGGCGCATGCTGATCCGGCCCCCCTTCCCGATACGCGCTCGGGTCAATTGTTGCACGCGGCACAACGTGGCACGCTTTCTGCCGCGACAATCGAAACCTTATTAGCAAGGGTTCAGGGCGCAATCGCGCGCCGCACATGAGGTTTTCGCCCGCAAACGTAAATTTGCCCTTGTCCTTCGGATAAAAACCGCTATCACAGCGATATAGCGTCGGGCTATAGCGCAGTCTGGTAGCGCGTCCGTCTGGGGGACGGGAGGTCGTAGGTTCGAATCCTGCTAGCCCGACCAACAAAAACGCCCTAGGCTATGCCTTGGGCGTTTTGTTTATAAAGGAGGCCACAACGTGACTGGTGTTTTACCAAATCAAACCATCGCCGCACTGATTGAGGGCGGCCAGATCACGATTGATACCCCTTTGGCCGACGGACAAATTCAACCTGCCAGTCTGGATTTACGTTTGGGAACAAAGGCATGGCGGGTGCGCGCCTCCTTTCTTGCGGGAAATGGTCGTCGTGTTGCGGATCGGTTGCAAGATTTTGAAATGCATCAGATCGACCTGTCTCAAGGAGCTGTTTTGGAAAAGGGTTGCGTATACGTTGTGCCCTTGATGGAAAGGCTTGCCCTGCCCCGGAACATCACAGCGGTCGCCAACGCCAAAAGCTCAACGGGACGGCTGGATCTGTTGACCCGTGTCATCACGGATGACGGGACAGAGTTTGATCGCATTCCTGCGGGATACAATGGGCCACTTTATGCAGAAATCTGTCCGCGTTCCTTTTCGGTTTTGGTGCGCCCTGGCATGCGACTTAATCAAATTCGTTTCCGTGTGGGACATGCCATTTTGTCGGATGCGGAACTAACCACCCTGCATGAAACGCAAAAATTGGTATCGGGCGAGGCCGTGATTGACGACGGTTTGGGATTTTCCGTTGATCTGAAACCATCAAAGGGTGATTTGGTCGGCTATCGCGCCAAACCGCATACAGGTGTGATTGATTTGGACAAAATCGGCCACTATGACCCACGTGAATTTTGGGAAGACATCCGCAGTAACGATGGTCAAATCATATTGGACCCCGGCGCTTTTTATATCCTAGTCAGCCAGGAGGCGGTTCACATTCCCCCTATGTATGCGGCTGAAATGGCACCATTTTTGGCAATGGTCGGCGAATTCCGTGTGCATTATGCTGGCTTTTTTGACCCTGGCTTTGGCCATGACGCGGCGGGCGGCACAGGATCGCGTGGTGTGCTAGAGGTGCGCTGTCACGAAGCACCGTTTGTTTTGGAACATGGCCAAGTTGTGGGACGTTTGGTTTACGAACAAATGCAGGAACTGCCCACACAACTTTATGGCGCGGCGCTGAAATCAAACTATCAGGGCCAAGGGTTAAAGTTGTCTAAACACTTTAAGTAAGAGATTCATTGCGTAATCGCCTAAAACCGTGCACTGGTTCTCATACCTGATTTCGGTTTTAGTGTCGCACATTCGAAGAATTTGAGATTTCTACTTAATCTTCAAACAACTCCGTTTGACCTTCGTCCTCTTCCGTTGGTGTGCGCTCTACGGGGGGTGGGCGGCTTTCTAACAGTCCGGCGGAACGCAGTTCTTTCAATCCTGGTAAATCACGTGCGCTTTCTAGGCCGAAATGATCCAGGAAATTCTGTGTCACAACAAATGTCACGGGGCGCCCCGGGGTCATACGGCGGCGGCCAAATCGGATCCAATCCATTTCGATCAGCAAATCAATGGTGCCGCGCGATACAGTTACCCCGCGAATTTCCTCAATCTCGGCACGTGTCACGGGTTGATGATAGGCGATGATGGCCAACGTTTCGATGGCCGCGCGCGATAATTTGCGCGTTTCAACCGTTTCTTTTTGCATCAAGAAACCCAAATCGCCGGCTGTGCGAATGGCCCATGCCTCGCCCACGCGCGTGACCTGCACGCCGCGCCCTTCATAGCGTTTTTGCAGGTGCACCAAGGCCTCTGCCGAGTCACAGCCGTGGGGCATACGATCATTCAACTCTTTCACGCTGACAGGATCTGCCGAGGCAAATAAAATAGCCTCAACCATACGCTCTTGTTCGCCCATGGGGGGCGCCTCAAACAGGGTATCGTTTGCATTTCCCTCGGGTTCACTCATTCTCTTGTGCCTTTCTGCGCAATTCAAGCGGGGCAAATGTTTCGCGTTGGCGCAATTCTACTTTGCCAGCCTTGGCCAATTCAAGCGAGGCTGCGAATGTCGATGCGGTTGCGGCGCGACGGCGCATGGGTGATGCGCCCCATCCATCGGGCAGATAGCTTGAGATATCCACCCAATCGACGGCAAAGCCGATCAAACCACGCATACGTTCCAACGCCTCTTCCATCGTAAAAATATCGTTGCGGTCCATGACAAAGGGGCGAAATTCATCCCGTGTGCGAATACGGGAATAGGCCTGCATCAAATCCAACAAATTGGCGGTGTAATGCACCGTGCGCACGGTTTCAACGTTTTCGGGAATACCCCGCACGAAAAAATCGCGCCCCTTTTGATCCCGTGCCATTAGGCGCGCGGCGCAATCGCGCATCGCCTGAAGCCGTTCAAGCTGAAACGCAAGATGCGCGGCCATTTCTTCGCCGCTTGGCCCCTCATCTGCGGGATCAGGGGGCAGCAATAGTCGTGATTTCAAAAAGGCCAACCACGCCGCCATCACCAAATAATCCGCGGCCAATTCGATGCGCAACGCCTTGGCCCGTTCGACGAAGTCTAAATATTGTTGTGCTAGTTCCAAAATGGAAATGCGCATCAAATCAACTTTTTGAGTGCGCGACAGGGTCAATAACAGATCAAGCGGTCCTTCAAACCCATCCACATCCACAATCAGCGCTTCGGCCGACAATCTGTCAGATACGGATTGTGCGTCATCGTTGGACGGAAATAGATCGTGATGCTCGCTCATGTTTCTTGGATCTGATTTGCGTTATGCACCAAGCTGCGCGTGCAATGCGTCGATGTCAAGCGATTGTGGCACCAGTGAGTCACGCACCCCAATCGCGGCCTGCATGCGTTGGCGCGTTTTAGGTGTAGGTCGTTCCAAAACTTCGGCTACAGATTGCATTTCACCTGCGTTCCCGTTGCAGTGCAAAACAATGTCAATCCCCGCCCGCTGCGCCGCCATGGCACGTGTTGGAATGGTTCCTGCCAGGGCCTCCATTGACAAATCATCTGTCATCAACAGTCCGTCAAACGCCAATTCTCGACGCATGATATCAATCATCCGCGGTGATAGCGTCACAGGCCAAAGCGGATCAATTGCGTCAAACAGGATATGCGCGCTCATCCCCATTTTTGCATCGGAAAAATCCGCAAAAACCGCAAAATCATTTTCTATAAGATAGTCATAGCTTTCTGTCACGCGCGACACACCCTTATGACTGTCGGCAACGGCCATCCCATGACCGGGCATATGTTTGATCACAGGCATTACGCCTGACGCCAACAAACCATCATAGGCCGCCCGTCCAAGGGCAGAGACGTCATGGCGCGTACGCCCATAACAGCGATTTTGTAAAAATGGATGGGTATGATCCCGCGCGATATCCAAATTCGGCGCACAATTCACATCAATACCGTATCTGCGCAGTTCATGACCGATAATGGCGTAACGCGCAAAAAATGCATCAACCCCCGCTGCCCCTGCTGAAGACGCGTGATCAAGGGGGGGCAAAAATTGTGTCGCCATTGGGGGAAGCAAACGTTGAACTCGCCCGCCCTCTTGGTCAATCAATATGGGTGCATTCCACCCCACGGCCGCTCGCAGATCTGAACACAAGGCGCGCAATTGATCCGCTGTTTCAATGTTACGTGCGAATAGGATAAATCCAAACGGTTGCGCATCTGCGAAAAATGCCTTTTCCCAAAATGTTAAACGCGTGCCTTCGACACCAAAGATCGCCGCGTTTAAAATATGTAGTTGGGAAGTCATTTTGCGATGACTGGGTAACACTCGGCCTTTTCAGAAACGGCAGAGCAAAACCGACTTGCTTCTGCAATGTCACTGAAGCCAGCCGCACGCAAACGGTAGAATGTGCGCCCACCGCTTTCCGCTTTTTGAATGACGCGAGTTTGTGTGCCAAGGAAGCTTGCCAATTTTGCTGAAATCCGTGTCCATTCTTGTTCCGCCACGGCATGGCTGTCATAGGCTCCAAACTGGACCAAGGCGCTGCCTGCTGCGATTGCGGGCAGACGAACGGCAGCATGTGTCACAGCGGGGCGCAGTTTTGGGCGGATGGTGGTGCGCGGTGGGCTAAGGCCACTTGGCACTTCATCAACAGCCAGCGCCATGCGCAGCGCCTGTTCAATGTTTGCCCCCTCGACCCGTACGGGCATGGGTTGAATGTCACTTAGGGGTTTTTCACCTGCGATGATCGCATCGGCCAAGGCATTCACATCAACGGCAAGTTCGATTTCCCCCTCTTGCGTCGTCGCGGGCGCGGACTTTGCCATTTGCAGGCGTTCTGCCGCGGGCAAATCTTCGTCAGACAAGGGTTGTGCCGCAGGAGCCAAAACAATGGTTTCTGCCACAGGTGGGTTTTCCATCGCTGCGACCTGTGTCACATTCAAGCCCTGATTTGCCGTCGCTTTTCCACCTGGATTTTCAGGCGCTTCGCGCATGGGCGTGATCTGTGCCGACACAACGGGGATTTGCGTGACATCGCGCGATGCGATGCTAAAGGCCCAGTAAACACCACCTGCTAATAGGGCCACACTGACCCCAGTGCCCAACCAATGTATTATCGAGCCTACTGATAAATAATGCTGATCTGCGTCAGCCTGTGACGCATTTGAATAAAACTGCTCTGCCATCTCGTCCTCAAGGTATTGCCCTGATAACCCCAGACAGCGATACAGATTTTAGCGCATTTCTTCTGCTGGAGTTACCCCTAGAATACCAAGACCTGCGGAAATAACAACAGAAACGGCACGGACAAGCGAAATTTTCGCCTGTGTTGTGGTTTCATCGCCCTCTTGGACAAAGCGTAAGGCTACCTCATCATTGCCACGGTTCCACAGGCTGTGCAGATCGCTTGCCAATTCATAAAGGTAAAATGCAACCCGGTGCGGTTCATTTGTCCGCGCAGCGATTTCCACCAAACGCGGCCATTCCGCCAATTTACGCGCAACGCCCAATTCCGCGTCATGCACCAATACTGAACGATCCGCGGCCGATAATGCCGCATCCGACACATCCATGCCCATCTCAGTTGCTTTGCGCAAAACGGAATGAACACGGGCATTGGCGTATTGCACATAAAACACGGGGTTATCGCGACTTTGTTCCAGAACCTTGTCGAAATCAAAATCCAACGGCGCATCGTTTTTACGCGTCAACATCACAAACCGCGCCACATCGGGACCAACCTGATCCACCACATCACGCAGGGTGACAAAGGTGCCCGCCCGTTTGGACATTTTAAAGGGTTCACCGTTTTTGAACAGCTTCACCAATTGCGTCAGTTTAATATCAAGCGGCGTTTTCCCATCAGAAAGCGCAGAAACAGCGGCCTTCATCCGTTTGACATATCCGCCATGATCCGCACCAAAGACATCAATCAATAGGTCAAAATTCCGTTCAACCTTATCAAAGTGATAGGCGATATCAGGGGCGAAATATGTCCAACTGCCATCCGATTTTTGCACAGGACGATCCACATCGTCCCCATGTTCGGTTGATTTGAACAGGGTTTGTTCGCGGGGTTCCCAATCCTCGGGTTTTTTTCCCTTGGGTGGTTCCAGCACACCTTCGTAAATCAACCCCTTGCTGCGCAGGCTATCAATCGCGCTTTCGATGAGCCCCGTGCCGTAGAGGGACTTTTCGCTAAAGAAATGATCCATTTTGACGCCAAGCACACCCAAATCTTCGCGGATCAAATCCATCATCGCAGCGGTTGCAAATTCACGAATTTCGGCCAGCCAAACATCTTCGCTCTGATTGACATAGGCATCGCCAACTTTGTCCTTAAGCGCCTGACCAACTGGGATCAAGTAATCACCTGGATATGTGCCATCCTCAAACGCGACGTCCTGGCCATGCGCCTCAAGATAGCGCAGATAGACAGAGCGCGCCAAAACATCGACCTGTGCGCCGCCGTCATTGATGTAATATTCGCGAGTGACGTCATACCCTGCGTAATCCAACAGGCTGGCCAAAGCATCGCCAAAAACCGCACCACGGGTATGACCGACGTGCAGCGGCCCTGTTGGGTTGGCTGATACATATTCCACGTTCACACGCCGTCCCTGCCCTATATCCGAACGACCATAGGTTTGCGGGTTGGCAAGAACCGTTGAAACAACACCTTGCCATGCGTGGGCGCCCAAGCGCATGTTCAAAAATCCAGGCCCCGCGACCTCGGCCACAGTGACACGTGCGTCGCTGGCCAAATGTGTTGCCAATTTTTCCGCAATATCACGTGGTTTCAACTTGGCAGGTTTTGCCAAAACCATTGCTGCGTTTGTGGCCATGTCCCCATGCAATGCATCCCGCGGGGGTTCCACGGTGACATTTTTAAAATCCAACCCTTCGGGCAGATCACCTGCGGCGACCATGGCATGCAGGCAATCAATCACCAATGCGCGAATATCAGAAAACAGGTTCATAACAGCTATCCTTTGTCTTGGGGCGGTTTATCACGCCGTGGCCCAAGGTCAATGCAGGATTGTGTCCTTTGGCGCGCCCTGCCTATCTGGATCGGCGGATAAGGGTGGAGAGAAATGCAAAATGCGCATTCCGTCGGCACTGGTCAGCTTTTCAAAGTCGGGCGTAAGTTTCAACCGCGCTTTGTCGTCCAATGTTGCGACAATCACCGCCTCTGGCCTGTCATGTTGAAAACGTTCTAGTGGATACTCCGCGCTGATCCGTGTGGCGATCATCCGCCAATCCAGCAGCATTTTGTCTAAACTACTGGAATAGCTTTTATCCCCAAAAAAACGCACGATTCCCAAGGGTTGAGGGCAATTCATTGCGGCTGCTGTGTTCGCGATCACGGCGCAGTTGGAATATGTTGTTACGCCCAAATTCAGGGGTCAAATCCGTTGTGACAAGGGTGTTATAGGCCTCATTCTCACTCAGCGCGATCAGGTGATCATATCTGTGCAATTCCAACATATGCTTGGCCGCTTCTGACAGAACATCACCGTGTAAGACTGGGACGCCCAAATCGCGGGCATTGCGCAAATTTCGGTGATTGGTATCGGAAATCACAACGGGCACATCCAAATCGCGCAAAAGTGCCCCGAGTTGCGTCACCAAACTGGTCCCCCCAACAATCAAAACACCCGGCGCATCCCCACCCGATAGGCCCAAGGCCCGTGCCACGGGCGTCAATGTAAATCCATACAGGACAACAGTCACCGCCACCAATCCAAAGGCCAGCAGTGCCATCATCGCGCCATCTGCGATGCCCAAGGCAACCAAGCGTTCGCCAAACAATCCTGCTACAGCGACCAACACAATCCCACGCGGGCCTGTGAATGCCACCAATGTACGCTCACTATCTGGAATTTTTGTGCCCAACAGAGAGAGGTAAACCGTGATGGGACGGGCCAATAGGATGATTGCGGCGATAAAGGCCAAGGCGCGCAGATCAAGCGCCATTATTAACCCCAAATCAATTGAGGCGACCAAAAGCACGAACACACCTGACACCAATAGAACCATGGCGTGTTCTTTGAAACGGCGCAACTCTTCATAAGAGGGCAGATTTGCATTCGCAATCCAAACGCCCATGATGGTGACGGCCAATAGTCCGCTTTCGTACAAGAACGCATTTGAACCTACAAAAACACAAATTAAAACAGAGAACAACACAGGGACCTTCATGTATTCAGGCACCCATCCGCGTCTGAGTGCTTGGGCAATGCCATATCCACCCGCAACGCCCGCAGCGATTGACACAACCAAACCGATGATCAGCTGAACCGCCGCCGCACCCCCGGTGGATGCGGCCACACTGACCACGATCACCTCATAGGCCAGAACCGCCGCCAGGGCGCCGATGGGGTCGTCTACAATGGCCTCCCACTGAAGCAGGGCCGCGGGACGATGGGATAATTTGGCCTGTCGCAACAGCGGCGCAATCACCGCTGGACCTGTGACAATCATGATCCCGCCGAACACAGCCGGAACCGCCCAACTGACGCCGCGACATAGTGAAGAGCAAGGGCCGAGGTGATCCAACCAAGGGGTGCCCACACCAGAACAAGGCGCGTGACCCCCTGCGATGCACCGCGCGGCTGTTGAAAGTTTAGTGTTAGGTCACCTTCAAACAGAATGACCGCAACCGCGATGGATATGATCGGTGTCATCAAATCGCCAAGTACGGCATTGGGATCGAGCACACCCAACAGGAGCCCCGCCAATAATCCGATGCCCAGCATCAGGACAATCGCAGGCACACGCTGACGCCATGCGACCCACTGCGCGCCCACCCCCGACACGCCAATCGTTGCCAGTTGCATTACTGGATCAACGGCCAAATTCCCTGCCGCCATAATCGCATCCCTATCTCATACCTGATTAAGAGTTTAACAGCTGTTCATATTGCTGCAAGGCAAAGCGATCCGTCATTCCCGCAATATAATCACAGACCACCCGTGCGATGGTTTGTTCATCGGGGGAATGGGCAAATTCAACCTGCCATTCCATGGGCAATAAATAGGGTTTTTCCATGAAATAGGGGAACAAGGCACGCACCTTGGCGCTGACATCCTTGCGCATGGCGACGACGCTGGGAGCGCGGTACATGCGCGTGAACAGGAATGTGCGCACCTGTTTCAAATCAGCCCATAGATCGATTGAAAACTGCGCCATCGGACGCCCTGCCATGCGAATATCCTGGGCCGATTGCGGATCAAGGTCCAAAAGGTTGCCGCGCGTCACACGCAAGACATCCTCGACCATGACACCAAAGAAACGGCGCAACGCCTCGTTTCGGCGGCGGCGCAGGTCCAGCTTGGGGTATTTTTCGTCCACATCTGCAAAACAGGGCCCGACCAAGGGCAGTGCCGCCACCTCATCATCTGTAAAGAGCCCCGCACGCAAACCATCGTGCAAATCGTGATTGTTATACGCAATATCATCGGCCAATGCGGCCACCTGCGCCTCTGCGCAGGCGTGGGTATTTAGTTCAAGGTCATGTTTCGCGTTATACTCGGCAAATGCATAGGGCAGCGGATGACCCACGGGGCCATTATGTTTTGCGATCCCTTCCAGCGTTTCCCATGTCAGGTTTAATCCATCAAATTCCGCATAGGATCGCTCCAGCGATGTCACAATCTTCAGTGCCTGTGCGTTATGATCAAACCCGCCATAGGGTTGCATCAATTCATCCATGGCGTCTTCGCCCGTATGCCCAAAGGGCGTGTGGCCCAGATCATGGGCCAGCGCAACAGCCTCGGCCAATTCTTGGTTCAATCCCAGTGCATTGGCCAATGTGCGCGCAACTTGGGCCACCTCAATCGAATGGGTCAGACGCGTGCGAAAATAATCCCCTTCGTGTTCGACGAACACTTGGGTTTTATGTTTCAAACGTCGAAAGGCCGAGGAGTGGATGATCCGATCGCGATCGCGATGAAAGGGCGTGCGATGAGCGCTTTCCGCTTCTAGGAACAAACGTCCCCTTGTTCCTGTCGGATCAGCCGCAAAAATTGCCTGCATCTGCGCTGCCTTTCTTGTTCTCATGCTTTTCTGTGCTTATATATCACCTATGTGATCGAAGTATAACCCTTTGGAGACCATCATGCAGTTGCCACCAAAAGTCAGCGAACGCGCCTTTGAACGTTTGGTTGAAATTGATCCTGCGGGATCAGGTCAGGGGCTGCGCGTCGCTGTGGAAGGCGGCGGATGCAGCGGATTTCAATATGATATCCGCCTGGATGGTCAAAACCCAGATGATTTGGTATTAGAGGGAAAAGGGCAAAAAGTGTTCGTCGATGCGGCCAGCCTGCCCTTTTTACAGAACGCTGTGATCGACTTTAGCGATGAATTGATTGGCGCACGGTTCGTGATTGAAAACCCAAACGCATCCAGCTCATGTGGCTGCGGGACAAGCTTTTCTCTCTGATTTAACGCTCTTTAGAGTCGCGGTATTCACACAGGGCAACCGCCGTTGTTGCCCCGATCAAAACGATTGCACCAAGTGTCATCAACAGGCTGGGCCAAAAAATCAGCGCCATTGGATTTGATTCAAATTTCCCGATAAGACGGGCAATCACCAATGACGTTGACGCACTTAGCAACCCAAGGATCAGGTAACCGTATCCAATGCGCATTTCGGGCATGACGTCCAAAAACATAATCGCAACACCAATTGATCCAATCAACATTGCGGGCCATGCCAGAATGGATACGCGCTCATTAAATAGGAATGAACCCCAAAATTGCGGATGCCAAAGGTAAAAGCGATGCAATGACAAAAGCGCCCGCCAAAGGTAGGCTTTAAAGCCAAGTATGAAGAATACCGATCCCAAACATCCAAACACAGAGTGAATGGCCATCAGCCATTTGAAGTTGGTGTTCAAAAACCCAATCCCTGATTTTGCGTACCCGAATGCAAATGAAACACCCGTAACAATGATACCAGAATAAAAAATCAATGCGCGTGCGGATACAGTTAACATTGCGAATTTCGCTGTAGCTTCCACTGCCGATTGCACGATCGAGGCAAAAATGGTCAGCTACATGATTGGTGGAATAAAGTATCGCAAAAAATTTTCGGCGGGATCTTCTGAGTTTGCATCAAAATGGTGAAGCGTGATCACCTGTTTTGGCATCATATCAGCCATGAAAACGGAATAAAACATACCTGGGAGCTTTATAAAAAAGGGCGCCGAAGCGCCCTTGGCCAATTAGGCAGGTGCGCCTGCACCACCGAATGCGGGGGCACCTGCACCACCTAGGCAAGGCATTCCTGCGCAACCCATGCTAGTTGCGCCTGCACCGCCTTTTGAACCTGTTGAAGATGCTGTAAGAGAGAAAACTTTAGACACCATTGCTACCTTTATAATTATGATTACAGATTACATTGTCGGGCCAAAGACCCCACAATAGGGTTAGACTGACATGGCCAGCACCCCCCAAGCAATTTCAAAAAAATCAAATTGATTTTCAAAAATGCGCATCCATGCGCGTTCGATATACAATTTTGGCGTTCACATTACGAATTGTATGTGTATCGCACCACAAAAAGCCCATGGATTAACAATTTGCGTATCCCAGGGGTCGTTTCAACGCGGGCTTCGCACTTGTCACGCCATTGAAAAACGGTGATACAGATAAAAAATTCGGGCGGATCATCATGAAAATTGCAACGTTTAACATCAACGGGATCAAGGCACGTGCAGAAACATTGTGTCGTTGGCTAGATGAAACCAACCCTGATGTTACGATTTTACAAGAGATTAAATCAGTTGACGAAAATTTCCCGCGCGACTTGTTTGAGGAACGCGGATACAACGTGGAAACCCACGGTCAAAAATCATTTAATGGGGTTGCGATCCTGTCAAAGTATCCGCTTGAAGATGTGGTGCGCGGATTGCCAGGCGATGACAGAGATGAACAGGCCCGCTGGATCGAAGCGACAGTGGTCGGCAAAACCGCCATTCGGATCTGTGGCCTATATCTCCCGAACGGCAACCCGGCGCCTGGTCCGAAGTTTGATTATAAATTGGCGTGGATGGAACGCCTACACCATCGTGCACAAGCCTTGATGGCCGATGAAATGCCCGCATTCATGGCAGGTGATTACAACATCATACCCCAAGCCGAAGACGCCGCACGACCAGAAGCCTGGCGTGAAGACGCCCTGTTTCGCCCAGAATCCCTAGCGGCATGGCGCAAAATCCTAAACCTTGGGTTTACCGAGGCATTTCGCGCCCAAACATCGGGGCCAGAACACTATAGTTTCTGGGATTATCAAGCAGGCGCATGGGATCGGAACGATGGTATTCGCATCGATCATTTTTTGATGACGCCTGCGTGCGCGGATATGATGGTGCAATGTTATATTGATAGCGAACAACGCGGACGCGAAAAACCCTCTGATCACGTACCCGTTTGGTTGGAATTAGATGACTAAGTCACATCCTGCGTCACATCATGGGCGTAAATCCAATCAAGCTGACGCACCAATCGTGCGGGCGCAATATGTGATCCTGCGCCCAATGCGGTATGCGCCAGGTTGCGCGCAATTGGATTGGCCAAATGATATTTCCATGCATTTGAATTTGCAGCCGCCAATACCCGCGTGACCCGCGGCATGCGAATGGATTGATAGGCCTGTAATCCGCCCACCCCATCACGATGGAAGCAGGCCGCCAAAACCCAAGCATCCTCAATCGCCATGACAGCGCCTTGGGCCAAAAACGGCAAGGTTGGGTGCGCCGCATCCCCCATAATCGCAACATTCACCTCGGACCAAATATCCGCGACAGGATGGCGAAATAATCCCCATTTGTGCAGGGTATGCACCTGATCAAAGACAGGCAAAAGGCCGCTAAAATCCCCAAATTCCTGTTTCAGGATGCTGGGATCATCTGGATGATTCCATCCCTCATCGCTCCAATCGGCTTGTTCTTTGATACAAACCACATTCAAATCTCGTCCCCCACGGATGGGATATGTCACGATATGGCGATGGGGCCCCATATGAACGCGGGCCTCAGCAGGTTGGGCAATCACATTTTCAACCACACTGCGCCATGCAATTTGCCCTGTGAAAAAAGCGCGACTACACGGGTTAAGGAGTTTGCGAAAATTCGAATGCAACCCATCCGCCCCGACGATCAAATCAAAATTGTGCTGTTGCAGGGACGTTGGACCATCAATTGATTGTCCCAAATGAATAGGAACACCCGCATCTGCACAGGCGTCTACCAAAACCGTCAGCAGATCCGCGCGATGAAACAGATAATAGCCCCCCTGCGCACGCGATTTAGCCAGATAAAGACGCGCGACTGCACGCGATGGCGCATGCTTCATCAATTGGATCGCCTGCGCCTGCAGCCCGTCTTCCTTTAACCTTTGATCCAACCCCAGCTTTTCAAACACGCGCAGGGCATTCGGACTAATCTGAATGCCCGCGCCAACTTCTTTTAATTCAGGGGATTTTTCAAATACATCAACACGGTAGCCAAAATGACGAAAGCACAGTGCCGCTGTTAGGCCACCAATACCAGCCCCCACAATTGCGATATGAGCATCATGTGTCATGCACGAAGAAAAAGGCCCTGCGGTTAACAGGGCCTTCTTAGATTAATCGTCACGGTGCACTTTTTCGCGACGTTCGTGGCGCTCTTGCGCCTCAAGCGTCATGGTCGCGATCGGGCGTGCGTCCAATCGCTTTAGCGAAATTGGATCTCCTGTGACTTCACAATATCCATATTCACCTTCGTCGATACGGCGGATCGCTGCGTCAATTTTTGACACAAGTTTGCGCTGACGGTCACGTGTGCGCAATTCCAGCGCGCGATCTGTTTCCTCGCTTGCGCGGTCGGCCATATCGGGGATGTTACGCGCGTTTCCTTGCAATCCCTCGATCGTGTCTTTGCTGTCTTCCAAAAGGTCATTTTTCCACGCAATCAATTTGCGACGGAAATATTCCAACTGGCGCTCGTTCATAAATGGTTCATCTTCTGCTGGCGTATAGTCGTCAGGAAGAAAGTTATCTTGTTTCATTTCTGCCCCCCCATGCAGGTCAACATCTGACATGCAGTTGTCCTCCAACGTTTTGCGGTATGCCTATGAGACCTGCAGATAGTGTAACTTTAGCGGGATGTCACTACACAATCAGATGATTGCAGCAATAAAAAGCATTCGTTAGAGTGCGCGCAAACAGATTGAGGACAGATTATGAAATTCACAGGCACCCAGGACTATGTCGCAACAGAAGATTTAACCGTTGCTGTGAATGCGGCCGTTTTGCTAGAACGCCCACTATTGATTAAGGGCGAGCCTGGAACAGGCAAAACCGAACTTGCCAAACAGGTGGCAAGTGCACTTGGACTGGACCTGATTGAATGGAACATCAAATCCACTACCAAGGCACAACAAGGCCTTTATGAATACGACGCCGTGTCACGTTTGCGAGACAGTCAATTGGGGGATGAACGTGTGCGTGATGTGGGCAATTACATCCGCAAAGGAAAACTATGGACCGCGTTTGAGGCGAACCAAAAGGTGGTTTTGCTGATTGATGAAATTGATAAGGCAGATATCGAATTCCCAAATGACCTGTTGCAGGAATTGGATAAGATGGCCTTTCACGTCTATGAAACGGGTGAAACGGTCGCCGCAAAAAATCGCCCTGTGGTGATCATCACGTCCAATAATGAGAAGGAATTGCCAGACGCCTTTTTGCGCCGCTGCTTTTTCCATTATATTTCGTTCCCAGATCAGGACACCATGCGCCAAATCGTAAAGGTGCACTATCCCGATATCAAGGAACAGTTACTGACCACAGCACTGACGCAATTTTATGAAATCCGCGAACAACAGGGTTTGAAAAAGAAACCCTCAACATCCGAAGTTTTGGATTGGCTTAAGTTGTTGTTGGCCGAGGATCTCTCACCAGAGGACCTAAAACAGGACGCTGGAAACCTATTACCCAAGCTGCATGGCGCACTTTTAAAGAACGAACAGGACGTGCAACTGTTTGAACGCTTGGCGTTTATATCACGACGGTAAAGAATTATTTTAATATTCGTATAGGTAGCTGTGACACGCATGAATTATGACTAAAGTTATTTTAATCAAATCATAATTCTTCTAAAGTGAGCCACAATTTGGTCAAACTCGCCAAATATATCTTTTCCTCAAACGTGCATATTGGGGAATGTGTTGCATTTAACCACGCTTGTGCTGATGTGGGATCGGCACGGGCAGTGGTAGGATGGAATAAAACGGTTTGAAGCGAGCTGCCCTGGTTTTTTCAATGGTACTTGGCGCCTGTATGCCAGCATCAAACGATGATGTAACAACGCGGCAAAATTCGTCCGTATATAGTGATTTTTTAACAAACCCTTTCCCCGTATCTCCCTCCCGCAAGGTGACAGCGTCGAACAAAGATATCGCGCGGGACTTTATGGATTTGTCATTTTCATTGGAAAGTGGCCGCAACCTCCCCGTATTTACGCGATTTGAAGGGCCAATTTCCGTTCGCCTGACGGGTAAGGTTCCGCAATCCCTGCCCTCTGTATTAAATCGGTTGATCCACCGCCTACAGGATGAGGCGAATTTGGAAATCTATTACACCAGTGCGGATCAGGCGAACGTAAATGTACATGCCGTTTCCAGCCGACAAATTCAGCGCACACTGCCCATGGCGGCCTGTTTTGTGGCACCAAATATCATTAATTTAGAGGATTTCAAAGCCTCTCGCAAAACTGCCAAAACCAGTTGGTCTGCACAAACGGAACGGCGGATGGTGTCCCTGTTTATTCCATCTGATGCAAGCCCACAGGAAATACGCGATTGTCTGCACGAGGAATTTGCCCAAGGGCTTGGCCCGCTAAACGATTTGTATCGTTTGCCAAACTCTGTCTTTAACGATGACAACATTCACACGATCCTGACGGATTTTGATACGATGGTGCTGCGTGCAACGTATGCCCCTGAATTGCGCAGCGGAATGATCCGCGCCGAGGTTGCCGCACGTTTGCCCACAATTTTACGCCGTATCAATCCCGCAGGTGAAGGTGTCGCCTATCGCGCCCTGCCCCCAACATCCCGTGCCTGGATTAAGGAAACTCAAACCGCACTGAGCCCTGCAACACCCGCAGGGGACCGCATGGGGGCAGCCACGCGTGTCCTACACCTGGCGCAGGCTGCGAAATACAACGACCACCGCCTGGGCTTTAGCTATTTTGCCATGGGACGCATTGTTCAACGTGCAAACAGGGATGAAGCGTTACGCATGTTCAAAGCCGCGGATAAAATGTTCCGTCAATCCACGCAAACCAACCTTTATGCGGCGCATACCGCCGTGCAGCTGGCGTCCTATCAAATCGCATACGGCAAGGGCCAAGAGGCGCTTGTGACACTTGCCCCCTATTTGGATGCAGCCTACGAGGAAGAAAACGCAGCATTGCTGTCAACCTTGATATTCCTGCGCGCCGGAGCCTTGGAATTGACGGGACGTGCATCTGAGGCGCGCATTGTTAGGCTGGACAGTTTGAACTGGGCACGATACGGGTTTGGATCAGAAAAGCATCTGAAAACCAAACTGCGGGAAATTCAGGCATTGAACCCGCTTAACCGTCGAAATGGCTAGGTATGTATCTAATTCTTGCATTGATTGGCGCGATTTCTGGCGCCCTAATCGCACGTAAACGCAAAGGCAAAGTGACCGACATTCTGCACTATGCCTTTGTTTATGCCCTTGCTTTTGGGCTATTGGGCCTTATCCTGACTGTCATAGCAGATCGTACAATCATCTAGGCCGCAATGTTTTTGCCCTTTTTTGAAAACCTTAGGAACACTGGTGTTCCAGTATCCTTGCGGGAATACCTTGGGTTTCTTGAGGCGCTTAATACAGGGCTTGCCACCTATGATATTGACACCTTTTATCTGCTTGGGCGCACCATCATGGTCAAGGATGAACGCCACCTTGATCGCTATGACCGCGCCTTTTCCGCAAGCTTTTCAGGATTGGAAAAAATTTCTACGGATGAGGTTTTGAACGCCGTCGATATTCCCCGTGAATGGTTGGAAAAGCTGGCTGAAAAACACCTTAGCCCCGAGGAAATGGCCGAAATCCAATCCGCAGGTGGTTTTGATAAGCTGATGGAAAAACTGCGCGAACGTTTGGCCGAACAAAATGGACGTCATCAGGGGGGCAGCAAATGGATTGGGACGGCGGGCACATCCCCCTTTGGCGCCTATGGCTATAACCCAGAGGGCGTGCGCATCGGTCAGGACAAATCACGCCACCAACGCGCGGTCAAAGTGTGGGACAAACGCGAATTCAAAAATCTGGATGACAGTATTGAACTGGGCACACGCAATATCAAAGTTGCCCTGAAACGCCTGCGCAAATGGGCGCGTGATGGGGCCGATCAGGAATTGGATATTGATGGCACAATCCGCGCTACCGCAGAACATGGTTATCTGGATGTGCAAACACGCCCCGAAAAACGCAATGCGGTAAAGGTATTGTTATTTTTGGATGTGGGCGGGTCCATGGATCCCTATATCAAATTGGTGGAAGAGCTATTTTCAGCCGCACGCACAGAATTCAAACACCTTGAATATTTCTACTTTCACAACTGCCTATACGAAGGGGTGTGGCGCGACAATCACCGCCGTTGGGATCAACAAACCCCAACGCATGACATCCTGCGCACTTATGGACCCGATTACAAATGTATCTTTGTTGGGGATGCCTCCATGTCGCCTTATGAAATTGCCTATGCAGGGGGCGCAAACGAACATTGGAACGCCGAGGCGGGTCGGGTGTGGTTAGAACGTGCGCGCGAACAATGGGCATCGCATATTTGGTTAAACCCCATCCCCGAACGGCATTGGGACTACACCCATTCCATTGGCATGATCAAAACCATTTTTGAAAATGAAATGTACCCACTGACCCTGAATGGGATCGAAAACGGAATGCGTGCATTGGTGCGCTAAAGGCTGCGGTTAATTTGCCAAATACCTAGACAAGTACACGCATAAACCCCATATCTGCCTAATGCTACAGCTTGGTCCAATCCTTCTTGCCTTGATCTATGCGCTTGTTATGTTTCGCTTTTCTGCTTGGCGATTGAACCGTCAGCTGAATCAAACATCCTCACGCCTGCAGGATGCGGAATTGCAGGCACAGATCGACAAAATGGCAGGTGCAATGCAGGTGCGCGATATCCCCGTTTATGTTCAGGATATCCCAACAATCAACGGATTAGCCGCCCCTGATGGGCGGGTATTCATCACCCAAGGGTTCATCGACAAATATAAAATGGGCGAGGTTAGCGCAGGCGAAATGGCCAGTGTCATCGCCCATGAATTGGGCCATGTGGCCTTGGGCCATTCGCGCAAACGGATGATCGATTTTTCGGGGCAAAACGCCATGCGCGTCGCCGTGGGCGCGATCCTATCACGGTTTTTGCCTGGGATAGGTGGGATTATTGCAAATGGAGTGGGCAGCCTGCTGATGGCCAAACTATCGCGCAGTGATGAGTTTGAGGCAGACGCCTATGCCACCGCATTGTTGATGCAATCCGGCCTTTCGGTTGAGGCGCAGATGAGCCTGTTTGAGAAACTGGACAAACTGACAGGCAATGCAAGGTTATCCCCTGCATGGTTGCTTAGTCACCCAAAGGCCCACGACCGCATTGCCGCCATTCAATCGAATTATGCCAAGTGGCAGTAGGTGCCGCATAATGCACATGCCCGTGGGCGGTTAACAGGGCTGAGGCAACGAAGCACCCGCCCCTCGGGACGGGCGTGGGCTGGATCATACGCGACAAGTCTGCGCTTCGCTTCGACCGCGCATGTTCTGGTCAAATTATGACGCACTCAGGCATAGGCACACTGATCCCAATCAATTATTTTGAATGAAATCCACCAATTGTTGGGTTGAACCGTCTTTGCCGTTGGCATCCGCATCCCCTGCCAATATGGGTTCAATCGCGGTTGCCAATTCCTTGCCCAGTTCCACGCCCCATTGATCATAGCTGTTGATGCCCAATATCACGCCTTCGACGAACACCCGGTGTTCATATAGCGCCACGATTTGTCCCAACACCTCGGGGGTCAGTTGAGGGTAAACCAGTGTGGTGGATGGGCGATTGCCGCTGAACACGCGGTGGCGCGCCTGACGTTCCAATTCATCCCCGCTAAATCCCTTGGCCGCCATCATATCACGGGCAACGTCCAGGCTGCGTCCTGTCATCAATGCCTCGGACTGGGCCAAACAATTTGCCGCCAATAGGGTGTGATGATGTTGCAAATCCGTTTCATGACCACGCGCAGCGATCATAAATTCACATGGGATCACGCGCGTGCCCTGATGGATCAGCTGATAAAACGCATGCTGCCCATTGGTGCCGGGTTCCCCCCAAACGATGGGCCCCGAATGATAGGGCAAAGTGGTGCCATCCATGGCAACGCCCTTACCATTGCTTTCCATTTCAAGCTGTTGAAAATAGGCGGGTAATCGCGACAGCCGTTGATCATAAGGCAGCACCGCGCGGGTCGCATAATCGCACACTTGGTTATGCCAAATCCCAACAAGCGCCAATAAAACAGGCAGGTTTTCGTGGAATTCCGCATCACAAAAATGCCGATCCATGGATTGCGCACCACGCAAGAATGCATGAAATGCATCGCGTCCAATTGCGATCATCAGGGACAAACCAATCGGTCCCCACATGGAATACCGTCCCCCCACCCAATCGGCAAAGCCAAAGACGCGCGAGGGATCAATGCCAAATTCGCTGGTTTTGTCGGCCGCCGTAGACAGGGCCGCAAATTGCGCCGCAGGTGTTGCCACACGTTCGGACATCCACGCCCGCGCTGTGCACGCATTGGTCATGGTTTCGATTGTTGTGAAGGTTTTTGAGGCCACAATGACCAATGTCGTTTCAGGGTTTAGTTCACGCAAAACATCGCTGATATGCGCCCCATCGACATTGGATACAAAATGACATTTTGGCCTATCGTGATAGGGGGCAAGCGCCAGTGTCGCCATAGCAGGACCCAGATCCGATCCCCCGATCCCGATATTCACCACATCGGTAATGCGCCCACCCTGTCCGACAAAATCACCGCTGCGCACCGCCTCGGCAAAATCGCCCATTAAGGTCAGGGTTTGCAACACCTCGGGCATGACATCCTGTTCATCGACATGAACCGCATCGCCATCCAAATTCCGCAAGGCCGTGTGCAACACCGCGCGTCCCTCGGTATCATTGATTTTCGCACCCTGAAACATGGCATCGCGTTTCTGCGCAACACCGCGATCGCGGGCCAAATCCAATAGGGCCTCGCGTGCCGCGTCATCAATGTTGGTTTTTGAATAATCAAACAGCATGTGATCAAAGCGTACGGAAAATTCCCTCGCGCGATTTGGATCATCAAATAGGCTTAGGATCGAACGATCAGAAACCTTTGAATAAAGGGATTTTAGTGTATCAAACATGTATCAACCTATTAAACTATGGGGCCCAATGGACCGTTGCGCCCATCATGACGGCACGAATGGGGGCTTCAAAGGCATCCGAAATTTCAGCGCGTTCCAACGCCGCGCGTTTTTCATCGCCAAAAATCAGAATGTGTTTGTTGATCGCTCCGTCCAACACATGCGCTGGCAGGGTCACGCGAGGTTCAGGTGCGCCCGGCGCGCGCATTGGAACCAGATTTGGGGCATCGGGTGATAGAGCAAGGTTTAAATTATCCGCCTCTGGAAAGATTGAGGCCGTGTGCATATCAGTGCCCATGCCCAACAACAACACAGTGATGGGGCGCAAGCCATCAATGCCCACTGCCAATTTTGGCAATTCTGCTTCAATGTCCCCATCGGCATATATGGGCACCAAATGGGCAGCCGCCGCAGGACCCGTCAACAGGCGGTCTTTGATCAACCGTGTGTTTGAACGATCTGATGTTTCGGGCACCCAACGTTCATCACTTAGCGCTACATGGACGCGGTCCCAAGGGACTTCGGCCCCACACAGATCATCAAAAACGGGTCCGGGCGATGTGCCCCCGGGGACAACCAAACTGACCCGATCTACGTGATGAAGCGCCTCATTCAATTCACTGGCCAAACGTCCCGCCAGATCAAGCGCCAACATATCACGATCTGCATATTCGATGATGTTCATTATCGTATCTCTCGCCATTTACGCCCATCGCGGTGCAATAGCATTAAGGCATCCTCTGGTCCTGAACTGCCAATGTCATAGGGTTTTGGAACGTCATTGCGTGCTTCCCACCCATAGATAATGGGATCTGTCCAACTCCATGCCGCCTCAACCTCATCCCCGCGCATGAATAGGGTCTGGTTTCCACGAATGACATCCATAATCAATCGCTCATAAGCTTCTGGTGCGGTTTCGGCGTCAGGTCCCAACGCCTCGGCAAAGGTCATATCAAGGGGCACATCCACCAAACGCATCCCCCCTGGTCCAGGTTCCTTGATCGTCACATCAAGTGTGATCCCCTCATCCGGTTGCAACCGAATGACCAAGGCGTTGCGGTGCGATCCAGCATCAGGGCCAAAGATAGAATGCGGTGTCTCCTTAAACACCACTGCAATTTCAGAAGACCGCGCACGCATCCGTTTTCCCGTACGCAAATAAAACGGAGTGCCCGCCCAACGCCAATTGCTGATATGGGTTTTTAGGGCAACGAAACTTTCGGTGCGCGAACGTGGATTATCCACAGCGCTGCGATAATCCGGTTGATCCCCATCCGCACTGTATTGACCACGCACGAGATGGTGGGGTTCCACGGGGTCAAGCGCGCGAATAACCTTTAGTTTTTCATCGCGCACCGCATCAGGATCAAATTTGGATGGGGGTTCCATGGCAATCAAGCACAGCAATTGCATCAAATGGTTTTGCACCATATCGCGCATCGCACCCGATTGATCATAATACCCCCCGCGCCCACCGACACCAACGGTTTCGGAAACGGTGATTTGAATGTGATCAATGAACTGCGCATTCCACAGCGGTTCAAACAACATGTTGCCAAACCGCACAGCCATCAGGTTTTGAACTGTTTCTTTGCCCAAATAGTGATCAATGCGATAAATCTGATCTTCGCGGAAATGTTTGGCCAAGGTTGCGTTCAGGGCACGCGCGGTTTCCAAATCCTTGCCAAAGGGTTTTTCAACAACGATGCGGCTGTCACGTTGCGCGATATCATGATCATGCAGGCGTTCGGCCAAATCCCCAAATAAGGCAGGCGCGACCGAGAAATAAAAGGCCCGCACGTATCCATCACGCATCTTTGATTTCAGCGCGGCCCAACCTGCCGAACCTTTGGCATCGACATGAATATAAGAGACGCGTGACAAAAATTCGTCCACGTCAGGCTCAGAATGGTCAATCGCGCCAAATTCGGCAATCGCCGCGCGCACGATGTCACGATATTCCTCATCGCTCAGCTCCGATCGCGCCGCACCAATGATTTGCGCCTCGTGCGGCATTTGCCCTGACAGATGGCGGCGGAATAACCCAGGTAGAATTTTGCGTTTTGCCAAATCCCCCGTGCCACCAAAAATCGTTAAATCAAAGGGATCAACGGGTATAACGCGAGAAACCATTTTTACATTCTTCCTTTGTTCGCTGCTCTTGGTTGAATACCATGTTAGCGCTAACTTGCGCGCCTTCTACTGTGATGTGTCCTGAATGTCTAGGAATAAAGGTGCATCACAACACTGTTATATGCATTTGGAAAACCTTGCACGTCACGTTTCTGTTGTTACTGTCATACTACCACAGGAACAGGCAGGTCCATGAAAGATATTGAGCAAACCGATGATGCGCAAAAATTCGAACACCCAACCATCACAGCCAAGGGTGAAGAGCGCGCGTGGGTCAGTCTTGAACAATTAGAGACGCTTTGGGTGAACACAGGGACGCTGTGCAATATCGAATGCGTGAATTGTTACATCGAAAGCTCACCCACCAACGATCAGTTGGTGTATTTCAAAGCAAGTGATTTACGCACCTATTTGAATGAAAGCGCCGATCATAACATGCCTGTCACCGAAATTGGATTCACGGGCGGCGAACCCTTTATGAATAGCGAAATCATTGACATGCTGCGCCTGTCGCTGGAACGAGGATTTTCAGTGTTGGTGTTAACAAACGCAATGCTGCCCATGATGCGGCGTACTGTGCGCGATGGTTTGGCCGCGTTGAACGCGGCCTATCCCGGCAAAATGACCCTGCGCATTTCATTGGATCATCACAGCGCAAAAATGCATGATTTGGAACGGGGTGGAGGAAGTTTTGAAAAAACGCTGATTGGTATGCGCTGGCTGCGGGATGCTGGGATTAAAATGGCAGTTGCGGGGCGCACATTATGGGATGAAACCGAAGCTGACGCCCGTTCGGGTTTTGCGGCCCTGTATCAGGCAGAGGGATTTGACATTGACGCCCATGCGCCCGCCGAAACAGTCTTATTTCCCGAAATAACAGGCACCTTAGATGTGCCTGAAATCACAACAGCCTGTTGGGGTATTTTGAAAAAAGATCCAAGGGACTTGATGTGCTCAAATGCTCGGATGGTTGTGCGCCGCAAAGGGGCCGATTCCCCCGCGGTTTTGGCCTGCACCCTTCTGGCCTATGATCCGCAGTTTGAATTGGGCCCAACGTTGCGGGATGCAGATCGCGACGTGCGCCTAAACCACCCCCATTGCGCGAAATTCTGTGTTTTGGGTGGGGCAAGCTGTAGCGGGTAAACGTACCTGGATCATCAGCTAAGGCCGCGCCAACTCACCACCCCCGATAAACACAGGCGCGCCCGTTGTGCTGGGGCCGCTGGTTGGGCGTTTGTTCAACACACGCGCCGCCAGATAGGCAAAGGCCTGCGCCTCTAGCATATCGCCGTTTAAACCGTGATGTTCCACCGCCAACACAGGCACCCCCAATCCTGCGCGCAGCATGGACATGATGACGGGGTTATGCCGCCCGCCGCCGCAGACCAACACTTGGGATACAGGTGCGGGCATGAGTTCCATCCCCGTTGCAACCGTGGCCGCGATGATCGCGCACAGTGTTGCGGCGCCATCTGCGGCATTCATGTGCGCAACCAACTCCGCAATCTGGGGAAAACTGTTCCGATCCAATGATTTGGGCGGCAGTTTGCGAAAATAAGGCGTGTTTAAAAACGCCCGCACCACGTCCATATCAGGCGTCCCAGTCGCGGCCAAGGCACCATGCGCATCATAGGCATGTCCCGAACGCTCCATCATAAAATCATTCAGCGGCGCATTTGCGGGTCCTGTGTCAAAGGCCAAGACAGCTCCCAGATCGGTAACATCATCCAGACGCGGGTCCACATACGTGATGTTCCCCACGCCCCCTAAATTCAGGAAGGCAATAGGGTCGCTTACTCCAATATATTTCGCACAAGCAAAATGAAAAAACGGGGCCAAGGGTGCGCCGTGCCCACCCAAGGCCACGTCCGCGCTGCGAAAATCCCAGACCACGGGATAGCCCGTATCACGCGCCAGTTGCTCACCATCCCCCACCTGCAACGTGCGCCGGTTGTCGGGATCATGCGCCAGTGTTTGTCCATGAAATCCGATCAAATCAACCGATCCCGCATCCAAGGCCGCAAAGGCACGGGCATGCAAGCGCGTCACCAATTTCGCCGCCGCACGTACATGCAATCCGCCCCACTGCCCCATCGCGCGGTGCAGGATTTGACGCTCATCTTCTGAATAAGGAACATACGCCGTTCTGCCAAATTCCTGAACCGTGATGCCATCCGTCACAACCTCGGCCACATCAATCCCGTCCATTGATGTGCCCGACATCATACCAACAACACGAATTGCGTCACTCATGGCTTTTCCTTTCTTGCAAGGATCGCTATAGCAATGACGCAATCCCTATTCAGGAGCAAGAGATGACCTTTACACCTAAATCAGATTTCCTTCAGATCATGCTAGAACGCGGATTTGTTGCGGACTGCACTGAGTACGATGGATTGGACGAAGCGCTGTGTAAAGGGGGCATGCCCGCCTATATCGGATTTGACGCAACGGCCAGTTCGCTGCATGTGGGCAGCCTAATCCAAATCATGATGCTGCGTTGGTTGCAAAAAACGGGCGGTCGTCCGATCACGTTGATGGGCGGTGGCACGACCAAGGTGGGTGACCCATCGTTTCGCGCCGATGAACGCCCCCTGCTGACGTCTGATATGATTGATCAAAACATCGCAGGTATTAAAAAAGTGTTTTCCGCATATCTTGATTATAATGACGCGCCCAATGGCGCCATGATGATCAACAACGCGGAATGGTTGGATGAGCTGAACTACCTTGAATTCTTGCGTGATATCGGGCGCCATTTCAGCGTGAACCGTATGTTGTCCTTTGAATCGGTGAAATCACGCTTGGATCGGGAACAATCGCTGTCCTTCCTTGAATTCAACTACATGATCCTTCAGGCCTATGATTTCCTTGAACTGCACAACCGCTATGGATGCATGTTGCAGATGGGCGGTTCGGATCAGATGGGCAACATTATCAATGGCATGGAATTGACCCGCCGCGTGGCTGAGGATCGTGTGTTTGGCCTAACCTCGCCCCTATTGACCACATCGGATGGGAAAAAGATGGGCAAATCGCAAAATGGGGCAGTTTGGCTGAATGCGGATATGTTGTCACCCTATGAATTTTGGCAATTCTGGCGCAACACGACGGATGCGGATGTGTTACGGTTCCTAAAATTATACACCGAACTGCCTGTTGCGGAATGTGATCGCCTTGGTGCGCTTGCGGGTTCTGAAATTAATGATGCCAAGGTGATTTTGGCAAATGAGGTCACCGCATTGCTGCATGGTGCAGAGGCCGCTAAAGCGGCCGAAGCCACCGCGCGCGAAGTCTTTGAAAAAGGCGGTGTTGGCGATGATCTGCCTACATTGACCCTAAGCCATGATGAGATTGGTGATGGGGTTTCAGTCGTGCAATTGATCGTGAAATCGGGCCTTGTGAAATCCGGCAAAGAAGCCAAGCGCCTGATTGCCGAAAACGGTGCCAAGTTGAACGATAAACCCCTGACAGACGGGGGTCTGATGATCACCGCAGAAGCGTTGTCATCGCCTATCAAATTGTCCGCGGGTAAAAAACGCCACGCTTTGGTGCAACTGGGGTAATCCAGCACCAGTACGTCCATCAAAAAAGGGCACAGTGCAGTTCGCATCTGTGCCCTTTTTGGTTTTAAAGTTTGGGGTTTAGTCGATCACCGATACCTTCATCATCGCATCGGGTTGACCGATCACGGCACCATTGCTCCCCTTGCCCAGTTTGATCGTATCCACAACGTCCATGCCCTTGGTAACTTGTCCGATCACTGTGTATTGACCGTTTAGAAAATAACCTGGTTCAAACATGATAAAGAACTGGCTATTCGCGCTGTTGGGGCTTTGCGAACGGGCCATGCCCACAACACCGCGATCATAAGGCACATCCGAAAATTCGGCAGTTAGGTTGGGATAGCTTGAGCCGCCACGTCCTGCATAGGACAGGTTGCCACCCATTTTACCGTATTCCACATCACCCGTTTGGGCCATGAAGCCTTCGATCACGCGGTGAAACACCACGCCGTCATAGGCCCCTTCTAAGGCGAGGCGCGTAATCCGCTCCGCGTGTTGTGGGGCGACATCTTCGAATAGGTCAATGGTGATTGTCCCATTCGCCTGCCCTGCAACCTGAATTTCAATGCCTGTGGCCTGTGCCGTCCCTGCCATCAGGCCCAAGATCAACGCAAGCTTACGCATCGGCAGCAACCTTCACGCTGATCATGCGATCAGGATGCATGGGTGGTTCGCCTTTCACGATGGCATCCACATGTTCCATGCCTGAAGTCACACGGCCATAGACTGTGTATTGACGGTTTAGGAAATGGTTGTCGTTAAAGTTGATGAAAAACTGGCTGTTTGCGCTGTCTGGGTTTTGCGAACGCGCTGCACCCAAAGTACCGCGATCGTGCGGGATACCAGAAAATTCCTGCGCAACATTTGGCAGGTCGGAACCACCGCGGCCCGCCATACCGATATCGAAATCATTTTCCATATTGCCGTATTGCACGTCACCCGTTTGCGCCATGAACCCGTCAATCACACGGTGGAAACACACATTGTCATATTGGCCAGAGCGCGCCAATTCCTTCATGCGTGCGCAGTGATTTGGGGCAATATTAGGTAGCAGTTCAATCACAACTGTTCCGTCCTTAAGCTCTATTAGGATTGTGTTTTCTGGGTCTTTATACTCGGCCATCGGGCGCTCCTATCTGAATTGTTGGGCATTACCTAAAGTTCTTTGGCACTTAGGACAAGATGCAGCATTGACCAATTTGCCAAAACACGCGATCTAGCGCCCAACGTAACGAAGACTATGGGTGGCATTATGGGCTGGAAAACACTGGATGACATGGAATTGGCAGGCAAACGCGTTTTAACACGCGTTGATATCAATGTGCCAATGCAGGATGGTCATGTGATGGACGCCACCCGTATTGAAAAAATTGCCCCCACCGTGCGTGACATTCTAGCCGCAGGCGGCACACCGATCCTATTGGCCCATTTAGGACGGCCCAAGGGCGAACGCGTGGATGGGATGAGCCTGCGCCATTTGGTGCCCGCGCTGGAACAACACCTATCCGCCCCCGTTTTGTTTGTGGCAGATTGCGTTGGCCCCGCCACCGCAGCGGCGATTGGTGCGGCCCAACAGGGTCAGGTTGTCTTGTTGGAAAACACCCGTTTTCACAAAGCCGAGGAAAAGAATGACGCCGATTTTACCGATCAATTGGCGGCCTTGGGTGATGTTTATTGTAATGATGCCTTTTCGGCGGCGCACCGTGCACATGCCTCAACCGAAGGAGTGGCGCGCCGCCTGCCCTCCTGTGCGGGCCGCTTGATGCAAGCCGAACTCAGCGCGCTCGAAGCCGCGCTTGCAACCCCAAAACGTCCCGTTGTTGCTGTGGTCGGGGGCGCGAAAGTTTCAACCAAATTAGAGCTGTTGGGGAATTTGGTGGCCAAGGTGGATTATTTAGTGATTGGGGGCGGTATGGCAAACACCTTCCTTGCGGCACAAGGTTTGGATGTTGGCAAATCGCTAGCTGAACATGACATGACAGGCACCGCCACAGAAATTATAGCCAAAGCCGCAGGCGAAGATTGCAAAATCATTCTGCCGCGAGATGTGGTCGTTGCCCGCGAATTCGCCGCGAACGCCGCAAACGAAACAGTGGCCGCCGATGCGTGCCCCGTGGATGCGATGATCCTGGATGCAGGACCAGAGAGTGTTGCGCAAATCACAGAAGTGTTCAAATCGGCCAAAACCCTGATTTGGAACGGACCTTTGGGTGCGTTTGAGATCGAACCCTTTGATCGGGCCACAAACGCCGCTGCTGCTGCTGCCGCGCAACTATCCCAAACAGGTGATTTGATTTCTGTGGCAGGCGGAGGTGACACAGTTGCCGCATTGAATAATGCCGAGGCCGCGGATAAGTTTACATACATCTCAACCGCGGGCGGCGCGTTTTTAGAATGGATGGAGGGCAAAACCCTTCCCGGTGTCGCGGCCCTTAATCAGTAGGGTTACACGTTGTGAAACGGATTGGTCTTGTCGCACTTGGATGCATCGCATTTTTTAGCTTGGGCGTATATGCAACGGCGCAAATGATGTCGGGCCACTCTGGCCATCACATGCACCATAGTGGAAACGGACAACACTAACACGACGAAGTGATGCCGATGCTAAACGGTAAGAACACGACACAGGACGAAGTGGCACATATGCGCACACTGTTCCAACAACATCCCGCTATTACGCGAGATGTCAAAAACATCGAAAACGGGATTGTCACCACCACCCTATCCGATGATCCCAAGGTGGCAGATTCCCTGATCAATCACGTGGCCGAAATGATCACCCGCGTCGAACAAGGCGACAACCCCGAAGTCCCGATCCAAAGCCCGACCCTGTCCATCCGATTTGAACAGGGCGCTAGCATTGAAACAGAGATCGAGATTGTGGAAAACGGTGTGATCGTGACCCAAACCTCGGATAATGGCGATGTGGTTGCCGCCTTGCAAAAACACGCAAGCGAAGTATCCGATTTGGCCGCGCGCGGCATGGTTGCCGTTCACGAACAAATGATGAAGGCAAACCACGGCGGATAAGCCATCAAAAAACTTCATCCAATGATAGCGCAACCAGAATTGCGCACCTCGTCCTATGTCGGTACTACCAAAGAAAAGTATAGATGTAGGACGTTTTCATGAGCCAAGACACCAGATCCCAACAATTCGACCGTATCAAATCCGCGCCTGGATTTATTGCAGCTTTGGATCAATCTGGTGGATCAACGCCAAAGGCATTGAAGTTGTATGGTGTTGAGGAAAACGAATATTCTGGTGACGGTGAAATGTTCGACCTGATCCACCAAATGCGTTCGCGCATCATGACATCCTCTGCATTCAATGGGGATCGTGTTTTGGGCGCCATCCTGTTTGAAATGACCATGGATCGTGAAGTTGAGGGCACCCCTGCCGCCGATTACCTGTGGAACACTTGTGGCGTTGTGCCGTTTCTTAAGGTGGATAAAGGATTGGCAGATCCTGAAAACGACACGCGCGTTTTGAAACCCATGCCTGATTTGGACGCGCTTTTGGCACGTGCCGTCGAAAAGAACATCTTTGGCACAAAAATGCGCTCCGTCATTGATGGGGCCAATGACGCTGGGATCGCCGCCGTGGTGGATCAGCAATTCGACATCGGCATTCAGATTTTGGGCCACGGCCTGATACCAATCATCGAACCAGAGGTCACCATCAGCATTACAGATAAAGCCGAGGCAGAACAAATCCTGCATGATCACATTTTGCGCCGCTTGAACACCCTATCAGACGATCAAAACATCATGCTGAAGCTGACCCTGCCAGAGGTTTCAAACCTATATGCGGATTTGGCCGATCACTCCCGTGTTTTGCGTGTCGTTGCCCTATCAGGGGGATATGCGATGGATGAAGCAAACGCACGATTGTCCAAGAACCGCGATATGATCGCAAGCTTTTCTCGGGCATTGACCGAAAAACTAAATGCCAAGCAAAGCGATGCTGAATTTGACAGGGCCCTAGATGGCGCGATTGAAAGTATTTATCAGGCATCTATCGCAAACTAACCCTTTGGATAGGCTATAGATTCAAAAGACCCGCATGGATTTTGCGGGTTTTTTTATTTTTCGACTCATTAGGGGATTCACAAAACGAATCACCTGTGACATACTACTGACACAACAATAAAAGCCCTAAAAAATAGGGCTGAGGCAGTCTATGAGCAACAAAAGTACACTTCCCTGGGGCATGATTGCAGGCATTGCATTTGCAATGGCCTTGGGGATGTACTTTACCTTTGCGGCCGTTCAGGGCGATTACGGATTGTTCCGCCGCGCCGAAATTCTGAACGAAGCGGCCAAATTAGAAACGGAACTGGCAGGCCTTCATGCGGAAATCGCATCTTTGGAAAATTTGACGCGTCGCATGTCAGATGATTATCTTGATATCGATTTATTGGATCAGCAATCACGCGATATTCTGGGCCAAATCCGCGCGGACGAGATCATCATTCGTTAAACCGCTTGTGATTTATACAGTTTAAATAAGCACAGATTGAATTTGCCTGTTTAACGCATTCATGACCTTATTCAGAGCCATGAGCATTCGAATGGCAATTCATGTTGCGATCCTCACCTAAACCAATCTGACCCTTTCATATCTAAAATCGCATGTTTCATTGCTTTTTTTGCATAGCTGTCATGCAACGAAACTTTTTCCTCGCTCTTTTACAAATTTTGCTTTAATAGATAGTTTAACGCTAAACTATTTTTTATGAGGTGTTTTTATGGCCGCTAAAAAAGCCGCTGCCAAGCCGAATGTATCGGCGGACGAGCTGAAAACCTATTACCGCGATATGTTGCTGATCCGACGCTTTGAAGAAAAGGCAGGGCAATTATACGGAATGGGTCTGATTGGTGGATTTTGTCACCTTTATATCGGGCAAGAGGCCGTTGTTGTTGGCCTAGAATCCGTTGCAGAAGAGGGCGATAAGCGCATCACATCCTACCGCGATCACGGTCACATGCTGGCCTGTGGCATGGATGCAAATGGCGTTATGGCGGAATTAACAGGACGCGAGGGTGGCTATTCCAAGGGGAAAGGCGGCTCAATGCACATGTTTAGCAAGGAAAAACATTTCTACGGCGGCCACGGCATTGTTGGGGCGCAGGTGCCATTGGGTGCGGGATTGGCCTTTGCCGACAAATACTTGGACAATGGGCGCGTAACATTCACCTATTTCGGGGATGGTGCAGCGAACCAAGGACAGGTTTACGAAACCTTTAACATGGCGGCCCTTTGGTCCCTGCCCGTTGTGTTTGTGATTGAAAATAACCAATACGCCATGGGGACTGCGCAGGCGCGCTCCACCTCGACCGAGGATATTCACACACGCGGTAAACCCTTTGGCATCCCGGGTGAGGCGGTTGATGGCATGGATGTTCTGGCCGTTAAGGCTGCCGGCGCCAAGGCCGTTGCGCATTGTCGGTCTGGCAAAGGTCCGTACATTCTGGAAATCAAAACCTATCGCTATCGCGGTCACTCTATGTCGGATCCTGCAAAATATCGCACCCGCGAAGAGGTACAGAAAATGCGCGACGAACGCGATCCCATTGAAAATGTGCGCATCATGCTGGTCGAAGGCGGCCATGCGACCGAGGATGATTTGAAAGCGATCGACAAAGAGATCAAAGAAATCGTCAACGCATCCGCAGAATTTGCCAAAACAAGCCCAGAGCCCGCCTTGGACGAGCTTTGGACAGATATCTACGCATAAGGAGACGACAAAAGATGGCAACCGAAATTCTTATGCCCGCCCTGTCCCCCACAATGGAAGAAGGCACACTTGCAAAATGGCTTGTGAAAGAGGGGGATACCGTTTCCTCTGGCGACATTATCGCCGAAATTGAAACCGATAAGGCCACCATGGAGTTTGAGGCCGTGGATGAAGGCACCATTGGCAAATTGCTGATCGCAGAGGGCACCGAGGGCATAAAAGTGAACAGCCCAATCGCCGTCCTGCTAGAGGATGGAGAAGATGCCTCTGCCGTTGATGCAGCACCGTCATCTGCCGCTGCAGATGACGCGGGCGATAAGGCGGCCGCACCTGCTGCGGCCCCCGCAGAGCCCGCCACCCCCGCCGCGGCGCCAGCACCCGTTGTTTCAAACGCCTCCCCTGATTGGCCCGGGGATACGCCGATGAAACAACAAACCGTACGCGAAGCGCTGCGCGACGCCATGGCCGAGGAAATGCGCCGCGATGACGCCGTTTATCTAATGGGCGAAGAGGTCGCGGAATACCAAGGCGCATACAAAGTGTCCCAAGGTTTGCTTGATGAATTCGGGTCACGCCGCGTGATTGATACCCCCATCACCGAACACGGCTTTGCTGGGATCGCCACAGGCTCTGCCTTCGCTGGTTTGCGCCCGATTGTGGAATTTATGACCTTTAACTTTGCGATGCAGGCGATTGACCACATCATTAATTCCGCCGCCAAAACGCTCTATATGTCGGGCGGTCAAATGGGCGCTCCCATGGTGTTTCGCGGTCCAAACGGTGCCGCCGCCCGCGTGGGTGCACAACACTCTCAGGATTATGCCGCATGGTATACACAGGTTCCGGGCCTAAAGGTTGTTATGCCCTATTCTGCAGCCGATGCAAAAGGGTTGATGAAAACCGCGATCCGCGACAATAACCCTGTGATTTTCCTTGAAAATGAAATCCTCTATGGGCGCAGCTTTGATGTTCCTGCCATGGATGATTTCACCATTCCCTTTGGCAAGGCACGCATTTGGCGCGAAGGCAGCGATGTGACGCTCGTCTCTTTTGGGATTGGCATGCAATACGCGCTTGAGGCCGCAGAGAAGCTTGAGGCCGATGGCATCTCTGCCGAGGTGATCGACCTGCGCACATTGCGTCCCATTGATTATGACACGGTGATCGCCTCTGTCATGAAAACAAATCGCTGCGTCACTGTGGAAGAGGGGTGGCCTGTTGGCTCTATCGGCAATCATTTGTCCGCAACCATTATGGAACGCGCCTTTGATTACTTGGACGCCCCTGTTTTGAACTGCACGGGCAAGGATGTTCCAATGCCTTACGCCGCAAATCTGGAACGCCACGCTTTGATCACAACTGATGAAGTGATCACCGCCGTGAAACACGTGACGTATCGCTAAGGAATTTTGACATGCCTATTGAAATTTTAATGCCCGCCCTGTCCCCCACAATGGAAGAAGGCACACTTGCAAAATGGCTTGTGAAAGAGGGGGATACCGTTTCCTCTGGCGACATTATCGCCGAAATTGAAACCGATAAGGCCACCATGGAGTTTGAGGCCGTGGATGAAGGCACCATTGGCAAATTGCTGATCGCAGAAGGCAGCGAAGGCGTCAAAGTCAATGCTTTAATCGCAGTCTTGTTAGAGGACGGAGAAGAGGCCTCAGATGCAGTGCCGTCATCTGCATCCGCAGATGACGCGGGCGATAAGGCGGCCGCGACAGCGGTCTCCGCAGAGCCCGCCACACCCACTGCAGAACGCTCAGCGACCCCTGCCCCTGCGGCACCTGCAGCATCAGATGGGACGCGTATTTTCGCCTCTCCTCTGGCACGTCGCATCGCCGCCGACCAAGGTCTTGAACTTTCTGCGCTTCAGGGCTCAGGCCCGCACGGACGTATTGTAAAGGCCGATGTTTTGGCCGCGGGCGATGCCCCTGCGAAACCCGCTCCGACAGCCGGGCCCGCAGTCAGCGCCGCAACACCCGCGCCTGCACCTTCAGTTTCTGCGGATGCAATTGCGAAAATCTATACAAACCGTGAATTCACGGAAATTCCGTTGGATGGAATGCGTAAAACAATTGCCGCACGTCTGACAGAAGCAAAACAAACCATCCCGCATTTCTATCTGCGCCGGGATATCAAAATCGACAATTTGCTCAGCTTCCGTGGGCAACTCAACAAACAGCTTGAGGCACGTGGTGTCAAACTGTCGGTCAATGATTTCATCATCAAGGCCTGTGCCCTTGCTTTGCAAACTGTGCCTGCGGCAAATGCAGTTTGGGCGGGTGATCGTGTTTTACAACTCACCCCCTCTGATGTGTCCGTTGCCGTCGCGATTGAGGGTGGCTTATTCACCCCAGTTCTAAAGGATGCAGAGCAAAAATCGCTCTCTACCCTCTCTGCCGAGATGAAAGATCTCGCAACGCGTGCACGTTCGAAAAAACTGGCCCCACATGAATATCAGGGCGGAAGTTTTGCAATTTCCAATTTGGGCATGTTTGGCATCGATAATTTCGACGCGGTTATCAACCCACCCCACGGCGCAATTTTGGCCGTTGGCGCGGGTGTCAAGAAACCTGTCATTGATGAGGACGGCCAAGTCAGCGTTGCCACAGTAATGTCCGTCACACTTTCCGTCGATCATAGAGTGATTGATGGGGCCCTGGGCGCGGAATTGCTTCAGGCGATTGTCGATAACCTTGAAAACCCAATGGGCATGTTGGCATAAATTAAAAAACGTGCCTCACGGCCCGTTTTTTTATCGGTCTATGTAATGATCCATCGACACCGATGGTGTCGCGCAGCCAGATTCTCCAACAATCTTCGCGGGCACACCTGCCACGGTTTTCTTGGCAGGCACATCATGCAATACAACCGATCCTGCTGCGATGCGGCTGCACATGCCCACAGTGATGTTTCCCAAAACCTTGGCCCCTGCACCAATCAGGACCCCATCGGCGATTTTCGGATGACGATCCCCATCATCTTTGCCAGTCCCGCCCAAGGTGACCGCATGTAGCATGGACACATTGTTTCCAACCACTGCCGTTTCGCCAATCACGATAGAATGCGCGTGATCAATCATGATCCCTTGTCCCATTTTGGCGCCTGGGTGAATATCAACTCCGAACATTTCGGAAATGCGCATTTGGAACATCTGCGCCATATCATTGCGCCCCTGCTGCCACAGCCAATGCGCAATGCGATAGGCCTGAATCGCTTGGAAACCCTTGAAATAAAGGAGAGGCTGCAAAAAGCGATGGCAGGATGGGTCACGCTCATAAACCGCAACGATATCCGCACGCGCGGCCATAGCCAAACTTGTATCCGCTGCATAGGCCTCATCACAGATTTCACGCAAAATTTGTTCGGACATTTCGCTTGAGGCAAGCTTGGTCGCGATGCGATAGGCTAAGGCCTCTTCAATCGAAGAATGATGTAAAACGCAGGAATGCACAACACCGCCCAACAGCGGTTCATTTTCAACAGCTACATGGGCTTCATTGATCAAACGATCCCAAACAGGATCCATGCCGACCACAGAGGACTGAACATTTTCCATGTTTATGACACCTTTTCGCGCTAAACCCGTGAGTTTGATCATTTGTCCGTTGGTGCACAACCTAATGTTTTAATTGCAAACTACAAGTGCTTACGGGTTGGCCAACCCATTTTCATTCGCATCTTCAAAGAAGAACGCATGCTTGAGATTTGGGTAAAATCAGACAGCAACGAGTTTAAGTTATTCAAAGACTATGAAATTTGTAATTTTTCAGGCGATTTGGGACCAAAGTTGAAGGAAGGCGACAGACAATCGCCTGAAGGTTTCTATTCTGTAGGGGCAAAGGCGATAAACCAAATAGTAGTTTTCATCTCTCATTCAATCTGGGCTTTCCTAACGCTTATGATCAATCACACCAGAGAACGGGAAGTTATTTAATGGTGCATGGTGATTGTGTTTCTGTCGGTTGCTACGCAATGACAGACGGTGCAATTGAAGAAATTTACCTGTTGGTTGAAGCTGCGCTGCAAAGCGGACAACCATCAGTACCAGTCCATGCGTTTCCATTTCGAATGACCAGCGAACGACTTTCAGCGGAAACGGAAAATCAATGGTTTGATTTTTTGATGAATCTTAAGGCTGGATATGACATGTTTCAAATCACTGGTTTGCCACCCAGTGTCACGGTCCTCGATCAGGCGTATATATCTGATGACAAAGATCAAAATTGATCACCAACGAATTTTCTTGACGCCAAGCTGCCCGAGGTGGCGACTAAAGTGCGGCCTGTTTTGCCGATGGCAAACCTGCGATTTTACCGAGAGGGAAGCGCCTTGCCAATCTGTCGATTGGCTGGGTGTTAAGAAACAGTTGGTTCAACATTCAGTCGCTTGGACATGAAACCTTGATCTTATCGTACCAGATCATGCCAGCGCGATTAATTATTCGACTGCGCTTCGATCTTGCGCCATGCGGCCACGTTGCGATTGTGTTCCGCCAGCGTTTCGGCAAAGGCATGTCCACCCGTTCCATCGGCCACAAAGAAGATGTAATCTGTCGCCTCGGGATTAAGCGCCGCTTCAATCGCAGCGCGACCGGGGTTCGCGATGGGTGTGGGCGGGAGTCCACGGATTTTATAGGTGTTCCACGGTGTTTCGCGGTCCAATTCACTGCGCCGCAAACCACGTCCCAAAACGCCCTCGCCCCGTGTTATGCCATAAATCACCGTCGGGTCAGTCTGTAGCGGCATACCGCGGTTCAAACGGTTCACAAAAACGCTCGACACAATGCGGCGTTCATCAGGAACGGATGTTTCCTTTTCAATTATGGATGCCAAAATCAACGCCTCGGACTTATTGGCAAGGGGCAGATCGTCTGCCCGTGCATCCCACGCCACGTTCAGGATATCGGCCTGACGCGCAACCATACGGTTTACAACATCCTGACGCGTTTCGCCCCGTTGCAATTCATAGGAATATGGGGCCATCATCCCTTCGGCAGGCACATCGCCTATATCACCGCGCAAATACGCGATCCCCTTTAGGGTTTCGATAATTTGCCAATTCGTGACCCCTTCGGCCATGGCAATGCGATGACGGGCATCCCCACGCTCTAACACAGGCGCAAATTCGGTTGGGCGTGCCTCACCCAATTTGTAGGATGCAATATCAACCAAGCGTTCGGTCGCAGGATCCAATTCGCGCAGCTGCACCGTGGTTGAGGCAACGCCAATGCGATAGACAATCTCAGATCCGCAGGTGTTCGCCCCGCCACGGGTCACGATATCGGTCACCTCGGCCATGGAGGCGCCCGCAGGGATCAGGAAACTGCCTGCCTTAAGGCGTGTGGTTTTTTCCTCATACCGCGCGCCGATACGCAAAAACGCGGCACTTTGCACCGCGCCCTGCTCTGCCAAGCGATCTGCGGTATCACGAAAATTCGCACCCGAAGGCACGCGAAAACACATGGATGCCTCAAGCGGGCCTTGCGCTGCATAGTGCCCCTTGGCCCAGATGCCCAAACCACCCATGACCAAGAACATAACAATCAGCAGCGTTAAACCGTTTGAGGCAACCCCACGCCACATTAAGAGACGCGTCCCAACAAGAGGCTGGCGTTTGTGCCACCAAATCCAAAGGAGTTTGACAGCGCATAGTTGATTTCACGCTCCCGCTTTGCATTGGGGGCCAAATCAACAGGGGTTTCAACGGCCACATTGTCCAAATTGATTGTGGGCGGTGCCACCTGATCGCGGATCGCAAGGATGGTAAAGATCGCCTCAATCGCGCCTGCGGCCCCCAATAGGTGGCCTGTTGCGGATTTTGTGGATGTCATGGTCAATTTGCCCGCGGCATCGCCCATCATACGTTCCACGGCACCTAGTTCGATAACATCGGCCATGGTCGATGTGCCGTGTGCGTTGATATAATCCAATGCAGATGGCTCAAGCCCCGCTTTGGCAAGGGCCGCACGCATCGCGCGTTCACCGCCCTCTCCGTCCTCGGACGGAGCAGTGATGTGATAGGCATCGCCTGAGAGGCCATAGCCCAAAACCTCGGCGTAAATTTTTGCACCACGTGCTTTGGCGTGTTCATATTCTTCTAACACAACAATCCCTGCGCCTTCGCCCATGACAAACCCATCACGGTCCGCGTCATAGGGGCGGGATGCCTTTTCTGGTTCATCCGCGCGTTTTGTGGACAGTGCCTTACAGGCATTGAAACCCGCGATGCCGATTTCGCAAATCGCGGCCTCTGCCCCGCCTGCAACCATCACATCCGCGTCTGAGGTCATGATCAAACGTGCCGCATCCCCAATCGCATGCGCACCTGTTGAACAGGCGGTCACAACCGAATGGTTCGGGCCCTTAAACCCGTGTTTGATGCTGACTTGACCAGAAATCAGGTTGATCAATGCACCTGGAATAAAGAAGGGGGATACGCGACGCGGGCCTTTTTCCTTGATCAACAGGGATGTTTCCGCAATCGATTGCAAACCACCGATCCCCGAACCAATCATCACACCCGTGCGCAGGCGGCCCTCTTCATCCTCGGGTACCCAGCCAGAATCACGCACCGCCATTTCGGCCGCCGCGATCCCATAAAGAATGAAATCATCCACCTTGCGGCGTTCCTTGGGTTCCATCCAATCATCGGGATTAAAGGTGCCGTCCGTTCCATCCCCATAGGGGATTTCGCAGGCGTATTTTGTCGCCACGTTCGATGCATCAAAATGCGTGATCGGACCTGCACCTGATTGACCATCCAATAGACGTGTCCATGTTTCTTCTACACCTGATGCAAGTGGTGTAACCAACCCTAATCCTGTAACGACGACGCGACGCATCTGTCTGCCCCTTTATTTCCAAAAATGCTCTGATGCCCATATAGGCGGTTTTGGGTGTTCAAGCAAGCATACGCTGATCCAAAAACACCCCCTTAAAACGCAAAAAACCCCTGCAAATCAGAGGTTTTAAACGGTTCTGAACCTGCGAAATTATGCAGCTTCTGAGATGAACTTGACCGCGTCACCAAATGACTGGATGTTCTCTGCGGCGTCATCAGGAATTTCAATTCCGAATTCTTCTTCGAATGCCATAACAAGCTCAACAGTGTCCAAGCTGTCTGCGCCAAGATCATCAATGAAAGAAGCGTTGTCGACAACTTTGTCTTCGTCTACGCCTAGGTGCTCTACAACAATTTTCTTTACGCGGTCTGCGATATCGCTCATCGTATTTTATCCTCTTTTAATTCGGGCAGCGCCCAGTTCCTGCAAACTGCAGTCGTTTTGCCTATCATCAGGATGCCCGAAAATAAGCTCCACACCAAGCACTGCTCAAGCTGCGCGTGGCAAATCTAGGGGCGCTATAGCATAATCAATGCATTTGGCAAACGCTTTCGCGCAGAAACCCGTGAAAAGCGCTGATTTCGCCCCATGACGCACCAGATATGGTGATGATCGTGGAAATTTCTACTCTATCTGTCGAAAAAGATTCGCGGGATTGGCCAGCAATCTGTTGATAGACAAATGGTTTGCCCCCTCCTATCATCATGTGTGGTTCACAGGATAAGGGAAATCACGTGTCATTTAGCATCCATACCCCATTGATCGAAAGCCTGCCGCTCTCAAACATCTGCGGAACGCGGGTTTTTGCGAAAATGGATGCCTTGCAACCTTCTGGATCCTTTAAAATGCGGGGGATCGGATATGCGGCGCAACACTATGCCACGCAGGGTGCAAAGCGGTTGATTTCCTCCTCTGGTGGAAATGCGGGATTGGCGGTGGCCTATGCGGGGCGTACCTTGGGCTTGCCTGTGTTGGTGGTGGTCCCCGAAACCACACCACAGCGCGCGATTGACCTGTTGCAACAGGAAAAGGCCGATGTGATCGTTCATGGCACCAGTTGGGTTGAGGCGAACGCATTGGCCCAGTCAAAGCGCACAGAAACAGACGCCTTTTTTCATCCATTTGACGATCCCCTATTGTGGGAGGGGCACGCAAGCATGATTGACGAAGTTGTGGCAGATGGGTTGCGCCCCGATGCCGTGATCCTGTCTGTGGGTGGGGGTGGATTATTGGCGGGTGTTCATCATGGCTTGATCCGCAATGGGTTAAACACAACACCCATCTTAGCGCTGGAAACCCATGGCATGGCCTCCTATCACGCTGCACTGAATGCGGGGGGTCCAGTGACGCTAGATGCCGTCAGCGGTGTGGCCACATCGCTTGGTGCGAAACAAGTATGTCAGCAGGCCTATGACATAGCACAAACCCACGACATCCGCAGTGTGTTGGTGTCGGATAAAGAGGCGGTTGATGCCTGTTTTTCATTCCTAAGCGACCATCGCATTTTGGTTGAACCCGCCTGTGGCGCCGCCTTGGCCGCGATTTATGCAGGTTATGTTGACCTAAGCGGTTTTAAAAATGTGCTGATGATCGCCTGTGGGGGATCAACAACCCCGATTGAGACATTGACGCAGTATCGGGATGCGTTGAAGTGACGTGTTTGTGGTATCACTCAACCTATGATGAAAAATTCGCTATTCTATCCCAGCCAATCGCCAGATTGGCAGACGCCGACCGCCCCCACGGGCAGCGTCTTCGTCGCCACCCTCGGTCGGCTTAGCACAATAGTGAAAACAAAAACGGGCGGTGCATTCCCACCGCCCGATTGGTCATCGTTAAAATACAACGGCCTTAGATCATCGCCATGCCGCCATTCACGTGCAATGTTGTGCCCGTGACATAGCCTGCCTCAGCACTGGCAAGGTATAGAACCGCAGCGGCGATTTCATCGGCCTCGCCCATGCGCCCCGCAGGCACCTGTTGCAAAATACCGCTTTTCTGATCGTCATTTAGTTTGTCGGTCATCGCGGTTGTGATGAACCCAGGGGCCACTGCGTTGACTGTGATCCCACGGCTTGCCACCTCATAGGCCAGTGATTTGGACATCCCAACCATGCCTGCCTTAGACGCGGCATAGTTGCCCTGCCCCGGATTACCAGTCGCGCCTACAACGGATGAGATATTCACGATACGGCCCCAACGTGTCTTCATCATGCCGCGCAACACGCCACGACACAGACGCATGGTGGCCGTTAAGTTCACATCCAAAACCGAATTCCATTCGTCATCCGACATGCGCATGAACAGGTTATCCTTGGTGATCCCTGCATTATTGACCAAAATATCAACGCTGCCCATCGCCTGGGCCGCTTGTTTTGGAAGCGCCTCAACAGCCTCGGCATCCGATAGGTTACATGTCAAAATGTGACAGCGATCGCCCAATTCAATCGCCAATGCTTCCAATGGATCACGGCGTGTTCCGCTGATCGCAACAGTTGCGCCCGCGGCGTGTAGAGATTTTGCAATCGCACCACCAATGCCACCCGATGCCCCAGTGATCAGTGCGTTTTTACCTGTTAAATCAAACATCATTTTTTCCTTATGCTTGTGCCGCTGCGGCGGCATCTGCTGCTGTTCCAATGGCCTTGCAGTCAATGGCGCGATCAATGCGACGCACCATGCCGCTTAGCGCCTTGCCAGCCCCGATTTCCCAAATCTGATCCACGCCTTGGCTGGCCATCCACATCACAGATTCACGCCAGCGCACGGATCCCGTGACCTGCTGCACCAGTAATTCGCGGATTTCATCAGGATCACTCACCCCTGCGGCGCGTACATTGGACACCACGGGCACGGCGGGTGCCTGAATGTTCACCGCTGCCAATGCCTCTTTCATCTTGTAGGCGGCAGGTGCCATCAATTCACAATGGAAAGGCGCCGAAACGGGCAGCAACACCGCGCGTTTTGCCCCGCGCTCTTTGGCGAGTTCCACTGCGCGTTCCACGGCCGCCTTGTGACCTGACACAACCACTTGTCCTGGATCATTGTCATTTGCCGCCTGACACACTTCGCCTGCTGCGGCCTCTGCGGCAACGGATTGCACCGCATCAAAATCCAATCCCAACAAGGCCGCCATCGCGCCAACACCCACAGGCACGGCCGCTTGCATAGCCTCACCGCGTAAACGCAACAGGCGCGCAGTATCCGCAACCGAAATGGCCCCCGCCATGGCAAGCGCTGAATATTCGCCCAATGAATGCCCAGCGACCATCGCCGCATCCGTAATGCCAATCCCCTCGGCCTCAAGCGCGCGGAAAGCGGCCATTGATGTCGCCATCAACGCGGGCTGTGCGTTTTGGGTCAGCGTCAGGGTTTCAATGTCCCCTGCCCAAATCAGATCGCTTAGCTTTTCGCCAAGCGCCTCATCCACCTCATTGAAAATATCCATTGCAGCGGGATAGGCCTCTGCCAAATCCTTGCCCATGCCAATGCTTTGTGCCCCTTGTCCGGGACAAACGAATGCGCGTGCCAAATCATCCTCCGTCTTTATCGGTTGCACCCAGATAGCCGCGCGGGGCGGCTTGCGCAATGGTGGTGTTCACATTTGCCCGTCTTCTGTGGCCAATTCATAGAGATGCCATGCCGCATGCCCAAATAATGGCAGGGTTAAAAACAGCCCTAAAAACCACGGCAACATGGACAAAAATGTGAACCCCGCAATGATCAAGGCCCAGATCATCAGGTCAAAGAAATTGTTTTGAACCGCCTGAAAAGAGACGATCATCGCGGTGACAAAATCCACTTCCCGCGCCACCAACATCGGCACCAAAAACAGCGTGATCATAAATACCAACAAAGCGAACAGTGCACCTACCATGCTGCCAATCGTCAACATCATAAACCCATTAATGCTCAGGTACACCTCCAAATTGCTGGAAATATTGGTCATGGTAAAAACCCAAGAAACAGCGCAAAATCCTGTGCCCCAAGAAAAACCAAAATAACAATATCACGATAATTACCGCCAAAAGCGAGGGAATCTGTCATGTGTGTTGATGCAAAATCACGCCAAAAATTTTGCGCCACTACAGGGATTCATCCGCCGCTAACCTGCGCAATACCTCTTACAATCCTACGGCGGCAAAGGGGCGATGATGGGAATGCCACCCGCGGCCAAAACCAACCAATAGCTTTGTCCCGTTTCAAGCGAGATGCGCACCAATATCCATCCCAACAGCACATAAAACCCTGCAAAAAACACCCCAAACAATGGCGCGCGCCACATGTCAGAGGCGGCACGACGACACGCAAGTCGCAGCATATCCAATGATATTTGACGAAATTCTGGCGCGCCGTGTGGCAGCGTATCCCCCATAAGCTCTCTCCCCTGTTTTGAACAAGGCTCAACCGAACAAGAGTAAAATCAAGCTATATTTCGCACGCTAGGCGGGCGTATGATCTTTCCATGGTGTACCATGGTACCAATCATTGGCCATTCCCAACAGTTTGGCGTCCTGCCCGCGACCACCGATCAATTGCAGACCTGCGGACAATCCCGCCGCACCAAACCCAATCGGCAGGTTTACAACCGACAAACCAATTAGCCCCGCTGGGATCACAACCTGCATCCAACGGTGATAGGTATCCATTTGCACGCCCGCAATTTCGGTGGGATGCACCCAATCGATGGGAAATGGCCAGACTTGCGCAGAAGGCATCAAAAGCGCGTCATATGTTTCAAACAGCTGTGCTGCCTTTTTGAACCACATGGATCGTATGACAGATTGCTGATGCACCTCGCGGGCGGACATGGCAAATCCACGTTCGATTTCCCAAATGGCGGCGGGCTTTAACAGATCACGCTTTTCTGGATCGTCGTAAAAAACGCCTGCCCCACTGGCCACTGTCCATGATCGGAGTGTGATCCAAGACTCCCACAGGGCATCCATTGAAAATGGCGCGTCGATCGCTGTCACATCTGCGCCCAAGGCGCGCAAATCCTCAACCGCGCGTTCGGAAATATCCATGATCCCATCGTCAAAGGGTAATCCCCAATCGCCCAGCCATGCGATTTGCGCCCCCTTCAACCCATGGGCATCCATATCCTTGGCAAAATCCGCTGTGGGTAATCCGTGGGGTTGGCGGGCATCTGGGCCCGATTGCACCGATAACAGTGTTGCCAAATCCTTGGGACACCGCGCCATGGGACCATTTGTTGCCAATTGATGTAGGAAACTATCGCCCAGTGGCTCTGAAGGCACCAAACCCCATGTGGGGCGCATACCGTAAACGTTGTTCCATCCCGCAGGATTGCGCAGGCTGCCCATCATGTCCGACCCATCGGCATAGCGTATCATCCCCGTGGCCAGCGCAACCGCCGCCCCACCCGATGATCCACCCGCCGAACGCGTGGCGTCATAGGCATTGCCAGTGGCCCCATGTACGGGGTTAAACGTGTGACTGCCTAAGCCGAATTCGGGCGTATTGGTTTTGCCGATAATGATTGCCCCCGACGCGCGCATGCGGGCCACCATGATGTCGTCAGTTTTCACATGGTTCTTTTTAAAAATCGGCGATCCCATCGAGGTTTCAAACCCCGCCGCATTTGCCAAATCCTTTATTGCGATGGGTTCCCCATGCAGGAGCCCGTGTTGCTCCGTTGGAACCTGATCTGCGGCCTCGGCCTGTTTCATCAAATCATCGGGATCCGACAAACTGATAACGGCGTTCACCCGTGAATTATGCCGTTCAATCGCATCCAACGCAAATTGCATTTTTTCATATGCAGTGGTCATCCTTGCCCCTCCACATTCAGGGTTTAATCGGTGGCTGTCGCCTCGGCGCGGGATTTGCCGGAAACATCCATGGCCAAGGTTGCCGCCATAAAGGCATCCAAATCGCCATCCAAAACGCCCTTACTATCGGATGTTTCATGACCTGTACGCAGGTCTTTGACCATTTGATAGGGGTGCAAAACATAGGATCGGATTTGGTTGCCCCAGCCTGCGTCGCCCTTGTTTTCATGGGCCTCGTTAATGGCCGAGTTGCGGCGGTCCAATTCCAATTGATAAAGGCGTGATTTCAACGCCTTCATCGCGATATCGCGGTTTTGGTGTTGGGATTTTTCCGAACTTGTCACCACGATCCCAGTGGGGTGGTGGGTGATGCGCACAGCAGAGTCTGTGGTGTTCACGTGCTGTCCTCCCGCCCCGGAGGAGCGATAGGTGTCAATGCGAATATCTGAAGGGTTCACCTCGATATCAATGTTGTCATCCACCACGGGATAGACCCAGACCGAACAAAACGAGGTATGCCGTTTTGCAGCACTATCAAAAGGCGAAATGCGCACCAAGCGATGCACACCGCTTTCTGATTTTAACCAGCCATAGGCGTTGTGACCCGAAATCTTATAAGTGACGGATTTAATCCCCGCCTCTTCCCCCGGTGTTTCAGATTGCATTTCAACGCTATAGCCGCTTTTTTCCGCCCAGCGCACATACATCCGCGCCAGCATTGAGGCCCAGTCACAGCTTTCGGTGCCACCTGCGCCTGAATGCACCTCAAGGAAGGTGTCATTTGCATCCGCCTCCCCGTTCAACAACGCCTCAAGCTCTTTGGCGGCGGCGGTTTTCACCAAGGTTTCTATCGCGGCTTCGGCATCTTTGATCACGTCTTGGTCGTCTTCCATTTCGCCCAGTTCGATCAATTCGATGCTGTCGTTCAGTTCGGTTTGCATGTTGTCATGCCCCTCAACCGCATCAATCAAGGATTGCCGTTCGCGCATCAACTTTTGGGCATTTTCGGGATCGTTCCACAGATCAGGATCTTCGACGCGGGCATTGAATTCCTCAAGCCGATGTTTCACCGTTTCCCACCCCATGCGCTGGCGCAGCAGCTCAAGCGATTTGTTGATCTCATTGACCATGTTTTGAATGTCTGCGCGCATCTGGGTTCGTATCCGTTATAAATCTTTATGGCGTCTTACAAAACTGCCCCTGCGCTGACAAGCCAGAATGCCCAGCGCTTCGGGGTCAAATGACTGAGTTAATAAAGTCCGCCCGAGGACAGGGTTCCAATCGTAGCCTTGGGACCCACGACGGCAACGCCGCCTGTGGATGTTGTAACCTGCTTCACCACATCCTCACCCGGTTGGATCAAATCGAAATTCGACCCGATTGCAAAACCACCATCAAACGTCACACCAAACAGGGGTTCTTCGCCTTCGCGGAAAAACTCGGCAACAACATGATCGCCTGTCGCCTCTTCGGAGAGACGTGCACCCGAAAAGCGATCAATGTTAATGAATTGGCCGCCCTCTGGGACGCGGAATTCACCACCACCGTATTTCTGAATGGCCGATTGCATGAATTCGTTAAACACAGGCCCGCAGGTTGATCCGCCCCCTGCCCCCTTGCCCAAGGGTGATGGGCGGTCATACCCGATGTAACAGCCCGCAACGATATTGGATGTAAAGCCAACGAACCAGACATCACGGGCCTCATTCGTGGTGCCCGTTTTACCCGCGGTCGCCACGTCCAAATTAACAGTTGCCGCCGCAGTACCGCGATCCACAACCCCCTCCATCATCGAGGTCAGCTGATAGGCCGTGATTTCATCCATCACGCGTTCGCGGTTTGAGATGATAAGTGGACTGCGCCCTGCCGCCAGTTTCTCATCCCCACATTCCAAACAGACGCGCTGATCGTGGCGATAAACCGTTTTGCCATAGCGATCCTGAATACGGTCCACCAATGTCGGTTCCACCCGTTCCCCGCCATTTGCAAACATCGCATAGGCCGCCACCATTTTGAACAATGTGGTTTCCTCGGCCCCTAGTGAATTGGCAAGGAACCGTCCCATATCCTCGTAAACCCCGAACCCTTCGGCATAATCGGCGATCACATCCATGCTAACCTCTTGGGCCAAACGAATGGTCATCAGGTTTCTGGATTTTTCGATCCCCGTGCGGAGGGGTGTAGGGCCATAGAATTTGTTGGATGAGTTTTTCGGGCGCCATAGTCCCTGTGGCGTGTCAATTTCAATCGGCGCATCCACAACGATGGTGGCAGGTGAATAGCCACTGTCCAATGCTGCTGCATAAACGAAGGGTTTGAAACTGGACCCTGGTTGGCGTTCGGCCTGCGTGGCGCGGTTATAGACCGAGTTTGAGTAATCAAAGCCACCCTGCATGGCCAAAACGCGGCCACTGTTGACGTCCATCGCCATAAAGGCGCCTTGCACCTCGCTGACTTGGCGTAGGCTCCAGCGTTCGAAATTACCCTCGGCATCTTTTATTTCACGGACTAAGACAACATCACCAAGTTCTAGCAAATCGCCAGCGACCTTCGCCTCTAGTCCTAATGTTCCGTCTTCTTTCTTTTTGCGGGCCCATCTGACGTCCTCGCGCAAAATGAAATGTCCATCCTCATCATCGGGGACATCCTCGATCACGATGCGGGCGGCGGAATTCCCGATCAAGGTCACCACCGCAGGGTACCATTTTCCGTCCAAATCAATGTTGCGCGGCACCTTCACTGCACGCAAGGCCGCGCGCAGCGCCGCGTCATCACCAATCAGGTCTGTGTCAATCTTCTGCCCTGTTCCCCGCCAGACACCTTGGGCGCGATCATAGGTTTCCAAAGCGCGTTGCAACGCAACGGCTGCAACCCCCTGCATTTCGGGATCAATCGTGGCACGCACGGTCATGCCACCGCTGAAAAACTCATCCTCACCAAAATGACGGCTAAGCTGACGGCGGATTTCATCAGTAAAGTAATCCCGCGGCGGCAATGAGGCCTTAAAGCTTTCGAAATCCCCGTTTTGTACGGACAACAGGGGCATGTCCCGTTCGGCCAAATACTGATCCTCTGGCAGGTATCCGTTTTGCCACATCTCGCGCAGCACGTAATTGCGCCGCTGCAACAAACGATCTTTGCGGCGCACAGGGTGAAAATCAGAGGGTGCCTTGGGAAGGGACGCCAAAAACGCGGCCTCATGCGGGGCCAGTTGCCTAAGCGTTTTGTTGAAATATGTTTGTGCCGCCGCCGTCACACCATAAGAGTTCTGACCCAAGAAAATTTCGTTGAGATAAAGTTCAAGGATTTGTTCCTTATCCAAGGTTTCCTCGATCCGGGTCGCAAGGATAATTTCCTTGATCTTGCGTTCGGCACGGCGCGATCCATCCAGCAAAAAGTTTTTCATCACCTGTTGGGTAATGGTCGAGGCGCCGCGCACATTGCGTCCACGCGACACGGCTGCATCGCGCAATGCGGCTGCGATCCCGCGGATGTCATAGCCAGGATGGGTATAGAAATTTTTATCCTCTGCCGAAATAAACGCCTGTTTGATCGTTACAGGAATTTCCTCGGCCGGGGTGAACAAACGACGTTCCTTGGCGAATTCATCTATGATGCGCCCCTCGGTCGAATAAATGCGGCTGATGGTTGGGGGTTTATATTGCGCCAATGACGCGTGTGAGGGCAAATCGCGGCCATACATCCAAAATACGGCCCCAATGGTCAGGGCCGCGGCGATCAAACCAAGTGTGATGGTCGTAAAGATCGCGCCAAAAAAGGATAATATGAATCGAACCAAATGCCCCTCACGTTTTTTTCGTGTTTATACGGGCGACAGGGACATTCGTCAAAACTCTTTCCAACTGCCTGCGTGTTACTGCCGCCTTTGGGAGGCAAGGGCCGCATCAGACAGATACCAATCCAAAATCCCCGCAACCATTGCGCGCGAAAAACGCGTGCGCCATTCAGGAGATTTCAAGTTTTCAAGGTCTTGTTTTGACGACATAAATCCCGCCTCAACCAGTATTGAGGGGATGTCAGGCGCCTTTAGCACCGAAAAATTTGCGTGCCGAATGGGGCGCGAATTCACGCGGCCAAATTCCATCAACACGGCATCCACAACGGCCCCTGCTAGTTCCTTGGACCTTGGAGTTGTTTCGAGCCGCGCAAGATCAATCAAAATGCCAGACACCTCATCATCTGCGCCACGCAGGTCCACACCAAATAGGATTTCGCCCCTATCATGTCGCAGGGCAAGCTTGGCTGTCGCCTGATCCGAGGCGGTTTCAGACAGGGTATAAACCGTTGTTCCAAAGGCCTGACCATCGGTGACGATATCCGCATGAAGCGATATGAACAAATCCGCCGACAACGCATGTGCGGTGCTGACGCGATCCTCTAGGCTGACAAAAACATCCTCGCCCCGCGTCAGGTGCACCTGCACCCCATTGCTTTCGCGCAGGATGTCACGAATTTTGCGCGCCAAGGACAACATCAAATCGGCCTCACGCGCCTCGCCCACAACGGCACCCGGATCACTCCCACCATGCCCAGGGTCCAACACAATCACGAACTGACCTGTATTTGATGCATCACGCGGGGTTGTCACGACAGTTTGTTGCGCCGCTGGTTTTTTGGCCGCGGCGGTAAAACGGTCCTCATCCGTTTTGGTCAACCGAATGATCAATTCCGCCTGTGCTGTTTCGGGGGCCACGGTGACACCTGCGCTATCCACCGACATTGGGCGCGCCAAATCAAAAACCATGCGCGACCAACCCGATTTCAAGGCCCCCGCGCGCACGCCCGTGATCGACTGACTGCGCGAAAACACCTCTTCCTCAAGCCCCGCAAAGGTGACCGCGTTAAATTCCACGATCAGACGTTTGGGTGCATCCAGTGTGTAGACGCGAAACGGGACCCCTTGGGTATGCTGAATGCGAATTTCGGTGCCTGAAAACACCACATCACGGGCATAGGATCCGTTTGGAATAAAACGGGATAATGCGGAATACCCCTCTTGGGCCAAACCTATTTGTGTCCAGATTAACAGCGCTATGAGGAACCTAAAGATCACGAAATAAACCCATGTTTTCGCATAAATTTTTCTAATCGAAGCAACCCTTCCTCAATATCCGCTGTGCTGCGGGCATAGGACAAACGCAAGGTTCCCGCCCCACGCGCGGGATCAAAATCCAACCCTGGTGTTAGGGCCACGCCCGCTTCGGCCAAAATCTGCTTGGAAAAGGCAAGGCTGTCATCGGTAAATTCCGACACATCCACATACACATAAAAGGCCCCGTCAGGGGGCGCAAATTTGGTGAACCCCGCCTTGGGCAGGCCCGCCATCATCAAGGCGCGATTTTTGCGATACACGTTCAGGTTTTCTTGCAACTCATCATGCTCATCCATGGCGGCCAATGCGGCCAGCTGACTGGCATGCGGGGAACAGATGAACATGTTTTGCGCCAACCGCTCGACCTGACGGATGTGATCCTCTGGAACAACCATCCAGCCCACGCGCCAACCTGTCATTGAGAAATATTTTGAAAACGAATTGATCACATAACAGTCATCCGTGATTTCCAATGCGCTGACGGCCTTGGCCTCGTATTCAATCCCGTGATAAATTTCATCACTAACGAACGCCCCGCCTGCATCATGGGTTGCGTGGATCAATGAGGAGAGCGCCGCGCGATCCAGCATGGTTCCAGTTGGATTTGCGGGGGATGCCACCAACAACCCTGCCAAATCCTGTCCCACCAATTCAGATGCAACAGGTTGCAGGCGATTTTCAGGCTGGGTTTCGATATCAACGGGCACCAAATCCAAGGCCCGCAAAATTTGGCGATAGCTTGGATAGCCAGGTGCACCTATTCCCACCCGTGCACCTGCATCAAACAGGGATGTGAACGACAGGATGAACGCCCCCGATGATCCCGGCGTTATGACAACACGGGCGGGATCAAGATCAACATCATACCAGTCCCCATATAGCCCAGCGATTTTTTTCCGAAGCGCTGGCAACCCCAAGGCTACCGTGTACCCCATCGCATCGTGATCCATGCTATCCTTTAGATATTGCAGGGCTTTTTGTGGGGCGGCGGTACTGGGCTGACCCACTTCCATGTGGATAATGTGGCGTCCCTCTTCCTCGGCTTGGCGCGCCGCTTCCATGACATCCATCACAATAAAGGGAGCAACCGCTCCACGGGTTGAGTTTTTCATCACATCATTCCACAGTGGCCTTCACTTGGATGTTTTCACAATCTCACTTGCAAAGGTCAATGGCTATTCCAAATCTCATGCTTTCTCTGCGCCTTGCTGCCTTTGTTTCGCTAAGCACCTGCGCACAGATTGCGCAATCCGCAGGGCTTTTGCGCGATTCTGATATCGAAGAAGGCCTCTCGCGCCTTGCAGCACCGGTTTTGATTGCCGCAGGGCTCTCGCCTGTGTCGACCAAGGTTTTGGTGGTCGATGATGATCGTCTGAACGCCTTTGTCATTGATCGGCGTTATATCTTTTTACATTCAGGACTGATTTTGCGGTCGAAAACGCCCGAAATGTTGCAATCCGTCATCGCGCATGAAGCCGCGCATATTGCAAACGGCCATATTGCGCGGCGCCGTCAAGCGTTACAACTTAGCAGAAATGCCGCCAATTTCGGCACGGCCTTGGCCGTTGCGGTGGGCGCAGCCAGTGGATCGGGTGAGGCCGCAACAGGGATCGCATTGGGTGTCCGTGGCAGCGCAACCCGTAAATTCCTGTCACACAGCCGCGCCGAGGAAAGCTCGGCAGATCAATCTGCGCTTGGGTATATGGTACGTTCGGGGATCAATCCCATGGGGATGGTCGATACACTGGATATTTTTGTAGGACAGGAAAATTTGGTTGTTGGGCGACAGGACCCCTATGTCCGATCCCACCCCCTAACCCGTGATCGCATGCGCAGCGTTGAAACCATGGCCATGGCGCATGATGATTTACCCAGCGATCCTGACATGGTCTATTGGCACGCCCGCGTTGTTGGCAAACTCTCGGCCTTTCAACGTGCGCCGTCATGGACGTTGGGACGGGTCAAGGATAGCCATACAGAGGACATCAAACATATGCGTAGTGCCATCGCCCATGGCCGCGCAGGCAACCTAACATCCGCCATTCAATCCATTGATCGCGCTCTTTCCCTGCGCCCTGATGATCCCTTTTATCAGGACCTAAAGGCCGAACTATATATGCGCAACCGCGCCTTTTCCGACAGTGCGCGCGCCTATAAAAAGGCGCATGATTTAAGGCCCAAGGATGCCATTATTCTGGCGGGATATGGTCGCGCATTGCTGGCGGATGGCAAATTTTCACGAGCCTTGGATATTTTGGAACAGGCCCGCGTCCGCGATTTCCGAAACAGCGCGCTGCTGCGTGATTTGGGTGTTGCTTATTCCAAACTGGGCAAACATGCCATGGCGTCACTTGTCACTGCAGAACGTTATGCATTGCGGGGCCGCATTAAGGATGCCAAAATGCACGCAAATCGCGCCGCCGCTGGATTACCCGTTGGATCCCCCAGCTGGCAACGCGCCCAAGACGTCATAGATATTCGATAATCGAACACACAAAGGATTGAACACGATGCTTCGCAAAACAGTTTTCGCAGCCCTGGTTGGACTGGCCCTGCCCGCACATGCATTTGACCTAAACAGCATGAGCGCAGAGGAAAAAGAGGCGTTTGGGCAAGCGGTGCGCGAATACCTATTGGAAAACCCAGAAACCATTTTCGAGGCCGTCGAAGTATTTCGTCAGCGCGAAGCACAGGCAGAGGCCGCAGCCGATCTAAACCTTGTTGCGGCGAACGCGGACGCGATTTTCAATGATGGCTTTTCCTATGTTGGCGGCAATCCAGAGGGCGACATCACCGTTGTGGAATTCATGGATTACCGCTGCGGATACTGTAAACGCGCCCATACCGCTGTGGAGGAATTGATCAAGGCAGACGGCAACATCCGTTTTATCGTCAAAGAATTCCCCGTTCTTGGCGAAGCATCGGAAATGGCATCGGCCTTTGCGGTGGCCGTGAAACAATTGCACGGGGATGCGGCCTATAAGGCGACGCATGATACATTGCTGACCTTTAACGGGGACATCAACGAAAAAACCCTGCGCCGTTTGGCAACCATCTTGGGCCATGATGATCAGGCGGTTTTGGATCAAATGAACCAAGAAAGCGTGATGAAAGAGATCGCAGAAACACGCTTATTGGCGGCGCGGCTACAAATCAACGGCACACCAACATTTGTATTTGACGACGAGTTGGTGCGTGGTGCAGTTTCCTTAGAAACAATGACATCACTGGTCGCGGCCAAGCGTCAAGATTAATAGGGATAGACGGGGACAACATCATGACCGCACTGCGGTACTCTCAGGCTGCGCTTATACTCGCGGTTGGATATTTTATTTATCAGTTCACAACACATGATTACAGCGCATGGGGCATTCAGTTTCGCTTTCTCACGATCTGGGGTCTGACGGCTGCGATGGTGGCGCATTATCTGTTGTTTGTCGCACGACGGAACGGACGCGCCGACACCTATCCAGCCTTCATTTCGGCCACGGCTGTTTTGAACATCATGGTGGTGTTTTTATACTGGCGCCTATACTTCATTGATCCTGCATTGGTGAATGGGGACAACACGCCTGTGTGGTTTCAGGAATATTACCTACACCTGATCGGACCTGCGATTATTTTGTTCGAGGCGCTGTTTATTTCCCGTGCCTTTGATCAAATGCTGCGGGGCATGGGCGTGACAGTGGCGCTCTGCGTAGCCTTTGTGGTGTGGACAGAGGGGTTTGTGGGGCCATTCAACGCCACCCCCGTGGGCAGCGTGACATCGGGCCTGACCTATCCATTCCTGAACGATATGGATATGGGCGGTCGCATGAATTTCTACGGGACAACGATTGTCACGGCATTGGTGTTTTACCTGATCTGTTGGGCCGTTGCATGGGGCATGCGTAAACTGCGCGGATAATACACGGCTAATCAGACACAGTTTGCAAGAAACTATTCAAAGTCTGCGCCGTCTCTTCTGGATGTTCATCGGGGAAAAAATGCCCACCGCGCATGCCATGGGCCGTGATATTTGAAAACCGATCGGCCCATGTGGCCGGCACGTCAAACGCACGTTCCATAATCCCATCACGTCCCCACATCACACAGGCAGGCATGCTAAGGCGACGGTGCAAATCCCCTGCATCCAATTCAAAATCATGGGTAAGGGCCGCACGATAATCGTTGCACATCCCACGGATACAGTCGGGATCACGCCATGCGGTTTCATAGGCTTGTATTTGTGCGCGATCAAACTGATCCTCATTCGCGGCACCCCACCCCATCAGACAGGATTTGTAATAGGCAACTGGATCAGCGCCAATCATTGTTTCAGGCAGTGGCGCGGGTTGGGCCAGAAAAAACCAATGGTAATAGGCACGCGCCACATCCGCGGTTAAATCCGCCAATAACAGATGCGTTGGGACAATATCCATGACAGTGATGCTTTTGATCCGATCGGGGATATCCAGCGCCATGCGATGCGCGGTGCGCCCACCCCGATCGTGTCCCACAACATGAAACCGATCAATCCCAAGATGATCCATCAAGGCAATCGGATCCCGCGCCATTTCCCGAAACGAATAATCCCCCACGTCCGCAGGTTTATGCGAGGCCCCATAGCCGCGCAAATCAGGGCAAATCACGCGATACCCCTGCGCCAGTATTGGCGCGATATAACCCCACATCGCATGTGTTTGCGGAAATCCATGCAATAACAACACGGCATCCCCTGCCCCGCCCATGCGGTAATGAATGCGCCCCGTGGGCAACTCTACATCCTGCGCTTTAAATCCGTTGAACATTGATCACCTGCCGTTTTTTTAATTTTAACGCACTATCGCGCCAATCTTGGGTCCGAATCAACTTTTTTCAAAAAGTAACCTTGACGTTACATTACTGCATACCCTATATGTAACCCATAGGTTACTAAAACAAGGGATTTTATTATGCTTACCTCAGACTCACTTTCTTCATTTCGTCGTATTATGTTTGCGATTACGGGATTGACCTGCCTTGCCTGTGCGGCGCTGGCACTCTTGCAGGTGCGCCCTGATCCCTTTCCGTTTTGGATCCCCGGCATTCTGGGAATTATCAGTGCAGCACTGATCTTTGCCCTGGCAGCTGTGGGGCGCAAGAATGCAAAACAGGCATTTGTTGAAGGTTACATCATGGACAAACGCCGCGCCCAGGCGCATGCGTTTTGGATTGCAATGATTTTCCTCCCAATATTTGGGATCTTCATGGCAACGGGCACGGTTGCCCTGCCCACGGCATTTGCGGCGATGGGGACGCTTGCGGGTGCAGCCTATCTGTTGCTGTTTACCTATTATGATGCGATGGGGCGCGAATGAAACTGATCGTCCACGTCACCGAAATTAGAAAAGCCAAAGGCCTGACCCAAGCGGATCTGGCAAAATTGGCAAATGTATCGCGTAAAACCATCAACACGATCGAAAACAACGTCTTTGTCCCTTCGACCATTTTGGCGCTGACCTTGGCCAAGGTTTTGGACGTATCGGTGCAAGATTTATTTGAATTGCCCGATAAAGATAGTTAATTACCCTCGATTTATCCACGGTTAGGCACGCGCGAAGCGACCGCGCGGCCTATGATCGGTAGAGGGCGCCCTAGCCTGCTAGTTTGTCCAAAATGCGAGCCCAGCTGCGGATGCCTTTGTGGAAACTTTCCATGTCGTATTTTTCGTTCGGGCTGTGCAGTTGATCGTCATCTTTACCAAATCCGATTAACAGAGGGTCGCGTCCCGTGATCTCTTGGAAATATCCCGCAATTGGGATGGACCCACCACACCCGATAAAGGCCGCGGGGATATCCCATTCTTCGGTTAATGCCTGACGCGCTGCTTCGAATTCTGGGGCGTCGATTGACATATGCGATGCAGGTCCCGTTCCATGTTCCAAAAATTCAACCTGACAATCGGCGGGCACCATGGCGCGCACCATGGCGCGAAAATCTTCGCGGATTTTAAAGGGGTCCTGTTTCCCCACCAAACGGAAGGACACCTTGGCCGAGGCATAACTGGGCAGAACGGTTTTAAATCCTTCACCTGTATACCCGCTGGTCATGCCGTTGATTTCGCACGTTGGGCGCGACCAGATCATTTCAAGCGCGCTGCGCCCCGCCTCACCCGCGGGATCGGCCAAACCCACATCCCCAAGGAAGGCAGCATGATCAAAATTCAGATCACGCCATTGATCTGCAACCGCATTGGGCAATTCATGCACACCATCATAGAAATGCGGCACCGTGATCCGCCCCTGATCATCATGCAGACTGGCCAAAATTTTGGACAGAACCCGCGCGGGGTTCATGGCCGCACCGCCATACATGCCCGAATGCAAATCCTTGTTTGGGCCTGTGATCTTAATTTCTTCTCCCAACAAACCGCGCAGCATGGTTACGATGGCGGGTGTGTTGCTTTCGAATAACCCTGTGTCACAGATCAACACGATATCGGATGTCAGCTCGGCTGCGTTTTCCTTCATGAAGGGGATCAAACTGGGCGATCCGCTTTCCTCTTCGCCTTCAAAGAAAAAGGTGATTTTGCAGGGCAACGTGCCATGCACCGCTTTCCATGCGCGGCAGGCTTCGACAAAGGTCATCAACTGCCCCTTATCGTCGGATGATCCGCGCCCACGGATCACGGGACCTTTGGGTGTTTGTTCAACGGCAGGATCAAACGGATCGCGATGCCACAGTTCAATGGGATCAACAGGTTGCACATCATAATGTCCATAAAACAGGATATGTGGCCCCGTCCCATCGACATGCCCAACCACCATTGGGTGACCCGGTGTTTGACGTTTCGTGGCGACCGCGCCCAGCGATTCCAGATCCCGCACCAACCAATCCGCCGCCTTTTGACAGTCCTCTGCATAGGCAGGATCCGTGGAAATGGAGCGTATCCGCAACAAATCGAGCAAACGATCCGTGGATTTTTCTATATCTGCGTCAATACGCGCCAACACCGAATCTAGCGACATTCGAATCTCCTGTTATGTATCTGTGAAAGAAAGGCTAGCATCGGATGGCAATTCAACCAACGCGGATTATCATTTCGCTACGTTAGCTGCAAAAAACCTTTGACCCATAATAAAATATGAATATGTTATGGGGAAGCGATGAACAAGGACGATTGAATGGACTATACCGCGCATCTTGACGGAGCCCTCTCCCGCCTTCACGAAGAAGGCCGCTATCGCACTTTCATCGACATCGAACGCGAAAAAGGAAATTTCCCGCACGCG
>Ga0255769_10000064_pt1 | contig 110535 bp, 71 predicted proteins | sample 041ome_9_FD_179637 | JGI IMG/M metagenome (GOLD analysis project Ga0255769, IMG submission 179637) | Coastal salt marsh microbial communities from the Groves Creek Marsh, Skidaway Island, Georgia - 041413US metaG (version 2) | ecosystem: Environmental > Aquatic > Marine > Intertidal zone >...
GATACTTCCAAAACCAGCTATTTCGAGCGGGCAGTCCGGATCAACTGCACCACATCCGCAATCGCAGTTTGAGTCTGCGTACCAATCCATTGGACAAAGCCATTCCTCTGGAACATCGGTGGCGTTTTTTTGAGTCGGTCCGCTGTAGTCTATGAAATCTTCATAATAATTCGTATTATCCCCGGAAGAGTTGTAAGAAGCGGACGTAGATTCCTGACTAGAGCCCGAACCGCTTCCAGCCCCTGATTCAGCCATATAATGACTCGTACCTGTTTGTATTACGGATGTATCCGCTTGACATACATTATTGGCGTCGTAAGTGCAGCACATAGCCCCCGAAGCTGTGCTCACACACCACTGACCAGGCAGACAATTGTATGCCGCCTCCATACCTGTGGCTTCGAATGGGTTTTGGGATGCACCCACATTGCAGTCTGGGTCATAGGCACCGCAATTACAGTCGCAAATTCCATCGTTGTAAAGTTCCCAACCACACGCAAATTCTTCGTTTTCGCAATCCCAATCCGCAGGAACTAACCCTTCGTCACGTCGCGCTGCGCAATCGTCGACCCTGTCGTATGACGTTATAGCCAAAGCCTCGTCCAATTGCTCTTGCGTGCATACGACGGGAGGAATTTCGATTCCGGCGTGCAAAAAGCACTGATCGCTCACGAAGTCAATTAAATTACCTTCGTACTCGGGTGGGAGCGGAACTGAAGGAATTTGCGAAGAAAATTCCGGGTAGCACATGCACGACGTGTCAGAAGTGAGTCCTGCCATGTTCATGCAGCAGTCTGCGCTACCTTGTACTCCTCCCTGATCGTTAAAACACGAACCCAACACGGTTCCTCCAATTGTACCGCATGTCTGTGCAACTTCGCTCCAATTGGGAAGATCGCCAAAACTTTCTTGAAGCAGCTTTCTTCGGGATAATCTTCTTTTTGTTGAGAGCATACCTGTGAAGTTCGCGGATCGAACCACCGGGCTCGTCTTCACAACATTTGCTTCGGATACTCCGAAAGAGTAATCCGCGACGAGAGATCTTTGCTGCCCGAGCCAACTTTGAAAAGTCACCTTAACTTCAGCCTCGCCCCCAGTATACGCAGCCATACCTCGCAATCGATTGTGAACGCTTCGCGCGCACGATGTCAGAATTTCTGTCTCACTTTTCACAAAATTGCAACCGTTCTTTCTGTTGAAGGTAGATTTTAATATCATTGAAAGTGGATCGGGTGCAGAATCGCTCAAAGCGCCGCTCGAGGAAGTAAGCGTCGCGGAACACTGTGCCGTAACATTTCGACACACCATGGACTCCTCGACCGTGATCGCAGAGTAAATAACCACACTGAATATGCCCAAGATAAAGAAGCTCAAAATCGAAGAGAGTTTCCAGCTGTAGATATCTTTCCCGGACGTTTTTGCTTTTTTGCCCTTAGCGTTGATCATGGACATAGCACGTAGATCTACGAACTGACGCTTGACGTCCATTTCAACCGTAGATTTTCCAGTCCCATCTCTCGACTGATGAGTAGATTCCTTCGCGAGGACTTCAGATTTATTTTCGTCGTCGAAATTGTCGAGCAATTCGAGACCTGTTCTGACGAATCTTGAAGCAGGCCCCGCAAAGATCATCATATCCACGAGTGCCGAGGTGATGCTCATAAATGAAAGATACGCAATAACTCCAAAGAGCATGACGTAACCAATGTCTTCTGATTGCAATTTTGAGTTTGAATCCTTCAAAAGATGTGCTCCGCAAAAGGTGATAAACGCTGGTGCCGCCGTTTGTAAAACTCCGCGAACAGCGTCAGAAATCGATCGAACTCGCTCCGCACGTAGCGTTTCCATGAGTTTTGCGTCTACAAATTTAACCGCGAGGACAGCGGCATCAACGCCTTCTTTACCACCCTGTTCGAAATCAGCCACGCCATCACCGTCTACATCCGCGTTCAAAATGTCGGTAAGATTCATCTTGAGCACGTTGTCATTTTTCAGTGAGTCGGAATCAGTCAGAGTATCGGACTCATCCTCGCTCGCAGCGCTTTTAAACAAATCAGAGGATCCGAATGCAACTTTTACACTCCCTGTGATCGTTGCAATGACGTGCACGAACATACCTTGTAATATTCCGATAAGAAAATACAGCGACGCGTAGGCGATAAGAATGAAACCAAACTCCGGAACTTCGATGATAGCCGCCAGGGACGCCGCAAGAAAGACGATACAATTTTTCCCGAGAGTGTGAGAAAATCCGAAAAACTTCTTAAAAGCTACCATATCAGTCGATAGCAGCATTTCAAGACGTTCCTTTGATAGTGCGCTTGGGTGCAATAGTTTATATCGAATCGCATGCCTCGATACGTCTCGTTCAAGTATCGCCCGGCACGATAGGAAACATCGTTGCATCCCGAGACTAAAAACCACGAGACAAACGCCATACATTAAAAGCCACATTGAATATTGTTCCAAGTTCACACCTTTTGCAGAAGGTGCGACGTAAACAATCTTGAGGGCCAAGTTTGCAAACACTGGAATCATGCTTATCCCAGCCGCGACAACGCACGTCGTAAAAAACAAGTAAAACTGGGCAAACGGTTTCAATCTGCGCAAAAGAATTATTCCTTTATACACAGCTTTACACGTTGAATACACCGTATCTTCCTCATCTTCGCAATCTGGGTTCTTCCCTCCTTTCCACTCGTAGGATCCGTCCTCAGTCTTCGCGCGTCGCGAAAAGAACCTCGAGAGAAAGAGCGAAAGCACCGCCTCGGGAGGAACGCCATCCTCTCGGGCATCCCTGATTTCCGACACGTTCTCTCCAGCTTTCGCTCCGAGCATTTTCTTCTCCCTCTCTTTCAAATCAGCGGCGGCCAAAGTGACATCCATCGCGCGTATGGATGATGTGTGAGCGCCCTTCCTTCCTCTCTGTTTGATTTTGCAAAAGATACGAAGAGTGTTCGAACTACTCGGTGTCTGTCGACCAAGTGACGACACGCGGTGTTCGACGATCGGTCGAATCGTTGGTCGACAACGGGACTCAACGTCTTCCTTTTTCCATACGCTCGTACTTTTACTGCCAGCTGGCGAAATAAATTTTTTTGAAATCCCCTCTCTTCTGTTTTTTAAAATACCTACGGCACAACCCTATCCGACTTGCACACCTCGCACGAAGAAGTTCTTCTTCTCGGACCAAACGCTTTGACCGCGATTATTGACGGCAGAGGGTGGTTCGAAGAAAAAAGAAGAGAAGCATCTCGCTTCGAATTAAAACGCACCTCGCGGTACGTGAAGGCCTCGACAGGTTGCTCCCTGAAGCGGAGTGCCTTGAAACCCTAAACCAGTAAAATCTCCCAGAAGAGACTTGCGATTGCCGCCGGTCCAGAAGAGGATGATTTACAAAAACGAATCAATCGATCGGAAAACGATCGAGAGAAACACCAAAAAAAGAGTGTAAAATTTTCAAAATTAGTTGCGCGCAACGCTCTAAAAACATAAGAAAACGCACGCCTCACATACCAACGAAAGCGAGAGTGGGGAAGCGTGTGTGCGTCGCGCGAGGTAAGTTTGCACGAACAACAAGAAACACATCTTCAGAGCCGAGGGGTCTACTCGAGTCATCAAAAATCTTCATAACAATGTGGTAACATTATTAATCTCGTCGCGTCCAACATCGCACGCGGGATCGAGTACGCGAAAACGCGTTTGGCGGAACTATTAGTAAACGCCTCATTCGTCAAAGCTACGAAAACAAATCTATGTGCTCATAAAAAGAGAGACAGAAATACCGGGCAGCGATTGGATGCGAAGATGTGTTCTTTTTTTTGTCCACATGTACATATGTTACGTATTACATCATGCCAACCAACTCGGGTCACCGCTAGGAATAATGCCGTACGGATTCAACGCCACGTGCGAGGTGAAATAATGCGTCTTGATGTCCCACATGTTTGTCGCCTTTTGAAACGCCGGCATCGCGTATAACCGTTTCACGTACGCGCTTATGTGGGGATACTCTCGAATACACTTCTTGTTCGTTTTAAAGTACACGACGTACACTTCGTCGAATCGAACTAAGGTTTGAAACACGCGGACATCCACTTCGGTCACCTCGTCGTCGGTCACCAAATACTTCATGTTCGAGCGCTCGAGAACGCCTTCCAGTTTGTCCAATCCCGCGTAAAGCTCCTCCACCGCCTCATCGTACGCCTCTTGCGTTCTCGCGAACCCACACTTATAGACCCCGTTATTAATCGCGTGATACGTCCATTCGTTCATCTCGTCTATTTCCTTCCTTTTCGCCTCCGGGTACAAATCCAAATCTTTCTTCTTCGCGAGCGGTTGAAAGCGAGCGTTCAACTCGCGGATGATTTCGCTGCTTTCGTTGTTCACGATCTTCTTCTCTGTTTGATCGTACAAAATCGGAACCGTAAACGGACCTTTAAAATTTCCATCGTGTTCTTCGTAAAAATCCCGAATCGAGTAATACTCGTTGTTATTCTTCGGCTCCTTTCTCGCGTGATAGTCTTTCACCGCGTATTTACCTCCGGTTTTGGACAAGTGCTGGATGAAGTCGGCACCCGCCCCATCATTATTAGGGAAAATCCACCCGGCGTGCCCGTCCGACGCGTCCTTCGTCCTCGTTTTTTGCCACGTCGGGTGACAAATCTCCACCTCAATCGCATCTTCCAACCCTTTCAGGTACAAAACAGTCAGACATCGCGCTGCCCACGGACAGGCGTAGGAGACGAGCAGTTTAAAACGGTTTGGCGTGGAGATTGGATTCCCCGTTATCCGGTTTCTAAAACTCGACTCGTTTCTCGTGAAGGCGCCTTTGGAAGAGACCGCGGCGACGGCCGTGCCTTGCTCTCCGATCGTCATCGTTTGTTTTGTGTTTTTGTGTGTGCGTATGTGCAGTGCCACAATGACGCTCGTCGTTGAGAGAGGGATGATGTTCGACTGCGCTTTTTTAAAGTTGGGGAAAAAAGTGCCTCACAAACACACAAAAAGTATCTCAACGAATGTGATGACGACGACGATGTCTCTTCGCGTTTTGAACGCCAGATGTGTCATCAGCAGAGCTTTTGCCGAGACGCGGCGGGTACCGAAGACGAAGAAAAATAACGACGGCACCATCACGACTCGCGGAGCGGCAACCGTAGCAGCGGCGGCATCTTCAAATTCCAATCCGCAACAACAGATGTTTTTGCGCGTGCTCAGTTGGAACGTCAACGGTTTACGCGCGGCGATTAAAAAAAATCCATCTTTTCTCCACGAGTTGCGCGAAAAAGCGAACGGGTTCGACGTTTTGTGTTTGCAAGAGACCAAGTTGCAACAATCGCACGTCGAGGAAGTATCGTCAGCGTTAGTAGGGGAAAATGCGCAAATTTGCTTTTCGTGTTCCACGGCGAGGAAAGGGTACTCGGGCGTCGCGACGATGGTCGTCGCGTCCTCGTCTAACTCTTCGCAACCGACGCCGACATTTCGCGAGGGGTTCCACGAAAACGCGTTAGAACGAGCGAGTTTTGAAAAGACAGAGGCAAATGTAGAGGCGTTTGACTTGTTCAATCGAGAAGGGAGGTTGATCACGTGCGAGCTCGAGAAAGCGGTGGTCGTGAACACGTACGTTCCGAACAGCGGCGAAGGGTTGAAACGGTTGAGGGAGAGAATCGAGGTTTGGGAGCCGGCGATGCGCGCACACGTCGCGTGTTTGAGGGAAGATATGACGATGACAACGACAAAAACGAGCGAAGGATCTGCGAAACAGAAACCGATCGTTTGGATGGGAGATTTTAACGTCGCGCACGAGAAGAGCGATTTGTGGGGTAACTGGACGCAAAACGAAAAGAGCGCTGGATTCACCCCGGAGGAACGCCGCGCGTTTTCGAACCAACTCAAAGACTTAAACCTGATCGACTCTTTCCGATATAAATTCCCAAACGTAAAAGACAAGTTCACGTACTGGTCGTACCGAGCGAAAAGCCGAGAGCGTAATCGAGGATGGCGCATAGATTACGCCTTGGTGAGCGAAGGATCGAGAGAGCGCGTTCGAGACGCGTTCATCCTCGAGAGTTTCACCGGGAGCGATCATTGTCCCTTGGGCGTTGAAATTCAACTTTAATGAAAAGCAACAGATAGAAAAAAAGGAAGATGAAGGCGAAGAGAGAGAGAGAGAGAGAGAGAGTAGACGTGTACCGCGGCGATGTAGTAGTTATATGATTGTATTTAAGTGTGTTTTTCTATAATTGTACGACGTAAAATTTGAATTTTTTCAGCGCACTCTTCAAAAAAAAAAGGCACAACACACGCACGCTCTTCTGGTCGAAAGAGAGAGAGATACATGAAGCGCGTCGTTTATTAAACTTTACCGAAACGACGACCGCGCGCAGCACGCACGCGCGATCGAAGAAAAAGAGGTGCGCGTGCATCGAAAGCGGCGAAAGCGAGAGGCAAAAAAGAAATATAAGTAATGGTTGTTCAACCGCTCGCGGGGAAAATTTCGAGCACCCTCACCAGAAAAGAAATGTTCGAACGCGCGAGACGCTTTGTAAACGCGACGACGACGACGAGTGCGACGACGGGCGATGGAAGCGGTGCGTCTAATAACAACGACGAGGATGACGACGACGATAGGTATTTTGATGACAGCGCGGAAAAAGAGGCGTTTGTGAACGCTTTGTATGATTCTGTGCACGAATCGGTGCAGCGATTGCTCGAGAGCGAGACGAGAGTGCAAAGTTTGCGAAGGAAACAACACCGCGGCGGCGCGAGCGGCAACGGCGGCCACAGTAGTAATAGTAACAAGAGTAACAGCAACGACTGCGACGGTAACGGTTTAACTTTCGCGATGGAAACGCCGCCAGTGAAAGGAGGAGGGAGAGGAGGAGGGAAAAGAGACGACGCGTTACTTCCGCAGATTGACGACTGCGTGCAGTTTCCGAGCTTGAGTTCGTCGCCGGCAGTCGCGACGACGCCGTTAGCGAAGAAGATGGGAGGGATGAGTTTGAATGGTGGCAATATTATTAATGCTACTAATAATATCGTCGCTGCGAGCGGGGCTTCGCCGTCGCCGAGAAGAGTGACACCATCGCCGGTTTCGAATGGAAGCGTGGAACGAGCGGCTTCACCTTCTCCATCTCCTTCTTCGCAGCAACAACAACTTCCGAGGAGTCCGAGCGGCAGCGGTGTCGTAGGCGCACCGAGACGGATTCAACCGTCTTTACTCTCCGGTTCATCGAATGCGAGTCATAGCAGCAACACTTTCGCGAACAAGCAACCGTCGCCAGTGCAGCAGCAGCAGCAGCAGCAACAACTGCAACAGAAGCGAATCCAACCGACTGCGGCCAAAAGCAACAACAACAACAACAACAACGCCAACAGTAGCAACGAAGCGTCAGTCGAGACTCCAGAATACATTTTAATCCTGGCAAAAGCATACGCATTTTTGCTCGACTGCTTTCACGACGGTGACATTGAGAAGTCCATCGTAGATGTGTTGAAGATGCTTTCGCTTTCTCCGGATGCGTTTCCGTTCGGCGTTAGTGAAGGCGAAGCGGGAGAAGAGTTTCAAATTTTCCCATCTGGAGTGTTTGCTCGAAAATTTGCCGCGCTCGTTTTAGCCAACGCCGGGACGCTTCCGTTTTCCCTCGGTCCAACTGCAATCGAGGCGTTGTCGGAATCTGAAGCGGTGAAAGTGCACGCGCCAACGTTGGCGCAAGAGTGCGCAAACTTTCTCTCCGCGCTCGCCGCGTCTGCGACAACCGTTTCAAAAATATACGACGATGCCACACCATCGGCTTCGTCGATAAAGAGAAACAGTAAACACAGAGAAACAGATAATGGCAGAGGCGGTGCTGTTGGCACGCGCACAGACGCAACTTCTGTTCGTAATCCAAGCAATAAATTTGGATTAGTATCCAGAGCGAACGCGCACGCTCGCGAGAAATGGCGAGACCAACTGGTCGCTTTGCTCTCGCCAGATGCAAAATTCAACTCGTCGTCGTTCGCATCATCGACCGGCACGAATGGCGCACCGCCATCAAAATATTATCACCAGAACGCCGCAAACGCGTTCGCTAGGAAATGTAGAGAAGTTTTTGATTCTGCGAAATCCAAAGAAGATGCCAGATGGCTCGCGGATGTTTTCGTACGAAAAATGTTGAAAAGTGCCGGCGAAGGCGAAACTGAAGAAGATATCGGCGCCGCAGTATCGGCGGCGAAATTATCAGCATTGCGAGAGCGTTTGATGGGTGGAGGTGGAGTCGGAACTAGTACCGGCGCGCAACAACATCAAAACTCTCAACGTCATAACAATACGCACGTGAATGGAAGAGGAAGTAGTTTAGGTAGAGGTAGTAATAGCGTAGGTGGAGGCAGAGGAGTATACGGAGGACGCGGGGGTGGAGGAGCGGGCGGAAGAGGTGGAGGAAGAGGGAATCATCACGCTCCACAGGCATCATTCGCTTCAGAGCAGCAACAACACAGTAACGAAGCATTCTCATCGATGACGACAACGACGACAACGACGCAAGAATCTTCATTTGCGGCTATATTTCAGCCCGCGTTTCGACCGTACGTGTGCGTATTAGAAACCGCAGATTCCGCTCGTTTCTCCGCAGCCGTGTCTCGGTCGCTCGCAGACGCGCTCAAAGCGCTCGATAAAAGTTACGCTGCGTCTGTTCGTAAAGGCAACGGAGACAATGGAGTGAACGATGGATCCGAGGAAGCTGACGATATTTTGCGTTCGATAGGAGTGAACCCGAAAGATTTCACGGCTCGCACGCTCGCGGCAAAGTGTTGCGGTAAATTTCTCGGTCTTTTGCGGTTTTGCTTAGATGGTTATTCCTCTGTCGTCGCCTTCGATGGATTACCCACGATTGAACTTTGCGCGGAGACTTTACGCGTTGCAACAACCCAAAACGAGCTCATGCTCACGCTCCCATGGGTATCGGAGTACGTGAAATTCACTCCGTGGGAAGACGCGGAAGAAGCAAAATTAGTTTTTTCCTCGAAAGGTTTTATCGATTTGACTTCCTGGTTGCGCTCGGCTTCAAAAAGTGCAAAGTTGCGTGTAGGTAACAATAGCAGTGCAAGTAGCGGTGCCACTAGTTTTGCAACATCTCGGGCCCTTCGATCTGTAGAGGACGTTTCATCGATATCGGCTGCAAGCGTTCGCATGATTCGACATCTCGTGCGAGAAACGCTCCATTTCAAGGCGCCCACGACGACTGCGAAGTCGTTGGAGTACGCAAAGTTAGCTTCAACGTCGCAGTCACACCCCGCGGGGCCCGTTCCAAAAGCGTTCGTCGCGAACGCGTTCGACAAAGTGAAATATTCGGTGGAAGAGAATGACGTGCTCGCCGATTGGGGAACAAACTCCGCGGCGGGAGGACACGATTTCTCGCCAAACGTCATCGACGATTCCTTATTACAAAAAGTTATCGGTGTGGATGTCGAGAGATGCGTCGCGGCTTTACGAAACGATGACTCGGTATCAAATCGATGGAGCCAAGAAGAAATTGAGTCTGTTTCGAGTCAAAGTATCACGCACCAAGCGCCGGTAATTCTCCCTTCGAAGCAAGAAACGATGGGCGAAGCAGAAGACGAGAAAGACCGTCAACGGGTCGTTCCAGTTCCCGTTCGGAAAATTTCTCCCGTCTCTGCAGTAGCAGTAACGCCATCGTCTACATCACCTACGAAGATTACAGCTACGAAAATGACGGCGCTCGAAACGAGTCCATCGTTACCGTCCGCATCGTCCTCCTCGACGGCAAATCCAACTCGAAGTTTACAACGCGCGTTTCTCGCGGCGAATCCTCGACACAAAAATATCGTCGATTTTACCGTCGACGCGGCAGTTTTAGCCTCAGTTGATCACGCCGTGAGACATGAGATACCAAACGCGTTGAAGTGCGTCTCGGAGACGCTCGATAACGCGTGTAAACTCGCCGCGACAGTTTCTGCCGCTGAACAGAGAAGATTATTCATGAATACCAATCCGGAGCAAATTACGGAGAAGAAGAAGATGGCCAAACCAACGCTGGAAGATGCGTGGAGTTCGGCGTTTGAAACTGCAATTGAACGCGCGACGATGTTAGCACTGCGAGAAATCGGAAGCGTGATTGCGAAGAGAGCTGCAGACGATGCTGCACAAAGAGCCGGCGCGGCTGCAGCAGCGTTGTTACGCGAACCGTCGTCCGAAAAGGACAACGAGCACGACGGCGAGATGAAAAAGAAGATGACGAGAGCACCGTTGTCTCCGGAAGCTTCTGCGGCCGCAGCAGTCGCGAGAGATGCTGCGAGACAATCCGCTACGGAGCGTTCTAGGCTATCGGCACCATTCGAGCTTCGCAAAGCCATCGTCGACGAGGCGTCGAGAAAATTGCGCGTGGCTTTGAGAAATCTCTCTAGCGACGAAGGAGACGCGGGAGAAGAAGGAGAGGATGACGACGAAGAAGAAACTATTGCGGTTACCACCACCACCACCACAACAACAACAACTACTACTAATGAAAAAGATGCTTGCGCAGAAAACGACGAAAATTTGGTCGCCGACGTCCAATCGGCGGCTCTGAGCGCCATCGCGAGAGCTTTATCCGAAGCGCAAGGATGGGCTCCAGGATCGCTCTTGGCGGTTTCGCGAGAACTCGCAAACGCTCGGAATCCAAGCGACGAAATAGGTGCAAAAGAACTCGCGAGAATGTGCGAAAACTGTTCAAATGCTATTCGTTCCGTGTTGATGTTGGATGAGAGTTGGAGAGACGCGTTGTTCACGTCGCAGCAGCAACAGAAGCAAAATGCCGCGGCGGTATTGTCTTCGTCATCCGCGATGTCGCCATCCGACGCGGCGCTTGGACCAAATGCCTTATCTTCTGCTGCAGCACTACTCGCGAAACCGTCGGATGCGCCCGGAAAATCGTTCAAGAAGAACGCAGAAGCTGGCAGACCGAGGGACGCGTTGGCTAGAGCCTTGTGCGCGCTTGCTCGCACTTCCATGGCGCTCTTCTTGGCGCCTCCGCAACCGGCGTTAATTAAGCCCGACCGACACGGCGGCGTCTCTCTTTCGAGCGCGTTAGTTTCTTCCGCCGCCGCTGGTTCTGCGAGCGGTGGTGGTGTGGATAACAACAACTCGGCCATTAATGCCGCATTAGGTGGCAACACGGACGGTACGAAGCAAAATGTCGGTTGGGGCGTCTCTCGCGACGGCGTCTGCGAATCCGTTCGTTTAGCTGTCTTGAATGCCTTCGCGTTGGCGGCTCCGATTTTGGAAACTTTGGACGCCTTTGCTCCACCCGATGCGATTAGCGTCTGGAACGAAGTTTGCGGTGAACTTCTCTTCCCGAAAAACTGGATTCCAGTCTTGAGAGTGTTCCCACATTCGCCGTTCGCGCAACTCCGAATCGAAACCATCGTCCGCGACGTGTTCGCTGCCGTTCCGGATGGCAAAGCCATGACTGCCCGTTTAAAAAAGTTTCTCGAGACGCAGTTTGGCGTAGTCTCTTCCTCAGAAACGCCAAATCCCTCGGCAATCACCACCAACAATAACAACAAAACGACAATAAACGCCATGGGCACCTCCCTCCTCCTCCGCTTCCTCCTCAAACTCCTCGACGCGAGAATAGAGCGATACCGACGCGAAGTAGTAGAAATAGAAACGGAAGAACGAGACGAAGACGACCGAAACGAAGACTTCGACGATTTCGGTGCGGAAAAAAGAAGTCGACGACGTCAGCAAAAAAAACTCTCGTTACACCACGAACTCAAAGGTTGGGAACGGATTTCTCCGACCGTGCGTTTTGTCGCCAGGGATGGTCCGAACGCGCGTTCGCCGCACGCCGCCGATAAGCTCGATTTTCGCCTTTTCGAGCTTTCGCGGATTTTTTAATTTCGATGACGTGTCAAAGATGGATAAAACAATATCAATTTCGTCATAAAACTACTGTACGCGCGATACAACAAAACATGTTTACCACGCGGCAAATATCGTCGTCGTCTCTCGCGCTTTTGCCGACGACGAAGAAGAAGCGCTCGACAAAATTGACGCGTTCGTTTTGGAAGAAAGAAGCGCCTCCGCCTCCGCCTCCGCCACCGGAGAAGAAGAGATTTTCCCCGTTCGGGAACAAGAAGAAAACCGCCGCTTCCCCGCCACAACAACAACAGTTCGCGTACGAAGAGACGAAAACTGAAGCGTACGCGCGGATTAAGAAACAGCGCGAGTTGAGAAAAGCGGAATTTGAAGCGCGCGAGAGAGGTGGTTTGTCGCAAGCTTTGTTTAAAGTCACCAGAGCGTTGGATTTTCAAGAAGACATCGCGGCAGACAGAGGATTACTCTCCGCGGCGAAGAGGATGAAGAAAGGCGAGTCGATGACGACGGAACAATACGGCGCGTTGAGAAGGAAAGTTGGAGGCACGAAGGGTGGTTTTTTTGGTGAATCGGTCGACGTTAAGGGCGAATACACCGACAGCGGCTGGACGAGAACGAACGAAGACACGACGACGAGCGACGTTGCGTACGCGCCGCTGCTCGGTTTGGTGCTCGTCGGCGTGTTCGCGACGCTCGTTTTGGTGGTGCAACAAGTGCCGTGAGAGGATTACGTTTTGTGACGTAGTAGTAGAAGTAGTAGTGGTGGTGTTTTTTATTGTTGCTAATGTGCTATTTATTATTATATCTGTACTAGTATATCTACGTATTTTCATCTCTCTTACCTGAACTGCGTTTTGGATTCGGCGGAGTTGTACCACTTCGCGACGCTCGCCAGGCCCTCTTCCAAGGAAATCTCCGCCTCCCAATCGAGAAGATTTTTCGCCTTGGACACGTCCGCGTACGTGCCGCCTACGTCGCCGGGTCGTTTCGGTTCGACGACGATTTTCACATCGTCGTCGGAAGAAGATTTGAGCTCTTCAGATGCGGCTCGTTGCACGGACGTCATCAACCGCCGCAAGCTCACCGCTTCGCCTCTCGAAATGTTTATAGCTTCGCACGTCGATCCTTTTTCTCGCCACAACGCTTTCTCGATCCCCGAACACACGTCCGAGACGTGGCAGTAATCTCTCCAACTATCGTCGCCGTCGCCAAACATCGTGAGTTTCTTTTCTTCGCCCTCGTTTCCTCCATCGTCGAGCAAACAAATCATGAAGCGCGTAATCGCCATATCCGGTCTGCCTCTGTTGCCGAAGCACGTGAAAATTCTCGCAATCGTAATTTTTTTGCCAAGCGCTTCGAACGCTCTCGCGTAACTCCTCACCACCGCCTCGCCGGCAATCTTCGAAAACGCGTACGGGGAAGTAGCCATGGACGATGCACCCATGACCCCTTCGCACTCTCTCGACGCTACTTTATCCGCGTTATCTCCGTACGTCGCACCGCTGCTCAAAAACACAAAGTTCGCCTCTCGTCGCTTCGCGAACTCAATCGCAATCGCCGTCGTTTCCACGTTCGCTCGGAACGCGAGCGTCGGGTCGTCCAACGTATCTCTGACGCCTGAAAATGCCGCGCAGTGCACCACGCCGTCTATCGCAGCACTCGTCCCCCCGCATTGTTCCAACATCCCATCGACCCCTAACGCTAAAATATTTTCGTCTATGAACGTAAACCTATCGGTAAACGTATCGTCGATGTCTCTCTTTCGCATCAAGTGCTCTAAATTCGCTCTCTTGTGCTCCTTCTTGTACGGACCTAAATCGACGTCCGCGCGATCGATGCCAATCACGCGCGCGTTCGCATTATTCGTTAATACGCGCTCGCAAAAGTGGCTCCCGATGAAACCTAAGCATCCCGTGACGACCAACACGACGTCATCCTCATCATCATCATCATTATTATCATTATTCTCTCTTCGAGCCGATGTCATCATCGCTAAAACAACGACAGCAGATTGTCGTTGATGTTCTCGTCCTTTTCCTCTGTTTCTTCTTCCGCTCAAAACAGAGCGCGACCCCGAGTGTTCTCCTCTTCTTCCTCTTCTCCGCGCCGCGGGTCTCGTCGTCCAGCGCTGGCGCATCGCTCCTCGAGATGCAGGATTGACATGAACACTGTTAGGGGAAATTTGCATTTTAGGGGAATTTGCGTCATTAAAAATGAAGAAAACCACCCTCTTTTTACTTCTCTCATGCGCACTTTCTCTCTCGTTCGCGGAGGAAGGAGAAGAAACGATCGCGCGCGATGAAGACGCAGTCGTCGCTGATTCTCGTCGCGGTCGTCCTACTACTCGGCGAAGCGGATCTTCTTCTGTTTCTTCTTCTTCTTCTCATTTCCCGACGACACGATTTCGATTGACGGAGGAAGAAGACGACGAGTATCGATGGGGCGTTCGTTCGGACGCGAGAGAGGAAGTGCGGAGCAAATTATCCTCCTCATCTTCTGGTGGTGATGTCGGTGAAGATTTGCGAGAGATTCGAGAAGATATTCAGTTCGAGACGGAGAAGTTAAAGATCGCGGAGGAGATGCTCGAGAAGGAAGAAGAGGTGGAGGCGAAGGAGCTCGGAGAGAAGGAGGAGGAGAACATCGAGCGAGAAGAAGGACGACGACGACGACGACAGGAAGCGCGACGAGAGTTCACGGAAGGACGAAGAGAAGAAGAATCATCGACAGCAATAAAATGGCCGCTTCTACGGCAGCACGAATTGAATTACGATAAATTTTGCATCCGCGGCGAGAGCGCGGCGGCGCGGATGCGGGAGGAGATGGAGAAGTTACGGAAACACGCCGCGTCGTACAAGGAGACAAACGCGAACGGAAACGTGGTTATATTTGAAGCGTATAATCCGTATTGGAACGGATTCGGGAATAACATGCGGAGATGGTTGAATTTGTTCATGGTGACGACGCGGTTTGACGCGTTCGCGACGTATTTCGATTTCGGCGCGTGTGGTATGGAGGAGTACGGGAGAAACGCGGAGAACGACGGCGTCGAAGGGAACATCTTTAATCGTCGAGGACACGCTCATTCTGCGTGTCAGTTTGATCCCGGGATGTTTTTTAAAGGCGATGGTTTCGATTGGCAATGGACGCCGAAACGGGCGAAAGAAAATCCGGAGCGGTTGAGTTTGGCGAGAGCGACGAGAAACGCCACCATTTTGTGCGAAGAAGACGTGGGCGAGAACGAGAGAGATTGCAGACTCTACGACGATAAGGATTTAACGCATGACAGGAAGGAAGTGGTCGATCCGAGTGTGAAACCGTTAGCGAGTTCTGGTCGAATTTCGAGAGAAGAGATTGATCGAGCGGAAGGCCTGGAGGAACGCATTAAAGCAGCGCGCGCCGATTGGTTGAGAGAGTGGTTAAACGAGGAAGTCGAGAGAGATGTGGACAAAAAAGGCGTGCGGGTAAAAATCACCATAAACGATGTGTTTGTCATGCAACGCGAAGGTGAATTGCTTTTTCCTTACATCGATAACGATCATGGGCCAAGCGGACCGGAATTACCTAAACCGTGCTTTAATCGACATTTTTTCCATCCTCGAGAAAACGTGAAAGAGGCGATCGAGCAGGTGTTTGAGAAATCTTCTTCCTTGAACGACGGTACGGACATGAAAAAATGGCGCTCTTGCGCGGCGATTCATTTAAGGACTGGGTTTGCTGATTACCAAGCGGAGTGGGTGAATGCGTTCCAATCGTTATCTCGAAGCGAACGCGACGCGTTGGAGGCGAAATACCCGTGTTCGACGGGGAGCGAAGAAGGACAAAGCGCCGCCGAGCGGTTCGTGGACGCGCTCGACGAAACCTTTCGCAAGTGTGAACCGGATTACTCAAACGAGCGAATATGTACGATGTGGCATCAAAAGAATCCATTTACAAAGCATGTGTATCCGGAGATTGAAAACAAGATTCATGTTCACGAAGGGCGATTGAAAACGTTCGATGAAGTCGAGGATTGTTGCGGCAGTTCCTTTCGCGAGCCGGACGTGCCGGACGCGATGGAGAGTTGCGGGTTTGTTCCGGAAGGCATGTACCCAGAGTTGGAAGTGAAGAAGAGAAGCGAAGACGCACTGGCCAGCCCAGTTAGAGCAGCGCTCACCTGCGCTTTGCGCGCGGCCAAGTTTCACGCGCAATCTCTCGGCGAGAAGGAGGACAGCGACGACGAAGCGTTTGGTGTCTTCCTTTTAGGGGATTCGCCAACCTTTATCAAAGCCGTTCCAAAGTTTCCAAAAATCGGCAAATATTTCGCACATCAACCCGATCCTGACACTGTTGGTGTCACCATGGAAGATAACGATTGCTCTGGAACCTCCTGCGTCGTTCGAAAGAAAGGTGAGAAACATTTAAGTTGGTTACGTTCTGTCGTCGACGCGTACGTCGCGAGTTTATGCGAGGTAACCGTTCAGCTTCCCGGAAGTAGTTTTGCCAACGGCGCAATCCACCAACTTCGCGCGCCTTCGATGAACCGAACGAGTTCAGCTTTTCACTGGAGCGGCGAGGTTGTCTTGGGACAGCACTTAGCGACTCGAGATGAGACGACGAAGGAGGTTGCGAAAGATACAAAAATCGGGTACGACAGTAAACTCGAAAATTACGTGGCGCTGGGAACGCCACATTGCAAAACAATAGACTCATAGTACTAGTGTAATTAGATATAATAGCATATAGATCTATAGCGCGCCGAAAAGATTTCTAAATCACGATGCATGTTCCTAATCGATCGATTCTAAATCGCGATAGGCAAACTCTCCTTCGTTCTCTTTATCCAGCTCCTCGTCCTCGACTCTTCGATCCGGCAGACGCCCGATGGTAAAGTCGTATTCCATCCTTTTTGGCGGCCGTTTCGTGCTTTTCACCATGTACATCGCGCCGTCGTTTTCCTTGCCGCGACAAACGGCGACTAAAGGAAAGTCCATGGCTCGCTCCGCGAGCGACGGGGCAATCGCCAACGCGTTTTCTTCATTTTTTTTGCCCTCTCCTTCATCCTCCAAAACGAACGTTTTCAAAGCCTCTTCCAATTTCAATCGATCTCCATCTCCATCTCCGTCTCCGTCCGCTAAAAAATACCTCGCGTTCTCCGGATACGTCAAATACTTCTCCCCGCCGGTCGTTTTCCCTCTCCTGTCTAAATCTCGAATCCGTTTCTGGACCTCTTCGCCTCCGATTAAATCCGCGACTTGGTCTCCGCAATCGATCTCGCCGTAGATCTTCGCCAACGCGGATTCGATGTCGTCCAATTCGCGAATTTGCTTATTCAGTTCCGAGACTTGGGTTTTATAGCCGTGGTGTTTGGACGAGGACGTGGACGCGTACTCCTCGTAATCGACTTGGAGGTGCTCAAACATCCTCTATTCGTTTCCTTCGCTTTTTTGTGCGTTTACGGATTGAGATGAGGTAAGATGTGAGCGCTCGGTGGTCAAAGGAGATTTTTTTCTTTGTTTTTTTTTTCGCGAGTTTAAAAAAATAAGCGTTTTTCCCGACGAAAGCAATTTGTGGCTTCTCTTCGTTTCGTTACGCGTATACTTTGCATGCCCTATTACAAAACCCGAAGAAGGTTTATTTGAAGCTAAAACGATGATTATTACTCTATCTCTCTCTGGTGTTTACTCTAAACTTTCTCTCTACTTCCGCTACTGTTTCTACGATCCGTCGCGCTTTCAATTCAACTTCTTTCCACTCTTCGAGCGGGTCGCTCAAACGCGTGATGGCGCCGCCGGCGCCGATTTTCATTTCGCCGTCTTTATACATGACCGAACGAATGACCACGTTCGCGTCGAACGCTCTGTTGCGACAGGACCAAAAGCCGACGCTCCCGGAATATGCCTCGCGCGGTTCTTCGTTCTCGAGTTCGTGTATGATTTGCGTGGTTCTGTATTTCGGCGCTCCGGTCATGGAGCCGGGAGGAAAGGCAAACTGGAACGCGCGCAATGGCGAAGGAGTCGCTTTGTTGTTGGTATCTTCGTCGTCGTCTGTGCCATTCTCACCAGAAGAGGACGAAGGCAACGTCCCAACCACCGTCGAGACGAGTTGGTGTACCGTTCTGTAACTCTCAATCTTCAACAGACCGGGTACTTTCACCGTACCCACCATACACGCCAACGACAAATCGTTTCGCAAGAGATCCACAATCATCAAGTTCTCCGCGTTGTCTTTCACGGATGTTTGTAATTCGTGCGCGGCTTCGACGTCCTTTGGACACCCGAGCGGTTCCACGCGCGCAATTGTCCCTTTAATCGGTTTTGCTTCTAAATTACCACTCTGGTCGCACCGTAAAAAACGTTCGGGTGAGGCGCAGCACAAGTACATGTCCGAAAAATGCGCCTTCTCTTCGCCTGCGCCGTGTGAAAAGTCGAAAAAAGCTGCGTACGGCGCTGGGTTGCGTTCGCGCAAAGCGTAGTACAGCTCTAGATACAGCTGTCGATCTTTTTCGTATTCTTTGACATCTCTGCGAGTCAACGCGTTCGTCAGACAAACCTCGTACGTGTGTCCGTCTAAAATGCGTTCTTGCGACTTTTTAATTTTCTCCACGTATTCTTCTTTACTATCGCGCCATTTAAAACCGATGGACGCCGCTAATTGCGTGCAGTTGTTAGCCACCACTGGATCCGCGTTTTTTGACGTCTCGTCAGCCGCGCGTTTTGCTTTATTTTTGACGCTCTCTGAAATCTGTGAAGTCATGCTCGAGAGCCATGCCAAAGCGCCTGAGACTGAATCTTCCGCGCAAACATTCGGTACATCTTCGGTGAGCGTCATCACGTACACTTTCTTTTTCTCGTGATCGATGACAACCGCTCGGTCTACGAAATATAACGCCGCTTTCACCATACCACTATTTTTGCCATCATCTGAATCGTTCGCAAAGAAGATGGGAGAATCGCACTCTTCTCGCGTTTCGTACGACAACGAACCAACGAACCCGCACGCGAAAAGCAACGCTTCGGGCAATCCTTTTTCCCCATCCTCCTCCGAAATGCACGAAGCGGTAAAGTTCTCCTCCGAGACGTTGAATTTGTTCAACTCTTCATTCATGTATTCGAGTATGCTATTCATACCTTTCTTCTTCTCCACGATTTCTCCTCGGTTATTCATGACGACCAATTCGCCGTTCATCCGCGATTCTACGCGTCGCCACAAAGAACCCCCTCGGCACCCCATGATGCTAAATCGTCCTCGAGGCGTATCGTTGTCGCCATCACCACTACCACCGTCTGCGGTGGCTGAATCCAGCCAAAATGCGTTTTTCGCGTTGCTAAACAACGCTCTGAACACGTCTTCAGAGCGCGCTGGTGAGTTTAGAATGTCGATTTCCCGTGCGCGTAACTTGTATTTATTTTTCTTCTGCTTCTTGTTACCGCTTTCGATGCTCTTCTTGTTCTTCGTCAGTCTCCACGCGTTCACGAGATCCATCAAAGTTTTCTTCCGTTCTTCGCTGATTGTTGTTGTTGACGTCGTCGTCGTCTCTCCTTCTTCTCCCTCTTCCTCTTCTTCTATACTACCTCTCTTTTCTTTCCAATACGCATCCGCGATGTCCATAAAATTCTTCACGATGGTCTTCCCGTGCGGCTCTGTACATATAGACTCCGGATGAAACTGAACGCCGTATCGCGGATACACCTTATGCTTCAACGCCATGACCGTCCCGGACGTTCTCTCCTTCTCGCTCTCGACGACGACATCGGCCCACGCCAACGCCACGAGTTCTTCTTCTTCTTCTTCTTCTTCTTCTCCTCCTCCTCCTTCCTTCCTCTTCCCCGGAATCGCCTCGAGCGAGTGGTACCTCGTCGCCTCGAACGCGCTCGGCACGTCCTCAAACAACCCACCGCTAGTAGTAGTAACCACCTTCGACACTTCCCCGTGTTTCGGATGCCTCGCTCTCCTCACCTCCCACCCGTGTTCGTGCGCCATCGCCTGAAATCCAAAACACACGCCAAACGTCGGCACGCTTCTCAATTTTTTCGACTTTAACAGTTGACGCACGACGCCGGAATCCATCGCATCCGAAGGCGTCCCAGGACCCGGCGAAAGTATAATCCGATCGATTATTTTCGCCTCAAAGACGAGAAAAATTATATCCGCGACGGAGATGGCGTCGTTGCGCACCGTCAGAGGTAAGCGAAAAGACGAAGAAGAAGACGCCTCGGCGACGACGTGCGCGAGAATGTTTGAGTACGAATCGTAGTTGTCGATGAGTAAAGTCGTCGAGAATGGAAAGCCGCCGTCTTCTTTTCTTCTTTCGCTCATGTTTTGGTTTTTAGCGAGAGGAGAACATTTTTCTCTCCGCGTGTATATATAATGTGCGTAGCTTTTCGCTCACTCGTTGTTTCTGCTCCTCGCGATGATCTGTCGAGCGCCCGCTGCTCGTCTCTCTCTCTTATGGCAGATATCCGCCCGGAAGAGTGAAGAAAAGTTCGTTGTTTGTTATCCAAAAAGTAATTTTTTTTCCCCAAACTTTGTTCTTCTTCAAAACGAGAGAGCGAACGCGCGCACGCACACAAAAGAAGACGAAGATATAGTCGACTCTCGAAGAAGCGGCGAGAGCAGCGGCATCGCGCGAAGAAGGAGAGGAACCGAGGTTCGCGACAGAACACAGAAGAATACAAAGAATACAAAGAAGATGAAGAAAGAACTCTCCCAAAGCGTGGTTGAAAAACTGGTCTGGATTGCCATCTATTCGCTCTGTTCTTCCTCCATGCTCGTCGTGAATAAGCTCGCGGTGGCGGCGATACCGTTACCCACGGTTGTTTCCGGCGCGCAGTTGGTTTCGTCCGCGCTCGTGCCGCTTTTGATGCAAGTGTGCGGCGCGCCGGTGATTGGAAAAATGACCACGGGGAGAGTCGCGCCGTACGTGGTGTACACTTCCATGTTCGCCGCTGGTTTGTTCGCGAACATGAAAGCGCTGCTGCTGACAAACGTCGGGGCGGTGATTGCGGCGAGGTGTTGTTTGCCGCTGATCGTGAGCGTGATCGAGTACGTGTTCATGGGGAGGAGTTGGCCGAATAAACGATCGATGGTTTCGCTGGTAAGTTTTTGATGTTTCTGTTGTTGTTGTTGTTGTTGAGAGAAAAAGGCGGTTTAACGCCGACGCGTTCTCTCGATTTCGTTCTCATTCTCTCTCATTCTCTTTTAGCATCGACTGATACTGATCAAAAATTCTCTTTCTCTTCTCTTGTTTTGCGTTCGAATAACGAACTAACTTACATATATATATATACAGGGCGGCGTCGTCTTCTTCGCGTACTTGTACGTGACGCAAGACTCGGGCATCGCCGTCGAGGGTTCGGAAGGGTTCATGTGGCTCTTCATCTGGTGGATGCTTTTGGCGTTACAAATGACGTACGGAAAATGGATGACGAGCGCGATTGAAATGACCCAATGGGAGAGAGTCTTTTATACGAACGCGTTTGCGGTGCCTCCGAACGTGGTGATTTGGTATTTTAGCGACGATTCGAGTCCGTCGAAAGCGCATGTGATGGACCATTTGGACTCGTACCAGAAGAATATGTTGCTATTGTCGTGCGTCATTGGGGTGTGCATCTCGTACAGCGGTTGGCGGTGTAGAACGGTGGTCACGGCGACGACGTTTACGCTGGTTGGGGTGGTGAACAAGATGGCCACGATTGCATTTACGATGATCGTGTGGCCAAAAGAGACGACGTTTGCGAAAGTTATCGCGTTGATATTTTGCGTGTTGTTCGGGTTGTTATATCAGGAGGCGCCGATGAAAAAGAAGGAAGGCATGATCGAAGGAGGGAAAGGCGCGACGGAGAGCAACATCGTGAGCATTAGGTCACCCAGAGCGCACGTCCACGCGAAGTGATAGATCATATAAATTTGTTGTTGTTGTTGTTGTTGTTATTGTATCTAAATAGATTTTTTGTGAGATTTTGCAAAAAAAAAATTACGCGATGCCGTGTTCCAACTCGAGCATGCGTGGCAACCACACTCGTTGGTGAGAGCATACGAAGAGACGGAACGGGAAAAGGCGCGAAAATGGCGGCGCAGACTCTATGTCGTTTTGTCCTTGTTTTATTAATTTAGAATTCTAGTCGTATTATTATTATACCGATGGATTATATTTGTCGCCGTCATTTGTCTTTCTCTTTTCTTTTTTTACTCTTCGGGACCTTGCGGGTTTTGACTCTCATCCATATCGCTCGTCCAAAGCGTCAAGTTGTCTCTCAACAACTGCATTATGAGCGTGGAATCCTTATAACTCTCCTCTCCTAACGTGTCCAATTCAGAAATAGCTTGGTCAAACGCTTTTTTAGCCATTTGACACGCGCGTTCCGGCGCGTTTAAGATTTCGTAGTAAAACACGGAAAAGTTCAACGCTAAACCGAGTCGAATCGGGTGCGTGCTCGCCAACTCGGCTTCCGCGGTCGCCTCCGCGGCTTTATACGCCAACAACGTTTGCTCCGCGGCTTCTTTTCGCTCCGCCCCACCTTTAAACTCCGCCAAATATCGCCAATAATCACCCTTCATCTTCTTATAAAACACCTTTGACTCTCCGTCCGCGCACCCATCCTCCAAATGCTCTTTAATCAAATCCAATATCCTGGAGCAAATCGTCGTCAACTCTTCCTCCACGTTCGCTTTATAACTTCTTATCAACTTACACGTTTCCGAATTCGCTCCCGATTTACTCTCTTCTTTCGTTTCAATGGATGACATGATTCTCCACGACGCTCTTCGCGCGCCGATGACATTCTTATACGCCACCGACAACAAGTTGCGCTCCTCCACGGAAAGCTGCTCGTTCGCGCCTGTTTTCGAGGCAACCTCGGACATGTACTCCATCATTTCATCGTATCTGTGTTTGATATTTGTTGCGCGCGTGTGTTTGCATTCGTGCGTCGATGCAAGAGAGAGAGAGAGAGAAGACGAAGAGGATCGCGTCAGTAAATAAAGAAGAGAAGAAAATGAATAAAAAAGGAATAAATACAAAACGCCTTCTTTCGCTTTTTTTGTGGTCTCGTCGTCGAATTTTTTATTCGCCTTTTCGGAGAGAGAGAGAGAGAGATAAACAAATCAAAGTTCCGCGCTTTCGGATGATTTGACGCGAAAGGCTGGTTGGTCTCTCTACCTCTCTCAAGAGAAACGCTACCAACGGATGCAAACGTATTTCTCGCGCGCGAAATCGCGCTCGTTCGCCTCGCGTTCACTTCGCGTCGCGGCGCGTTGACGAATAAAAATAACTCTCCCGCGATTCCGATTCTCTCTCTCTCTCTGAAAAGTTAGTTGACCATGCTTACAAAGAAGAGAAGAAAAAATCCGCAAGAGGGACAAAAAAAAAAAATCAATGTTTCCGAAATCCACCCTCGCGAAGCACCGCGCGACGGTCACCGCACCTCTCCGCTTGTTCGGCCAGTTTCGCCTTGAACACGAGATCGTCCCGCTCCATTTTTTTTTTCAATACAAGTGTGCGTGTGTGTTTGAATCGATCGAGCCTTTTGAGTTGAGATGTGTGCGTGTGCGCGTGTTACGCTTGTTTTTCAACTGAAGAGTGAGAGAAGTACAAAACTCCTCCAACAAGCAGAAAAAAAGAGCCAAAAAAATTTGAAAAAAATCAAAAACTCATTTAAAAAAATCTGCATTTTCCCCATACTCTTCCCTTCGTACCGCTACAACTGTGATACAATATAATGACAACGACGGAGGAAAAAGAACAAATAATCCCGACGAAAACGGCCGGGACGATCCTGTTCTGCGGGTGCACGGATTACAAGCAAGTCGGGCGCACGAAGCAAATCGACGAGTCGGTGCACGCGAACGTGAACGTGCCTTCGAAAATTTCGACGTTTGAAAATCTAGACGATGATGATGGGAAATTAGAGTTTACGTTTATCGCGAGTGGCGCGGCGGCGGCGCATAACGTGGCGATTGACGTGAAGGGGCGGTTGTGGGCGTGGGGGAGGAACGAGAACGGGCAGTTAGGGACCGGGGATAAGGATAACAGGAACGCGCCGGTGCTGGTGAAAGGGATTCGTTTTGGTGAGAATGGCGACGGCGAAGGCGAAGGGAGCGTGAAAATCGTCTGGGCGGCGTGCGGGAGGAGCCACACGATCGCGATCGACTCGGAGGGGAATTTTTACGGGTGCGGGTCGAATAAGGCTGGTCAACTCGGAGTTCCCATCACGTGGTCCAGGCAAAAGAAGAACGTGGACGACGAACGGGTGGAATTTGTGAAGAGCGCGAGCGCGACGCACGTGACGTTCGTGAAAGCCACGTGCGGCGTGGACTTTACCGTGTTGACCGACGCGGACGGGAAAATGTGGTCTTTTGGATGCCCACAATACGGACAGTTAGGCCACGGGGACGATCACGAGTATAACATGAAGGAAGGGACGGTGAAGTTGGCGTACGAGCCGCAACCAACGCCGAAGATGATTAGGAGCGGAGATTTGAACCCGGACAATGATTATAAAGTCGTCAAAGTGTCCTGTGGACACAATCACGTGGCGTGCTTTTGCGAGGACGGAAAAATATACACGTGGGGGAACGGTGGCTACGGAAGGTTAGGCCATCGCGTGCAAAAAGACGAGTTTTCGCCGAAAATGGTAGAAATTCAAGGCGGCGATAGAAACTTGATCCCGAAAGATGCCATTTTGGCGTGCGGAAGTACCTCGACGCACGTTTCCGCGTGCATGGGCCAGTTATACGCGTTCGGCAAATTGAAAGTGAGCGGCGATAACACGATGTTCCCGATGCCTCAGATGGATTTACAAGGGTGGGTGTTGAGAGATTTCGCGAGCGGTGCGGTGACTTTCGCGACGTGCCAAAATGAAAGCACCGTGACTTGGGGCGCCGGCGCCTACGGCGAGTTAGGCTATGGGCCAAACGGGAAGAAATCGAGCGCGTGCCCGGATTTGGTACCGTCGTTGGAAGGGAAGAGAACGATCATGGTCGCGTGCGGATTGGGACAGACTTTGTTTTTGGTGAAGAGCGAAGACGTCAAAGAAGGCGTGCCGGTGTTCGAGCCGTTGCCGGATACGAAAGGCGGGGAGAAGAAGAAACAAGGCGCGCATTTGATCAAACCAGGGGGCGCGAAGAAAGCGAAGAAGTAAAAAAAAGCATCTTTTGTGTTTTGTCAATCGTGCGTGTGTGTGTATATGTGCGCATGAGTGAATGAGTGAGTGAGTGAGTGAGCGAGAGAGAGAGAGAGTGTCGTCATTCTAAAATAATAAAAGAACGTGTATGAATGGATCATTTAAATGAAAAAAGAGTCAAATTGAAGTAAATAAATAAACACTGCTGACAAAGTATATCATGTTAGTAAAAAATCACCCATTCGAATTCGTGTTCATCTTTTTTAACTCAAACCCATGATTCGTTCGGTTTCCGTGTCGACGCTGATCTCGTAATACGCCGGTCTGGTCGGTAATCCCGGGATGGTCGGGAACGCGCCAACGAGCGGAACTAAAAAGCCAGCCCCAGCGGACAAGCGAACGTCACCGATCGGTAACGTAAATCCAGCCGGTGCGCCTTTCATGTTCGCGTCGTGCGAGAACGAATATTGCGTCTTGGCCATGCATACCGGCAAGTTACCGAAACCTTGTTTCTCGAACAAAGCAATCTTTTCCTTGGCTTGTTCGGAAAACTCCACCCCGCCGGCTCTATAGTATTCTTTCGCGACGTGTTCCACCTTCTCTTTGATGCTCAACGCTTCCGTGCTATACCCGAGCTTAAATTCGCTCGCGCCACGGTTCGCCTCGCACACTCTCGTGACGGCTTCGCCCAACTTGGAGGCACCCAAACCGCCTTCAGCGTGGTGCGTGCAAATTTCAACTTCGGACGCGCCCGCCGCCAACGCGGCTGTTCTAATCGCTTCGTGTTCCGCCGGCGTATCCGTCGGGAATGCGTTGATCGCGACGACAACTGGAATACCGAACGATCTCGTGTTTTCGATATGTCTGGTCAAGTTCGAGCACCCGTCTTTGACCATTTGCACGTTTTCTTCCAAGTACGCGAAATCGAGCGGCTTGCCGGCTTGCACCGCTGGTCCGCCGCCGTGGCATTTCAACGCGCGAACCGTGGCAACAATCACCGCGCAGTTTGGCTTCAGCTTTGACGATCGGCACTTCAAGTTTACAAACTTTTCCAAACCAATATCGGCGCCAAAACCGGCTTCGGTGACCACGAATCCGTCTTTACCGACCATCGACAAGGCAATCTTATCGGCAATTACGGAGGAGTTTCCGGTCGCGATGTTCGCGAAAGGACCAGCGTGAATCAACACCGGCGTTCCTTCCAAAGTTTGCATCATCGTCGGCTTAATGGCTTCCATCATCAACGCCGTGACCGCACCAGTAACGCCTAAATCGTCGCAGTTGACTGGCTCGCCCGACTTGCTCGTTCCGACAATCATCTTCCCGAACCTCTCGTCCATGTCTTCCAAGCTCGTGCACATGGCCAACACCGCCATAACTTCCGAGGCGACCGTGATATCGAACCCAGTTTGTCTGGTTTGGCCTTTTTCCGTCGGAGACTCACCAATCGTCACTTGTCTTAAAAATCGATCGTTCATATCGACGACTCTTCTCCAGGTGACTTTATCGGCGTCCAAATCTAATCGAACAAACTTCGATCGTTCCTCATCAGTCCAATCGTCCGGGTTGGTCTTTTCGATGCCTAAACGTTTCAATCGTCTGGTCATGTTTCTCGCAATCTTTCTCTCGCCTTTCTTGTTTTGCGGGAACAACCTCTTGAACAACGCCTCGTCGCTTTGCGTGTTTTCGTGAAACATTCTCGTATCCACGGCGGCGGCAATCAAGTTCGTCGCGATACCAATCGCGTGGATATCCCCGGTCAAGTGCATGTTCATTTCTTCCATGGGAATGACTTGAGAATAACCACCTCCAGCGGCACCGCCTTTAATACCAAACGTCGGACCCATAGACGGTTGTCGGATGCACGCCACGGCGAACTTATCCAAATGCGCGCCCAAGGCTTGCACCAATCCAATCGTCGTCGTCGACTTCCCCTCACCCAACGGCGTCGGGGTAATCCCAGCCACGACGACGTAGTGTCCTTTATTCTCCTCCGTCATCTTCGTGGAAATCTTATCGGAAATTTTCGCCTTGTAATGTCCGTACGGCTCGTACTCGTCCATGGAAATTTTACACTGTTCCAAAATCTGCGCGATGCGAATCGGCGTCGCGGCTTGCGCCACATCGATATCCGACGGCACCGGTTTGATGATATTTTCCAACTTCTTCCCCGGTAAACTAGTAGCACTCATCGTCGCCGCTAATCGAGCGCTGGAGGAGACGTTCCTTTTGTTCTTGTTTGCTAATAATAAAACTCTGCGCGATGTCGTTGTTCTCGTCGACGATGATGACGTTCCGCAGCAGACACCTTTGGTAAGAGACGATTTCGCGATTTTAAACACCGCTTGTTGCGCGCTCATGTACTTTTCAACAAAAAAAAGACGAAGGAAAATGGTCGCTTTATCAAATCTCGCGAGAAGGGTGTAATCTTTGTTGGTGCTATTCACGACGACTTAAAAGAGCGATGATGCGGGCGCGTTTTTGTAACGTTTTTTACGAGCGCTTGTGATGACTTATTTGTTTTTGTAGCAAAAAGTCGCTTTTTTTCCGTGGCTAAAAATTGTCCGACGACGACTGTGTGAGCTCGAGAAGCGAGACACGTGTGTTCACGCGGTGGTACGGTCGTAATTAATGAGCTACACAGGGACAAAAAAAAATTCCAACCCACGCGGAGGGGAAGGAGCACGCAACATTCACGTCGCGAGATTATTTCTCGTTACTTCAAAAACACGCCAAAACACGCAATTTCTCTCTCTCTCTCTCTCTCTCTCTCTCTTCTCGCGCAGAACGAAAGATAAGAGAAATGGTGGAGAGAGGAGGAGGAGGAGAAGGAAGAAGAAGAAACGCAGTGACCCCGAGGAGTACGAGGACGACGACGACGGTGCTCTCGAACGCGCGCGTGGCGTTCGACGTTTCTGTGTTTTCGTGCGAGCGATTTTTACAATCGAAGCGCGTTCGAGCGCGGTTCGTTGCTGGAGGTAAAGGTGGTTGCGGCGGCGGTGGTGGTGGTGGTGGTAATGGTAATGGTAATGGTAACGTCGGCGAGGAGGCGGAGGCGGAGCGAGCGATCGTGTTCGTGGATGAAAGTTCGGGAGATAGTTTACGACACGGCGTCGGGTTGGGCGCGTTTTTGGAATTGACGGGATGTTCCAACGTGGTGGACATGGAGGAGAGTTCTGCTTCTTCTTCTTCTTCTTCATCATCGATGAAGGACATTTACTCCGTGCGAACGGGCGAGCGCGTGGCGCCGACCGCACCGTTGGTATTTTTTATAGGGACGACGCTCGCGGAGAGCGGGGAAAAGATTGTGAGAATATGCGGCGAACGACCGGACGCGTCGATGGTGACGGTGTTCGTGTCGACGTGTAAGGAAACGCAACACGTAGGCGCGAGAGAGGTGAGAGAGGCGTTTGATTTGTGCGTGAAAGACGTGGAGAGGTTGATTTTAGAGAAAGTTGGTGGTGGAGGCGGCGGTGGTGGTGATGAGAGCAACAATAGTAACGCGGCCGGAGATGGAGAAGGAGAACAACAACAGAAACCGACTGAATCAAAAGAAGAAGAAGAGGACGATTGGGACGAAGATTGGGGCGACGATGATTGGGAAGATAAACAGAAGGAAAAAGCATCCGCGGCGTTGGAAAATTCCATTTCAACGACAGCGAGTCAGAAAGTTGTCATTCAATTCTTCCCGGGTACGATTGTTGCGCCGTTAGGACCTTCGGCTTTTCGATTTCCCGCGTCGTCTGTGGTCGGCGAGTTTGCGCTCGATTACTTCGGCTTGACGTCGTCGTCAGGTTTCGATGGTGGAGAAATTGCAAAGAAAAAACAGACGTTCTCTCGTGCGCAGAAGTTGTCAATTATTGGCGCGCAATTAGACGCTTTCATTACGCATGGATTGGGTTTTGACGATGAAGATCGCGTCGATTTCTACGCGCTCGGTCCGATTGCGAAAAATATAGCGCGAGATTGCGTGGATAGGAAAGATCAGAAGATTCCCAACGAAGACGATGAGCTCGATACGTTAGCAGTATTGGGCGATAACGCGTACGAAACGATCGATGAAAAGCTGAGACAAAGAAAAAAAACGTGCTGCGTGATGTTGGTGGACCGAGCGATGGACCTCGCCAGCGCGTCTACGGTGTTCACAGATTCTTTCTATGGACGCATCGATGAAGTCGCCTCTACGAGCGGAGCATTTTCATCGCTAGATGCTGAAAAACAGACGAGTGACGAGAGCGCGCATCGCGCTTTAGAAGAAGAACTGTCGAGGATGTCATTTCGGGATGCGTGTAGGAAAGTTTCAAGATTACTCTCAGAAGCGGCGAGAGGCGACGGCGTGGATGTCGAAAGTGTAATCGCAAAAGCAGACGCGCAGAGGGTGGATAAAAACGTAAATAATGATATCACATCTGCAAGGTTGCGCGCCTTGCGACAAGCAATATTAGATAGCGTAGAAAATAGTGATGGTAGTCATAGTCATCAGTGGACGTTACGATTGGCGGCGGTCTGCGCCGCTGCTCTGGAACTTGAAGAAGGATCAGGAACTTTAGATGCGAATGGAAATATGCGAACGCTTTCAGCGACTGCACATGCGTTCGGTTCGTCGGGCGTTGCTGCTGAACTCATCAGTGCTTTATCTGGGAAGAGAAAACAAGTGTGTGGCGTTTCGTGCGCGAGAGCATTTGCGTACGTGGCGTGCGGTATGACGTTGGCGGCAGAAGCAGTCTCTCGAGAATCTAGTGCAAATGCTGCGATGCATCAAATGGATGTGAATGATAGCGCGCTGTTCATGAATAACAATGAAGGCGGCGAAATATTCACTAGAGAAGATGCAAAAGCAATCGAAGAAGCTTTAAAATGTGCGATTTGTGAGTGCGTCTGGAACGGCGAAGATGAGAATAGTGAGAACGTCACTTTTCTAGGAAAGGAATTGTACGACGCAATTTCCGAAGCTCGAGGATATAAAAACGAAGGGCAGGAAGATGCGGCGCGGGATGAAGCGAAAGAGGAAGAGAAAGAGAGTGAAGATGTAGACGATGGGTGGGGCAACGACGACGACGGGTGGAGCGTGGACGACGACCCTCTGGTAGTAAATTCGCCGTCGTCGCAGGTACCTCGAGTTGAACTTCCGGATGACGTTCGATTATTTCTGGACGATTTTGTTCAAGATAAAGCATTGTTTACTAGTATCCGCGAACTCATAGTCTTCTCGCGTGTCATATGCAAGGACAAAAGTTCAACGTCTGGGGAAGGTATGATGAATAACGCCGGTGCGTCCATTCCGTTGAAGCATTCTCGAGGTTCACTCATTGAGAACGATGGTGCATTCACCTCTCTCGTTGCCGACATTGCATCGCGAGTTGCTTCATCAAACGATACCTCCGGGTGTTGCAAAGATGCCGAACGTATCACGGCATCTGGATCCATCGGAACGCTCCTCGCCTCGGCGACGTCCACCGCCGGAGGGTTCGTTAAAGGCTTTGGCTCTGGGCTCGGTAGGCTCGCGGGTAACGTTCTCGATAAAGTTTCCAGCACTGTTGCGAATAGCAGAAAACCAAGTGATTGCGATTGCTTCGTTTTATTCGTCGTGGGGGGCGTATTAAATGATGAAATTATGGCGGCAAAAAACGCGTGGAGAGAAAACGGCGGGGAAGCAAGCGGTCGATTGTTACTAATCGGCGGCACAAACGTGCTGACCCATCGCCCGAGAAAGTGTTTTTGATGTGAAAGCATAGCGTAGCTGAATAGTGCATGTATTATAAAAACGTCATATCTCTCTAGATATATCTTCATACGCGCGAATGGCTGCGTCCGAGAGCGGAAGCACAAATTCGCTGTTTGACCACGCCATATCGTCCGGTAGCCATCCTTTAAATATATCGCCGACATCATCTTGGGATGAACGACCGCCATATATGCGATCACCATCGAATTGAATCGGATTTAAGCCACTGCGCAAGCCACCTCGCTCATTTATTCGACCAGAATCGAGCATGAAGTCTAACCAAGCGTCGATACCTGGGGACGACGACGGCACGCTGTTCGGCACGGACGAAGTGTATCCTCCACCCTCGTTCAAAACCGGGCGTACAAAGACGTCGCAGTGCAAAGCCGTCCCAGACGGCGGAAATACCGGTTTTACAAGCGATGAGCGACGACACAATGCTAGAACGTCATCACTACCACCAAACGCCACAGATATGTCACCGTTTTGTAAAGCACGGAGATATGTTTGGTCATCTGACACCTTGATTTTTGCTCGCAGTCGTCGCAATGCATCTCTCTGGGACCGCTCGTTATCGATAGTCTTTGGGTTGATTGTATTACGAGGATCGCCCATTTTTAAAGCCGCTGAGAGAATTTCTCTCGGCGCATCCGCGCATCCCACAAACGTTTTGTTCCCAAACCGTGGATCAAAAACGTCAATCCAGTCCGTAATCGCTTCAACACCTCTGGGAAGTTTATCCGCTCTGTATGCGAGTAACGTTGCCGTGACTCTATATGGCACCGCAAAAAGCCTACCGTTGGGATCCGTGCTTCGCACAATATCACCCGTTCTGTAATCGCGAAAACATAAATTCTTGTATATGTCTGGTAACGCTCGAAACCAACGCTCTTGACCGGTGATCTCAAACGGAAGAATGAGCTTCTCGCGAATCGCCGCTTTCAAATACGCGTCACCGAGCGTAGCTAATGTTGCTGTCGCGGCTGTCTTTGTCATTTTCTTTTTTGCTTTCTTATCTTTCTTGTCGCTGCTATTCCTATCTCTGCTATTCTCGCTACTCTCCCCCGCCTCGTAATCGGTCGCACTCCCTCCTTCTTCTAATATCGCCCTGCCTCTCCGTAAATCTTCAAAAGACTTCGCCAACGATGCCGACGCGGAGTGCTCCAACTTCAGCCGTGGTGACGCTTGCGTCTCCTTAAAATCTTCAAACACGCTCGGTGGAATCGTCCCTCGCAACACGTTCACTCTCAACGGCACGTCAAACTTAAACGCTCGCTTCGTCGCACCTTGCGTTCCCCACTCGATGTCCTGCGGCGCCGCTCTCGCTCGTTCCGGTAACGAAAACAACGAGAGCGAGCTGCCACTACTCGCGACGGCAGCGACGAACGCAGCCGACGAGGACATCGCCTCTCGTCGTCCAACCGCCCTCCTTTCTGGAGTAGGAGTTGTCGTTTCACATTTCCCCTGTTTGCACGTCGAAGCATCGAAACGCTCAAAATCTTCATCATCTACTTCCGCGCGCTCCTCGACTTCGTTTATCCACCACTCTTCCTGGCTCAAAGCGCGACATTTCGTCCTCGCGTTCTTCTTTCCGCGCGTAGGAAGCACTCTTCGCGCGTTGTTTATGCTGTTGTTGATGGTGTTTGTTTTCAACCTCCTCCTCCGAACGAACGAAGAAGAAGAAGAAGAAGAAGAAGAAGAAATGGATGCATCGCCTGTAACGCTCGCCATCGTCATCGTCGTCGTCCTTTTTCTCTTCTTCTGCGACACGCTCTCTCTTTTTCAGCGGAGCGCGCGCGAGCAACAACCACCCGATTGTTGTTAACTTTTATGACTTTTTGACGAGTTGAGAGAGAAAGAAAAAGGTTTTTCCCCGAAAGAATCCACACTCTGTCACGCGCGCACACGCACACGCACACGCATAATACATACAGATAGAAATAACAACGCACGCGTCGATGATGATGATGTTTGCCCAATCTCCCGCCGTCGTCGTTTCGACGAGTTTCGCTCGAAACGGAAAATCTCTCTCCTTCCGCTCTTCTTCTCAAAACGGCGGGAGAGCGATGTTGTCGTCGTCGGCATCGAAATCGTCATCCGTCCGCCGTCGCGGTGGTGGTCTTCGTTCGATGAAAACGACGTCGGTGTCTTTGGAACAGCTTCGATTTTTGTCTCCGCAAGAGGTGAAGAAAGTGCGAGAGGAGTTTGGGACGCCGGTGTACGTGTACGATTTGCAAACGCTGAAGAACCAAGCGGCGAGTGCGAAGGCGTTTCCGAACGCGTACGGGTTGACGGTGAGATACGCGATGAAAGCGAGCCCGAACGGGTCAATTTTGAAAACGTTTTTGAACGAAGGGTTACACATCGACGCGAGTTCTGGATACGAGGTTGAGAGAGCCGTGAAGGCTGGTTTCAGATACGACCAGATTTCGCTCTCGACGCAGGACTTTCCGGATTTCTTCGATCGACTCGTAGAGAAGGGATTGAAAGTGAACGCGTGTTCGCTGTCGCAGCTCGAAAAGTTTGGGGAGAAGTTTCCGGGGAAAGAAATCGGGCTCAGATTTAACCCCGGGTTAGGAAGCGGTGGGACCGGGAAGACGAACGTCGGCGGACCGTCCTCGTCGTTTGGGATTTGGTACGAGTTGTTGCCAAAGTGCCAAGAAATCGTGGCCAAGTATAATTTGAAAGTTGAAAGGATTCACACGCACATCGGGTCTGGAAGTGACCCAGCCGTGTGGCAAAAAGTCAGCGGGATGAGTTTAGATTTGTGCGAAAAGTTCCCGGACGTTGTTTCGTTGAATTTAGGCGGTGGGTATAAAGTTGGACGCATGGCGGGCGAGAAATCGACCGATTTGAGCGTCATCGGCGAACCGGTAAAAGTTGCGTTTCAAGAATTCGCGAAAAGAACCGGACGAGAATTGAAATTAGAAATCGAACCGGGAACATTTTTGCTCGCCAACTCGTGCTCGGTCGTTTCCACCGCTCAAGATATCGTCGAAACCGGCACGAGCGAAGGGCACACGTTCATCAAGCTTGATTGCGGCATGACCGAAGTCCTCCGCCCGTCCTTGTACGGCGCGCAGCACCCGCTCATCAACGTCACCAGCCAAGGTGAACTCCCATCCAAAACCAAAAAATACGTCGTCGTCGGTCACTGCTGCGAAAGTGGCGACTTGATGACCCCGGCCCCGGACGAGCCGGAAACCATCAGCGAACGCGAATTAGGAGAAATCCAAATCGGCGATTTGGTCGTCATCGAAGGTTCCGGCGCGTACTGCGCCGGCATGAGCAGTAAAAACTACAACACGTTCCCGGAAGCGCCGGAGGTGATGAAAACGAACGCGAACGAGTTCAAGTTGATTAGAAAGAGGCAAACGGTAGATCAGATTTTGGCTAACGAGGTTATGATTTAATACTCATATACTTTAATATAATACTCTATTCGACAAAAAAGTTTGGCCTGTCAGTCAGACACTGTTAGTTATGAATATGAATTTGCCCCAGAAGCAATTCAAAGTGCGCACGTGTGTGTGTAATATTTAACATATACATATGCATATGTAACACCTCGTGCTCTCTTCTTCTTCTTCTTCTTCTTCTTCTTCTTCTTCTTCTTCGTCATGTCCACCGGTGGCCTCGGAGGCCTCAACAAGTCCCCGAACGGCGTCGTCTTCGGGGTGGTACAGCTTCAGCTTCCCAACGTCGTCACTCCCGCTGACCTCGCCGCGCAGACCCAAGTCATCGTCGACTTGGTGGCCAAGGCGCGACGAAACTTACCGACGATGGATCTCGTGGTGTTCCCGGAGTACTCCCTTCACGGTCTGTCGATGGACACGAACCCGGCAATCATGTGTTCGCTCGACGGACCCGAGATCGCGGCGTTTCGTAAAGCGTGCGTCGACAACAGCATCTGGGGATGTTTCTCCATCATGGAGCTCAACCCGGACGGGGGCATGCCGTACAACACCGGCGTTGTCATCGATGCCGAGGGCGTCATCAAGCTCTACTATCGCAAGCTCCACCCCTGGGTCCCGGTTGAGCCGTGGGAGCCCGGTAACGTGGGGATACCCACGTGCGTCGGGCCGAAAGGCTGCGTCCTCGCCCTCATCATATGCCACGACGGTTCTTTTCCCGAAATGGCTCGTGAATGCGCGTATAAAGGAGCGGAGATCATGATACGAACCGCGGGTTACACGGCTCCAATAAGAGAGCCGTGGAGGTACACCAACCGTTCCAACGCTTTTTGCAATCTGATGGCGACAGTCAACGTGTGCATGTGCGGCTCCGACGGCACGTTCGACAGCATGGGCGAGGGGATGATAGTCAACTACGACGGCGAGGTTTTAGCGCACGGCACGACGGGTCGACCGAACGAGATTATCACGGCCGAGATACGTCCAGATCTCATCAGAGAGGCTCGGGCGACGTGGGGGGTTGAGAATAACCCGTATCAATTGGGACACAGAGGTTACGTCGCCGTCGTGGGGGGAGCGAGGGACTGTCCCTACACGTTCATGAAAGACTTGGTCGCCGGGAAATACGAGGTGCCGTGGGCGGAGACGGTGGTGGAGAAGGACGGGAAGTCATGCGGGTTCGCCGCGCCGACGAGGACGTACAAGGGTGAGGAGACCCCGCCGGATATGCCCAAGTGAACCGAGTAAAATGTATATAAGTATTTTTTTTTTGTATTTGATGTTCACGTGTACACAACATATCTTCTGTTATCCAAAACTGTAGTCGCCACACAAAAGTAAACTTGCCCGCGCGGACAAAACGCAGAGCAAATATGGCTTTTACCGTTCTCGCGACGAAGACCACCATCAGCGGCAGCGGCGGCGCGAGCAGCCTCGCCTCGTCGTCTTCACTTTCGGCGCGCAGATGCAGAACGACTTCGACGAGGGGATTAATGTCTTCCAGCAGAACGACTACTCCGCTGACGACGACGACGAGAAGAAGAGGAACAGCGAGAGCAGTCACCACGAGGAGCTCGTACGAAACTCTCGAGCAAACTTTGGGTAAAATAAAAGAGTTGCCGCCGTCCGAACGAGAAAACGCGCTTCGCGCGGCCGAACAACCGGTCAAATCGCTCTTGAACGAGATGAAAGAAAAGAATGAGATTTCCAAGTGGAACTCGTTGGGAAAATTGCAAAGCGAAAACGTCTTCCCGAGAGCGTTTACGGAGGTTGGTTTGACCGACGTGGACGCGAAAATCGGGACTCCGAACAACGACGCGGATTTTAATTTTATCGTCACGGTGACCGTGACGACATCTCTGTTAGCGGTGATCATAGGAGTGACTTTACCTGGCGATTGGGGGGCGTTCGGGAGTTATCTCATGGGCGGCGTGAGTCTCGTCGTTCTCGCCATCGGCTCTACGGCGCCGGGTTTACTCAAAGTCGGCGTGGACACGGTCTCGAGACTCAATCCGGAGTACATGGAGAGAATCGTCAAACACGAAGCAGCGCACTTTTTAATAGCATATTTATCCGGCATTCCCGTGTCCAGCTACTCCTTAGGTTTGATGGAAATGCACGTCGAACTCTTAGAAGCGAAAATCGAGAAAAAGCTCGTCGGAAAAGCGGGCGTCATCACCCAAGAAGAGATGGAAGCGTTAGCCGTCGTCGCCATGTCCGGCGTCGCCGCCGAGGCAAAGTATTTCGAGAAAGTCGCCGGGCAAGAGGCTGACTTGTTCTCTCTCCAGAAAGCGATGAACAAAACCGAACCGAAGCTCGGCGCGCAGAAAGAACAATCCGTCACCAGATGGGCGGTGTACAAGGCGGCGAAAATTATCACCGATAACGAGACGTCCTACGATCGTTTGTGCCAAGCCATGAAAGAGGGGAAATCTGTCGCCGAGTGCGTCAGAGCCATCGAGAGCGCTTAGTGTGATTATTATAATATTTCGCAGCTTTTTTTTAAAAGGAAGGATTTTGTAATACTATTAGTTTCAATCGATCGATCGATCGTTTCCAGACGCTCTTCTTCGCGTTTCTTTCTTCTCTAGTTTCTCTCTGATGACGAAAACTCGGGAAAAAAAGAAACATGACATCCACGTTGCAGCGCGCGTTTTCGTGCGCCGCGGCATCAACATCGGCGAAGTCGTCGTCGTCGACGACGACGACGCAAAGGAATGCGACCGCGCCGTGTTATTATTCTCCCACTCGTCGAACGACGTTGCTCGGTTCTTCGGCGTTCGTCGCGTGCGCCGCGTACGCGAAAGCGTCGACCGCGACGACGGATAACGACGACGACGACGACGAGAAAGAGAAACGCGCGTTGCAAATCATCCTGGACAGCACGGACGACAAATTAGATTTAGCGCTGCCGAGAAACGGGAAAGGGTGCGATTTATACGAGCGCTCGAAAGCCGTCGACGACGCCGTGGAGACTTTGGTCGCGTTGAACCGGGTGGACAAAAAAGGCGCGACGAGCAGCTTGTTGAACGGGCAAGCGGACGGCGTGTGGGAGGTATTTTACGCGCCGCACATCGAGCGATTGAGCCGACCAGTCGGCGTGAAAGCGAAACCGTTGAGGTACACGTTAGAGAAGAATAGAATAGTCAGCGACGTGAGCCTGACGACGAACAAACCATTCGAGACGCAAAGTTGGTGGTGCGCGAGCGGGAGTTTTACGGACTCGGAGAAGAACCCGGGGAAAGAGGAGGTGTTGTTGAAGTTTACTGATTTTTGGGTGTCCTTGGGGTCGGAGTTGCCGACAACTTCGCCGAACGAGACCCCCGGGGAAGCGGACGAGTTCGATAAGATAGTGAAAAAGCTCGGGACGATAGGATTCATCGAAAAATTAGGGGCGTTTCCGGTGTTGTATTATAGCGAGGACGTGTGCGTGTTTCGATTTCCGCCGTTGCAATCCAATATCGCGGCAAGACGGGTAGCTAAACTCTCGGAATTGGAGGAATATGAAGAACTAGAGGAGGACAATAGCTTGGACACGCACCGGAGTTATCTGAATGCGAGTTGAGATGAGAGAGAGAGACAGAGAGAGAGAGAGACCAACGCGTTATGTATTCATTTTCATCTACATGATATGTACCATACTATCACTTCTACTCTTATTTCTATTCGCGTTTCTTTTTCGCGTTTCCTTCCTGAACGCTCTTAGAAAGCGCGACTAACGCAAAGGCTGCGAATCCGAGTTTGAAAGCGAATTCTTTAAACGCGCTTTCCTCCTCCGATCGTTGCGCGATCGTCGCCTTCGAAGACTCCCTTCGTTGGTGGCGGCTGCTGCTGTTGCCGGGCTGCCGCCGCCGCTGCCTCTGCTGCTGCGGCGCGTCTCTCCGCCGCCTGAGCCTGTACGATAAAAATGTTTGAGCTAAAGTAATCGGCGAAAGGAATAAGCGACGCACCATTGTTCTTCGACGTTCATCCGCGGCATTCTTTTCGCTCGCGAGAAGGTCTTTCGCGCTCGTGGCGATTGACGATGACGATTTCTTGCCGCTAGCGGCAGATTTCATATTTTCTTCTTCCGCCGCTAACAACGCCGATGCGGATGCTTTCTTCTTCGCTTTGAGCGCCTTCTTTCTTTCTGCCTCTTTCTTCTTCTTCTTCTCCTCAAATTCTTTCTCCTTCTCTTCTCGTTTCAGTTCCATTTCTGGCGTTAGCATAGAAGGAACGTCGCACCGAGATTCCCAATCAAAAGCATCTGGGTACTTGAAATACGCTCTCCGAAACGCGTCTCTCGTTTCGCCATCTTTTGCGACAAGATATGCAGTTTTACCACGCCACGGAACAGAAGGATCGACAGATGTAGCATCACCATCACCAGTTTGAAGATTTAAACACGCAGATTCGAGCATTTCCGTCAGCGCCTCAACGTCGCCAGTTCGCGAAGCTTTATGGAGTTCTGGTTCTGGAGCCTCCACGATTTTCTTCGCTTCCGCGACTTGCTTTTGCTGCTGCTCTAATTGATTTCGCATTTCTGCATCTACTTTCGCTTTAATCTTGCTCTCTGTTGTCGTCATCGTCGTCGTCGCTTTTTTTACTTCTTTCTTCTTCTTTTCTACGATTTCAATCCCTGTTGTGGTTACGGAGAGCAACTTTGCAATGGTTCGTTTCGTTTCGTTCAACGTTGGTCGAGCGGTCATAAACGGCGTTTTCCTAACGCGCGGGTCCTTCTTACTCAGAATATTATTATCAAACAACGTTCGCGCGTCCGTTTTAGAAACGGAGATGAATATCCTCGCGGCCTCCTGTTGCAAGAGTAGTGTAGCGAGCGTTATAGTAGTCAGTTTTTTTTTCAAACGAGTCAATCGAATAAACGAACGGTAGTCAAACAGAGAGGAACAAAGATAAGAAAACCACTTTTTTTTCCGTCAGAACTCATAATTATACTTCCTTCATCGCGAAAGGCGTTCGGAAAGCGAGCTGAATCGCCGCGAAATGTGTCGCCTTAAAAAAAAGCGCGCGTTGCTTGTACGCGCGCCCTCCGGTATAGTTTTATCCATCACTCGGAAAAAAAGTACTCTTCATAACCCACGAGAGAGAAAAAAACGAAATCCATCGAAAAAAACGTACGTTCAAGTATTCCTCCTTCCAATTCTCCATCGCGTTCGTCACGTCTCTCACTAAAGCCATCTCATTTTGGCGTCGCATAGAACTTCCCGCACTCTTAATCGTCTTTCCACCTTGATCCTTCACGCTCTGCCTCCCCCCGGCCTTCGCCCGAACGACGTACCGATGAAACGTTTTCGATTTCAGAACAGACTCGGTCGATGCGATCGCCGCGTTCGCATTTTGTCCGTGAAAAACTTTCCTCGCGTCAAATACCGCCGCGGCAAAATGTCCCCCTCTCGCTAAAATAACCACCCACGGCTTTTCTCGATCTTGAGGTAAATTTTGCATTGCCTTGGCCACCGTCTGATTAGCCTCCGCCGATGCCGCGCTCCCTTTAAAATCCACATCATCCGGTAACAAAATCGCTCTGTACATCGCGAAACACTTATTCTCCCCGCCGTATTCTTGAAATACAATCTTTGCACCACTTTCCGACGTCTTCGACGTCGACGCGACTTCGTATTCTTTCTTCTCCTTTCTTTTTTTCCTCACCCGCTTCTCCTTCGCCCGCGTCCCGTCGTGCATGAAGTCGCCTTCACCGTCGTCTTCGTCGCTACTCGAATCATCGTCGTCACCGCTGCTATCGCTACTGCTGCTGCTCAAATCGTCCTCCCCACTTCCGCTGATGGACTCTCGATCGCTTTCGTCTCCTTTATTCTCCTCGCTGAATTTTTCCTTGAACTCTCGCTCCGAGAGCTCCCTCTTCCCTTCCGCTTTCCTCTTCTGATTAAACCGATACAGATCCCCGCTCACGTGCATCCGCCACTCTCGAGCGGACGCGAAGCCTTGATCTTTCCAAAAGTTCACGTTCCCTCGTTTCCTTTGCGACGAGGCGTCCTCTTCCACGAAACCACGATCTTCTTCTTCGTGCGCATTATTATTAGGGGACGACGACGATGCCACCGAAATGGTCGAGCTATCGAGCGAGATTTTAGAGACTTTCGGGAGATTGAATATGTCCATTTCGGATCGCTTTACTCTCTGTCTCTTTCTCTCTGTGTTGCCGGGGTTAGGGACGTGTGATTCTATTTCAAACGAGTCATTTTATTCTATGTTTGTGCGTTTCGTGCGCTGAATTTTTATGTGGATTCAATTCACTGAAATATGAGGAAGAATACGTAGTAGGAAGACGGACGTGACGGATGTCAAATGACGACGAGCGAGGATAGCATAATACATATATATATATATATATCTATAAAGTTTAATAAATACTTCACGAAGAACCACCGCTCAACGCGCTCTCGATCTCCACCATCAACTCCTCGAACGTCGGGCTGAAGAAATGGCCGCCTTTCGGAAACTCGACCACCTTCGCGCGTAAGTTTTTCGCGAACCGCCTTTGCACTTCAGCCGGAACGAGGTGGTCTTTAGCGCCGATGAAACACACGCGAAACTCCGTGTTCTCGTGAATCTTTTCGTATTCCCAGGGGTCGTCGAAATACCCGCTCGCGCGCTCCGTCGCGTCTCCCAAGTCGTCGTCGTATCCCGCGACCACACATATGCCTTTGACTTTGTACCTCTCCGCGTATCGAGCGCACGCGACGGCTCCGGAGGAGTGTCCTATGAGAACAGAGTTTTCATCCGCGCGCAATTCGTCTCTGACGAACGGAAGCCAGACGGACCCTCGACACTGCAGAGAGAGAAACAGAGAGAGAGAGAGAGAGAGTAAGAGAGAGTAAGAGAGAGTAAGAGAGACCAGAAAACGACTGCAAAAAGAGCGAGAGAGGGAGAAAGAGAGACGAGAGAGAGAGAGAGATGTTCAGAGCGAGACAAAAAGGAAAAACGACAACAGCAAACGCTCTTCTCACCAAGTGCGGGTCCGGAAAATCGCGCAATTCAAGCGCGTACTTGTCTCTGAGCTCAGAGTCGCTTTTAATCTTTGCATCCAACCACCCGTAGAAATTGCACGATTTCACCGGCGTGCACCCCATCCCCGGTAAAAGAATCAACTTTGTCTTCGGCGGCGTCTCCTTCTTCTTCGTGGCGGCGGCATTGTTAGCGGTGGTGGTCGCGACGCTGCTACTCATCATTGTTATTCATACATGAAGAAAAGCGCGTTAGCGTTTAAATCTGTGTTTATTATGTGTGTTTTATATGTCTTTCATATATCTTTTATCATAAGAAAAATACCGTTGAAACTTCAAAAGAAAAAAGATATTTTCAGGAACCCGCCGGCGAGACAGTTCTCACGCACCGCGCTCGCTTCGGCGCAGAATCGAGATAATAACGACAACATCATCGTAAATGTCTTCGAACGACGACGATTCAAAACCACCGCCTCCTCCTGCTTCTCCTCCTCTTCGAGGGGGCGGTGGAGGTGGTGGAAGTTTCTCCTCAGTCCCCTCGAGAAGATTCTCCGGGAGCGGCAAGGCAAACTCGCTGAAGCGGTTTTTCTCGAGCCTGTCGATGGATTTGGAGGAGAAGAACGAAGACGGGGCCGACGGCTCTTCTTCGCATCCTTCTTCTTCGGGAAAGAAGAAATGCTTGGTCGTTCACGGGTGGCGGTCGAATGCGAAAGTGTCCAAGGAACACGCGAAGCATTTGAATTTGGAGGGGAAATTTGACAAGATTCACCTGATGAAAGGGACGTCGAGAGCGAAGGAAGCGGCGGATGAAGTCACGGAGGGGATGTTTTTAGGACCGTGGTTTTCGTGGGTGGATGATATTCACGGCGAGACGGCGGGAGAGGATTTGGTGAAAGCGTTGCAACACGTGGTGAAGTTTGTGGGAGCGCACGGTCCGTACGCGTCCGTCGTGGGATTTTCGCAAGGGGGAGCGCTCGTCTCGCTGTTGTCCAGGAGAGAGGTTTTGGAGAAATTGGGAGTAGAGGATGATGTGTTTTTGTGGAAGAGCGCGGTGGTCGTGTGCGGAGCGAGCGCAGGGTTAATCGACATCGCGGAAAAGGCGTTGGGTATACGTTTATCGGACAACGACGACGAAAAGAGAGGAAAGCGTATTGACGATGACGACGACGACGTTATGCCGTCACTTCACGTATTCGGAGTTCAAGACGATCGTAAGCCGCAAGGTGAGCGCTTGATGAAGCTTTTCCATGCAAAGATGCCGTCATCGGGACAAATCGTGCGTCATTGCTTGTATTTCGATGGCGGGCACGGCGTGCCCAAGTCGATCATGTCAGACCTGGCGTTCCACGCAGAATACGACGCCTGGTTAGAAAACGCACTTTCAATGCAGATCGTGGATGTAGATGAGGCTCCGAAAGGATTCAAAAGCAAGACAGTGGCAAGGATGCGCACGGGGAAAAAAATTCGTCGCGAGACTTCGTCGGGCAGAGGAGGGTCAGACAGAGCGCTCGGGAACCTCACCAATGAGCAGAACGACGACGCAATGGAACGAGGCGAAGGCGAAACAGAGAATGCCATCACTACCTTCTCGACGGTCACAAGATTGAGCGCCACCCCTCGCGACGAAAGCGTCGTGACGAAAACGACGCCGAGTGGACATGGGCTCCATTTTATTCGCGATGCGTGCTCTGTCGCAAATTGCGACGCAGACGTGAAAATCAGGAAAGGGCGGTTAGACATATTGGAAATGCTTCGCGCCGCGCCGACATCGGCGCCGCTTCTTCGAGATCTCGACACTTCGCGCGCGCCCATGACATATGGTAAGATGATTGATTTCATTACGACAGGTGAAGGTGACTTGCGCAAAATTGGAGCAACGCAGAGCACTGTCATTGCGTACAACGTTCCGACTGGGCCTATCGGAGCGAGCGCGTTCTTATCCATCGCTGCACAGTGCACGGCAGTTCCTTTGGATCCAGGAATTACAGAAGCGGACGCGTTTGAAGCATTGGTGTCGTGCAAAGTAACACTCGTTGCTCTGTTTCGAGGAACGGATACGGACGAGATTGAAAAAGCAGCCACAAAGGCGAACATTCCGATTAAATGGTACGTCGTCGCCGCTGGAAACACAGCAGCGGGCTGCTTCTCTCCAGAAAAGGACGAGAGTGCATCGACGCAGTCTCCGCCGCTCGTCAACGCTGCCGAAGGAGTAGGATTACTCTTGAGAACATCCGGAACGACATCGAAATCGAAAGTTGTTCCGCTCGTTCTCGGCGCGCTCACATCAAACGGGAGCGAGTTAGCAGCTTCTTTGGAACTCATCTCCGATGATGTGTGCATTAACGCGATGCCTTTGTTCCACATTGGTGGTTTATCGTGTTCAATCTTAGCGACGGTTGCATCGAAGGCCTCCGTTATTTGTTGTCACAAATTTGACGCTCAAGTGTTTTATGACACCATCGTCACAGACAACGCGGTGAAACCGACGTGGTATTCTGCTGTTCCAACCATCCACGTCGCCGTGTTGCAGTACGGCAACGCGATTTCGCGCGGGGCGAAACCAAAACACTCATTGCGATTTATTCGGTCTGGCGCAGCGGCGTTGAGTCAAGCGGACGCGGAAAAACTTCAAGCATTCTGGAACGTTCCAATCATTCCGACGTACTCTATGTCGGAGCAAATGCCTATATCGGGGAAGAATATCCATCTCGATCTCGCCGAGCGTCCAAATACTGTCGGCCAGCCTCTGATCTGTTCAGTCGCGCTCGTGAATGATGGAAATTGTAGAGCTACGGTGCCGTTTGGAACGCAAGGTGAACTCGTCATTAGCGGCGATAACGTCATGACTGGGTACCAGGACGCCGCAGAGGCAAATAATAAGACGTTCTTTTATATCGGCGAAAAGAGGTATTTAAGAACCGGCGATATAGCAAAAATGGACAGCGATGGTTTCATTTATCTCACCGGTAGGTCCAAAGAACTCATCAAGCGCGGTGGCGAGCAAGTGAGTCCACTGAAAGTGGAGGCTGTTGTCGCGAAGCACCCAGACGTCCACGTGGCTGTCGTTTTCGGAGTAGAATCTCCTCTGTGGGGCGAAGAAGTCGGCATCGCGATTGTCCTCAAAGATGGCGTGGATGACATCGATGCGTCCCTTCGCTCTATTCGAGAAATGACCATTTCATCGAAAGAACTCAGTCGCTTTGAGCATCCCGCGTATTGGAAAATTGTTAAAGATGACGACTTACCAAAGACGTCTACGAAGAAATACAAGCGCGCCGGTCTCGCCAAGCACCTCAACATTGCGCAACGAAATATTGTTTCCATGTGCAGCCGCAAAAAAGGCGGAAGTGCAAAACCGGCCGTAATCTCTTCTGGACTTGCTGGTCTTCGATACTGCATGGCTGTTGGAGTTATGTTTAATCACATCGGCGGCGTTTGGCAAGGAGAGGACGAGAGGAATCCGCTGACTTACGGCCCATATTGGTGGTCTGCAAAAGCGACGACGTTCTACTTTCCAGCGACGGTATTTTTCGTCCTCGGTGGCTTCACGCTATCCGCGGCTCTCAACGGCAAGGAGGTTCGCAAAGGCACGTGGCTATCGTTTTACAATTCAAGATTCCAGACGCTTATGCCGTTGTATTTACTTTCGCTCGCGTTTGGTTTGATCAACATGTTGGTCGTCTGTCGTCCGAGTACGTTTAGCGACAAGTTCAGTTGGCAGCCACACAATGCAACGATGACACTTGCCTCTGGTGCCGCGGCGCAATGCCACACGAGTCCTGTAGAGATGCCGTACGGAGCGTGGTTGATAATGACTATTTTTGTTTTCGCGTTTGGATTTCAAACGTGGTTTCCGTTATGGCTACTATCGTCTTGGATGATGTATTACACTTGGTTCAACGGCGTTTACTACTTCATAATCATCATTTTCCCTTGGATGCACAATGCCTTATGTCGCGTCAGAGGTGATGTTAATGCGATACTTAAGTGGGGTGTCGTATACACCATCCTGATATTCGCCACGGGGGCTTTGCTCGGCGTATATTACGCCTTGCCTTCTTGGCAAGACTACGACGATTTGGGTTCGTCCAAGAGTTGGAAGAAAAATTTGCAAAACATATACGCTTTATCGACGATGATGTTCCCACCATATTGGGCACCGTCTGTAGGAAGCGGTATGGTTGCGTACTTCTGGTACGACGCAGTCAGGCCGAATGAAAGTCACGATAAAAAACGCTACGGACGAATGGCGGATTGCCTCACGCTTGCGTTCTTTGCTTTCCACCTCGCACACTTTTTCGACATCGATTGGCCGTACCCAACGAGTCTCGTCGGGAAAATGTGGGAAAAGCACCCGGACGAACATCATCGATGGGATACCGGAATCAAAAGGTACGTGTGGTCAGTAATGATTACGCGTTTATACTCGCCTTTGCTCGCGGTCTGGATCGCTCTTCTCGCCATGCCGCGAGGTAGCCTCACTGGTCGATTTCTCGAAGGTAACGTGTTGACGAAAACGCTCGCACCAACTTCGTACGGGTGCTTCCTTTTCCATCAAATCATCGGACAATGGTACTGGTGGGCGACGCGTTCGGGGAATAAAGTCACGTCTGATGAAGTTGATTTAGGAAACTCCGAAGCGTGGTCCTGGTGGGCGTATCCGAAAGAATACTACTGGTTCAGCCCGCAACCGCTTCCGGTCGCATGGTACGAGTTCTTCTTCGTCGTTGGATTAGTCACCATCTTCAGCGCCTTTATCGATCGCGCGTTGAATTCTCACCTCACTCTCCTCTGGGTGAAAATGATGAATTTCTTCCAAAACATTATCTGGCTCGGATCTGTATCCAGCGCTGCCGAAACGGGAGGGGGTAGCCCAGAAAGTATAGTTCGGAACGCCGTCAAAGCGCTCACCGGCGTCGAAAGCGATATCTCCTTAGATGATTCGTTCGATGAAATCGGTTTAGTTTCCGTCGGGTTGCCTATTCTCGTCGGTTTGATCAACTCTGAAGATAAATCAGCCTCTGTAACCGTCGCGGATGTCGCCAACTGCGCGACGCTCAGAGACTTGGTTTCTGTTCTCGAGAAGAATCGCAAAGTCGCCGAAGGTGCGGCTGGCGTTGGCGCTCGTAATGATCTTTAATAACAATGATAATAATAATATAAAAAGAAGCCATTACACCACAGTATGGTTACACAATGTAATATCAGCACACAGGAAGATCACAATACGAAATTTTTTTTAATCATTCTTCTTTTTCGCATTCGAAACGTCTTTTTTTTTCAAAGAGCTCACCCCCCCCTTCCTCATTACAAAAACCAAACGAATAAAAGATGAAAAAGCGCAAGCTGCTTTCGCAGATGACGACCGAGGAAATCGTCGATCGAGCGATTAAACGGTTCGCGGCGAATGATAACAAAGTTGGATGTTCCGAGTGTAAAAAGAACGGTGGCTACGGATGGTAAGTTTTTTTCCTTTTCTTTTAGTCTCGAGATGATAATGACATTCACATTCACTTCAAATCTTTTCCCCATCACACAAAAGTCGAAACTGCGATCCGGTCTTAGCGAAAGCTGGAATGAGTTTGCGCTCTTTTTCCGCTCGATCGGGTAAAACGGCCGAGGAAATCAAAAGACTAGACTATTGCCGCGAGGGATTGCGGAGAATGCGATTGGGACAGACCAAGAAAAAAATCAACACAAAGGCCAAGAACTTGGAAAAAAAGAAGAACACGAAGAAGGAAAAGGAGGAAGAGACGCGAAACCAGTCTTCGAGCGGCGCGAGCGCGAGCACGGCCTGCTCCGTAGACGCCACCGCGGAAGGGGCGAACACCTCCGCTGCTGCCATCGAAGCAGCAAAAGAAGAAGAAGAAGAAGAAAGCGACGCGACGATCGCGGACGAGGCTTGTAGGGAAGACGCCGCGATGGCGTTGATGTTGATCGCGAAAGCTACCACTTAGATTTTATTTTTTCCGTGTGTGTCGTAACGCATTTTTTTACAATAACTCGAAAAAAAAAACAAACCCCTCGTCGCGCTCTCGAATAGTCGTCACAGTTTGTTTCGTTTTTAGCGCGCGCGCGTTCGCATATTATTAACACGTCATGGTCCTCACCCGAGTCGATTGCTACTTCGACGTTCCGAACGGCACGCCGGGAAAAATCAACCACCTGGACTTGGATTTGCGCGAACACGATACGCCCTCGGAAGTGAAGAAACAAATCGCGATCTTGACCGACGTGCCGTATAAAAATCTCAAGCTTCGTTTGAACATGGATTACGGCTTGACCGCGTTTGATACGAGGAACCAAGAGCTTAAAGTGGGCACGTGCGGCGTGAGCGTGAGCTGCGATAACCCCGACATGGTGGATTATAAGAATCGAAACTCGCACGGGAAAGCGGTGCACGAGTTGCCAGATTTTAAGCCCGAGATGCTGGACGATTCGTACGATTGGCAACAGAAGAGCAAGCCGGAGTGGTTGGTGCGAGCGAAACAATCTTACAATCGCGCGTGAGAAACAACACGCGACGACAACGAGGCGTTTTATTCCTCGAGACAATGATTTATTATCATTATTTTGTTGTCAATCTTATTCTTATTAAACCTGATATATATAATATATTGTTAAATGAAAACGATGTCGCCCTTTTTGTTTGAGCTTTGACGCCCATTTTATATTTTTACGCCATGCAAGCCTGCAACGCCGCCTGTTTTTGCGGATCTAACGCGGCAAATGCCGCCGCTAACGCATCTCCAGGCATCGTGCTTTGCATTTGTACTAAAGCATTCTTCATTGCCAACGCAGTTTCTTGATCGCACAATCGAACTTTATCGCTACTGGACGCCGTGGGCATGACTTCCGCAAAAATCAAAATTACTCTCGCTATGTTCTCGTTGTTTTCTCCCAACAAGTAAGATTTGTACGTGTCGTTTTGTAACAATCTGGCGAGCTGCGCGTGAACGGCTCTCGCTTCGATCGCATCTTCGGTGAGTGGTAAGCACGCTAAAAAGGACGGAAAAATTGTTTTCGCTTCGATGTTTTGCGTTTGGTGTTCGCAGAGTTTACCTAAAGCGGAGACGGCGTTCTCCGTCGCCGTGATGTTTTCGTCATCTCGAGCGGCTGGATCTTGAATAACCGCAGCGAGCGCTTGTAAAGCACCCGGAACATACGGAGTGAAGTTTTGACCCATAGTTTGTCCCATCAATCCGAGCCTGTTTTGAAAAGAAGAGCGGGCGGTGTATTCCTCGGTCAGTATCGCGCGAATATAAAAGTTTTTGTCTAAGATGAGAAGTACGCGCGTACGAACACAAGAAAAACAAATTCAATACTAATGCGTCAGGGCGTTAAAGCGGATTTATCGTCAACACGAGTATCCATCGCGCGTACGAATAGCGCAGGCCATCCCCGTGAATCAAGAAGGGGAATCCATAGGTATCGTCACTCGCATTTTGAAACTTGTTTTTTTTCTGTTCTTCAAACGTATGTAAGTCGCGCTAGCTACTCGAGCGCTCCATAATAATAGACATAGAAACGAAACGAAAAAAAGAGAAGGAAGAGAGACGAAGATAAAAACAAAAAAGTTTAATACGAAAACGATAAAACTTACCCATACACGCTGGCTTGTCGCACGTCAGAATCCGGGTCCGCGCTCCCTCTCACGCACGCGTCGGCAAAACCCGGCAAATATTTCAACGTCGCGCCGCCTTCGCTGGCGTGTTCAAACACGTCATCAAAGATACAAATCGCGATGCGTCGTTCCTCGGCGGACCTTTCCGGAGCAAACATCGGCGCAATCTTCGATTGCAACAACGGTTCGATGTCGGCTAAAATGTTCGACTTGAAACTCTTCAACAAAGTACCGACGCATTCCGCGAACTGGTCAAACACCTCGTCTTCGGCGGCTTGCTCGTCTTCCAACGCTTCCATCTCCTCTTCGTCAAAATCTTCCGTGTTCGCGCGTTTGTTTCTTTCTGCGCGTCGCTCTAACGATTCGGTCAAAATTTCTTCAAACGTTTCGAGCATTTTCGGGATGAACTCTCTCACGAGTTCGCCGGATTCGCCGGCGCACTCGGCTAAAGCTTCCAACATCACCGCTTGAATCTCAACCTCAGGTTCTTTCCCCAACGCGGTAATCAAAGGCGGAACGACGTAGTTAATGATTTGTTTCAACCAATCAAGAGTGCACTCCGGTCCAGATCTCTTTTCCACGCACCTTTTCGCGGCTCGGATGATATCCGCCAAAGACGCCACCGCGGCTCTTCTCACGTCTTCGTGGAAATAAAATTCGAGCAACGGGACCATGATTTCGCACACCGGCTGAATGTAAGGCAAGAAACCTTCCTTCAACTCGTCCAAGTAGCAGCACAACATAGAACACGCCGTCGATTTTTCTTCCAAAATGCTCGTTCGAATGGACACTCTTTTATCGCCAAAATCTAAGTGTTCCAAATCGTCGTCTTCGTCGTCGTCCTCGTTTTGGTCGTCGGCGTCGTCGATGTTCACCACCGTCACGTCTGGTTTCAACTGCGCCGATTGCAACAACGGTGGCATAACCGTCGATAAATACGGGATAAAATCTGAACCTAAGCATTTACACACTCTCGTCCACGCTTGCAACATGTAGCTGGTCGTTTGGTCGTCCGCGTCGAAACCGTTCGCTTGCAACTGTTGCATGATGTTCATCACCTCAATCGCATCGCCGCTAAACCGTTGTTTCCCGACTGCCATACCAACTAACGTCACGCACTCGATCGCTTTCGCTCGCAACATTCGGTATTCTGGAGTGTTCGCGCTGACAATAATCTCCTTCAACAACGGCACGACGTGGTCGTAATATTTCGAAAACGTCTCTTGCGCGGTGTCCGCCGTACTCGCCAACGCCGTCAACGCCGATTCTTGGACGACTTTGTTCCCACCTCTCAACAAACTCAACAGTTTCGTCATCAACTCATCCATGTACGGTTCCATGGACTCGGGAGGACAACTCTCGGTGAAATTGACCGTCGCCGCGCACGCGTGCGCTTGCACGCGAGGATTCGCCGCGTCGTCCATGCACCCCATCAACGCCGGCAACACCATCTTGTGCCCTTTCTTTTGCAATCTCGGTCCGAGATCAGTACACAACTGACCTAAGCAGTTAACCGCGGCCCATCTGACTCTCGGGTGCGGATCTGAGTTTACCAAGTGCAACGCCGGCGTCGCGGACCCGATGACGTCTTTCATCATGCCTTTCTGACACCCCTCGGCGATTTGCGAGACGCAGTGCAACGCCGCGTGTCTCTTTCTCCAGTCCGAGTCGCCCAAAAGCGCTTGAACCATCTGCGCCGCGTGACCTAACACCGCGTTTGGTCCTAGCGCGATCGACACGCGATCCAAGCACTCGCTCCCGACGTCGAATCTATCGCCGTTCCCGGCGTCGTCGTTCTCCTCGTCGCCGCACTGGTGCCACTCCGGTTCGTCTTCCACGTCGAAGCAAAACACCAACAACGCTTTCAACAATCTCGGGACAAAATTCGGTAACTTTCGCATCATCCCCGGCGCGCGATCTCTCGCCTCTGTCAACGTCACCAAAAACTCGCACGCCAACGACCGCGTCCCGTCTTCGTACTCCTCGTTTTCCATGATGCTCAAAAACGCCTCGACGATGTCCACCAAATGTTTCCTCACGAATCTCGGATCGGTCTCCGCCAACTCGATAAACATTGCCAACGCCTCTTGCGCGTCGTCTTCAGCCCCGCTCTGTAAACTCGCCCCTAACGTTTGCAACATCAACGGCAACAAATCCTGAAACGCGTTTCTCTCCTCCGTGGAACTCAACCCCTCCACGAACGAACACGCCGCCGATAACGACGCCAATCGCACGTCGTTATTCGCGTGCTGCAAACTCCCTTGCAAAATCGAATGCAACGTCCCCAAGTGCGGCTTCAACCGTTCTCCCAACACGTTCGATAACGCGCCGAAAATAAACAAAACCGTCTCTTTCAACTTGTCCGACGCGTCGTTCCCGCTAATCGCCGCAAACATAAACGGCAACAATTCCGGCCATTCGTCTCTCTCATCGTCGATGGAGTGCGCGGCGACTTCAATCACCACATCTCTCGTCTTATTCACGATCGATTTACTCAGCGCATCCGTTTTCATCGAATCTTCTCTCAACGCGTTCAACAGCTCTCCTTTCACCATCTCCAACACGTTCCTCGGAACGTTGTTCGCTTCCGTCAACAAAAACTCCCCATCTTTCGCGATCGATCGTCGTATCAAAACCGCGCTCATCTCCGCGTTCTGTCTCTGCCTCTCGTCCGGGTTTCTCAGCGCTCGCATCAGCTGTGCAATCGTTGCGCCCAACTGCGACGTCTTTGCCAGTTCAAAGATCTTTTCGCACTTTGTTCTTTTTTCGTTGTCCGAGGAGGTGAGATTGGAGAGGAGTTCGGAAAACGGCGCGAGATTGTTTTCGTCCAAAACGGACCGCGCGAGCGTTTGATCGTCCGCCATCTTTTAGTGTTGTTGTTGTTATTATATTATTAACGATATCGATAACTGATGCGCCTTTCTTTCTCTCTCTCTTCTCCAAGAGAAGAATATCTCTTTTAAACTTTAAAGCGACGACGACGGAAACGAGTGGCGGCTTGATGAACAAACTTTGGAGAGGAGAAGAGAGAGAGATTTTTTATTTTCAAATTTTTTGTAATTTTTCGCTTTTTTGCTTTTTTTCATTTTTTTTTTGTTGGAGGCTCTGCTCGTTGTCTCTCACTTTTTTTCGTCTCTCTCTCTCTCTTTTCTCTCTTCTCTTTTCTTTTTTTTTTCGCTTTTTTGATGCGTTGTCCTCTTCTTTGCGTCGGAAGACGTCACACCACAAGTCACTTTTTGTTTTGCGCGCGTGGAATATTTATTATACGCACATCGTCGTCCCGCCTTTTATTCACGCGTTTAAATACTAACGAGGTGGAAGAAATTTTGAGACAAAGCGCGGCGCGTCCTTCCTTTGCCTTTCCTCTCTCTCTCTCTCGAGTTTCTTTCTCTCTTTGGGTCGGTAAGAAGAGGAGGACACGATGATGATGAGAGCGACGTCTTCTTCTCGTTCTTCTGCGCTATCTTCTTCTTCTTCTTCGAAGATGACTAAGAGGAGGAGCAAAAGGGAAAGAGGAAGAATTTGCGGCGTTTCAAAAAGCGGACGAGGAGGAGGAAAAACAGAGTGTCGACCACGACGGGTTTTGGTCGCCGCTTCGGCTTCGCCGCGTCCCGGTCGCGGGAACGACAACAACAACAACAACAACACGAAGAACAGATGGAAAGATGCGTTTAATTTGAGGAAACGAATGACGAGTTTTTCTTCCCCTTCTCCATCATCGTCGTCATCCCTGGACGAGGAGTTGTTCTCTTCTTCTTCTTCTTCTTCTTCTTCAGACAGAGACGTGTCTGTATCGTACTGGTCTGGCTCGGGCAGCGGCGACCCGTTCGGGACGACGAGCGCGTCCACGTCGTCGTCGTTCGACGAGTACTACTTTCAGCGAGAACCTTCGAACGAGTTCCCGAACAGAGAAGATTTCGAGTTCATCGAGTGGCACTCGAAACCGTTAAATTTACGGTTTAAAGATTTATTAAAAGACGCGGACGATAGCGGGTTTTGGATCATATTCAGTACGGTGGGCGTCGGCATCGTCGCGTATTTAGAATCGTGCGAAGAGCAAGCGATTAAGCAAGGCTTGCAGTTGTTTGACGTTTTGCCGGTGCAATTTCCGGATTCGTGGGCGCCGTTGTTTACGTATTCGAGGATTGCAGACGGGGAGATTGTTTTGCAAGGCGTTTTCTTGTTTGAGTTTCTCTTGCGGTTATGGACGGAGGATTTTAGTTTGCAGTATTTGAGGAAACCGCTGGCGCTGATTGATTTCTTGGCGCTGTTGCCGACGTTTGGGTTGATTTTCGATTCGACGTTAGGGATTGGCGGCGGCGCGGCTATGGTTGCATCTGGGACCAATCAGTATCGCCCGCTTAGAATTTTTAGATTGTTTCGTCTGTTGAGATTGTTAGATAAAGAAGGAGAGGAGGAGAAAGATAGAAGGAGAGGGCGGCGACGAAGACGCAAAACGGCGAAGGAAATCGAGATGGAGCAGCAAAAAGCGGCGGATAGAGAAATCACGGAAAAGATCGTGGCGGTGTTGGTGGAGTTTTTGTGCGTGTTTTTAATCAGCGCGGAGTTGTTTTTCGACATCGAATACGAGTCAAACGATAAGATTAGCGACGTCGGAGATGCCATTTATTGGTCGTTTTTGACGTTGACCGGCATCGGCCAGCCGTTTGAAGCGGTCACCGCGGAAGGACGAGTGGTGACGGTGATTTCGATTTTAACCGCGCTCGTGGTGGTGCCGATTCAGCTAGCCGCGATCGCTTCGGCGAGGTCGTCGGGTACTACCACCATTCCTGGTGCGAATGGCGGCGGGAACATCGCGCCAAGTTTAGGGATGATTTCAAGCGTAGCTACCAACGCGCAGCAGCAGCAGCAGCAGCAGCAGCAGCAGCAGCAGCAACTGCCGCCCGCGATGACAAATATTGCGAACGATGCCAAGCCAACTACCGGTACGAAATCTTCCGCCACGGGAGCCGTCGATTTGTCCAACACGGACTTTGTGAACGATAGCACCACCATGAACGGAGGAGTTGCAGGAGGCGGAGTTTATTATCGACCTCAGCCGTCGGAGTGGGAATTAGACCGAAGTAAAGTTGAACTCGAAGCGGCGAGAAATCAGTTGTACGAATACGAGAAAGAGATTAAATATTTGAAAGCGATGAACAGAAAGTTAGATTTCGAGCTCGAACAAATGAGCGCAGAGTTGCAGGAGAAGAAGAAAAAGTTGAAAAAGTTTACCGCCACCGCCACCCAACAGGCGGAGTCGGCAAACGCGACTGCTGGTAGTTTAGATGATAGGAACCAAAAAAATGAATTGTGAAGCGCACGTGTTGTAACTTTTATGAAATGCGATTGAATATGTTTCAAAATCAATACCTTAACGAGAGTTATATCATTAAATTGCTAGATACAGTATATGTATATGTATTTGTATTATCAATCGGAATCGCTTGGATACTTGATTGAATTCACTGCCATGTCATCAATCAATCCGCCTCTGTACGTCGATCGTTTCCGCTTATTCTTCTCGTGCGTAAACCTCGCGCCTTTAACTTTCCCCAAAACTGCCTGCGCTTTCCAACCGACGCCTTTCTCCCCGAACGCCGCTTCGTACGTCATGTCCCAACTGCCTTGTTTTCCCAACCACTCGTCGTTCTTGACGCGTTGAAACGGTTGGTTCGGACCTTTCTTCGCGGGGACCGATTTCGCTTTCTTGGCGGGCTCTGCCATCTCGGAAACTTTCGCCGGTTCCGGAGTCGAGGCTTTCGCTTTCTTCTTTGCAGGTTTATCACCGTCGCTGCTGCTGCTGTTTTTGATTTAATAGGAGAAAGTGTGAGAGAGAAATCATCAGTAAAGTATTACGACTTTTCGACCAACGCGACACTTACGAGGATGATGAGGAACTGGAGGACGACGAACTGCTGCCACTACTGGAATCTTTCTTCTTCTCTTCTTTCTTGCTACTGCTACTGCTGGACGACGACGACGACGAGGAAGAAGATGAGGACGACGAGTCTTTCTTCTTCTCCTCTTCTTTCTTCTCAGACTCCGAAGAACTGCTACTGCTCGAAGACGACGAAGAAGAGCTGCTATTCGGAGACTCCTTCTTCTCGTCTTCCTTCTTTTCCGATTCAGACGACGAGCTAGAAGATGACGAGGACGAACTGCTCGAGGAGGAGGAGTCTTTCTTCGCCGGCGTCGGCTCTTTCACCTTCTCCGATTCAGATGATGATGAAGAAGAAGATGATGATGAGCTGCTGCTGCTGCTGGAAGACGAGTCTTTCTTCTTTTCTTCTTCTTTCTTCTCGGACGAGGAAGAGGAGGAAGACGAACTCGACGATGAAGAGGACTTCGACGACTCTTTCTTTTTCTCCTCGGACTTGGACTTGGACGACGATGAAGAAGATGACGAAGAAGACGAGCTGCTTTCTTTCTTGGCTTCTTCTTTCTTCTCAGATTCGGAGGACGATGAACTGCTGCTGCTCGACGACTTGGACTTCGACGCCTCCTTCTTCTTTTCAGATTCAGAAGAGCTCGACGAAGAGCTCGATGATGAAGACGAAGATGATGAATCTTTCTTCGCCGGTGCGGCCGGAGTAGCCGCCGGCTTGTCCGATCCTGACGACGAAGAAGAACTGCTACTGCTCGAAGACGAGGAGGATGAGGAAGATTCTTTCTTCGCCGGTGCGGCCGGAGTCGCAGCTGGCTTGTCCGAGTCTGACGACGAAGAACTGCTACTGCTCGAAGACGAGGAGGATGAGGAAGATTCTTTCTTCGCCGGTGCGGCCGGAGTCGCAGCTGGCTTGTCCGAGTCTGACGAGGAACTGCTTGACGACGAGGACGACGAAGAGGAGGATGAATCTTTCTTCTTCTCTTCCTCTTTCTTCTCCGAAGAGCTGCTGCTGCTGCTGCTGCTGCTGCTGCTGCTGCTGCTCGAAGAAGAAGAACTGTCCTTTTTCTTCTCTTCCTCTTTTTTCTCGGACCCGGACGAGCTCGAGCTCGAACTCGAACTCGAACTGCTCGACGATTTAGCCTTGGCCGCCGGCGTCTTCTTCTCTTCCTCCTTCTTTTCGGAAGAGCTCGAACTGCTCGAACTCGAAGAAGACGAAGACGAAGAACTGTCCTTTTTCTTCTCTTCCTCCTTCTTCTCTTCCCCGGAGGAGGACGAACTCGAACTCGAGCTCGAACTCGAGCTCGAACTCGGCTCAGGCGCCGACGCGGTCGTTTTCGCCTTCTTTTTGGCGGCTCCTTCCTCCTCTCCTTCTTCTCCATCTCTCTTCCTTTTACTCTCCACGAACATCTTGCACACCTCCATCAGCGAATCCTTCTCCTTATCTAAAACTCTCGGTCCATCGCCGCACTCCTCGAGCGCCGTCTTCACTTTCTTCAGCTGCTGTTCCGCGTTCAGCGCGGTCAGCGTTCGCGAAAATAAACCGGTAGATTTCAAGTACTCTTGTATCAACGGAAGGACGTCCGCGAGCGTCGGTTCACCACCACCCGCATTAGTATCAGTAGTAGTCGTGGTGACGGTAGTCTTCGGTTTTGCCACCGGGGATTTCCCGCCGGACGATGCTCGCGTCGTCACCATCTGCGTCTTCTTCTTCTTCTTCTGCTGCCGCTGCTCTCTTTACCGTAGTTGTATACTTCTTCGCCGCCGCAAAAGAGAGATGGAGAGGAACGAAAAGTATGGATTTCTTTTCCCCAGCGCTCGCGCCGCCAAAAAAAAAAAGTTACAAACTCTCTCTCTCTGTCTCTCTCTCGGGAAAAAAAAAAAAATTAAAAAAAATTAAGGGCTGCTGGCTCTCTCTTCCTTTCGGTTGTTTCTCTCGGTTGCACGAACGAAAAAGAAGAGACGGAGCAAAAGGAGAGAAAAAGGAAATTTCAATTTTGTGTAACACCAATTGGCCGTGACCTCTCTCTCTTATCGAGTTTTTTTTCTGTGTTCGTCTCGGAGATTTGTACGCAACAATCTCGCCACTTTTTACATCACACACTCCAAAACACGTTCAAATAAAATAAATGACTGAATCCAAGAGATCGAACGCCGCGGGCGAAAAGTACGCCTTGAGAGGCATCTACGGCTCCGAGCCGTACTGGCCGCAAGAAAAGTTAAAGATTTGCGTCACCGGCGCGGGCGGTTTTATCGGTGCGCGAGGATTCCTTTCTTTTTTTTTGTTCCTTTTCTTTTCCCGGGGGGAGGCGGCCTCTTCCGAGAGATCGCGCGGTTTTGTGGCGCGTTCTTTCTCTCTCTCTTTTCGTTGAGACGAGAGAGAGAGAGACCTTCCCGTTCGTGAACCTTTTCCTTTGCTTTTGCGTCGTCATCGAGCGAGCCGTTTTGAATCGCTTTATTACTCTCTCTCTCTCTCTCGTTCATCGAGTGGTCCCGTCGTCTCGGAGATCTTTTTCGGGGACCGATCGAGAAAGAAAAATCAGCGGCTGACAGCGCTTCTCGAGCGAACAAAATCACAATCAATCCACTTTTTAAAACAACTCGCTGACGACAACTTCCAAACAATATCTCTCTCTCTCGAAATAAAAAAACACAGCCTCGCACCTCGCCAAACGTTTAAAAGAAGAGGGTCACTACGTCGTCGGCGCGGATTGGAAGCGCAACGAGCACATGCCGGAAGAAATGTTTTGCGATGAGTTCATCCTCTCGGATTTGCGCTTGTTTGAGAACTGCGCGAAAGTTTTGGAAGGATGCGACCATTGCTTCAACTTGGCCGCGGATATGGGGGGCATGGGTTTCATTCAATCCAACCACTCGGTTATCTTCTACAACAACATGATGATTTCGTTCAACATGGTTGAAGCTGGCAGAGTTAAAGGTGTGAAGAGATTTTTCTACGCGTCTTCGGCGTGCATCTACCCGGAGGGCGCGCAGTTGACGACGGACTTGTCCGCTGGTTTGAAGGAATCCTCGGCGTGGCCGGCGCAACCGCAAGACGCCTACGGTTTGGAAAAGTTGGCCTCCGAGGAAGTGTACAAGCACTACCAAGCTGATTTTGGCATCCAGTGCAGAATTGGTCGATTCCACAACATCTACGGCCCGTACGGGACGTGGAAGGGCGGCAGAGAGAAGGCGCCGGCGGCGTTTTGCCGCAAAGCCGCGTTGGCTGAAGGCGAGGTTGAAATGTGGGGTGACGGTAAGCAAACTCGTTCGTTCACGTACATCGACGATTGCGTTGAAGGCATCTTGAGATTGACCAAGTCTGACTTTGGCGAACCGTTGAACCTCGGCTCCGACGAGATGGTTTCCATGAACGAGATGCAAAAGTTGGCTCTCGGATTCGCGGGTAAACCTGACATGCCGATCAAGCACATTCCGGGTCCGGAAGGCGTGAGAGGCAGAAACTCGAACAACGAGTTGTGCTTGGAAAAGCTCGGGTGGGCGCCGTCCGTCAAGTTGGCCGACGGCTTGAAGGTCACCTTTGAATGGATCAGCGAAAAGATTGAAGAAGACAAGAAAGCCGGTACCGACGTCGCCTCTTTGGGTAAATCCACCATCTGCGGTACCATGGCCCCGACTGAGTTGGGCGCCTTGAGAAAGAAGGATGGCGAAGAGACTTACGCCAAGTAAACGAACGACGTTTTTTGCGTTTAAATTTACATATTAAACAAATGAACCGAAAGAAGAAGAAGAAAAACAACAAGAACAAAAATAGTAACGAGACCGGGTGTGATGAACAGAGAGAAAATGTTTAAGTGCTTAACGTAGGCAGCCAAAGGGATTGCGGCCGACATCAATGCCTGAATAAAATCAAAGCTTAGCATCATTATCGTGAAGAATACATTTACTTTACAAGAATATACAGTACCACATACTAAAAATTGAAACAAAAAACCGCATCAATTTCATAGTATCGTAAAAATACATTCGCCGCGCCGCCGCGTCTAAATCTATACAACTTTTTAATGACTAAAATACAACCGGTAAGAAGTGCGTCTCACCGCCGGATAAACTCTTCAACTCGTCTTTCTTCTTTTCGACCACTACTGCTCTGCACAAAGGACAAGTCGTGTTGTCCTTCTCGAACCAAGGTTCCACGCACTCTTCGCAAAACACGTGATTACATTCCAATTTAAGTGGCGCTATGATTTCCTTCTGCTGACAAATGGCGCATTCAAACTCTACGCCGAGCTTCTCGATGTCTACTTTTGTGGCCGGCGTGCCGTGAGCGCAACTGAACGCTTTGGAGCCAAACTTGTATCGACGCGAAAAGGCGAGCGTAAAATCTTTTATCGATTGTGAACTTTTGAACAGAGCGCAGGCGAGATAAGAGCCCGAAAGTGCCGAGGAGAGTAAGAGGCCAAACATGCTGGCGTTTTGGAAGAACGCGAACCATATTGGGATTGGGAGAATAATCTTGTACGAAATAGCCGCGTACTCGATAGCACTTATCGCTAAACCTCGAGCGCGGTACGGTCTTCGCGCGTCTTTACCGCCCAACGGTTGCTGGTCGTCGTTTTCGCGCGTCACCATTGTCGTTACTCCACCAATTCCTCCTCCGCTTTCGATATCAACCTCGACATCCTCGTCCTCGTCATCTTTTTCCTTCTTTCGGAGACGTCGCATTCCTCCTCCGAAACCCGCCAGAAACATCTTTGCGCTTTTTGCGTCAAACTCTGAAAGCATCTTTGTCACTTTTCCTAAAAACGAGCGCTCGCTCGTCGTCGATGTCGTCGCCGTCACCGTCGCCAGCACGCACAGACACTTCAACGCGTCAAACATGAATCGCGCGTTCAAGTTTATCGCTATAATCTCAAACAAACCTTCCCACGCGGTGAAATCACTCCTCGTCGGCGTCTTTGCCGTCGCCCTTCTCCACATCTTCGGCGAAGCGCCGACGATATTCTCGTCTTCCAACTTCGTCTGAACTAAAAACAAAAACACGTAGCACACGAAACAACAGTGCGCTAAATCCCGCACCACGTTTCGTCTCGCAAACGTTTCCTTCTTTGCAATCTCCGCGACTAAACTTTCGCTCACTTTCAAGTGCCACGCGAACAGCGCGAGTATCACGGAGACTATCTTCCAGTGCACGCTTATAAACGCAACCGAAAACAACAAAACGTACGGCGTTATCGGTTTCATTTTCCTCGCCACGCGCCGCAAATCCGAGCGCACCGTCGCCTCCGCGTTGTTCTCTCCTTCTTCTCCGTCCACGTCTTCTTCCGTCTCGCCGTCATCGTTTTCTGTTTCTTCTTCTTCTTCTTCTCCTTCGTCGTTGTTGTTGTTGTCGTTCTCGTCGCCAACGTTGTTCACCTCTTCCTCCCGAACGACGACGACGACGTTGTTGTTGTTGTTGTCGGCGTCGCGACGACCACCCCCACCACCACCACCACCCGTCGAAGAAGACGGGCCAGAAGAAGAAGAAGAAGACGCCTCTCTGACCGCGTGCTCGTGCGCGTCTCTCAGCGTTCTCACCGCGTCCGAGAAGCGCCACATTTGCTTTTTCTTTTCTTTTCTCTCTTTCGTTTTTTTGTTTTTTTTTGTGGAGTTTTTGCTTTTCTTCACTCAGAAAAAAGGTCAACGCTTGCTTTCATCTCTCTCTCTCTCTCTCTCTCTCTCTCTCGGGAAACGCGGAATCGAACTCGACCCTCGCGTAACGTGTGACTCACTCGCGCGCACGTCGTCGTCGTCGTCGTCTTTGTCGCGCGGCGGTTATTAGAAAAGAGAGATAAATCAGATGGAGCCGAACGAGGACCCGCCTCGCGTGCGACAGTGCGTTTCCTTTTTTCTTTTCTTTCTCTTTGTGTCGTCTTCTTCTTCCCCGCAATCTGCCATGTCTGTTATTACGTCGTTCGGGAGGGACACAGGAACGCGCTGCTCTCTTTATTTTTTGTCCTTCTGACGCCCCGCGCGTCTCTTTCTCTCTCTCTGCGTCTCATCAGATGGCTCCATCGATTTGGACTTCAGAAGTATTCGGAAACCTTGCGAAAGTTGACGAACGAGCAGTTCTTGGAGTTGAAATTGCACCCGGACTTCGCCAAGCACGAAATATTCGACACCGCGGATAAGCAAAAGTTGCAGAAAGCGATTTCAGTTTTGCGGAAGGAGAGGGCGAAATGCGTTGGGTCGTCACCGAGGAGAAGCGAGGGCGGGAGTTCGATATCATCGTCGAGTTCATCGACGTCTCCGAGAAACGCGGATGGGTTTGCGGCGAAAACGCCGAGAAGTACCGGAGGCGGCGGCGGCGGAGGAGGAGGAGGGAGCACGAGGAGGATGAGCTCGAGCGTTCCGCCGCATCAGCAGCAGCAACAACAAGATAAGCACAACCAAGTGTATCAGAGAAAGCGCACATCGTCAACAACAATATTAGCATCGTCTGTGGCATCGAATAATACTTCCACCGAGCCGCTCGAGTCGATGAGAAATAATACAAGCAGTAGTAATTGCACGGACTCGAACACCGTCGTCTCCGCGTGGCAAAAGAACAATTTAGTCAACATGCAAAGAAATAAGCACACAAACGCAGACAGTAATTATAAATCAAATGACGAAAATGATGAAGATCCACGCATTCGCGTCGTCGTCCGAGCGCGTCCATTAGCACCTCGCGAGATTGCAAAGAATGAACGCAACGTCTGCGACGCCGACCCGGACTCGAAGACTTTGACCGTCTTTGAACCAAAAGTGAAAGTCGATTTGACGAAATACACGGAAACGAGCGAATTCGTGTTTGACGACGTTTTCGGTGGATACTGCTCGGACGATCGCGTGTACGAAAAAACCGTCGGTCCTTTGGTTCGTTCAGTTTTGTGTGGCGGTAACGCGACGTGTTTCGCCTACGGTCAAACCGGGAGCGGCAAGACGTATACAATGGCACCTTTGCCTACGAGAGCGGCGAAGGAGTTGTTGAGTGGCTTTGCCGAGTTCAATAAAGCGTTCGAGGAAGAGAAAAAGAAGAAGAATGAGAGCGAGGACGGATCGAACGATGCAACTTCAAACAACGAAGACCAAGTTGGCCCAAAAATTGAGCTTTGGGTTTCAGCCTACGAAATATACGGAGGTAAGGTATACGATCTGTTAGCTTCTCGTGAGAAACTTCGCGTTTTAGAAGACGCGAAGAACCAAATGCAAATCGTCGGTTTATCCGAGTTCCTGTGCGAAAATGTGAGTGAAGTAGAAACGTTGATTGAACGGTCAGCCTTAGAGAGGTGCGTCGGGCAGACGGGCGCCAACGCGGAAAGCTCGCGATCGCACGCCGTGATTCAATTGTGGATAAAAGAGCGATTGATCCCACCAAAAGCTCGAAACGGACGTCAAAGAAGTATTTATCAGCGTCAGCAACAGCACGACTTGATGATGAATTCGCATCGTCATCCGCAACTTCAAAGCAAGAGATATCATCGAAGGCCGCTTGGAAAATTTTCTTTCATCGATCTCGCCGGCTCCGAACGCGGTGCGGATACTACCGACACCGACCGCCAGACGCGAGCTGAAGGCGCTGAAATCAACAAATCATTATTGGCGTTGAAAGAGTGCATTCGCGCGTTGGATGGTGGCGCGACGCATGTCCCTTTTCGAGGATCGAAGTTAACCGAAGTTTTGCGAGATTCGTTTTTAGGCGATAGTCGAACGGTGATGATTGCGTGCGTTTCTCCAGCCGCGGGAAGTTGCGAGCACACCTTAAATACGCTTCGTTATGCAGACAGAGTGAAAGAATTGAGGAGTAACGTTGTTGGAACGCTATCCTCGTCGTCCTCGTCATCATCATCTTCAATTGGCGATGCTCCGGCGAGAAAGGCGTCGCTTCAAACACCCTCGCAACATGCTCCTACTCCTGTAAAGCGAAGACCGGCTTTTGATCTCTCGTTTTGTTCACCCGAAGGTGAACAAGCAGGAGAAGACAATGCTCTTTCGCCTTTGTCTTCATCTTTGGGTTCGACATCCTCTGAGAGAACGCTCGATCGACATCGGCGGTCAGATAAAAAGAAGGAAGGGACGACCGAGAAAGAACAATCATCGCTAAATCCACTCGACAAAGACGACAACACCACCAACGATAATATCAATGACGACTATAACGACTATAACGACTATAACGACAACTATAACGACGACGACGACGGCTACTCGGAAACTTCCCAACTTCTCTTTGAAAAACACGCCACCTCCCTCTCCCCGCCTCAACTTCAACGCCAACACGAAAAGCTCATCGAAACCATCTTAAAAGAAGAATTCGATTTAATCGACGCTCACCGCGCGCACGTGGAACAATCCGTCAGCCGCGCCTCAGACGCCGCCGAGCTTCTCCGCGTCGTCGACGAACCCGGTTCCGCGGTGGACGAGTACGTCTTCGCCTTGGCTAACTCGTTAGAGAGACAGCGCAAAGAGCTCGATCAGTTATCGGCGCGCGTGCGAAGGTTTCAATCGCACCTGAGGAAGGAAGACGTGCTGTCAAAATTAAACATGAGCGGCGCAAAAGCAGGCGCGGCGACATCGACGACGACGACGAGCGCGAGTTTACGAGAGCAATTTTAGCAAAAATAAAAAGAACCACGTTAATGATCACTTTTACACGCATTCGCTTTTCGCCTCTCTCTCTCTCTCTCTCGAAACCTTCTTTCCTTCGTGTATTTTTTTTTCCTTTCGTCACTTCACCTCAAAAACCACGAGAAAAGAAGGAAACGCTCGATACTAAAGATGACGTTCGACCGCGAGCGTTTAGAAGCGCTCTGGCAACAGCACGTTCAACGACGCCAGCAACGATCGCTAGAAAATGGGCGCACCAAAACCGACGACGACGATTCGCTCTTCGCTTTACATCGCGTTCTTCTCGTCGAGGAAGATTGCGACCTCGAAACGCTTCGATTTATTCACGAAGAAAAAAACTGCGCTTTCCATCCGGAGAGTTTACCGATCGCGGCGAAAATATCCTCTTTAAACAACAACGACGAAAACGAAAACGTGGACATTATTCGATATTACGCCGAGCACGTCTCGTTGCGTCACCTTCAAGTGAATCAACGAATGGTAAAACGAGCGGTGATGTATTGTTGCAAGTATGGGAGTTTGAACGCGCTGAGATGTCTCGTCGAAATCGCAAACAGGCGAGCACCGAACGTGTCGGTGTGGTCGCCGTGGTGCTTGTTTTGGGCCAAACGCGAGGATCGTCGAGATATTTTAGAGTTTTGCTTAAACAGCGGTTGCCCGCGCGTGCACTTATACAGCAACAACGAGTTATATTCTCAGGAAATCGTCGGCCGACCGATTCGAAGCGGCTCGCCCTTTTATCGCAAGTGCATGCGAATCGAATCTCGTCCGCGAAATCTCCCGTACTGTTGCGAAACGCACAGAACGTGTCGCGCGTGCGGCGGCTTTGGTTTCGTCCGAAAATCCACGCCGCGCAACAGAAACGGCGTTTCGTTCCAGAAAAAAATCTCGTGCGACGCCTGTCTCGGTCTCGGCGTCTTCTTCTTCCCGCCGGGAGATCAACAAGGCGATATTTTCTACCATGACGCCGCTTTTTGAAGAGAAAGAAACGTCAAAAACACGCACAACAAAAGAAAAAAAACAAAAATTGAAAAACCCTAAATTTGCCTTTTTTGGCTCACACAAAAAAAAAGAGCGCAGACGTGGCCCAACGAGCTGCTAGCCACGAGTTCCAAAATCTCCTCTCAGGGGTCGTTATTTCCCCAAAAAACAAAAGAGTAATCGTCATTTACAAGTTCTTCTTGAACACGCGCGAAACGCTCATCACACGCACACACGCGCACGACTGATCTCTCTCTCTTCCTTTGAGAGAATAAAGCACACGCACACGCAGCGGAACGCACGCTCACACCAAAAAAAATGTTACGTCACGCCACCAGACGCGCTTTGCGCCCGCTTTCCAAAAATGCGAGCGTCGCTTCGACCAGCATCGCTCCCGCCACGTCGACGAGGACGCCTTTGTCGTCCGCGAGCGACAACGTCGTCGCGCGACAGCAGTCGAGAGGTAAACACGAGGAGGCAAAGTCGAAGGATCCGAGATGTCAGCACGACTGGTCGAAACCGTTCCACGCGAGTCCTTTGCCGTTGGATGCGGCCGGCGGGCTTTTGGAGTACTCCGTCGTGTACACGGACCGTTCCATGAACCACATGTCGAAGCCGTTTTGCGAAATCATGAAAAACTTGAACTCGACTTTGAAAGAGGCGTACAACGCGACGTCGGTGGTCATCATGCCCGGTTCGGGGACGTATGGTATGGAAGCGGTGGCGAGACAGTGGTGCTCCGGGAAGAAGGCGTTGGTTTTGCGTAACGGTTACTTCTCGTACAGATGGACCGATATCTTTGAGCAAACGAACATTCCGAGCGAGACTATCGTGATGAGAGGACAACCGGTGGATCCGGAGAACGCGCAGCCGCACTTTGCGCCGGCGCCGATCGAAGAAGTCGTGAAGACAATCATGACAGAGAAACCGGCGGTGGTGTTTGCACCGCACGTGGAGACGTCGACCGGTATCATCTTGCCGGACGACTACATCAAGCAAGTCGCGACCGCGGTGCACGCGCACGGCGGTTTGTTTGTTTTGGATTGCATCGCGAGTGGCCACGTGTGGGTGGACATGAAAGAAACCGGCGTTGACGCTATTTTGTCCGCGCCGCAAAAAGGCTGGACCGGTCCGGCGTGCTCGAGTGTTATCATGCTCGGGGAAAGAGGCACTCACGCCACGAGAAACACGACGAGCACGTCGATGGTTATCAACATGAGAAAGTGGTTGGAAGTTATGGATTCGTACGTCAATGGCGGATTCGCGTACTACACGACCATGCCGACGGACGCGTTGTCCTTGTTTAACGGCGCCGCGAACGAAACGAAGAAGATTGGTTTCGATAAAGTCAAGCAAATGGCGTGGGATTTAGGCATGGGCACGAGAAAGATGATGGAATCGAAAGGCTTGAAGTCTGTAGCCGCGCCTGGTTTCCAAGCGCCTGGTGTGGTCGTCTCGTACACCCCGGAACCGAACATGTTCAACATCTTCAAGGAGAAAGGAATGCAAATCGCCGCGGGCGTGCCGTTCATGATCAATGAGCCGGCTGGTAACTTCACCTTCCGCATCGGTTTGTTCGGTTTGGACAAGGTTGTCAACAAAGACCGAACAATTAGCATCTTGGAAGAAAAGTTGGACGAAATCTTGCCGGAAATCGAGAAAGCTGAAGCTGCCAAAATGGCCTAATTGCTATATTTTATAATGTGTGTGTATCAGGAAAAAGAAAAGAATGGATTGAAATCAGAAAGCACGGGCTTAAAAAGAGCGCGGGAGAGAGGAGAGCGCGCGAAAGAGAGAGAGAGAGAGAGAGAGAGAGAGAGAAGAAGGAAAGAAGGAGAGATAAAGTTGTACAATACGTCAAAGCGAATCGTTATCGAAAAAACACATTATAATACGTAGAGAGTGCAGTTGTAAAATCACTATTATAACTACTTGAAAATAAGCCAGAGCTGTCTTCTTTAGCGAGCGCGCGAACATCCGCCTCGAAAACAAAGGCACCCTCCTTTTCATCACACAAACCAAAGTCGTTAAAAAAATCACTCTCGCTCCCACATGTCCATCTGCTCCCGTCTCTCGCCGCTCAAAAATACGCTCCTCCTCGTCGCGTCGAGACGAAGCGCTCAGCAACAACGCGATAATAACAACGCGCATCGTCGCGGGATGTTGTTTTCGAGCGTCCGCACGAACGTCGCTACTTTCGCCGCCGTGAATGAAATTCGCGGGGAAAACCGTCGTGGCGGCTCTTCCTCTTCGGGAGGAAGAGGCGGGAGAGGAGGACGAGGCTCCGACCGGCGTCGATCTGGTTCGTCGTCCGAAGAGGACTACAAGATAACCTTACGCAGCATTCGGAAAAATTCGAAGCGTTTCGATACGGACGAGCAAGTTTCGAAGATGTACGCGGCGTCGGCGTTGTTGAAAAAAGCGTACGAGTCGGGCATGCCCGCGGTGACGCTCGCGAGCGGGAAGGCGAACATTTTTATGGACGGGAATCCAATCGTGTACGGCGGTGCGATCGATTCTGTGCAGAATAATCCAAAAGATGGCCAAGTCGTCGGCGTGTTCGATCATAATAATCGACCAATTGGATGGGGAACGTTTAATTCGAGCAGTATGTTTCGCGTGCGGATGTTGGAGTTGGCGAAGGAAACTGAGTCTCCAATTTTGATTAAACGGGTGGTAAAGAAGAGAATTCACGAGGCTAAGATGCTGAGAGAGAGAGTTTTAGACATCAAAAATGGAAATACGAATGCGTACAGGTTGGTAAACAGCGAAGGCGATAGGCTTTCTGGGATTATTATCGATAAGTACGGGAACGACAACCATTTCGTAGTGAGTAGTTCCGCTGGGTGGGTCGAAATGCACAAGGGTGATATCATCGACGCGCTGAGAGAGGTTATGTTGGAAGAAAATGAAAATATGACGATAGTGTGGAGAAGAGACGTGGACATGTACGCGCTAGAAGGGGTTGGGGTGACTGAAAAGGTATCCGTGTACGATAAAAACGGCGACGACGCTTCGGCTTCGTTGCCGAGCGAGATTGAAATCACGGAGAACGGGGTGAAATACTTGGTCAATTTAGTCGACGGGCACAAGACGGGTTTTTACGTCGACCAGCGCGATAATCGCGCATTCATCGGCGAATTGAGCAAAACGAATAAAGGGAAAAAAGATTTCAGCGTCTTGGATTGTTGCACGTACACTGGCGGCTTCGCCATCAACGCCGCAGTTTCGGGTTGCGAAAACGTCACCGCCGTCGATTCCTCCAAGATAGTCCTCTCCATCGCCGCGCGCAACGCAGAATTGAACAACGTCCAGAAGCAGATCAACTTTGTTCCTTCCGATGCCTTCGACTACCTCGACGACTGCATCTCGAACAACCGCCAATACGACGTTCTCGTGCTCGATCCTCCAAAATTCGCGCCTACGGTCAAATCCTTATCAAAATCCCTCTTGAAATACATCGGATTAAACGCTCGCGCCATGCGATGCGTCAAACCAGGCGGTATCTTAATCTCCTGCAGTTGTTCTGGCGCGGTAACGCAGCGAAAATTGTTACCAAACATCGTATTTGAAGCTTCGCAAGCGGCGAACCGAAGGATTGTCAAAATCCGCGACGGAGGATGCGGCGCGGATCAACCGATCGACCCGATGTTCCCAGAGGGCGAATATTTGAGCGTTTTAGCCGTGCGAGTGATGTAGTAGTACGCCCTAGAGTTATTATTGGTATTGTTACGAACGCGTAAACGAGAACTTTTTTTTTAGAAACGAAAACGCTCTTCAAATGCTTCATAAAAAACCACGGGAAATTTTCTCCTTTGCGCACGTCTCTCCCTCTCTCTCTCTCTCTCTATATATTCAGGATAGAGACGACGACGACGACGACGACAAAAAAACGCTGGTCGGAAAGATGGGTCTGGACTTGGACTCGTGCATAGAGCGGGTGCGCGCCTCGTTTATCCTCGCCTCTCTCTCGCGCGCGTTCGTTTTTCTCTCTCTTCTCTTCTCTTTAGGTCTCGTTTTGCTGACAGATTTCCCAAACGCGTGTTCACTCTCTCTGTGTTTGTATTTATCTCCGCCTCGGAAACAACAGATTAAACGGTGCGAAACGTTGACCGAAACCGAACTCGAGCAGCTCTGTTTAAAATGTAAAGACATATTGGTGGAAGAGTCGAACGTGCAGCCGGTGTGCTCTCCGGTGACGGTGTGTGGGGACATCCACGGGCAATTTCACGACTTGTTGAAGTTGTTTCAAACCGGCGGCGAAGTGCCGGAGACGAACTACGTGTTCATGGGCGATTTCGTCGATCGCGGGTACAACAGTTTAGAAGTGTTCACGCTGTTGATGCTTTTAAAGGTGAAGTACCCAGCGCACGTGACGTTGTTGAGAGGGAATCACGAGAGTCGACAGATTACGCAAGTGTACGGATTTTTCGACGAGTGCACGAGGAAGTACGGGAACGCAAACGCGTGGAGGTGGTGCACGGACGTTTTTGATTATTTGACGTTAGCGGCGGTGATTGAAGGGCGCGTTTTGTGCGTCCACGGGGGGTTAAGTCCGGATGTTCGGTCCATCGATCAAATTCGGACCGTGGATCGCGTCTGCGAAATTCCTCACGAAGGCGCATTCTGCGATTTGATGTGGTCCGATCCCGAAGATATCGAACGGTGGGCGGTTTCACCGAGAGGCGCGGGATGGTTGTTTGGGCGAAAAGTCGCGGAGGAGTTCAATCACGGGAACGGGTTAGAGTTGATTGCGCGCGCGCACCAGCTCGTCCAAGAAGGCTTGAAATACCAGTTCCCGGAGAGGAGTTTAGTCACCGTCTGGTCTGCACCAAACTACTGTTATAGGTGCGGCAACGTAGCCTCGATGTTGAGTTTTGATAGCGAAATGGATAGATCGGTGAAATATTTCACGGAAACGAGCGAGAACGCAAACATGTCCGCTCCGAGAAATATAGCCGCCGGGTATTTCTTATGATTTAAATAATAGTAGAGGCATGGAAATAGAACATAGAATAGTGTTATTTTTGCGCGTATGTTGTAATATAGAGATCGCACACACATAGTAGGTGTATTAAATAATAAGATGACCTCGTCGTTTCTCTAATTTCTAGCGGCTCTGCTACTATAGCGTACATACACGTCGGTGGTTGCGACTTTCGAAATATTCTCGACTCCTCGATTTCTTTGCTGGGTGGCGGCTCACTCAAAAGTCCAATTCCCTTCTCTCTCTCTCTCTCTCTCTCTCTCTCTCTCTCTCTCCGTCTCACTTCGTCTTGCTCATCTTCAAACTCATCTTCGCTCGCAACTGTTTCAACTCTTTCTTTTTTCCCTTCACCTCTAAAGCGTTCAATCCGCTCCAGTTCGACAGCTCTTCCCGTTCTAATTGCGCTATTTGCGCGGCGAGTGCTTCTCTCTTTTTATAATCCTGCGCTCGGTCGTGCGTGTTTGCTCTCTTCAAAGGCGCCCGCGACACGGACCGGTGCGTTTTGCCGAGTAAGCCCAGTTTGCCTCGATTGCCTCGCTTGATCGTCGGTTGGCGCTTGATTTTGCCCGCCATTTATTCTTCTTTTTATATCGCGTAAAAAAATCAGCGCGCGCGTGTTTTTTATTGTGAGGTGCTGACCTCGTACGAAATGTCAAATGCGTGCGCGAGCGCGATATACGCGCGCGAGCGATACGATATTCTCGTGCATTCCTGTACATTTTTTTTTGTATTTTGCTTCAAATTGTATTACATTCTTTATCTCGTGTTCCTTTCTTCGGCGCACGCAATTCGCACAGCGCGTGCTTTACTTTAAATACATTTCTCGTGTTTTGTTACAAATCGCGCGAGCGAGCGAGCGAGCGAGCGAGCGGTGTCCTCGCGTTACGCGTGCGCTTCGGTGTTTCTGTACACCTCGTACGCCTCGCCGTCTTCGAAGATGATCAGCTGCCCTGGTTTCACCTTCTGTTTCTTCTTCTGCGTAACTTTCGTCGTGCTTCCTTTGTTGGACAGCATGAACGAACCGTGCACGGCGGACACTTCCAACTCTCGCCCGTCTTTTCCGGACACCGAAAACTGAATCGCGTTCTTCTCGACTTGCAAGACGCCACCGGACGTTTTCACCAGACGATTCACGTCGATGGCTTCGATCGGGCAGTGACGCGGCGCCGTCGAAACTCGGTCCAAGTTACCCGTGCGAACTTTTTCGCAATCTGGCGCGTCCAGCATCCACTGATGTTTGTTCGGTTTCGAAATGAGAGAGAGAGAGAGACGGAGAGGTTAATGCGAGATACATATGTAGCGCGCTCTTCAATGATTGGAATTGGAAAAAATATCTCACAACGAGAGAAGAGAAAAAAGATCACGCAAAAAACAGAATCGAGTAAATAAAACTTTGTAAGAAACGAAGCGCGCGCGCGAGAAAAAAAAAAGAGAGAGGCTGACTCACCTTGGTCACGTTTGTCACCACCAAACTTCTTCTCCTCCTCTCGATGGTAGGGAGGGCCGATGTTGATGATAATTTTGTCGTTGATGAGAGCGCGAACATGTTTTGTTTGTGTTTGTGTTTGATTTTTTCTGAAGAAAAAAAGTGCTTTTGCCAGGTCAGCTTTTTTTTTTACTAAAACCCTAAACAAACGATGTTATTTAGGGAAAAATCACTTTTTTTAGGCAAAAATCGTTATTGAAAATGCACCAACACGCTGCGTCTTCTTTGATGATCTCGAGGAGCCCCGTCGCGAGTACGCGCGGCCGCAGCTGCCGCTGTCGAGCGTCTTCGTCGTCTTCTTCTTCAAAGAATGCGCCAAAAGCGCCGTCGTCGTCGTCGCAACAACAACAACGACTGAAGAACCGAAGAGACGTGTTCCTCTCGGGAACCGCATTTTCCGCGCTTTTCTTGTTATCCTCTTCTTCCTCGTTTCAATCGGCGCACGCGTACGGCACCGGGGGTTGGAAGGACTGCGAACCGGTGTGCGATTCGTTGAAAGGAGGGTTTGCGGCGCAGCAAAAGTTACAGGAAGAGATGATGCGACAGGCCACGATGGGCGGTGGTAGTGGAGGTGAAATTGGTGACGACGTCACGAGTAGTGGTGAGCAAAAGAAAGGCGTCTCGGAGAGAGAGAAGAGGAAAAAGAACTTGAGATGATGATTTGATGACGACAAACGGTGACGTAGAGAACGTGTGTGGTAAAAAGTGTGTGCGTTTGCTTGTGTGTATTTAAAGTTGATTCTCGCGTTTGATGATGAATATAATTAACGCGAAATATAAATAGCGCTGCTCGCGTCTCCGGGACGCGTTTTTGTTCCTACTTTATTTACTCCTTGAGCGTTTTCAAACCGCTCGTCCCGAGCAATTCCAACTTCTCAAACGCGCTTTTAAAGTCCGCGAAGAATTTTTTCTGATCTTTCGCGTACACGTCCACGTATTTTTTAAACTTTTCGTCTTCCAACAAGACGATGTCGGACGGTAACATCATCAGCTGCCCGCTCGGGTCTTCGTATTGGAATTTCTTCGTCTTTTTATTCTCGGTCCATTTGAGGCCTTTCAATAATCCGTAGTACGAGTTATTGAACAATAAAGGCGTCGAGGACCACGGACCGACGTACCCAGAAGCGTCGGCGTGACATCTGCCCAAAGCGTGCGCGCCGCTCAACGCGACAATCTCTTGATCCCCGAAACCCATTCGGTAAAAGACGTCTCTCAAACCTTGCGCCGTTTTCGGGCCGGCGTGATCGCCTTTGTCCGCGTCCGGCAATCGTCCGTCCGGGGTAACCTTTGACGGGTCCATCTCGTCCACTCTTCCGTATTTGAACTCCAGAACAGGACCACCCATTTCTTCGATGGCGACTTTCCCCGCGAACGCGTACATATCCGCGTACGAAATCGTCGGATTGGCTGCTTTAATCGGTTCCAAAGCCGCCACCATCTTGTCCAAACCGGCGTTGCCTCCGTGCGCGAGCTCTTCTTTAAAGCGAATGGTTCCACCGCCAGAACCACCAGTCTTTGTCATCTTATCGTACGTACCGCTCGAGTGCCACGCCAATCGCACCAAAGTCGGCCCCAAGTTTGGATCTTTTTCCATCAACGCTTTCACGTCCCCTCTCAACTGTTTGAAGCTGTCCTCGACCGAAGAGGAAGCGGCGCCCGCGCGAGCGAACGGCGGCGCCGACCCTTGCACGAGAGTGGAAATCGTCACCATGCCGGTAAAACCAACGCACGCGCGAATGATGTCTCTTTTTGTCAGAGAGACGTGGACGATGTCCTCGTTTTTCATCACGCAATACTCAATCTCTCCGTCCTCGATTGAATCCCTCTTCGTACCCTCGAATTTTGATCGGATCGAGACATTCTTTTTCCTCCTCTTTTGGAAAGAAGAAGATGAACATAAAACATTCCTCGTCGATGAGGAAGAAGAAGAAGATAACAACAACGACATCCTTTAATAATAATGATACGTTTTTACGTGCGAGCTCGCGATGTGTTTCTTTGTTATTAATGTGTTCTTTTATGTACAGTAAGAAAAAAGGGGGATTTGAAGGCACTTTTTGGCCTTTTCCACAAAGAAGATTTTTTTTGCGCTTTTTTGGCGGGGTCTCGATCGCGTCCGGTGCGAGACAGAGAGAGTACAAAACGAACGCCCTCAGGGGCTGCAAAACGCGCTTTTTCTTCTTGAAATGGTGTAAATCTGCCACTTGATATTAGTGATTTTAAACCCACATAGAACTTTTTCTCATATAGTTTTTTAGCTTCTCACATCGACAGTTTTCTCTAAAAAATGAAAAATACGCGTACAAAAGTCAACTTCTTTCTCTCCTCCCTCGTTAAAACGAATACAAGAACACACACACACACACACACAAGCACACACACACAAGAGAAGAGAGCGCGCGCGCGCACCACTCACCACCGGATATACAACGACGAGAGGTTCTCTCGCGCACGCACGCGCTCGGCAGAAAAGTCTGTTGTCGCTGCGAATTCAACATGGACGTCGATGAAGACAAAAAGAAAAGTTTAGACGAAGAGCAGGTCAAAGCGACGACGCCAGTCACTGCAACGAAGGAAAAAGAAGAAAAAATAAAAGACGAAGGAGGAGAAGAAGAAGGGCAAAAAGCGACAGAGGAGGAGGAGAAGAAGAAGAAGAGAGAGGGGGAGGTGAAGGGAGAAGAGGAAGCCGGTGTGTCAATGATGAAGAATGTATTCAACTATGTACAGTTAAATACAAGTCAGTTTCCTTTCTTGATCAAGCAGACAAACTTGGAGAAAAACGGTCCGACGTGGAACGAGAAGGCGAGGAGAGAGTCCGAAAAGGAAAGTTTAAAGAATCTCCTTTTGACGATGTGTGACAAAATTAAAGAGTTCGTCGTCAACCACGCAGTTGAGCACGCCTTCACCTTTTTTGATCACAACAAGAATGAGATAACCCGTGAATTGTCTCTTCTAAAGTTCGTGGATAGGTTTCTAAAGAAGGTGGAGGCGTACAAAGGAGGACGGATGTCACCTCTTTTGGTCGAGCAATGCGAAAGCTTTTTGAACTTTTTGATCGAATCTCGTTCGCATGTTGATGTTAAATGCGTAATAAACGAAATTGACGACACTTTCGGGAGTGCCGAAATGATGAAGCTCTTCTTGACTATGATGCAAGAGCTCGTAGATGGGCAAGACCGTGAAGAGGTGATAGTCAAATTTTCGGAGGAAAGTACGAGAAATCTCAAGGAAGCGTTGGGGTTCATGAAGGTGTTCAAAGATACAGGCGATGAGAAAGTGCGCAAATATTGTTGCATCCTCATGTTTTTCATACTCACGACGGATGTTTATGTTGAAAACATGAGAAGGGCGAGCTGGGTGGAAGCGTTGTTTAAGAAGATCGCGTATCTCGGAAAACACTTGAAAAAAGAAGCCGAAAGGATAGAACGAGGTTCAAAAAACAGCAGAGCAATATCACAACCCGTTATTGACTCGATGAAGAGCGAGTTGGAACTTTTGGAAGCTGTAAGAAAAGACGAACGCTTGCGCAATGATAAGGGATGGTTCGACGAAATCGCCAACGTCATTGGCTTTGTGTTCAACACGGCGAAAGTATTTCATTTGATCTCCAAAGCCTACGACAAAGTTTACAAGGACCACGAAGAGAAAGCAAAAGTGGATTTTTTAACGAAGCTCCTTGATAAAGTATCTGAGAAGTACATGGACAAAGGCAACGAGAAAGCGTTGGCGGGTAACACCAGTGAGTCTTCCACAGGGAGTGATTTCATACGAGACGCCAACGTGGCGGTAATCATGCCATTAGACAAGTTCGACACTTGTTGTAGCGACGAAAACGACGAGCAGATTAAATATTTTTGGAAGATTGTCCGTTTGTCCGTCAGCCCGATGGAAACGTTTTTATCGGACCAGTTGTTGTTCGACATAACGTACTGTTGCAGAGATCTTCGCGTCAAACAAAAAGAAAAACGTGCGAGTGGAATGCCCGGCGAGCGAGGCGGGCTGGCGGGGGGGGGAGCTTTTTTGGGGGAATTTGTGTGCAAAGCGTGTCTTGAAACCGACGAATAATCTTGTTGTTGTTGTTTCAGTTTTCAATCGATTCCAAACTAAATTACGTGTACGCTCGCGCAAAACGAAAACACTTTTAATCGTCCCAATCTTCGATGACAGAACCGACGCCGTTGTCGACGTCGCCAAACTTTTGGGGCGCCTTCCCGCCCAAGAGTTTCGCCACCCACCCTTTCTTCTCTTTTTTCACCTCGACGGGATCGCAGGCGCCGCCGTCGGTGTAGATGACTTCAGTCGCTTTGCACTGTCCGTCGCACGTGCAACTCAAAAAGCCGTTTTCTTTGATCATTTCGTGGAACGGGTCGTTTTTACGTACGGCGAGCATAGCTAACGTTCTCGTTTTCGATTTGGTTTGTTTGAAAATTTCTTCCAACGCCGGCGAGTAAGTGTAGTCGTCGATTAACAAGAACGACGGTTTCACCGTGGTGAACAAACCAGCGCCGAGGGAATCCGAGGCGTCTTCGTCTTGGTTCGCTTTAAACTCCGCGTCGACTTTCTCTTCGTCGATGGTGTTCGCTTTGATCGGACTGCCACCGTTGCCGGCGCCGGCGACGTAGACGAGAAATTCCGGGAACTCTCTCGAAAACGCGGCGGCTTTGTCAAACGAGGTGGCCGTGAACGAAACCGCTTTCACGAACGCAGAGTTCATGGCGTCGCGTAACTTTGGTCGCAAATCCTTAAAGAACACGTCGCCGTCGAACGCAAAGACGGTTGGAATTTCCACGTTTTCGCCGTGGTACAAGTTGCTCACGCTCAACGCGTATTGTAAACTAACCGCCGGTTCAATCGTGTGTTTTCCGAACGCTGAGCGACGCTTGACGAATAAATCGTTCGCAGATTTGATGTTTCCGGCTTTTTCGCCCCAAACGTGCGCGTTGACTAAAGCGGCGACGACGTTGTCCTCTCTCGATAGGTGTAAATTCTGATCTTTTTGCGCCCAATTTTGTTCTAAAGCGGCGTATAAATTCGAATTGCCTTCCCAGACGCGAACGACTCCGGATAAGTGCGCCGCATTCATTAATCGTTTCGCCACGTGCGCGAATGGACCTAAACTCGCGCCTAAAAACGTCGCCGAGAAGTACGGCGCGTATTTCGATTGCCCGGTCGTTACGTTCATCCAGTTTGGCGTTTTCGGACCGCGATATTCAAACTCGATGAACGGCGGTTGCGGCGGCGGCGGCGGTGACGTATTGATCTTTTGCACGTTTTCCTTCTTCCTTTTCTTCTCGCGATCTTTGAACGCTTTCTTTTTCGCGTCGGCTTCTTTTTGTTTCTTCACGTCTTCTAAGTGTTTCTTGGATAAGAGCAGGCGCCGGTTCAACGATTCTTCTCCTAATTCACCGCCGCCGTTCACCCCGGATTCGATTTCACCGTCTTCTGACGCCGCTTGCACGGGATCTGTCAATTCCCTCGCAACTAGTTTCTCCGTCGGCTCTAATAATCCAGGCCTTCGTAACCTTTCCTTACCGATTGCCGCTCGTCGCGCTCGAATGCCGATTTCGCTATTACTCAACGCTTGGAAGTACGTCGCCAATAAAACCTCCGGTAGCGTTCTCATGGTCATCGATTGACCTTTCACACGTCGTTCGAACGGGTTCACCGTTTCCACGCTAGCGGAATCGAATTTGCAGTAATTCTTACTGAAAAAATCAATCTGCGCGTCCTTCAACAAGTTTTGCCTGCACGACGTGGAGAGATGGTGCGACAACGGCGGCGGCGACGGTTGACTCGGTGGCGGTGGCGGCGGCGAAGGCGCGTCCGGAATCTCGTAATTCGATCGCTCTCTCACTAAACTCGCCTCAGCCGCGGTCAAACGCGCCTGCAGAAACTGGTCGTCTAAACTCTCGTCGCTTTCTTCTTCTTCACTCGCTACTACTGTGCTACTATCTTCGCTATTCCCGTCACCTACTAATCCACCGCCAAAGTGTGCTTTCGGGTTAAACGGGTTGACGTTGTTGCCCTTCTCGGTAGAGTCGAACACGTTCTCCCCGATAACACCACTCCCTTCACCCACACCGCCACCACTATTCGCTACCATCGCGGCCAACGCGTACTCCTCTCTCAAATTTTCCTCGTACTTCTCCTTGTTCGCCTTTTCAAAATCGTACGCCGTGTACGCCCGAAACGCCTCCTGCGCGCGCCTCGCGTGGTCTTTCGCCTTCGCTTTCGCTTTATTCCTCGTGTTCTGTATCGACCGGCTCACCGTGGCGTCTTTCGGCGCGAACTGTTCGATCAAGAACACGCACGCGAACGCCGCGCCGACCAGGAAAAGCAAGAATCTGCACACCGAAAACTCCTGATATCGGCCTCTGGGGGCGTAATAATACCCACCCCCACCGCGCTTATTCTGGTACGCGCGAGCGACGTTTTTCGAAGAAGAAGATCCTCTCCTCTTCGTCCTTCGTTTTTCTTCCTCTTCTTCACCGCTGCTCCCGTCTCGATTATGGTAGTCTCGTCTTCCTCTTCCCCCGTCGTCGTCGTCGGAGTAATCGTCGTCTTCATCATCATCGGAACCAATCGTAAACGTCTTCTTCGTCTTCTTCTTCTTCTTCGCCTCGTCGCTTCTGTTCCCCCACAACTTGGCCAAACCGACGGTCGCGACGCCTCTGTTCTTCTGTTGTCCTCGCGTCCCCGGTGGCATATGCTTTCTTCTTTTTTTTCTGCCCGTCTGTCTGTCTGTCTGTTTGCGCTCGTCTTTATCTTCTTCTCTGTGTTATATGCGCGCGGTGTTTTGTCGAACTTTTGAAGTTTTCTTTTTCCCGGGGAAAAAGTTGACATTTTGTCTCTCTGCGCTTTTTCCTTTCGCTCGGAGCGCAGCACGCCGCCGCTGCTCTCATCAGCGCGTAAAACGCCGTTCGGACGTGAGAGAGAGAGAGAGAGAGAGAGAGAGAGAGAGAGAGAGAGTTTCTTTACGACAGCGGGGAAAAAAACGCATAAACACGCGCACATACCACCGTATTACTTTCTCGTTATATGTGCATAAATCATCATGGCGAGCGCGCAAGATAAGAAACGCGCGACGGCAATCATCGCGTTTCTTTTGCTGCTGAGCGCGCTGATGGCGCTGTCGTCTGTCTTCATCGCGGAGAGGAAGAATTATTATCTTTCTTCCTCTTCTTCTTCATCCTTCTCGAAGAAGAAGAAGGAGGTTGTTGGCGAAAACGACAAAGACGAGGAAGGGAGCGGGGCGTGGGCGTTTAGAAACGCGTTTGAATTGGTGACGAGGAGGAGTAAGAGGAGAACGAGGCGAAAGGAAACGACGACAACGACGACGATTAATAAAGGTTTTGATGTCGTCGAAGACGACCAGATGGGCGCGCCGATCCTCGTCGTGGAAGAAAAAGATGAAAGTTTATGAGCGCCGCCGCGTCGAGGGGGGAGTATATTTTAGTAGCGTTTGTAGTGAGCTAGTAGTTTTGTGTATTATTACAATGTACATGTTGAGTTTGAGTTTTTAGACGACGAATAAGGAGAAGCCTGCGGACGACGCGAGTCTTTGCGAGTTGCTTTTCTCCTCTTCTTCGTCCGCCTCGTCGGCGTCTGTTTCTTTCAAAGAGGAAGGCGCAAAGTACACCTTGAAATTATCCACGTGAAACGCGCCCGGTTTGAGCACCAATAACGACGCGTCGAAGTGAACCGTCGCGCCTGGCGGAACGCGTCTGATGGTTTTTCGCGTTTCGCGTACCCACGCGAACGGCGACAGGCTCCTCCTTTCGCGCAGGAGTATCTCCTTCGTCCGCTGCCCCGTGCTATTATTATTCCCGTCTTCTTCTTTGTTGATGTCGAGTTGCGTCAACGAAGAGGTGATGTCAGTCGCAGTCGTCGTCCACTCTTTCCCCGCCAAGTTGTTTTTTTCGTCTTTGGTGATATCGGTGGCATCAAAAGTCACGTCCACGTGTTCTCGATGACTTGCGTTAAAGCACGTGATTGTCACCGGGACGATTGTTTTGGTACTTTGAGAGAGTGACACCACACCGTTTGGAAACATTTTCGCATCTGAGATTCTCGCCACAGCTGAAATGCTCGTTTGCGAATTTATGGCAACGTCTTCATCCTCGTCCGTCCCCACTTTTTTTAAAATTGGTGAAGCGTTTGAACCTCTCCAGATGTCACTCGCGAGGCATCGAGACGAGCCGTAGAAGGCTTTGTCTCCAACGCCCGCTGTCTGCGTTTTCCATTGTAGACTGACGCACATCTTGCGCAAAGTTGGAGCACACAGCGCTCTCGAAATGGATGCGTATTCCTCGCTTTCATCTTTCTTACTGTCGAGGGTAAGAACTGAATCGTTACCATCACTATCGCCGCGAGATAACTTAAACGTCACGTCGATCGTCTTCCCGGGTTTTAAAAGCTTTCCATCGCCTTGAAAACACGCGCTCGAGAAAAGTTTCGTCGTTTTTAGAAATTCGACTGTTTTCTCCTCCCTTCTCCTCGCGGCAAAAATCGAGTTTAACTCGAACGTTTGCGTGTTCGAGCAGTTGATTGCTCTCAGCGTACAAATCGATTCTTCTACAGACGAAAGAGATGGGACAACCTTCATCGTCAACATAATCGATCGCTTCGTCATGTACCGTTTCGAAAGCTTTGCCAACCGATACCTCAACAGTTTTGGCGCCGGAGGTTCCGGTTGATAACAAATCATGGCGCGCGATTCCTGGGTCGTCGTGTTGGCTGAGTTCATCATACGATGAGCGTTGTCTTCACCTTCGTCAAAATATGGATCATTCGTACTTTCAGACGATAGCATCGCACTATCTAAAGCTTCAAAATCTTTCGGCGATAAACAAGCCGGGTGGAACCAACACGATATGCGAACGCGTTCTTTCGGTTGAAGCGAATCTCTCACGACAAAGACGTTCCCGTATTGTTTATTAGTGTTACCTTCAACGCGGAGCACATCACTCTCGCATGGTGTAAACGCATTGGAAGGTAAACGGATGCGAATGTGCCGCGCAGTCGCATCGCTCACGTTTCGAATGATAACGTCAACTTTCGAGATGGATCCATCGAATGCCACGGCCACTGATGGGTCCGGTGAACTTCCATCGCTGCTCTCAAACGATGCCTCAAGTCTCGGTACTGTATCGACGATGTCAAAAACTAGCCGCGATTCTTCCGGGATATCTCGCACCCAAATCTTTCGAACTTTTGTAGCTTTCTCCTTCGCCGTATCCCGCCTGGATAAAGGAGCTTTAATGTCAAACGTGGCTTTACCAAGCGCGGTATTTTCTAAAGTCCACTTTATGCCGACGACGCGTAAAATTCCAGGCTTCTTCGGCGTCACGCGAAGAGTGATTTCGCTTTTTTCGTTCGGTTGCATTTCGAGATGAGCGATGGTTTCACACGCAACCGCATCGTTCGTGACATCTTTTACATCCGATCGGTCTGTAAACTCCCACTCCAACGAAACGTTGTGCAAAGTAATCGGTATTCTCAACGGATTCGAGAGCTTTGCCGTGACGGAAATGACTTCATCTTTCGCAGTTACCGATCGTTGTTCTTTCGAAATTTTCATGCTACCACCCTCGAGCCAATTGCTCGAGCGGTTATTTACACCGCCTTGTAAGTTTGGAACGACGCCAGATTTCTCCTCGATAGATTTCCACGACACATCGCCAAACGCAATCTTTGATCGCGCTGCCTGTTTGACAAAACCGGGACTCGCGCCATTCGACAGCTGTCGCTCGAGTACTGGGGATGAATAGGATGCGTTTTGGTCCGATGGTGAAGTTGTCGCCGTCATCGGTGTCGTTCTCGTTCTATCAACTATTCCAGTGCTGTATTCTTCGTCGTTGACAAACGAGACGAACACGGTGCTCACGTCCACCTCCGGCAACGGCGCTGAAACAACGTCAGATGACACAGAAGATTTCCCTTCGTTCAAATAACACGACACGACGTGTAAATATTCTCTCAAATACGTTCTCTGCGTCGTTTCTGTTCGACTGGCGTGTATTCGATCGTTGCTGCCAAACTCACTCTTTCGACCATCACTGCTACCGAGCAATCGTTGGAAGTATCGCACTGCGTCTTTGTTGTTCCCGTCGTGCGCTGCTAATCGCGCGAGAGAAAACAAACAGTGCTCTCGACACTTGTGCCACGTATTGTGGTATCCTAAAGAGGCTAAAGACAACGCGTAACATCTCGCCGCCGCACGTCGAGCGTTAACGCGCGCGTATCCATGACCAGCTAACGCGGCATGAAACGCGTGTTTCCTCAACCAAGGAAGCGATTTGGGCACTTTCCTCGTTAACGTTCTCGAAGCATCTATCTCTAAGAAATTCCTCGAAGCACGTTCGAGCAACAGCGCGGATTGCAAATCGTCAATGCCGCTGAAATTTGCCGCTTCTTTAGCGAAAGTCGTCGCTGCTTCACGAAATTTACCGCTCGCGACAAGTGAAACTGCCCTTCGAATAGAACACAAAACCATCATTTCATCTATGTAATTGAACGCATCTACGTCCAACGAAGCCGGGGTGAGTCCTCCCGCTGCTGCGGCAAGGTACTCGTCTCTTTGCTTCTTTACTTTCGCGTAACACGAAAGCGCATACTCAAACGCAGCATCCGCTTCTCTGCGCATCGCTTCGTCGTTTCCTCCCGAGCCTAAATTACTACCGCTACCGCTACTCTTCAGAGGACTTGTCAAAGTCCCGCTACTTTTGCTACTCTTTCTAATATCGTCCGCCTTTATAATCAAAGCTATTCCAGTTGCTTCGTACGCTAACGCACAACTTTTCCAGTTTTTTTCTGCTTTATAATCCGATCCAACGAGCTTGTAACTCGCGATCGCGTTATCGATGTCGCCTAAAAATAAACTCAAATCTGCCGCTTTTCGAATTTGCGATTCTTGCGAAGAGTAGACGTCTTGCTTGGAGACCATATACGACGTCGCGCTCGTACCAGCGTTGGAAAGATTAGAGTCGCTACCTTCTCGAGAGTGAGAAGGCGAGGAATTCGTCAACGGAGGAATCGGCACCGAGGTCGTCCCACTCCCGCTGCTACTCGTCCCGACCACGTTCCTACCCCAAAACGATTTGAACTGATTCTTGAATCCTTTCCTTGTGTTGAAAATCATCGCGTTTAATCCGTACAACAATCGCTCCATGTGCGGAGCGATGACTCTTTCCGTTAATCGTCTCATGAACGCATTTAACACCATTTTCTCGTATTCATTGTCGCTAAAATTTATCGTCAGCGCGCTTACTTTTTGCTCGGCAAATTTCCGTTTCACGTCCATCAACGCTCGCTCGTGCGTCTCGTTTCTCGCTCTGAAAATTTCAATTTCGTTGTCATCTATAGGTTCCGTTTTGTTCGTGTTTCCTTCTCCGCCTCCTTCTTTCGCGTCTTGTAGAACTACAAAGTGGCGAACGACGTCCGCATCCGCTCTTTGCTTGAGAAAACTCGGGGCGTATTGCATTGTCTCGCGCATCATCAACTCCAACTGATTTTGCGGTTCCGGCTCGCTCGCCGAACAGACGCAAATAACCGCGACGGGATAATCGCTCGGATTTAAGTTATGGTATCGAATAGAATCTTGTAAACCTTCGTAGTGGTTCTCAAACGCTCTCCTTGAGTGTAACACGGCGTCCTCGGCGTGATATTCCCGAAAAACAATATCCAACAGTGTTTCGTCGCGTTCGATCGACGCCAAATCAAACGTAGTACCGTACGCCGCGCCACTCTCGTTACCGCTACCGTGACTCTCCAACTCTCCGAGCGTTCTCTTTCTCAGTTGATTCACATTTTCGTTCACCTCTTCTTTCCTCTTCACCTTCCCTTCGTTGAAATCTATCACGTTCAGTCGCGCGCTCGACAAATAGTGGGACACTTGACCGTCGTTTTGGTTGTTTCGAATCGGAACGTTTCTTAAGTTATCAATCACGCGTCCATCTCGCAGCGACTTTTTCAAACGCTCGTGGAAAGAACCACCGCTCGCGTCGCCGCTCGAGCAAACTCTCTCCCGCACGGTCGGAGAAGAGACGACGATAATCGTCGCGTTTTGATCGAAGAAGCGTCTGTTCACGTGCATTTTCGTCTTCCCGACAACAACCGACGTTTTATTATTTCGCGCGCGACTTTTCCTCGCGAGAGCCGTCGCGGGTACACGACCACTCTTTTCTCTCTGCGTGTCTGTGTGTGTGTGCACGCGCTGTTCTTGTTCTTGTTGCTCGAGAATTTCTTTTCGCGCGCGAAAAACACGCGGGCGCGCTGTTTGTTGCGAGCGTGCGTGACAAACTTTGAAGAAATGTGACTCGTGGTTTGTGTGTACTCGACGCTTTGCACTTCAAAAAAAGGCGAAACGAACGCGATGAAACGAATAATGTGGATTTGCAGATTTGGAATACCTACTCGCTACTTTACTGTACATTAAGTCTTCTAAAAACAGACAAACACTTCCTCCGCGCACACGAGCGATACTAACAGACAAAACGATCGCGCGCGTGGAGCTGCGACGGTCGCGCTTTCCAACGCGCGCCGCGCGCACTTTACTTCAAATTGAACCTTCGCCATACGGCTTTAACGTCCTCGTCAACGCCGGCGTGATGACTCTCCAAATCCGTTTGCGAGCTCAACGGCGCGTCGAAAAATTCGTCGTTGTCGTCGTTGTTGGGAAGGCGAGCGTTTCTTTTCGCACTTTCGGTGAGACGTCCGGTGCGGGTGCCGAAATCACCTTCCGAGACCGGAATGGATTCCGTGGACGGTAAGGTTTGTTCGCGGAGCGTTCGAGGCGCTCGCGCGTTTACGTAGGGGTTGTCCGTACTCGCAGTATTGCGGCTACCAAAACCGAGCAAACGAACCGGCGCGTTTATGACCGATCCAACGACGTTACCGATAGCACCAACTACTCCTGCGCTATTATTATTACTACTACTACTGTTACTATTACCCATTGTTTCTCGATGAAGTATCGCCCTTTCTTCGCTGCTCAAGTTTCTCAAATCGCCCATTTCGATGGCGTGCGACCGCGGCGATTTATTGTCAGGAACGTCGTCGTCAAAGGCTTTTTCAGTGTCAGAAAACTCTTCGTCATCTTCGTCATTGAATTCATCGGTTTCGTCTTGTAATTTCATCCATCTCGAAAACTGCCTGTATCGCTTATACTTCCACAAATACACTCGAGCTAATCCGACCAAGGCGAAGAAGAGCGCGCCGACGATGATGAGACCACCAACCATGATTTTGAACATGATTTGTTCTCTCGCTTCTTTTGCACGTTCTCTGTCAAATCCAGTTCCGGGGGTCCCCGGTGCTTCCGGTGCTCTAGGAGCCGGTGGTGGCGGGGGATGTCGCGTTGCGCCAGTTGCCATGTCGAAATCCATCGCTGAGCGCAAACCGTCGCAATCCACGTTTGGTGAGATTTTGACTGTTTGCTGTTCGCTTTCGTCGTCGAATTCAAAGAGCGTGTTCCGAGCAAATATTCCACCGATTATAGACCCTCGTTTTCCGTTATCGAAAACCCCGACGCAGAACGCGTTCGCTTCGCTGGGGTGCACGAACAAATAATTTTCCGGAGGAAACTGGATGGAAAGTTCCTCCTCGTTCACTCCGACAAATGTGAGATTGAACGTGGGGAATAAATAGTTGACGTTATTCGTAGATAACGGCTGGTTTTCGTTCAAATTCCTCCAACAAACATCGTTCGGGTAGTTTGGATCGCCACCATTGATTTTGAAAAAGTTTGCACCGTGATCATTTTGCACTTTATCTTCAATCTCCGATATGAAGGGTATAAAGATGTCTTCGTGTAAATACGTGTACGTCGTTCCAGAATCGAGAACGGTCCCGTACCCGGATCGAAACGAATCAATTAGATCCGCCCCGTTCGTTCTTTTAAGCTCTGTATTTCTAACAAACATTCGAGTGACGTCAACGTTGTAATATTGAGCTTTCGACCCTTTGACTAACTTGACCGTTCTCGTGTTCGTTTTTCGCGTCACAAAGTTTGCGTAGTGCTGTTCCGGCAACTTACCTAAACTCAAAACGCCGCCGCCTTCGAATGATCCTAAACACAAACCAAACGTTCCATCGTACGACCCAGGCGGGTACGCTTTCTTCTTCAACTGTCGGTGTAAAGCAGCATCGGTTCTACCCAGCGCAATCATACCGTTCGCCTTTTGCGTCCTCAACATGTTCGTCTCGAGCGTGTTGCATCCGAAATGAATCCTCGGCGTCCCTAAACTCCCTCCGACGTCGATGACGTCGCTCACCACGTGCCCGCCGACTTGCGACTCCTCCGAAAACTGCTCGTCGTACTCGCACAGTCCACTCGAACGACACCCGCCAAAAATACACCCAGATCCACACGGCACGCGTTCGTAAGAGCTCGATTTCGCGGCGTCGTACGGCGCGTTCGACCCGTGTTGGCCGCACGAAACGCACGGGTAACACGTCACGAACGTATACGTCGACCCGGTATCCACGATGACTTCAAACTGTTGACCGGGAGTACCAATTGTCAGAGTGGCGTAAAAATACCCCGTATCTCTCGCTTTCCCGTTCAGTTCTATACCCGCGGAGGAGCTTTGTTTCAAACCTCTCCTTCTTTCCACTTTTCTCGTTCCGCTTCTCGTACTTCTTATTATTGTTCTGCTACCGTTGGTTTGGTTTCCATCCTCCTCGTCATCAAAATCTTCTTCTTCTTCTTCTCGAAACGACAAATCAATCTTCCTGTGCTTCAGAGAAAAGTGCCGCGCGCGACCGAGACTCGTAACAACGGCATCGCTACTACTGCTCTCGTCGTCAAACCTTTGTCGTTGCTGCCGTTCTACGGGAAGATTCTTTCCAAGAAGCGCCGCTTCGGAGGAAGAGCTTGAAGATATTTCCTGGTCGTCGAAGACGTTTCCAAAAACAACGCGCTGCTTTCCTGCGACGAAGACCCCGAACGCGACGCCGAAAACGAGAACGAGAAGGTGCGAAAAGGAGAGGAACGCGATGCCGCCGCGAAGAGAAGAAGGAGAAGACAAAGAAAACGGCGTTGGATGCGCGCCTCGACGACGACGACGCGTCGTCGTCATGACGCGTTTTTTTTTGTGGGAAAAAAATTGGAAATTTTCGTTATAAATGATGTTGAGAAGAAGACTCTTCGCGTCGTCTTCTTCGCTGACGACGTCTCCATCGTTCGGGAGAGCAGCGGCATCATCGTCATCAGCTTCTTCATCAGCAGCAACGACGACGTCTCAGATGATGATGATGATGATGATGATGCGTCGACTGACGACGATGGGAAAACCAAATTGGAAACTCTCGTCGGCGACGAGGTTGTTCGCGGCGGCAGCGAGCGACAAAAGCGACGACGACGGTTCGCGAGAAGAGCAGAAGCAATCGCCCTCGTCCTCCGACAAGAAGAAGAAGAAGAAGAAGAAGAAGGAAAATAATAACGCTTCTTCGACGAGAACGGCGAAGGGAGGCACGACAACCGCGGTGAAGACGTTGTTCTCCGCGGAGGAAATTTTGGAAAAGAGAAGGTTGGAGCGGCAACGAACGCCGCTGAGCGAAGCGCGGTTGGAACATCTGAACAAACACTCGGCAAAAGCGCTCGCGAAAAAGAGCGAGGGCGGGATGAAACAATCTCGCGGGAAGACGAGAAGGGGAAAAGCGAGAGGAGAGACGATGGACGAGTCTCTCGAAGAGGAGGAGATGAGAATGAAAAAAGGAGCGCATCCCGGGGCGGAGGCGTTTTTCAAAGACTACTCGCCGGCGATTGAAAACGAGGCGAAAATTTTAGGCGTGTCACCGCATTTAATTAGAGGCCGGAGGTATTTCTCCGCGTTACCGCCCGGGTCAAAACGAGTGATTCCTCGAGAGGTGTGGAAAATTTGCGAGCGGCTCTCTGGGCGAGGGTATAAAGCGTACATTGTCGGCGGCGCCGTGAGAGATTTGCTGCAAGGCGCGAAACCGAGAGATTTCGACGTGATGACGAATGCAAAATATAAGGACATACAACAAGTGTTTGGATGGAAGCGAGTGAGAGTAGTTGGACGACGGTTTAAAGTCGCACACGTGAGAACTGGACCAGAGCATGGAGGAAGGCCATACGTGGAGGTGTCCAGTTGTACGGAAGGCGATGAAGAGAACGACGAGAAGGAGGATGCGGAGAACGACGAGGACGAAGATGGAGAGTACGACCCAAGTTGGCAAAGTCCCTCGAGAATGTATTTACGAAAAGACGCGCATAAGCGCGATTTTACCGTCAATGGTATGGCGTACGAGTTATTGAAAAATGTGTTGCACGATTACGTGGACGGTTTTGAGGATTCGCGCGAAAACATCGTTCGATCGATTGGAAAACCGCACGTGGCGTTTAAAGAGGATCCGGCGAGAATTTTGAGAGCTATTCGCGTTAGCGCAAAACGTAACATGGAACCCACCAAAGAAGTTCGCGCGACCATGCGCGCGTATGCGCCTTTACTGAACGAGTTGAATCGAGAGAGGAAGATGTTGGAAACGCGCGCGTGTTTAGCAAGAGGCTATTCGAAAATTGGCATGAAGATGCTGTGGATGAGTTCAACTTTGGACGTGTTGATGCCAACCGTGGCGAGTTTCATCAAAGAAAGAGGTGGAAAGAAACGCACGATGTTAGAGTTTCAAAAAACTGGATTCGACCTCGTGTTAGACGAGAAGAGTTGGGACGAGGAGAAGAAAGAGTTTCGAACAATTTTCATGAATAGCATCGGAGTCTCAGACGACGTTTCCAACGACGACGTCGCGAACGACGTTGATTTGGAAGGCAACGAAGTAAAAGCATCGTTGAAAAAAAAGCAAGTTCCAAGTGGCGTCACTGCCGGTGGCCTGTTTAAATTATTGGAACGTCTCGATGGGTACGTTGAAAAAGACGTAAAATTGACCGAAGAAGGCATCAGCGCAGAGTTTCTCGTCGCTACGCTTGCGACGCCAATCGCTTTGTTCTATTCTGGTTTAAAAACCGTTCCAAAATACTCGACGAGGAAACGCGAAGTTGAAATACTAACGAAGAAATCTTCGCGAGGAGGAAAAAAGACAAAAACAGTCACGGAAATCAATCCAGCGTGGTTGCGATGGACCGCAGCGTGCGAGAGAGTTTTGCGAGAACTCTCCGAAGTCGATGGCCTGATATTGAGTTTGGGAAGACGAAGTAACACGCAAGGCTGGAGAACGTATCAGATGATGACGAGAAATTTTATGAACAAATCTTCTTCTTCTTCTTCTTCTTCTTCTTCTTCTTCCGCTTTTTCCAATCAGATTGAATTGGATGGTGACGAAGAGGAAGACGACGACTTGGAAGACGCATACGAAGATTTGATTGATTACAAAGACGAACTCAGCGGTAAGAAACACGAAGAGTGGCAAGCTCTGGTGGAAATTGTGCACGAGACGTTCGGCGTTCCGGAAACTGACTTCGAAGAGGACATTTGAAAATTGTTGTTTCTTGATGATAAATAGGTAGAATGAGTAGTTAGAATGTTTAGAATGTTTGTAGTTTTGATACAATAGTTAATTTAATCGCGCTCTATTTCTAATGCGTGCGTGTATATGATCACTTTCTTTAAAATTTGTCGTTCCCAGCTTCATGCCTTTTCTCTTCACCATCCCCAGAAGCTCTCTCTTCTCTGGAGTAAGAGATCTCACCCGGTTTTGATCGCGCCTTCATCTCGTACTCGCAGTCTTCTACGCGTAAAAACACGTGATAATGCGGCACGTCCACCGAACAGTTATCGTTCATGTCGTAATTCCACTCGACGACGTCTCGCCTGTGTTTCATCAAGTACTCGTGCACCCACTCTTGAATCTCTTCGCCTTTCATCTCCTCTCTGCTCCACAGAGTCCAATGCGAGACACCCGGGGGACAATCGTACGGGAACATGTTCTCTTCCAACACGACTTTAATCTCCGGGTCGTTTTGAAACACCGTCTTCTCGATGTGGTCCTCTACGCCGTAATACCCACCTAGTTCGTCTAGTTTCGCCACGTGCTCTCTTTTCTTCGCCGTCATTTCTTCCGAGCGCATCCAATACTCCAGGCGTAACGTGCACTGCGGTTCTTTCCTATTTCCTAAAGCCGTCGAAAAAGAAGAAGAAGAAGAAGAAAAAGAAGAGGAAGAAAGCTTCTTGGACGACATCGAATCCCACCGAGTTCGTTTACTTTTCTTCTTCTCCTCTCCTCCTTTCTGCACAAAATCAGACGAGCTCGACGAGCTCGACGGCGACGACGAAGAGTTGTTCGCCTTCGCGCCGTTCTTCTTCTCGTCGAGGAGGACGTCCCTACTCTCATCACCTTCCCTCTTCCTCTTAAACGACGACGCTCTTTTCTCGAAAAGCCTCGTTGACGACGGCGTCGTTCCGTTCGAAGAAATCTTCTTCCCCGCACCGTCGTCGTCGACGACCAACGCCTCGGAGACGACTCTTCCCATCCGCCCATCCTCCTCGCCACCGCCGCCCGCGAGGACAATCATCACCGCGTCTTCTTCTTCTTCTTCTTCTGCTAATGCTGCTGCTTTCGCCGGAGAAAAGATCATCGTATCGTTGACTCTCTCTTCTTCTTTCTCGCCTAAAAAGTGCGCGATGGGACTTTTTTCCTCCATCAGAGGCGTTACTTTCAAAAATTGACCAAAACCCTAAACAATTAGTAGAACACCAAAACCCTAAACAATTAGTAGTAGAACACGTTTTTCCCCCAAGCCGGCGTTCACATCATTACTTTTAGATACCCGCCGCGCGCGCTGCTTCCAAAAGGACAAAGAAAGAAGACGCGTGTGGAGATACGCGACGAAGAAGAAGGAGAAACACCAGCAGTTCGCGCGCTCTCTCTCGCTGTGTTTTTTTAGAGAGATAAAGAGAAAAGAAGGCGGAGGGATATATAAAAAATGGCGTACGGAGTGATGACGGGAGACGCCGCGGCCCCAGCGGCGGTGACGACGGTGAATGAACGTTCGGTCCTCTTGCAATCGTCCTCCTTCTCCTCCTCCTCCGAGAACGAGCGAGGAGAACAACAACAACAACAACAACACCGAAACCCGTCCTCTCTGTTGCAAAAGATCGCGAGAGCGAGGAAACAGATCAACGTGCCATCCGCCATCGGTGGGTTCGCGATTGGCGTGAAATTCGGCTTTGTCCTCCTGTTGACGGTTTTAGTCTTGATGCCGAGGGAGAACTTCGAGACTCTGAGAACCAATCTCGGGGAGTTTTTACCGATGGGTTTGAGCGAAAGATTAGTCGCGCCGGAAAGTTCGTACAAGAGAGAACACGGGTCGGTGGCGCACTTGGGGTCCGCGAAGCCGCTGGCGGGCAACTGGAACCCGAACAGCAAGGCGACCGAGAAGAGAGCGGTGAAGTATCCGAGGAAGGATTTGACTCCGAAGCCGACCGCGAAGAAGAGAGTGGAGGAGGAGGAGGAGGAGGAAAAGAAGAAAAAAAGTAGTAGCAAATCATCACGAAAGGAAGACGAGGAAAAGAATTCTTCTTCTTCTTCTTCGTCTTCGAAGCACTCGAAGAAAGGGGGCGAGCGCCCGAGAGAGTACGACGACGCGAATGCGCGCGCGCGAGGCAGCGGCAAAAATGACGAAGACGAATCAGAGTCACCAAAGATGGGTAAAAGAGAAGAAGACGAAGAACGCGGTCACGGTAACAAGAACGATTGGTACAACGGAGCGGAGCCGATTCCGCACCTCATCGACCACTTGGAGGCGCACGATTTGAAGCCGTCGGACAAAGACTTGAGAATTTTGACCATCGCGAACGCCGCGTATTGGCCGTTGGCGGAGATCATGTTAGACTCTGCGAAAAGGCACGCTCCAGAAATTGCCAATAGATTAACATTCATTCTTTCGGACGAAAAATCCGTGAAGCAGTGTAAGGATCGCGTGACGAAGAGTTGCCAACACACGTGCTTCTTCGATCACGAGATGGAAGATATGTTGGGCAAGTACACTAACGACGAAGGGTCGTACAAATCGGCGTACGATTCCAACTTTGGCGTGAGATTACGCCAATTGTGGACGTGGAGAAAAGTTAAAGCGGTGAAGACGTTGGTTGATGCCGGGTACGCGGCGATGTTTGTGGACGCGTCGACGGTGTTCTTAAGAGACATGCGTGAAGACGTATTGCACGAATTATTCGATCACGAAGCCGCATTGGTCACGTTGAGTGACTTTGGTGGCGCGACCGAGCAACACGCGATAAATACTGGCTTGATTGCCGCGACGCCGGCGAACAAAGACGCGGCTCGCATCTTGCGCACTTGGTTGAAACGCGAAGATCCGGAAGACAAAGACAACACGGAACAAGGCGTTTTGACGTGGGAGATCGCTCCGAAAGAAAGAGAAAACGGGGTGATTATCAAGACGTTGACGCAAGTGCAAGCGCCAAACTACGTGACGTACGACTTCAAGTCGCACTTGAACGGTAACGGCGGCGGTAAGTTGGGTAAGGATGAAAAGCGCGACGAGGGAAAACAACAACACGTCGCTGGTCTCGTGCACGCCGCGTATTGCGGTTGCGTAGACGCGAAAGAATCGTTCATGTCTAGAGTGTACGAAGAGTCCAAAATGTCCGCGAAAGAACTCGGCGAGCGCGGTTTGAGGCCAGAAAAAATTGAAGAGAAGGATTGCGACGTGTACGACAGAAAGAAATTTTTGAACACGGGCAGAGCCCCTTGGGATTGAAAAAAATAGATAGAATACCACCTTGAAAGAAGTCAAAATGTACCACTATATGATATTAAAACAAAAATGTATTTTTACACGACGTTACTGACCGGCGTTCCTTCCCACTTCAAATACTTCACGTTCACGTCCAAAGCTTTCGCTCTCCTCGCGGCAGGAGTCACAATCTCGTCCAACTTTGCGATGGTTTCTGCTGTCACTTCGACTACTTGGCCGACGACAACATTCACCGGAGTCTCGTTTTCGATTGGGTTTGTGTTTGTTCCTGCATCGGCTATGGCCGCATCTTCTTGTTGGTGTTGGTGTTGCTGCTGCTGCTGCTGCTGCTGCTGTCCATCGCCTTTACTTTTGCGCTTCAAAATTTGCGCTTGTTCGAGCACTAAAATGACGTCCTGCGTGGCCAGATGCGTGAGCTTGGAAATCTTTGAAACCGTAATCACGGTGCCAATTTCAAGCGACTTCAACAACTCGCTGATCACGTCACCCCAATATGCGGAGTAACTCATCAGACCTAAATCCGATAGCGGTTTTTCTGGCGTTCCAACCCAGCTTTCTCGTTTCGTCAATTCGTACGAAAACGCAATGAGAAATCTACCGTAGCCTTTACGCTGGTAAGGAGGCAACGTCAATATGCACGCTAAATTATGCCCTGTCTGCGACCCATTTTTATCTTTCGAAAAGTACCCGACAACTCTGTGTTTCTTATCTTCGCCTTTTTCGCACAAGGTGTAGAAAAGCATCTGCGAAACGTCGTGATAAAGCGTCTTGTGATCGAGGAAGAGTTTTGCCAACAGACATAAGTTTTGGCAATATGTCGCCGCTCGCGCGCCGTCGACTTCAAACACCGACAATTCAGGACGCACGATCTCTTCAATAACTCTGCTTTCTTCTCCATTTTCACCAGGGACCGTTCTCTTTTCGATTTCTGCGGGATGTCTATAAATTTCGTTCCCGGGCGGGTGCGTCAACGGGCAACACTTTTTATGTTTCACGAGCGTCTTGCGTCTTTTGCAATACTTCAGACAAAACTCGCAAACAAACAATCGATTATCGCTGGTGAACTCCTCTGGGTATGGCGCTCGATACCAGCAGTCGACTTCAAACGCGCCTAACTGGAGAACGTCGACGTTCTTTGCATTTTTTACGATGGCCGCCGCCACGTCGTGTTGGTGTTGCTGCGTCTCCTTCTTCGTTCCTTTTTTCTCTTTCGGTTTTCCTCCTTTCGTTTTGTTGTTGTTGATGTTATTTGCGGTCGTTTTCTTTTGATTCGCAGCTGTGGTTGTCGTTTTATCGTTGTTATTATTTTCTGCGTCCACATCGACGACTTCGTTTGGTGGTTCTACTATGACTTCTGGCGGAGTCGACCCGTTGTCGTCGTCGTCGTCGTCGTCGTCGTTTCCAACCACCGCGGCAGTTAAAACGGTTGTTTTCGTCGTTCTATTATTCTTGGCGCTCGGCGACGTGGCTTCTACGATCCCGTCTTCTTCTGCGACGACGCCGGTGGCAGTGATGATGTTACCGCTACTCTTCGCTTTCTTGTTACTATTGCTACTCGTTTTGTTTTTGCTCGATGTGCGTGGATGGCTCTCCGAACCGTCGCCACCTTTACTCGCGTTCGCGCCATCGCCATTACTCGGTCCCGCGTTTTCATTCGTCCTTCTTCGCTTTGCACCTCCTTCATCGTCGGCATCTTTTTCGCTTTCCTCTCCCGCGTCGGTCACGACCACTCCGCCTTTTTCACCGTTCGCGTCTACCATACCTCGCTCTTCCTCTCCTTCATCGCTCCTTTTCTTCTTCATCGTCGCTTTCTCCTCTAGAATCTCCATCGCTCCTTCTTCATCTTCCTCCTCTTCTTCGCTCAAGTGCTCGTTCGATCCGTCGTCTTCTTCCTTCAACGGTCGCATCTTACTCGCGTCCAACCACGCATCCATCCGGTTCGAGTACCCTTCGTAACTGCAATAATACCGCTTAATCTGAACAAACCCGCCCCCATTCTTCGCATCTCTCTCTTTCTTCGTCGTCTCGTGTATCACTCGCGCGGGTAAGTACTTGTTCGACTGAAACCACGACGCATACGCAGAGACTCGATCGCCGACTTCGTACCGCGCGTCGCGCCACTTCGCCAACTCTTCCTCGTCCGCTTCTTCCGATTCCGATTCCGAATCTTCTTCTTCTTCGGATTCTTCTTCTTCGGACTCTTCTTCTTCTTCTTCTCCGGTAATCGTCGGTTTCTCCTCCTCTCCCTCCTTTCCTCGCTCTTTTTCTTCCTCCTCTTCTTTTTCGGCGGTCATCGTTTCTTCTGCCACACGGACTGACTCTCGGAAGAAAATTTGGATACACACCTTTTCCTCGCGCTTTCGTTCCGCGAGAAGAAAAAGGTTTTAACGCTGCTCTCTCTCTCTCTGTCTCTCTCTCACACACGCACACGCCGCGCGCCTTTTACCTGCTCGACGCGGAGATTGAGGTGCTCTTTTTCTTTATCTCTCTTTCTCTCTCTCTCTCTCTCTCTGTGTGCGCGCGTGTTTGGTGCGTTTTCTCGCGCAGGAGCGCCTTCTGTTTTTGACGCTTTATTAATTTCCCCCGTCTACGAGTAGCTGAAGAAGTTCTTCACTTTTCAACAAATACGCGTACAAAAAATGTCGTCCTCCTCTTCCTCCTCTCCATCGACAGAAAACGAAACGACGGAGACGAATGGAAACGATATTTCCGCGCACGTTTCCATCGTCAGAGACGGGCGCGTGACGTCGCCGCCGTGGACGATCGTCGAAACTTCTTCTTCTTTCGCGGCGGCAGCAGCAGCGGCGGTCGAAGAAGAAGAAGAAAAAGACGACGACTTTGTCTTTGCGTTTTCGCTCGCGCCCGGCGGGTTGGGGCGTTTGACCATCGTCAACGCGTTCGGGTGGAGTTACGCGTTGTCGTCTGTGAACGGAGAGGTTGATTTGCGTTATTTTCTCGACGTGCGCGCGGTCGCGTCGAGCAGCGCCGTCGCGGTTTCCGTGCAAAACCACACGTATCGAGCAAAAGTTGGGTTTTTGGCGTTGTCCTCTTCTTCTTTTTCGTCCGAGGAGGAAGGAAATAGCACTACGACTGGAAATCCGACGACGACGTCATCAATGACGACGAGCGGTTTCGGTGAGTATTCCTTCCCGCTGCAAAGAGCCGCAGACGCTGGATTGGTGAATTTTAACGCGGTGTCGTTCGCGGACGAGAGTAACGTTGGCGGCAACGTCCAGGTGAGAAGCGTGCGGTTGAGAGCGAGTTCGTCCGGCGAAGACGAAGGAGACGGACCGACGCCGATGCGGGGGACGTTCGCGACGACAAACCAAGCAGAAGGGGGAGCACTTTTACTGCCGGCGTTTGAAGATGCGATTGTCGAAAACGTCGGGAATGAAACTGGTGTTATTGGTGGTGAAGAGAAAGTCACGTTTCTTTTCGACGCCAAAGATGAAGACAGCGAGAAAGCGCTGATTATTGGAGTCAGCGTCACTTGCACTTTGTTGCTCGTAGTACTCGTCGTCGTGGGCTATATCGCCAAGAAACGGATAAAAAAGGGTAAACATTTTACGGATAGAAGTGAAATAGCGAGCGAAGACCGCGCACACCAGTGGGTGCAACATCTCGAGAGGTTGCATTCGAAATCATCTCTGGGCGGCGAGAGCGCCGCGTTCGACGCGACGACAACGACGACGACGCATTCGAGACCATTCACGCCTCTGTCTTGGAAGGCATCTCGCAGCAAACGAAGAAGTAGCGGTGAAGGTGGTAATATTGACGAGCTCGAAAACGAAACGGTGGTACACATAAGCGGAGAAATCGACAATGATGAAAAGAAAAAAGAGAAGAAGACGAATAAAGAGAAATCATCCGAGGCGAGACGACTCATGGCTCCTGCGTCCGCAAAGAAGCCGCCATCGACGTTAGAGATTCCGGTTCAAGAGGATGTAGTTCGTCGCGCGTCTACTAAACCTCCAAAATCAAACGTTTCTTCGTCTTTACCGACAACGGAAGAATCACCAAGAGGAGGAATAGACCGTTTACAGTTACTGCGAAGAAGTACGAAAGATACGACGCCGGCGCATTCGCCTGCAATTTCGCGGCAAAACTCGTTGCTCAATTCCATCGACGGAGACATGGGAAATGCTGTGGAAGCGAGAATTTCACTCGATGCACTCGCCAAAGAGATTCAAAACTTACAAGAAAGCATACAAAACGATACAAACTCGAGTAAATCTAGGTCCAGGTCCAGATCCAGGTCGTCGTCGTCGTCGTCGTCGTCGTCCAAGCTCGAACTAACTCCAGAGAAAGAAGACGAGGTTCCATTTGAAAACTTAACTGAAGTCGAACTCGAGAAGGACGTTCGAATTTACGAACGTCTCGGAGGAGGCGCGTACGGTACAGTCTATCGTGGCAAATTTCGCGAACGCGAAGTCGCCATAAAGACGCTTCGAGTGAACGCGTTGCCTACGGCAACATCTGCCTCGACTATCACGCCCACGCCTTCCAACGACGAAGAGGTCAGCGAAGATATCAAAATGTTAAAGTCCGAGGTTGAAATACTTCGTCTCGCAAAGCACGAGAACATCGTGTCCGTATTTGCCGCGTGTTTTACGCCCATACACAAAGCGTTACTCATCGTTCAACTCGTTCATGGAGGCTCGCTCCACGAAATGTTGCATCGCGAAAACAACGAAAGCGTAAAACTGTCCGGTAGTCTGTTGAAAACAATCCTATTGGATGTCGCGAAAGCGATGGAGTATTTGCACGGTTTGACGCCAAGGAAGATATTACACCGCGACTTAAAACCCCAAAATGTTCTTGTTGAGGCAAAAGTGGTTTCTGATGTGCCCGAAAAGAGGCGAAAGCGGAGAGGCGACGATGACGATATTTTTTCAGATAATATTGACGATGGCGATACCGTGCCGACTTTAAAATACAAGGCGTACGTTTGCGACTTTGGTATTTCTCGTTTGCTCCCGTTGATGGCAAACACCCTGAAAACGAGCACTTCGCACACCAACGCGGGAACTTCGAATTACATGGCACCAGAATTGTTTACCAACGACTACCCGTGTTCGACGAAAGTAGATGTTTTCTCGTTCGGCAACATCGTCTACGAATGCGCAACCGGTCGCATTCCTTTCGAGAAGGAATGTCACTGGCGCATCGCGTTTCTCGTCGGAGGAGATAAGCGAGCTGAAATTTTGCCAGAAGATGAAGTTCGCGGGGATGTTTGTGAATTGATAAAAACGTGCTGGAAAACAGACCCGGAAGAGCGGCCAAGCTTTGCAGAGATCGTACAAACAATCGCGCGCTTTCCCGCCAAGAAGAATTTTGACGAGACGAAGGAAGAATAATAAAACAGAAAGAAGATTCTCCTTCTTTTCCTACTACTGCTGCTGCTACTACTACTACTACTATTTACGACTGATTTGACAATTTTTCAATTGTAAACTACAACCGATACGCTATGATATGTTCTACTGTTATATTTCGCTGCGCTTTTCCTTTTCCTCCTTTCACTCTGCTACCTATTCTTCCTCCTCGTCATCATCTTCGACCGTCGTATTCCCGGTCTCTTCGATGTCCCTAATCCAGTCGCTCATGTACACGCACTTCTCTGGCGATATCAAACCGCCCGGCGTGCAATCCTCGACGAGTGTACAAATACCGCACGGCACGTAACTCAAAGGCGTGACTATGTTGCTTTTCCACTTGGAAGGCACGTAGTACGTTTCTGTGAAATCGTCTTCGTCTTCGTCGATTTCAATCGTCGTCTCTTCGCTTTCGTTTCCACCTCCACCTTTTCTCTTTTGGTGCTGCTTCTTGTTGTTGGTAGCACTTGCGCTACCTTTCTTACTCTCCGTCGTTGTCTTCTTTTGTTTCTTACTATTCTTCTTCTTGTTCGCCGATCCTTTCTTTCGTTTCCTCGTCGCGTTGTCTTCATCCTCTTCTTCTTCGCTGTCTTCTTCATCTTCTTCGTCATCCTCTTCTTCGTCGGACTCGTACATCAACATTCCCTCCGCATTACCCCTTCGATTCTTCTTGCTATCATCGATAAAATCATCCTCATACTCGTCCATTTTCTGCTTTCTTCTATCCTCGGGCGTGATCATGTCCACATCCCCGTCATAAATCAACGTGTCCACGATCTGTTTCACGTCTTCTTTCCTTAAATTCACGTTGGACACTTTACTCTCCACGATGTAGTCGTAAACGTCCTGTAACGTTACCCTCTTCTTGTACCTGATAAAGTTCAAGCATTGCGTTCGCATAACTTCCACGAATTCACCATCAAACTCTTGATCGGTAAACCAAGCTCCACCGGTGATCTCCCTCGACGGTTCTAAATCGAACTTCATGTAAACCTTTCGATTTTGCTGCGCGACGTGCTTCACGCTTTTAATCAATTGCCTCCCCTCTAACGTTTTAAAAATCTTCGTGACTTTTGCCTGCGGTAAGTTGGACTTTTGTTTAACCTCTTTCGTCCACATCCCGTTATTCCCGGCCGTTTCTATGATTTGCAACACCAACCGGTCTTCGCTCGTTAACCCTTGTTTCTTTCGCATCTCTTCCTCGCTGTTTCTCGTGAAGTAGCAAATTCCATTCTCGCCTCCCGTGTGCAGCATGATTTGTTCTTTTTCCAGAAGTTTGTTGATGGTTTCCAATCGCATGTTCATGGTCAACGAATCCGGCAAAGCCTTCGCCAGCTCTTCGTCGTTGATGCCTTGGTTGTTGTTGTGCGAGGAAATCGCGTCGAGGACGAGCGCGAGATTTTTGTCCCCGCCGGCGCCATCTGGCTCATCTCCTCTCCTCGCCGACGCAGCGGTGGCCACTCCACCACCACCACCACCTCCTCCTCCTCCTCTTCTCGATGCTCCTCCTCCCGCCATCTTTCGTTTCACAATCGATGATGGTGATGATGATGATTCAGGGAACAAAAACGAGAGAGAAAGAGAGAAAAAAAATGAAGAGAGACCCCCAAACAAAAAGCAGAGAGTTGTGTTTTTTCCCGTTTCGTTGTTGTTTTCTGAACGAAAACAGTTGAGACGGCGGAAAAAAGGGAAAAAGGAGAGAGAGAGAGTACACTCTGTGGACTCTTCTCGGGAGGAGGAGTGTGTAGTCGACTTTTCTTCTCTCGAAGAGAAAAGGGCAAAAAAAAAAGATCTCATTTAAAACTGTGGGGAAAGTAATCCCCTCTAGAACCCTAAATAAAGCGATTTAGTGAGCGCAAAGAAAATAAAAACAATCCGAAGAAACGAAAACTTATTAAGCGTAGAATTTCGAAACGCGTGCGGCATATTTGCACTCGTGTTTACGTACGACACAAGATTTATTAAAATAAACGCATAATAACAATGTCTTTTGCATCTACCATCGCAAACAGAGCCGTTTTGTCGGCCACCGCGACTCGCGCGCAAGTCAAGTCTTCCAACAGACGATCTTTGATTGTCAAGGCGGAAGGTGAAGTCGCGGAAACGGAAAAGCCAGCTGCCCCGGCGGTACGTTCTTTCTCTCTCTCTCTCTCTTTTCGTTTAAAAAAAATGCAGATCGTTCGGTGAAAACGATTGTTTTTTTTTGCCGCGCGCGCACATCGAATGTCATGGTGCACGAATCTGCGTCTCGACGGTCGTTCGAGACGTCGGAACGGTGTCGTTGCGCGTCGATTCCGACTCGGAAAAATTCGAATCGGTTTTTTGTGCTCTTTTTTTTTGATACGCAACCGGAGATACGGTTGATATCTGGGGAAATCTTAGAGATTTGCTTCCGGTTCCCGAGGTTGTATTTTGACGCTTTTGGACGAGCGAACGGCACGAACAGTTGCGCCGAGCCTCATAGAATGCGTTGGAGTCCTTTCGAGGACGAAAAGATGCGCGCGAGCGCGCGCGAAGAGAAAAAAATAGGAAACGCGATCAGATGACTAACCTCTCTTTTCCCTCTCTCTTTTCTCGAAATCGCATCACCAACAGAAGGTTGCCAGAAACACGGACGACCTCGCACCGTTGTACATGTTGGGCGTCTCCGACCAATCCTTGTCCTACTTGGACGGCTCCTTGCCGGGTGACTACGGTTTTGATCCGCTCGGTTTGTCCGATCCGGAAGGCGCCGGCGGTTTCATTAACCCGGCGTGGTTGGCGTACGCCGAGGTTATCCACGGCAGATGGGCCATGCTTGGCGTTGCCGGCGCGACTGCCCCGGAAACGATGAAGGGTTTCATCCCGGACTCCACCGCGGTTGTTTGGTTTAAGAACGGTATCATCCCGGCGCAAGGCTCCTACGACTTCTGGGCGCCGCCGACGGCGTTGTTCTGGGTCATGGTGTGCTTGATGAACTTTGTCGAAATCAACAGATTGACTGAATACGCCAACCCGGGCTTCAGAACGAAGCAATCCTTGGCTGGCTTGGAAAAGGGCATGGGCGGCACCGGCAACCCGGCGTACCCGGGCGGCTCGTTCAACCCGATGGGCATGGGTAAGAACGACATGGAGACGATGAAGGTGAAGGAGATCAAAAACGGCAGATTGGCGATGATGGCGTTTTTCGGTATCATGGTGCAAGCGATCATCACCGGCGAAGGGCCAGTGAAGAACTTGACGGATCACGTCACCGATCCGTTCGGGCACAACTTGTTGACCAACTTCGCGAACGTCGGCGGCGTGTCTCCGTTCTAATTTGATATTTGAGAAGATTAAATTGTTATTAGAAAGAAAGAAAGAAGAAGAGGGAGAAAGAAAAAAGAATTTTGTAAAAATGAAAGAGAGAGAGAGAGAGAGAGAAGATGAAGAAGTTGGTGAGGCATTGGAGACATTGGATGTGTTAGAAACGCGCGAGCGTGTGCTCGAGTAGTTTTACTAGGAAACGAAGGGGCGTCGCGTTCGCGCTTGCAAAAGCTTAAACTGTTTTATAATAATCAAAAAATATTGAAACGGAATAACTTAACTTTAACAAGAAATATTCTTCTTCCTCTCCATTTAGCCCAGCCCTCTTCTCCTGAGCTTTTCTCGCGTGCGCTTCGATAGCATTTGAGCTTGGAGCGGCGTCGAGAGATGTGAAATCAAACTTGCCGCCGCTTTAGTTTTCCAGTCTCTGGGCGCTTCCTCTTCTTCGCCAAGCGAAGAAAGCAAAATACGCAACATCTCTTCCAGCATCCACGTTTCGATACATTTTGCTTTAAAAAGAGTCTCTGCGATGCACTCACCGCGCTCATCTGATTCAAACACAAACTTTAGCATCGTTTCCCTTTTGTCTTCCTTTGTTTCAAAGTCTCGCCACGCGCGGTTGAAGCGGTCAAACGTCTTGATCTCGGAACAAAATAAGCGCAAGTTTTCCTCCGTGTTCGTCCTTTCGTTCACGTCTGATCGTAAACTCGATAAGGACGTACTCAATGATGAACGCATCTCGATAGCGCTATCGTCGCTTCCGCATCTCTCGCTTTCATCGCGATCTGCCCTTCCTTTCGCCTTCTCGTTTTCTTCTTCTTCTCCTTCTCCTCTTCCCAAGCTCCCGTCCAAAACAACTCTCGTCCACTCTGCTCTTTTCATCGGTTTCAAGTGCGCGTAACGCGACAGCTTTTGCCACTCCTCGTACGAAAGGTTCGGGTTTCTTTGCAGAATATCTTTCTTCGCGGCGTTGAGGTGACGCTGGCGGTATTTCTCGGTCGCCTCTCGACGAAGTCGAGCTGTTTTCATCTTTTGACGCGTATTTTTTTTTCTTATGCGAGAAGATGTTTCTTCAAACACAAAGAGCGTTTTGAATATATAAACACACACGTCAATCATGGCGCGGCGCTCTTCCACCGCGAGAGCGAAAGCGCGATTGATTCTAGCCCTTCTGGCCCTCTTGGTGATTTTGATAGTGTTTCGAGACCGATCTTCTTCTTCCTCGTCGACGACGACGACGACGAGGACATTCGGAGGAGAAGGGACGACGATGGAGAAGGATTTCTCGATTGGAAATCGAGACGAACTTCATCAACAACAACCTGAGGTCCGAGGCCACGGGATGTCTCGCGACCGATACAAGGACTCACACATCACCATGGCGCAGAAACTGTTGCTGCAAAAACCACCGAAACCGTTTCATCCGAGGTGCTTCGATGCGCCGAAGCCGTGGAGGCCTTTAGAGGAGATCGAAGAGTGGAAGAAGAGAAGGAGTTTTGTTAGGAGAAGGAAAGCGTTGAATAGCATCGATAGAACGAATGTGGTGGGATTAGGAGAAGCAGAGCACGAGGGAGCGAACGAGACGGAAACAAACGACGAAGAAAAACTGCGGAGGAGGCATTTGTTGACGTTCAAAGCGGCTGGGATGGGTGGAAAGTTTGGCCCGAGCTGTTCGCCTCGCGCGCCGTTGAAAGCTCGTCAAGCGTGCGCAGAACAACGTGCTTTAAAGAGATGTTCGGAAGAATCAAAGGTGACAAAAAAGAAAGTTGATCAATTATCCGATGCAGAGAAAAAGTTGAAGAAGTGTTTGGTAGATTTGAAATCGTGCGAGGCGACGAGGGACGAGTTGAGGAAGGTGGCCATAGAGTTCAGCGGGATTCAAACGTTAGCGCTTGGAAGCCCAAATTGTTTCGTGCACTCAAAAGGCGGAAGTAACAAGTGTTTACCACTGGTGAAGAACGAGGAGACTGGGTTGTTGTCTGGTGGATGCGGAGAACGCGGTGGTGGACCGAAAGCGGGCTGTGATATGAGTTCTGGGTGGGAAGAACGCGTGCCTACGCCGAAGGAGGATGTGTTCAAAGGCTCAGCATACGATCGGTGCGCTATCGTTGGCAACTCCATGAACTTGTTCGACGCGGAAAATGGAGACGCCATCGACCAGTACGACGCGGTTTTTCGATTTAATTCCGAGTGGCGACGCATGCACCACGTGATGAAAGAAAAAGGTGTGAAATTTGAAGACAAGCAAAAATATATGGGCACAAAAACAACCTTTCGATTAGTCAATCGAAAATATACGACGAGTTTATTAGACGGTGATGGAGCGTCCGAGGATATTTCGAGCGACGAGGAGGTCTTGTTTTGGAACTATTTCTCCGCGCCATATTTACAGGCGCTTCAAAAGAAACATCCGAAATTGAATTTACACTTAGCCGCCGCAGATTTAATCAACTGGGAGTTAGAGGTGTTCTCGCAGTTGAGGAAAGACTTGTACTCGTTAGGCGTCGGGCCGTTCGAGTGTTATAGATTCATGTCTTCTGGCGTCCACGGGGTTTTGATGGCACTTAAAATGTGCGAGGAGGTGGACTTATTCGGGTTCAGCGTCTCTATGGATAATTTTGCTAAGTCGTTCAATCACGGACGACCGAGCGAAAGCCACTCTTGGGAGTTTGAGACGATGTTGATGCGGTTGCTCTACTTCACCGGTGCCATAAACGTATGTAATAGCTGAAGAAGTACTGTTTAGTAATGTTATATATAGTAAGATGTTTTTTGATTACACAAGTATTAAAAAACAGAATGATCTATTCTTTCTCTCTCTCTGTCTCTCCCTCTCTCTCTTCACCCTCTCTCTTTTTCTCTCGTTTTGGTTTTGTTTCGTTCTCGCTGCAATAAGTTTTTACTACTAAATCTTTTCTCTAAAAAGAAACTAGAAATTTAGTAAACTTCGACGTGCCATTGGCCCTTGTGCTTCAAGCCTTCCAACCATTCTTCGTAGTCGATGCCCTTTTCTTTGCACACGCCTTCCAACATGGACAAAATACCCGGCATCATACCCTTCAAACCGCAGAAGTACATGTGCGCACCGCCGTCGAGCAAGCTAAAGACTTGGTCCTTGTATTCCTCAACCTTGTCTTGGATGTACATCTTGCCACCCTTCTTGTTGTTTTGTTCTCTGGACAAGGCGTAGTCAACTCTGAATTGGCCCGGGAATCGTCGGACGCACTCTTGGAATTCGTCATCGTACAAAGTGGCATCAGAGTTGGCGACACCCATGAACAACCACGCCAAGCCGGTGAAGTTCCAGCTCGGGACATCTTCAACGAAGAATCGGCGGATGTACGATCTCATCGGGGCAATACCAGTACCGGTGGCAACCATGATGACCGGAGTGGACGGGTCCTTCGGCAACAACATGACTTGACCAGTCGGGCCAGTCATCATGACCTCTTGGCCCGGTTGCGCGTCGCACAAAAAGTTGGAGCAGATACCCTTCTTCTCCGGATCTTCGGCGCCCTTCTCTTCGTCCCAGTAGGTCGCACGACGAACGCACAAGGTGGCCGTCTTACCGTCGAAGGAGTCACCGTATCTAGTAGACGCGATGGAGTACAATCTCACACCGTGCGGGACTTCCTTACCCTTGGAGTTGATCTTCGTACCTGGCGGGATAACACCGTACGATTGGCCTTCCCAAAACGGCATCTTTCCTCCGTGGTCGATGATGATGTGCGTGGTTTCCCCAGTCGCCTTCGGGCCAACAATTCTCTCGACAGACTTGATGGTACCAATGAACGGCGTCTTGTTCTTGTACGTGTTCAACGGCATTTCACCTTCTTCCAACTCTAACGGAACCTTCGCCTTGCCGGATTGCATGGACTTGCCCGCAGTCTTGGCCATTTCGAGACCCAAGCCGTACGGTCCGCCCTTGTCCAAGCCAGCCGCCTTGACGACGGTGGACACTCTGGCAACCTTTTGGTTTTGGCGAGCGGAGACTTTTTGCGAGATGCATTGCTGTTGTTTTTAAAAGAGAGAGAGAGAGAGAGATTCAGCATAAACATGGTTTAACACGACACATCGGATTTCTCTTTTTTTCTATTTGATCGCGCGCGTTATCCGTCCTTTCCCTCGAGAAAAACGGAGGGACACACACAAAAAAAAAACAGAGAAACGAAAAAACAAAAAAATCGCGCGTATATCCAAACGTTTCGCCGCGATATTCACGACCGACGCGAAGCTAAAACGTACCTTGGCAGAAAGGCCGGTAAAAGATAACTGCATGAAGTATACGAAAAGAGAAGCGCACGGTCAGTGTGAGAGTGAGAGGCAAACGCGCGAGAGAGAACAAATAACAAAAATTCAGTTAACACGAGCCTCTCGCTACGAGAAAGAGCTCTAATCCATCGCGCCTTGAAAAAGAGAGAGAGAGAGAGACTGGAAGCAAAAAAAAGCCAATCGGAAATCCCCCTCGCGCGAACACTCGCGAACGTTCAATCCTCTCGCAGAAGACGAGAAAATGCGAGACCGATACGTAAGATTTCTCGACAACAACGCACAGTAGAAGCCATTTTTTATATAAGCGGTTTTTGTAACACGTGCGTATATATAAACTTTTGAAGTGGCGGGGGAGAGATAGAATTTGGTGTGTGTGTGTGTTTTCTTTTTTTTTTATTTTGCGAGTTGAAAGCTTTGATTTTTTCCATCCATTTCGAGAGTTCGAGAAAACCAATTTTGGAGCGAAAACGTGAACGTCTGACTCTCGCTTCTCTCTCTTCCGTCTTTTCGTCTCTCTCTCGTCGTTCTCTCTTTTGTGCTTCACACGAACTCGTTTTATTTACGTCAGAGAGAAAGAGAGAGAGAGAAGAGACGAAAAGAGAAGAGAGAGAGAGAGTCTGCTGCGACACTGCGACGACCATGACGACGATTATCACGACAGCGACGACGACGACGAGAAAAACGGCTCCTTTTCGATGCCTCGCCGCTCGGTCTTTTTCTTCTTCGAGAAGCAGCGGCGCGTCGTCGGTCGCGTCGTCGTCGTCGTCGTTCGGGAAAGATGATTACCGACGAAGAAAAAAAAGGAAGACGTCGACCATCGATATCAGCACTACTACCACCGCGGCGATCGATAACGCGACGAGGATGCGCGGCATCCCCAGCGGTAGTAGGAGTATAATTAGTAGCAGCAGAAGAACCAGCGAAAGAAGAAGAAGAAGAACGATAGTGAACTTTGGAGAAGACGTCGGTGAGCAAACGAGTTCCTTGTTGGACGACGTGGTAGATACGTGTCCGGTACCGATGGACCAACGCCCTTCGTCGCAGTTGAAAGAAGTCGCCGAAGGGTTAGTTTCCGGATGGGGCGGGTTGGATGGGAAGAGCTACGCGTTGCGACTGACAATTTTGTGCGGGTTTTTCTTCACGGTCATCGCGTACCCGATCGCGAGCGAGACGTATAATCCGGAGATCCAGTGGACCGAGGCGCACGTCGCGGCGTTGCTCGGTTCCTTGGTCGCCGTGAGTGCGATCACGTTGAACATTCACAACTCGTGGGATTACGTCAGAAATCGCTTGCTCTCCGCGACGATCGAGTACGAAGAGACCGGTTGGTACGACGGTCAAGTGTACGTGAAAACGCCGGAGATGTTGGCGAAGGATAGACTGGACGGGACGTACGTTTGCGGCCCGGCGGTGGCGAGGTGTAAGAAGACGATGTTGGCGTGCGGCGCGGGGGTGTTGGGATGCGTGTTCGCGTTGAACGCACTGGACGCGCCAAAAGTAGACCAGGAGAATTTTGGATCGTACACGCCGCAAAAGGCGGCTTTGTTGAGAGATTTAGGGATGGGAACGTACATCGACGCCGGCGAAGGGAAAAGGATCAGCCAAGGCGGCATGTTTTCACGGGAAACGGCGAACAAATACGAACCGGCGGAAGAACAGGACGAAGACGAAAGTGACGAAGTCAACGGCGTGGTCATGAGTTACGCGCCATCGGTGTCCATCGCATCGTCTTCGTCTTCTTCTTCTTCTTCTTCGTCCGAGGACAAAGTAAGCGGAGCAAATATCCTCGCCGAAGAAGAGTTTTAAAAATAAAACTTACGCTTCAAAACGCGTTCGGGGACTTTGCCAACGCTCGCTCTGAAATGTTGTAACACGTAATCAAAACACTAGCAGCCATTGTAGCAAGCACGTCGACGATGGAATACTCGCCGCCGCGCTGTTATTTTTTTCAATCGCACTCTCTCTCTCGCGTCCAAACCTGAACAAAAGAACGACGACGCGGTATTTTCAAGTAAGACACACACACACACATGACACACACACACAAACTCTGTCTGCTTTAAAAAAATTTTGATTTTTTTTTCAAAAAAAAAAGAGAGAAAAAAAAAGTGCTTGCACTCGCTTAACTTTAAAAATCTCCTCACAATCTATATCCACACATCCACCCACACAAACCACCACATCTTCGAGTTCAACGCGAACCACTCGAAACTAGCGATAGCAGATAGCCCAATCGTTCTTTTAGCGAACGATTTTTGTTCTTCTTTTCTCCCCGTTCTCTCTTTCTTGAGAGAGATTTTTCCGCGCTTTTGGAAGAAGACAGTTTGAAAATCCATTTCAAAAAATGGCCGCACCACCACCGACGACGACGCGACGGACGACGAGACAAGTCTCGCGGAGGTTGAAAGATCTCACCAACAACGAACGACAACAGGGAAAGAAGAAGAGCTTCACGAGGAAGAAGACGATCGGTGGTGATGCTCCTCCTAGCGCGCCGGATTCGAGGCCGTCGAGGATGACCGCCTCTGTCGTCGTGCAAGCGTCTTCCGCGAGCAGAGAAGAAGAAGAAGAAAAACACAAAAAACAACGAGACGAACAAGAAGAACAAAAAGAAGAAGAAGGGAAAAAGAAACAACAAAAAACGAGGAAAAGAACGAGAAGAGAGGAACGAGAAGAGGAGGACGCTTTGGATTTGACGTGCGACGAAGAACCAATAATCCTGTTGCAGAGAAGAAGACGGTCCGGGGACACCGCGGGAGGTACGTGTGTTTGCTTTTTATTTGAATGTGTATCTCTCTTTTTTCCAACAAACTTTTCTCTTTCTTTTCAAAAATTTTTGAATTCAAAAACGCAAAACGACGACAACAACAAAATGTTTGAATATTTGAATAATAATAATAATACTCACCGACGAGAACGATTTTTCTCTCGCAGATAAACCAAAAGACGACGACGAGGACGACGACGACGACGACGACGACGATAAAGAAGGAGAGTCGAAGGACGCGAAGAAGAAAGAGAGTGCGCCCCACGCGACGACGGCGGCGAGGGGCGCGACGTCGACGCTGGCCGAGTACGCGTACTGGGCGTTTTCAAACGACGGCGGGCGGCGGAGGACCGAAGAAAGGTACACGTTGGATCCGTACGTGAAACATGGGGAGTTGTTCAATCCAGCGATGCGGCAACAAGTCGTGAATTGGATGTATAAGAGGTCTTTGCGGTTATCGATGGCGCCGGAGACGTTTCATTTGGCGGTGAGGTACTGCGATACGTTTTTAAGTAAACGTGAGTGCGAGGTGTTTTTGCAGAAGAACGGGAGCGGTTCGGAGCCGGTGCCGGCAAAATCTATCGAAGAGTTTTACGTCGTCGAACAAGATAAAAAGAGAAGAATTTTGTTCTACGCGAAGGAGGCTGAAGGCACGAGCGCCATCGATGGCGTTGATTTTGGCGGGGTGACACCGATTTTCCCGCTCGGCGATGATACGGTAAATCAGTTGTGCAACAAGCTGAAAAGGTTAGGCGCGACGTGCTTATTCGTGGCGTCTAAGATTGTCGAGGTAAATCCACCGAGTGCGGTGGCCGTGGCGTCGTGCACGGAAGTGAGCACGTTTAACCGCAGTCAGTTGTTACTGGCTGAACGCGCTTTGTTGCGCGAGTTGGACTTTTTTCTTTACAGGCCAAATCCGAGAGCGTTTTTGGACGCATACATCGATGTTGCGCACAGAACAGTGGCAAAAATATCCTTAGAACATCCGAAGAAGAAAGAAGAGGGGCTTAATCGCGCCGAAAGCAGCGGCAGAAGAAAGAAAGTTTCGGGAACCTCGCTGTTGAGGAATAATTTGGAGCATCACAAGAACAAAGTAGAAGAGTTTTGCGAGTTAATGATTGATTTGGCGGTGCTGTCGCAGCAGCACCTGCGTTGGCAGCCGAGTGTATTAGCGGCCTCGGCGCTTGCAATAGCGTTGGAGGATGAATGGTATTTGTCGTGGGACTGCGAGGATATGGAGTGCATGGTCGAGTTGACTGGATATACCTACGACGACTTGGCCGAGTGTAGCAGATGGTTGTTGGCAGTGTTGAGGAGCGCGAGCATTGCGGAAAAAATTCAGGGAGCAGGGCTCTCTGGTCGTCGATGGTACTCTAAACTCCACGCGAACGAGAAGTACCGCGATATTATTGATCGTGTGACTGACGAAAAACGACCACACATGCAACGCCTCGAGAGCGCGTTCGGATACACGAACTTTACGAGCAAGCGCGGGATTTTGCTTTCAGATTTCAGTAAAATTGAAAACAAAGTGCTCATGGTAGATTTCAAAGAACGCAACGGTGTAGAATACGAAATGTGCGGAATAGCCTCCGATTTTGAAGATTAGAGAAAGAGGGAGAAGAGAGAGAGAGAGAGAGAGAGAGAGAGAGAGAGAGAGAGGAATGAAGAGATGATGAGAAGAAGAGAGAGTGAAGAGACGATGATGAGAATCATCGCATATAAATAGTAATATATTATTTTAGAATGAGAGGGAGAAAAGGAGACAGAGACGGAGACAAAGAGAGGAGGAAGAAGAATAATATCGTGCGTGTGTGAGAGAATGTGTATTAGCGAGAAAAAGACGTTGAAAAATTGTATTAGACAGCTGTGCAAGAAATATTATAAAACATTTCAAACCGAAAGCGCGTGCGCGAGTATTCGCTCACCAGGTTTCTTCTTCTTCTTTTCCTCATCCGTTATCCACGCTCAATATTAGTGTACCGCGATACTGTGAATCTTCGTATATATAAGTTTTATTACAGATTTGCTTCGAGTGTATGTACTTACTAGCGCAACATGCTTACGCCGCTTGCTAGTAAAGCTGAAGCGATGAAACCTCGCACGCCCGCCTCGGGAATATCCAACGCTACGTTTCTAGCAGTCCAATATGAACATCCCATCGCCGACATCGCTAAAATCGACGCTGTCCGTAATTTTATGTTCCCCATGGCGTAATGCTGCGCTCCAACGGCGATATTTGTGAGTAAAGTACACAGAAGCGCCGTCGCCGCAATTCTATGCACTTCCAAGTCCGTCTCTGCCGATAAATACGATGTCACTAAAACCCCACCACCAATGCCTACCGTGCCTTGAATCAACCCAACCGCTATACCTAAATACACGAACTCTCTTTCGTTATACAAAGCATCCATCCAACTTCCGTGCTTATAATATCTCTCTAGAAACTGTTGCGATATGATTGTATACAAATTTCCTTTAGGTTGTTGGAAATGTCCGTCTTTATCCGGCGCCGAGCTCATGATGCCGTGATCAGCTAACGCTTTCTTTATTCTCTCCTGCTCTGCAATCTCCTCTTTCGTCGGTTCGTAATCTTCGTCTATTTTTTTCTTAATCAACACCGATGGGGCGCATAAGATCAAAGCGCCTCCGAGCATCCGTCGCATCGTCGGTCCCGATATGTGCTGCGCAAACTTTTGCCCAATCGGCGTGCACGCCGCGCCGGCGAAACCAATCGTAATCGCGCACGGCAAGTCTGTCGTTTATTCATTGTTCGTAAAAGAGAAGAGAAGATAGTCGCGCGTGAGTATCGCGCGTGTTTCGCACATTCATCGTTCGCGCGCGGAGAAAGAGAGAGAAAGAAAGAGAAAGAAAGAGAAAGAAAAAAAGAGTAAAGAGGACAAGATAAGCGTGTCCGTGTGTCTCTCTCGTTTCGTTTGGACGTCGCAAAACTCGTACCTGTGACGCCTTTCTGCGCGTACGCTAAACTCCCCGCCGCGGTCGCCCCGGTCACCGCCGCAACCGTCGTCCCGACGATATCTTTCGCCTTAAACCCGAGTCGCGAAAGCGCCGGAACGAACACCACCGCGCCGCCTAAACCGGTTATCGCCGACACCATCCCGGCGAAAGAACCCGACGCAGCCGAGAACGCCGCGCGAGATGCCGGCGTGGATAACGATTCCACCGCTGCCGTAGCGGCTACTTTTGCTGCCATTCTTGTATTTCTCGCGTCGTCGCTCTCTTCTTTTTCTCTCTAATGTGCTGTGTTCAAAAGTCGCGATAGCGATGCTGCTGCTCACTTATATGTGTGCTTTCCGCGCGCGCGTTGAAATTCGATCGGGGGCGTCGTGACTCACACCTCTCTCTCTTCAACAAAGGAGATGATGGAATAAAAACTTTTTGCTCTCTCTCTTCAACGAAGAAGAAACAAGAAGAAGAAGAAGGAAAGAAGAAGGAAAGAACGCGTGCTCTCTCTCTCTCTCTCTTCCCTTTTCGCGCGT